>Ga0081539_10000959_pt1 | contig 54051 bp, 47 predicted proteins | sample TabmetS4T2R2_FD_71023 | JGI IMG/M metagenome (GOLD analysis project Ga0081539, IMG submission 71023) | Tabebuia heterophylla rhizosphere microbial communities from the University of Puerto Rico - S4T2R2 | ecosystem: Host-associated > Plants > Roots > Rhizosphere ...
TTGCGGGCAATTTCACACTGACTTGTCTCCTGCTTTCGTCATCGATTGGAGATACCAAAGGCCCCCAAACCGCAGCAAAAATGACCCTTCACAGTATGTTATTAGTCAGGTATTAACCAAAAACGACTTTTTCAGGGACGACTAATGTAGAGGACATCCGCTTCTTGATCGTAATCAATGACAGTCGGTTTCATATGTCTATGACTTCTTCACAACTCCCGTCTTCTTCGTGTCATACCCATCAAGTGCCATCACTGCCTGTTTGAAAGCGTCGGAGCGGATGACATTAATGAGCTTTTGGCCCATGTCGCTGTTGTAGAAGTCTTTGAGGAAAACCAGGTCATACTCTTCGCGTTCGACAGATACGAAGTCGAGGTTCAATGCTTTTGCGGCGGATTTGATCCCTAACCCAGTATCGACAAGGCTACTGGCAACGGCAACGGCAACAGCCATGTGGGTGGTGTCTTCGCGTTCGTAGCCTTGGATCTGTTCTGGTTTGATTTTGAGTTTGCTGAGTTTGTAATCGAGCAGAACGCGCGTGCCGGAGCCGGGCTGGCGATTGACGAAAGTAACGTCTTTACGCGCGAGATCTTTGATCCCTTTGATCTTCTTTGGGTTACCTTTGGGGACGATGAGTCCTTGTTCGCGAATGACAAGATTCATCACCACGACTTTTGCAAGCAACTGTTGCTTCTTTAAGTCGGGAAGATTGTACGCACCAGTCGCTGGATCAAGCAGATGGGTGCCGACGATATGCGCCTCGCCCCGTTTAATCGCCACCAAACCACCGAGTGAACCGACGTTGCTGGCTGAAATTTTTAGTCCTGGATATTGCGCCCGCAGCTGGTCATCGAGAACACCAACAGTGAGATCGTTACTACCAGTGAAGAGAATTGTATTTGCGATCTCTTCAGCTGATCTCAGCAGTTCGACTTCCACTTCTTGTCCGGCATTTAGCCCTTCATCCAACGAGGGAATGCGCAACACGCCATCCGCCTTGACCATCGTAGTGATGACCCCAGCACCACGGCCAAGCGGGTTGATGATGACGCGATCGTCGACTTTTCCTAGACTGACACGCACGAACTCTTCAAGCCCCAGACGCGAGGGCACTTTACGCGGAAGAAAAGCTTTTACTTTTTGCGGCTCTTCTGCAGGACGTCCGAGAAAGTGGGCAATCAACGGGCGCAGAATTTGTTGACAGATGACCACCGCCGACACAGGATAGCCGGGCAGGCCGATCACTGGCTTGCCGTTGATACGCGCGAGAATCGCCGGCTTTCCCGGCATGACATCAATACCATGCACCAGCACTTCTCCCAGTGATTCCAATGCACGCACTGTGAAGTCATGCTCACCTGCCGAAGACCCAGCGATGATTACGACAATGTCATATGCTTTGACGGCGCTGTTGAGGGCCTTGATAATAGTAGGGAGGTCGTCGATCGCTCGCGGCAACCGATGCGGTTCTCCCTCCCACTCTTCAACAAACGCGGCGGTGACACGTGAGTTAAATTCGATGATACGGCCCGGTTTGGCTGGATCACCAGGCTCAATCAGTTCTGAACCGGTCGGAATAATGCCCACCGTCGGCTTAGCGACGACGGGAATTTTTGTATGTCCAGCGGCAAGCAGTGCACCGATATCGTACGGTCTCAGCTTGTGACCACGTGGTAACAAAGGCTCCGTAGCAACGATGTCTTCACCGACGAGGCGCACGTGTTGCCACGGTGTTGCGGCATCGCGAATTTCCACTTCCGCGTCACTTTTCTTGAACACTCGTTCAATCATGACGACGGCATTGGCCCACGGCGGCAGTGGATTGCCGGTATCGACATACTGGAAGATCGCTTGGCCATTGGTGGCGGCGCGGTTCGTTTTCTTGCTCGCTACCTTCAAAGTGACGGCGGTAAACTCGCTGGCGCCGAAGGTATCTTCCGCCCGCACAGCGATGCCATCCATCGCCGCACCGTGATAATGCGGCGCAGACAGCACAGCGAAAATCGGCTCTGCTGTGGTACGGTGCAAGGCATCTTCTACGGCGATACGCTCTACGCGTTTCGGTGGTGTCGTTGTCTCGAGGAAGACCGCCAATGCTTCGCTGAGCGGTTTCTTTTTCAGATAGCGCTTGCGCTCTGAGTGAGTATGGATATGTTCAGAATGACTGTTCATAGATAATCATGCAACACGTAATACGCAGCACGTGAAACGTATTACGTGTTGCGTAAAAGGGAGCAAAGCAGTTACCTCGTGCGAGTTAGAAAAGAATCACTTCCACCTCTTCCCCTGTTTCCTTTCCCTCCTCGCTGTGGGGAATGCAGAACATCCCATCAGCTTGAACGAGGCTGAAGACCGCGCCGGATTTGCCGGGCAATGGTCGGGCGAGGAGCGTGCCGTTCTGGGTTTCCAGGGTGACACGGACATAATCTTCACGACCAGGAGCAGAGGCGACGTTTTGTGTCAATCGTGCACGGGTCGTGCGTAATGGTGCGAAGGCAGTCTCGACAGCCTCACCTCCCATCATCCGAATCAACGGCGCGCCAAACAGAGAGAACACAACTAGTGCAGAAACTGGATGTCCTGGTAGTCCCATCACCGGTTTCCCGGCAGCTTTGGCAAAGATCGTCGGCTTCCCCGGCGCGATCGAAATGCCGTGGAAGAACATCTCTGACTGGGGAAACGAGCAAATGATATCGACCGTCATGTCTTTGGTGCCAACTGAACTGCCGCCAGAGATCACCACAACGTCAGCCACTTTGAGAGCATGGGCCATTGCTTTCTCGAATGCGGCGCGGTCATCTTTGACAACCCCAAGATCGATGGTTTCGCCGCCAGCTTCGGCGATCATGGCTCGTAGTGAGTATTGATTGACATTACGAATCTGTCCGGGTTTCGGAGTTTGCTCGGGAGCGACGATTTCATCACCAGTGGAGATTAAAGCCGCTGTGGGACGGCGATAGACCGGGACTTTCGTCAACCCGACTCCGGTAAGCGCACCAACATCATGCGCGCGCAGTCGCCGACCTGCCGAGAAGATCGGTGCGCCTTTTTTGATGTCTTCGCCGATCCGTAAGATATTCTCCCACGGTGAAGCGCTGCGCTGCACTTCTATCGTACCGTCGCCCATCTCTTCGGTGTATTCGACCATGACCATCGAGTCGGCACCTGGCGGCAACATCCCACCAGTGGCGATCCGCATGGTCTCGCCTTTTTTGAGCGGACGTTTGGCCTCTTTACCCATCTCGATGTTGCCGACGAGCTTGAGGTACATCGGCAAACTGGCTGACGCCCCAAACGTATCTTTGGCGCGGACGGCGTAGCCATCCATGTTAGTACGATGAAAATGCGGCGAATCCGTGGGCGCAGTCAAAGCTTTAGCGAGCACGCGCCCGCAGGCATCAGTAACAGGAATAGTTTCGACACCTGTCCTTGGAGCGAACCCTGCCAGTTGTTCGCGCGCCTCTGCTGAAGTGACGACACGGAAGAACGCTTTGACTGGCGCCAGGGCTATAGCCGCCGATGCGCGAGGCATGGCAACTCTCTCCTTACTTTTTCGAGATAGTCACGATCAATTTCGGCGGTGATAATACACTCTTTGTCCGGCGCTCGGGCGATAACTTTGCCCCACGGATCGATGATCATGGAATTGCCGTAATCCGCATGGCCGTGCACATTCTTGCCGATCTGGTTTGGCGCAATCACATAGGCTTGGTTCTCGATCGCACGGGCGCGCAGCAACGGCTCCCAGTGGGCTGCTCCAGTGGGAAAGGTGAACGCCGACGGGACAAACAGCACTTCTGCGCCTTGCTGAGCGAGCCGACGATACAGTTCAGGAAAACGCAGATCATAACACACGGAGAGTCCGAAGACTCCAAGCGGAGTATTTTGCACGATGACTTCTGCACCGGGCTTCATCGACGCCGACTCTTTGACAGTGACCTGTCCAGGAATATCGATGTCAAAGAGATGAATCTTGCGGTAGCACGCGAGGATTTCGCCGTCCGGATTCACCAATAAACTAGTGTTATGCGAACGCGGTTCATCTGCCTGTTCAAGAAATGAACCCGCGACTAGGTAAATACGATGCCGCCGGGCGAGAGCACTTAATCGGTCGGATGTCGATCCGGGAATCGCTTCGGCTTGTTTAGCGCCTTCACCCTTCGGTCCACGCCATGAAAACACTTCTGGTAACACTACGAGTGACGCTCCCCGTTCAGCGGCGAGACACACAAACGTCTCGGCTTTGGCAAGGTTCTCCTCTTTCGATGACGAAGCGGTCATTTGCACGGCAGCAGCGAGATAGGATCGCATCGGTGTTCCTCCTAGGGCGAAACTAGCCAACAATCCGCCCTTTTGCAACGATAACGTCAAACTCCTCCTTCGTAAGAGGCATCACCGACAGCTGACTTTGCCGAATCAGGCCAATATTCTGCAGCTGCCTTTCTTGCTTCATCTCGCTCAGCGTGACTGGGGTCTTAAAAGTCTCGACTGGCACAAGGTCAACGACAACCCATTGTGGGTCTTCGGTGGTTGGATCTTGGTAGGCTTCTTGGACCACTTGGGCGACGCCAACAACCGCTAATCCTTCGTTGCTATGATAAAACAACACGAGGTCGTCTGTTTTCATCGCTCGCAGGTTATTGCGCGCTTGATAATTGCGCACGCCATCCCAAAAAGTGCGTTTGTCTTTGAGAAGTTGCTCCCATGAATATTTGAATGGTTCAGATTTTACCAGCCAGTAGTTCATAGCTCGCTCACTACGTTCGCTTGATGGCCCGCTTCGCTTTATAGCCCGCTCGCTGCGTTCGCTCTATGGCGTATGGCATATTCACATAGTCAGAACTCTCTGCCATAGAGTGAGCGTAACGAACGAGCCATCAGCTATAGAGCGAGTGCAACGAGCGAGCTATATGCTATAAGCCATATGCCAATAAAGGAGGGTTACTATGCCGCACGGAAGTCGTCCAGAGTACACCATCAAAGTAGAAAAGAACGTTCCCGCGAAAATGCGCGATGGGGTGACATTGTATGCTGATGTCTATCGTCCTGATGCGGAAGGAAGGTTCCCGGTTATCTTGTTGCGTTTGCCATATGGCAAGCACATGGCGAGTGATTTTGGTGATCATGAGTTTTTTCCCGCACGCGGCTATGTCGTTATTATCCAAGACGGACGTGGGCGATTTGATTCTGAAGGGACATATTATCCGCTGATCGACGAGCCCTTCGATGGCTACGATACGGTCGAATGGGCGGCGTCACTGCCGTACTCAAATGGCATGGTCGGCACCCAAGGACAATCGTATCTTGGTGCCACCCAATACTTGCTCGCCCCGACGCGTCCGCCACATTTGCGCTGTGCCTTTCCTGTATCTGCAGCAGCGGATTTTCATGATACCTGGGTCTATCAAGGTGGCGCGTTCTCATTGGGCTGGCAAATTCCTTATGCGATCTTCATGGTGCGGAACACCATTGAACGCATGGGACTCAAAGATGAACTATGGCCGAAGATTCGCCCTGACCTGTTACGCTCGCTCAACTTCGGTAACCCGCTGACACCTGAAGGCTATAAACGTTTGCCGTTGATGTATTGGGCAGACCTGCTCAAAGATACGTCACCCTATATTCGTGATTACCTCACCCATCCCGAAGATGGACCGTACTGGTGGACGGTGAACGTCGAACGGCAGCATCGCAATATCAGCATCCCGATGTACCATGTTAGCTCCTGGTACGACATTTTTCTCAAAGATGCGACTATTCACTTTAATGGCCTGCGTTCGCGGGCAATGACACCAGAGGCACGCGGCGGACAACGTTTATTGCTCGGTCCGTGGGCGCATCTGTTCCCGTATACGACGCCAACCACCGGTGGAACTGGTGACATCGACTTTGGTCCCAATGCGTTTATGGATCTGCATGACGTGCAGCTACGCTGGTTCGATTATTGGTTGAAAGGGATCAACAATGGTATGGCTGAAGAATCGCCAATCCGACTGTTTGTGATGGGGACCAACCAATGGCGTGATGAATACGAATGGCCGCTGGCTCGTACGCGTTACACACCGTACTACTTACACAGTCGCGGCCAGGCCAATACGCTGAACGGGGACGGCACTCTGAGTCTAGAAGTCCCAGGCGAGGAGCCTACTGACCATTATCGTTATGACCCTGCTGATCCAGTACCAACTTGTGGTGGTAACACACTGATTATTCCTGTGGGTGTGAAAGACCAGCGCGAAGTCGAAAGCCGCCAGGATGTGTTGGTGTATACCGGCGCACCGCAAGAAAAGCCGTTGGAAGTCACTGGACCGCTCAAGGTTGTGCTCTATGCCTCATCGTCAGCGTTGGATACCGACTTCACGGCGAAATTAGTGGATGTTCGTCCTGATGGATACGCGCAGAATATCGCTGACGGTATTCTCCGTGCGCGCTATCGGGAGTCGCAGAGTTCAGCGAAATTGCTCACTAAGGGTGAAGTATACGAGCTGACGATTGATCTCTGGGCAACCAGCCACGTATTTTTACCAGGGCATCGTATTCGTGTAGAGATCTCCTCGAGCAATTTCCCGCGTTTCGACCGCAATCTCAACACTGGCGGGGATCAAGCGACTGAAACGTCGTTCCAGGTCGCGGAACAAAGTGTGTTCCATAACCAGAAGTTCCGCTCACAGATTCTTTTGCCGGTGGTTCCGTAAAGCGCTAGCTCTGGGTAGGCCTGAATAAGCGCAGCATTCCCGGCTCAATGAGCTGCACTTGGTGGGACAGGCATCTTGCCTGTCCTCAGAAATAAGCTAGAAGTCTGTTCTACTTGTGACTTTTCTAAGACTGGCCTGTTTCCTCCACGACAAATGGCGTAAGAGCAACTAGCATTCCTGTCTTCTCCACGGTCTCCGCCCCGACCTCGGCCATTCGATCCCCGACCACAAAGGTGTCTTCCTCTGTTTTATATCCGCCTCTACATAAACTACATTGTCCTCACCGCAAATGGCTTTGGCTGGAACAAGGGGCTCCGGGCTGAGTTTTTCGAACTTGCTGAGGAATTTCGCGAGAGCGTCGAGGGTCTTCGCATCTGCTGCAAGAATAATCTGGGTTCTCAAAGCTACTGCCGGGGAAGTTGTGATGGGAAAACATGGTGTGGTAAACTATCGGTGGCATCCAAAAACCACAATCATAGGGTATTTTGCCGGTAATTTTGCACTTCCCTTCACTTTTGGTCTATAGACAGCATGGACCATTCCATGTTACCGACATGACACGGATAAAGCAGGTTGAGGGGAGTGGTGGACAATTTATCCAGCAAAGCGTTCAAGATATATTACAACTTGTGGGGGAATAACCGACACTTCTGAAAGGAGATGACCATGAGCGCGGCAACCTTTAGTATCGCAAGGGCTGAGAATACGAGCCTCTCATTGGAAGAGCACAATGGTATGGCGGACGAGGCACTTGATCGCCAACCGGTTCCTACGAGTGACCAAAGTGGAGGTAATAACCTTGAAAAGATTCGTGATATTCTTTTTGGCTCGCAAATGCGAGAAGTAGAGACGCGTTTCCTGCGATTGGAGGATCGTCTCACAAAGCTTTCGTCCGACTTCCGTGACGACCTTAATAAAAGTCTAGCTTCGCTGGAGACCTTTCTCAAGAAAGAGATCGAGGCGCTTAATGACCGGTTTTTGACAGAGTCGAATGAGCGTGGTGGAGCCGTCAAAACCCTTTCGCTTGAGTTGAAAGCGTTGAGTGACTTCTCCTGGCAGAAGTTGAACCAGCTCGATGAACAAGGTAGCAAAAGCCTCAGAGAACTGCGGCTCCAGCTCCTTGACCAGTCGAAAGCTTTTGGCGAAGAAATTCGTCAGAAACACAACGAGTTAACCGCCGTGGTAGAACAGGCGGTGAAGGACTTGCACGCAAACAAAACTGACCGTGCTTCCCTTGCTGCGCTGTTTAATGAAGTAGCTACAAGGCTCAATACCGAACCACGCCGTCCAGATGGGGAATAAGCGGAAAGTGATGGAGGAGGCGGGCGAAAGCGCGACTGCTATTCTGTGTGTCTGTAAGGAGAGGTCGTGAAACAACCGAATGGGGAAGCCCCATCTGTATTTTCTGTCAATCCTGCGCTTGAGGTGACCCGCTCTTCCCATTCTTCGCTCCCGAACCAGGTGGATGAGCTGTCTGAACTGCGCACGCTATTACTTGGGACTGAGCTTGCGCAACTGACCAGTCTTCGCGAACGCCTTGATAAATCACCGATTCGTGCCGAAGATGTGAGTCGTGTCCTTCCCGAGGCAGTTCTTGCACGCAGTAGGTCGAAAGACAAACAACTCGTAACGGCGCTCACTCCCACGGTTGAAGCTGCCTTGTCTACCTTAGTCAAAAGGAACGCTCGACTTCTGGTAGACGCGATTACTCCGGTGCTCGGGCCTGCCATTCGGAAAGCTATCTCTAGTGCGCTAGGAGAACTCACGCAACGGATCAGTCAGACACTTGCACAACGTGTGTCACTCAAAGGTGTACGGTGGCGATTTGAAGCTTGGCGCACTGGAAGGCCGTTTGCGGAAGTCGTGCTGAGCCATACCCTGTTGTATCGTGTCGAACAAGTGTTCTTGGTACACAGAAGAAGTGGACTCTTGCTTCAGCACGTCGGGATTGCCGAGGAAGGGGTGCAGGACGCGGACATGGTCGCGAGCATGCTATCGGCCATTAAGAGTTTTGTGTACGACTCTGTGAGCACGGCGAAAAATGACGTGCTAGAGAGTTTCCAGATCGGTGAGCTAACGGTTGATATCGAGCAAGGGCCAGAGGCGTTTCTGGCTGCGGTGGTGCGGGGACATTCACCACGTCGTCTGCGTCGGGTATTTCTCGACGCATTAGAAAACATTCACTTGGAGTGTGCACGCGAGCTGGAAGAGTTTCGCGGTGACACCACCCCCTTCGTTGGCTGTCGACCCTATTTAGAAGAATGTTTACAGATGCAGACCGATGCCCAACCCAAAAAGAACAGACAAACTCACCCGTGGCGAGTACGCTTGTTTCTCCTCGGTGTGGGAGCTGTGTTGGGATGGTGGGGATATCAGGTGTTGCAAGACTCGTGGCGGTGGTCGGCATATATAGAGCGGCTGAAAGCAGAACCTGGAGTGGTTGTAGTCACAAGCGAAAAGCGACACGGGAAATGGCTTGTGACCGGACTCCGTGATCCTTTAGCAACTGACCCAGAGCTGTTGCTGCAAGAAGCCGGAATCAACCCGGTGAAAGTCGTAAGTCGGTGGGAACCGTACCAGGCCTTGCGTCCGCAGTTTATTCTGGCACGCGCAAAGGCCATGCTTGCTCCGCCTGAGACCATCACTTTGCAATTTGAGAATGGCACTCTGCGTGCGATTGGCACTGCCTCTCGCCAATGGGTCGATGACGCGCGTAAGCTCGCTCGTGTTCTTCCTGGTGTGACGAACTTTGTTGAGACGCTCAAAGAAGCTAGCGCGAGCGAGCCGGCAGAGAAAAATGTCGTGAGCAACGCCCAAGAGGCCCAGCGCAAAGAAATGATGCTGGCGAAAGAACGACTAGAACGACAGACTGTCCAGTTCCTGGTGGACACACTCGATCTGATGTCTGGTCAAGAGACCGCCTTAAAGGAGACGTCCGGGACAGTACGTATTCTGCTCGCAGCCGCACAGTTTGTTGGGCAGCCAATCAAGATTGATGTGATCGGGCATGCGGATGCGAGTGGTGCGCCGCTAGGGGATCAAGTACTGGGTCTGACTCGTGCCGAACGAGTCATCGCAGAATTGCTGAGGAGCGGCTTAACTCAAAGTGATCTGGTCGCTTTAAAGGCTCGCGTCGGTGACACCGCTCAGGAAAAGGAAGCATCGGAGGCGGCGTTATCGGGGAAAGTGTCGTTCCGGGTACGGTTCCTAGAAAAATCGTAAGAACACTCTGTCAGTCATTCAGCTGGCTGTGAATCATACGCAATTCAGGATGGACATCATGGAAAACATCCAGTAAGCGCGGTTCAAAGTGCTCTGGCAGCGTCCGGCCATCGCCGTGCAAAATGATGTCGCAGGTTTGTTCGTGCGTGAATGCTACTTTGTACGGACGTACGCTGCGTAACGCATCATACTGGTCAGCCAGCATCACAATCCGTCCGGCTAAGGGGATCTCTTCTCCGGCTAACCCCTGCGGATAGCCCGTGCCATTCCACTGCTCGTGGTGGGTCAAGGCAATTTGCCCCGCAAGTTCCAACAGTGATGAAGGAGTGCCTTTGAGGAGGCTCGCGCCGAGTGCTGCATGATTCCGCATGACCTTCCACTCGTCGTCATCGAGAGGCCCGGCCTTGCGGAGAATGACGTCGGGCACACCAATTTTTCCGACATCATGCATTGGGGCCGCCGCGGCGATGAGCTCTGCGTCCTGTGTGCTCAATCCTAGGTGCTGCGCAATGACTTTCGTATAGTGGCTGAGACGCTCGATGTGCGCCGCACTCTCATCGTCCTTGTAGCGCATTGCACGGGTGAGACGAAGTAAGCTTTCATAATGCGCCTGCTCCAGCTCGCGGCTTTTGCGTTTTTCCGCTTCATAAGAGGTCCTGAGATCTTTGGCAAACGCCTGAAGCTGAAGTGTGGCGGCGTGCAAGGCGCGAGCGTGTTCACGTTCGCGAACCCAGACACGGCGCAGGTCTTTCGCATACAAGGTTAACTGCGCCTGAGCCTCTCGCAGTTGACCTTGCAGTTCGGTGACATACTGTTCGTGCGCGAGATCCATAAAAATGCCTGTTCTCGTTAGGTCATCCAGTATTCCCGTGATGCGACATGAGTTTTACGACGTCAGGAGCGGAATATCAACAGTAAACGTAGCCCCTTTTCCGAGTCCTGGGCTCGTTGCGTGAATGGTTCCGCCGTAGGCTTCGGTAATGACATTTGCCAGGGAAAGGCTTAAGCCAGAGCCGCGCGAATGATTGCGTGTATTCGTAATCGTGAACGGACGAAATACTTCGCGTGCCAGCTCAGGAGGAAACCCCTGCCCTTGGTCGGCGACGGTCAGCACCGCCCGTCCTCCTACGGACTGTAAATAAACGCGAATGTGTTGGGTAGGGTAAGAGAATTTGATCGCGTTATCGAGGAGTGCATGTATGATACTTGTCCAATGGTTCATTGCGCCGCGGATGATGCAGGGGGTGTCGAGACCAGAGGCATGAAACTCGCCTTGTGGAGCGTCGAGGGCCGGCAACTTCTTGATGACATACGCGATCGCGTGGGCAAGGTCAGTCGTGACAGTGAAGTCAGCTCGACTGGCGGCGAGCCAATTAAAATACTCGAGGCCTTTTTCAATAAACTGATGGAGTCGTTCGTAACCGCGACGGATGATGTCAATAACTTCGAGTTGATCTTTCGGATCTGCTTGTGGATCGAGAATATCGACCGCACCAATCGTGTTGAGTGGCGTCCGCAGCTCGTGCGAAATAAACGCGAGAAAATCGGTCTTCAAACGGTCAAGGATTTGCAGTCGGGAGTTTGCTTCGGCGAGTTCCTTAGCTTTGTTGCGTTCTGCTGCGGCGCTACGTCTGAGGTCACGAACGTATAAGGCGAGCTGAGTGCTCGGCATATTCAGCTGCTGCTGGATTTCGACGGTGGGCTTAGGGAGATCAATAGCCGGGAATATTACTGCGTGCTCCCCAAGCAGGTCGTTCTGGGGTTTCCAAATATCTTGAATTTTCTGCAAGAGCTCCAGTGGACTAAAAGGCTTGACGAGATGGGCGTGCACCCCAAGGTCTCGTCCTTGTGCCCGATCTGCTTCCTGTCCTTTAGCAGTCAGCATAATGACTGGAATGTGTGCAGTGTCCGGGTCCTGCCGTAACAGACGAGCAACCTCGATGCCCGAAAGTCCTGGCATCATCCAGTCAAGCACAAGGAGGTCTGGTCGTTCATGCCGCGCCAACTTCAGCGCGGCAAGACCATCTTCAGCTTCGAGAATCCGATACGCGGGGTCATCAAGCGTAATGCGAGCGAGCATCCGCAGATTTGCTTCATCATCCGCAAGTAGAATGGTTTTCATGCCCCCCCCAGTAAGACGTCCCTTGGGCTTCTCCTAGTATGATGCGAAATGCCCCACACACGCAAGTGGCGGTCCCATATTGGAACAATCGCCACTGTCTCCTTGACACTCCGCTACCCCCGTGATCGTACCTGGTGTAGCCTATTCTTACTGTAATGCCGCTTCTACTTTCTCTAGCAATTCCAAAGGACTAAATGGTTTTACGAGATAGGCATAGGCGCCAAAATTCTGCCCTTGTTCCTTATCCGCAGTTTGGCTTTTAGCAGTGAGCATAATAATGGGGATATGAGAGGTGTGAGGGTCCTGCCGTAACAGACGAGCAACTTCGATTCCCGTGAGACCAGGCATCATCCAATCGAGGACTAAGAGATCAGGATGTTCCGTGCGGGCGAGTGCGAGAGCAGTTTTCCCGTCTGCAGCTTCAAGGATACGATAGTCAGGGTCATCCAGCGTGATACGTGCCAACATCCGCAGATTTGCTTCGTCATCTGCGAGAAGTAGGGTTTTCATGGTGCCTCCGTCGTTGCTCAGAGTCCCCAGCGAACGTTCTTCTGTCATAGTGGATATCGGGACGATAACGAAAATTTTTAGTTCACCCGCAAACCTCGGAGGAGAGTTGTATTTAGGCGGTAATGTTTTATTCTTAAGCAACGGGGCATGTTATATACGTGCTGTGAGCCGTATTCTCCCTATCCAAGGAAATGAATTATGAGACCGACGCGCCTTGATTCTTCTAAACTGCTTCGCCGTCCGACGGCAGAAAAAACTCCTACGGGTCCGCGAACTCCGGAAGTGACTCCGTCCCGCGGCCGGGCACCACAGCCGGCTCCCGTAGCTACTCATCCCCAAACGGAGAGTGGAGTGGTGGTGATCCGGCGAAAGGGGAAGGCGGCTCCAGCTGTGATAGAGCGCCCGCGTGGGCAAACCTCTTCTCCGCCTCGTCGTGGGGCACGCAAAGTTGTCAAGAAGGCACCGCCACCGCCGCCGCCACGGGCGCTCTATCGTGTCATTATGGAGCAGTGGCCCACGGCGTTTCCGGCGCATCCTGAGGCCGTGCGGCCGTTAGCTGTTGGCATCCATCAACTGCTTGAGAAGCAGTTTCCTGACCGCTCTTCTGAGCAAGTTCGTCGGGCGATTGCCCAATGGCGTTACCCGCGTCTAGGTGCCTATCTTCGGGCCGTGGCCCGTGGCGGGCCACGGTACGACCTTGATGGGAATCCGTGCGGCGAAATCACTTCTAGTGAGCAAGAGAACGCTCGCCAGCGATTGCACGAGTGGCGCGCAAAGCGTAAAGCGCAGACCGCTGCCGCCGCCGCGCCCAGCGTCTCAGAGCTGACGCCTCTACCTCTCCCAGACGTAGTCGGTGAAGAGCTGTAAGTTCCGGCGATACCCCCACCAAAGCTAATCTCGGCTCGCCACGGAGCGGAGTTCGGGGTGTGCGCCGGTGCGACTTTAATTGTTTTGAGAAAACACCTTTAGCTTCCACTTGGATGTTGGGTGCCAGGGGTTGGGGCTTGGGGACTATGCAGTTTTCACAATTGAGCGACTCATTGGCAGAACCTGAGGCAACACGAGGCGCTTCGTAGAGACGCATCATGGTGCGTCTCTACAGAACCTCAGGTTGCATGCGAGTACAAATCGCTATAGGTGCCTGTGCCCCATCTTTAGGCACCTGATGCTGAAGATTTATGCGTCTGAGTTCAGCTCTTCGTGTAGGTCAACCCCTCGTCTGAAGAGATTTCTTGTCATCGTTAAACTTTTACGATCTTAGGTTTGGACTTTCAGTGCTTGTACTGATTGACTTTTTGGCATGACCTATGCTCTGCCTTTATGAGATTTACTGTCTTTTGCCGGGATGTTTATCATGGCCAGTTTTAACGGATACGACACTGGGAACTTTTATGATGAGATGTTCTCGGCCAGCGGTCAGCCTCGCTCCGGTGCGCGCTTACTCCAACAGCGGATCGACTCTTTGTCCGAGGGCGAACTGCTCCAGCGTCAGCAGGCTGCCGAGCGTGCGCTGTTGCATCGTGGTATCACCTTCAACGTCTATGGTGATAATGCCGGGACAGAGCGCATCTTTCCTTTCGATATTCTTCCTCGCATTATCGAGGCTGCGGAATGGGAGTGGATAGAGCGTGGACTGAAGCAGCGCGTATACGCGCTCAATCTCTTTATCAACGATATCTACCATGAACAAAAAGTGCTCAAGGATAAAATCATTTCTGAAGAGATCGTCTATTCTGCGCAGTCATTCCGTCAGGCTTGCGTGGGGCTCAATCCACCGCACGGTGTGTGGTGCCATATCACCGGGACAGACCTGGTGCGTGATCGCGATGGCCAAATGTATGTCCTGGAGGATAACTTGCGTTGCCCGTCCGGAGTTTCGTATGTGTTGGAGAGTCGCCAGATTCTCAAGCGAACATTTCCGCAAGTCTTCGGAGCGTCTCATGTCCGACCAGTCGATGATTATCCTGGTCACCTCCTAGATATGCTGCAGGCGCTGGCGGCTGAGTATATTCAGTCGCCGACCGTAGCGGTGCTGACGCCAGGAATTTATAACTCTGCCTACTTCGAGCATTCGTTTCTTGCCCAACAGATGGGAGTAGAACTCGTTGAAGGACGAGACCTCGTGGTGGCTGACGGGTTGGTCCAAATGCGTACGACCCGAGGGCTCAAACAGGTGGATGTCCTCTATCGACGTATCGACGATGATTTTCTTGATCCGGTGACTTTTCGCCCTGATTCGTTTTTGGGTGTCCCTGGGCTGATGGATGTCTACAAAGCTGGACGGGTTGCGTTGGCCAATGCGCCAGGGACGGGCATTGCCGATGACAAAGTCATGTATGCCTATGTGCCGAAGCTCGTCAAATACTATCTCGGTGAAGACAGCATCCTTCCTAATGTTCCAACCTACGTCTGCTGGGATGAAAAAGAACGTGCCTATGTTCTTGATCACCTTGACCAACTCGTTGTGAAAGCCGCTAACGAATCGGGTGGGTATGGAATGTTGGTCGGTCCACATGCGACTCCCAGCGAGCGGAAACAATTCGCAGAACTTATTCGTGCCAATCCACGCAACTACATTGCGCAACCGACCTTGTCCTTATCACGCGTGCCAGTAATCGTTGAGGATCATTTTGAAGGGCGACACGTCGACCTGCGACCGTACATTCTCTATGGCTCTGATATTTACGTCCTTCCCGGTGGTCTCACGCGAGTTGCCCTCAAGAAAGGATCACTTGTGGTGAATTCATCGCAGGGGGGGGGCAGTAAGGACACGTGGGTGTTGTACAAATAAGAGGGACTCATGTCTGGAATCTGTGCGCCGCTCGTCCTTCGATCCTTCGACTACGCTCAGGACGAGCAGGGTAGGAAGATTCGCACAAGCACCCGACCTGAGCCAAGAGAAGGGTATGCTTTCGCGCGTTGCTGATAGCTTGTACTGGTTGAGTCGGTATATTGAGCGTGCCGAGAATGTGGCGCGGTTTATCGATGTCAATCTGCACTTAATGTTAGACTTGCCCGCGGGCGCGAGTGAACAATGGAAACCGCTCGTGATCACCACTGGTGACGATGACTCGTTTGCCGAGCGGTACCGTGAGGCAACGCGAGAGAACGTCGTGCAATTCTTGACGTTTGATAGGGAGAATCCCAACTCGATTGTATCGTGCCTCCGCGCCGCCCGCGAGAACGCTCGATCCGTGCGAGAAATCATCTCCTCCTCGATGTGGGAACAGGTGAATGTATTTTATCTTATGGTGCATGACCTAGCGGCGGCGGCACGGGTTCGTGAAGCGCCCTATGAATTTTTCCATGAGATTCGGATGGCGAGTCATCTGTTTGAAGGTCTCACTAATGCGACCATGTCGCATGGCGAAGGGTGGCATTTTTGCCGCATGGGCCGGTTGCTGGAGCGTGCAGACAAAACTTCGCGTATGGTTGACGTCAAGTATTTCTTGTTACTGCCATCGGTAGCTGATGTCGGTACTCCCTTCGATGATATTCAGTGGGCGGCAGTATTACGCTCGACCAGTGCACTCGAAATGTATCGCAAGCGCTATCAGGACTTGAGCCCGGATCGCATTGTTGAGTTCCTGCTACTTGATCGTGAGTTTCCGCGCTCGCTCCACTACTGCCTTATTAAAGCTGACGAATCGCTCCATGCCGTATCAAGCACGCCCATTGGCACTTTTTGTAATCCTGCCGAGCAGCGCCTCGGCCAACTCCGCGCCGAGTTAGCATACGCGCAAGTGAACGCTATCATTGGCGCAGGACTCCATGAGTTCCTCGACGCCTTTCAAACCAAACTGAATCTGGTGGGTGAGAGCATCTTTACTACCTTCTTTGCTTTGCAACCAATTGGCAGAGCTGTTACGGTGAACTCTCAGAGTCAGTGCAGCGGTGGCAGCAAGACACAACGGCAGATGTGAGAGATAAGATAGGGAAAAAGAGGAGAACTAATAAGGAGGAAATAGTCTAGGAGTCTGGGAGTCGAAATGTAAGCGCTCAGCTAGCCGCTTTCAGTTGTCAGCCAGATAAGAAAACACAGCCGGTTTGCCTAATGTCTGATATAAGGTAGAGGCCCGTGGGTCCACCCACGTCTCTTAGTTTTTGCTGAAAGCTGACGGCTGACCGCTTCCGCCTAACTTGCCCATACCGACAAGTGGTCAAATAGGAAACAACAGCTGAAGGTTCGGTATGACCTATTGCATCGGCATCCGGCTCAACGCCGGGATGGTCTTCCTGTCCGACTCACGCACAAACGCGGGTATGGACCAGATCAGCACGTTCCGGAAAATGATGATCTACGAGAAACCAGGCGACCGTTTTATGGTCATGCTGTCGGCCGGCAATCTGTCCGCGTCGCAATCCATACGTGAGTTACTGCAAGTGGAGATGCTTGCTCGTGGCCCTGACGAGGAGCCGCTGACGATCTGGAACGCGACCAGCATGTTCGACGCCGCGCGTGTGCTCGGCGCCACCGTGCGCCGGGTGTATCATGACGATGGCGTGGCGCTCCAGACCGCTGGCATTGAATTCAACGCGTCGCTGATCTTCGGTGGTCAGATCAAAGGCGAAGCCATGCGGATGTTCCTCGTGTATTCGGCTGGCAATTTCATCGAGGCCACGCGCGAGACCTGTTACTTCCAGCTTGGCGAGTCCAAATATGGCAAGCCTGTGCTCGATCGGCTGATCGTGCCGACCACGCCGCTAGACACGGCTGCCAAGTGTGCCCTGGTGTCGATGGATTCCACGCTGAAATCCAACCTGAGCGTGGGCCTGCCGCTCGACCTGCTCGTCTACCGGGAGGGGGCCTTGTCCAGTGACCGACTCGTCTGCATCGATGACGGCAACCCCTATTTCCAGATGATCCACAACACCTGGGGCCAGCGCTTGCGGGAGGTGTTCGATAGTCTGGAAGATCCGTACTGGGACGGCGGCGATACCCGCTACCCCCTGCGGGTGCCGTCCGCGCGTTACGAGCCGATGCGCAAGATTACTACGCCGAGCGAAAAGATCGTCTAGATGAGATTGCAGGAAGTGCTTCCTACTCCTGACGAAAAGGCGGTGTACGTACGGACGATGTTCGACCGTATTGCGCCTCGGTACGATACCCTCAATCGCTTGTTTTCTTTTCAGCTTGATCAGCGTTGGCGACGACAGACGACTCGTGCTGCTGCAGTGACGGCGCAGGATGTTGTTGTCGATCTTGCCTGCGGTACCGGCGACCTCAGTGAGCTTGCCGCACAGACCGGTGCACGAGTCATAGGAGTTGATTTTGCTGGACAAATGCTAGCCGGGGCGCGAGGGCGAGGAATCAAGGCATCGTTCGTACAAGCTGATGCTGGCTGTGTTCCGCTTCCCGATGCTTCGGCGACTGTCGTGCTTTCCGGCTTTGCGCTGCGGAACTTTGTGTCGATCCCAATCGTGTTGACTGAAGCTGCGCGCATACTAAAGCCAGGGGGAAGATTGGCTCTGCTAGAAGTTGATACGCCTGCAAACCCGGTCTTACGATGGGGACATCAGTTCTATTTTAATCGGGTAGTGCCGTTCCTTGGCGCGTTACTCTCAGATAGTCAGGCATATGCCTACTTGCCGCGTTCCGTTTCCTACCTTCCCAGCCCGCAGACGTTTCAATCGATGATCGAGCAGGTTGGCTTTCAGCAGGTTGTTCGTCATCAACTTTCAGGCGGGATTGCGCAGTTGATTGTGGCACACCGGAAGTGACTCCCGCTTGTTGCCGTTCATTGAAAGTAGGTAGAAACCACCGCAACTGTTCGGCAAGGTTGACCACCTCGCCGACTACGGTTACGGCTGGCGGCTCGAGGACAACTGCTGCAGCTTTCACGGTAATATCTGCGAGGGTACCGACCAACGTATATTGCTCACTGATTGTTCCCCAACGGATGACAGCGACGGGGGTCTCTGGAGCACGTCCGTGCTGAATCAGTTGCGCGGTAATTCGTTCTAGCCCTTTTGTCCCCATCAGGATGACCAGCGTATCAACGGCAGTCGCGAGCCGTGGCCAATCGATCGCTGTGTATTCTTTGCTTCCTTCCTCGTGTCCGGTGATAACCGCGAATGAGGAAGCAACTTTACGATGGGTCACTGGAATACCCGCATACGCGGGAACTGCAACTGCGGAACTCACACCAGGAATGATCTCGAAAGGGACTCCTGCGGCGACCAAGGCTTCAGCTTCTTCACCACCGCGCCCGAAGACAAACGGGTCGCCTCCTTTGAGGCGAACAACGTGCTCGCCCTGGCTCGCATACTGTACGAGGAGCTGATTGATCTGTGCCTGTGGGACACAGTGAATGCCGGACTCTTTGCCGACGTAGATACGCTGTGCAGTCGCCGGTGCTTCTTCGAGGAGGGCAGGGTGAACCAGACGATCGTAAATGACGACGGTGGCTTGTCGTAGTAAGTTCAAGCCACGAACCGTAATCAGGCCTGGGTCGCCTGGACCGGCACCGACCAAATACACCGGTGACAGTGTCATTCGTTATCCTGTAGCTGAGTAAGAAGGTCTACGGTTGCATCGGCACGATGCCCATCCCGAAGCAGCCGACGAAAAGACGGATCATCGAGTACTGTCCACAAATACTGCTCGGACGGCTTCTCTTGTATCTTGCAAAACCTGACTTGTGCATCAGTTACAACTTTACTTTGTTGCATGTAACTTTGCATTACTGTCATCTTTAGCTCCTTTACTTCCCACGTCAGTTCGTCAGCGTGATTCGCTCTGCTTAGCCAATGTGGCATTACGCCACACGTCGCTGCTACCACTTGCATGGCATGTCGGGCATGGCTCTTCGGTGGTATTCACATACCCGCGACCATCACAAGTACGACACATGCTGCTCAGCGTGTACATGCGCAGATAGAAATCAGACATGTCGTGGACGCCGTTAAAGAAGGCTTTGACCTGATCAACAATATGTTCGGGTTGGAAAGCAGTCTTTTGCATGGATACTCCTCATTAAAAAGACTTTCTTTGTTTATCGGCTGAAGTTAGGAATTCTGCGATGGAGGAGGTTCCATAGCTGCCAATTGCCGGCAACGCAGAGAGCCGAGATCAATGTTGCCAGTAAAGAAAAGCCTCCTTCCTTACCCAGCGCAGTCTGGATCATCTCAATAAACAGCCACACTTGCAGACAAAGAAAAACAATCATCGAGAGGGTAACCAAAGAGAAGATAGCGTTCCGTTGTTGGTGTGCTGTAGTTGGAAGCGTGTTCATGTACGGACTCCAGTCGCCCAGATTTCGTTACCAGAAATGTTAAGAAGAATGCGTGGAAGTGGCCGTTGCGGTGGGCCACCGAGCACTCGTCCATCATCCAACGCAAAACGTCCAGCATGACACGGACAGAAAAACTCTTGCTCTTTCGCTTGGTAAATGACCGGGCAGGAGAGATGGGTACATTTTTGACTGTATGCGACAAACTGTTCCCGTGACAAACGGATGAGCAGGCAAGGGTCGTGTGTGGTTGGATAAGAGAACAGCTTCACTCCACCACCTGGAATATCTTGGACCGATGCGATCAAGGTAGGAGCAAACTGAGAGACCGACTTGCGGCGTAACCAATCAATGAAGCCAAGGAGCCCAGTACTGGCGAGTAGGGTAGTTGAGAGCAGCAGCACAAACGACATAAACGTACGGCGTGTCACTGCATGTTCTTCTTCCCAAGGAATGGGAAACGCGAGGGCCGGCGGCCGGCGGTCGGGGGCCAGTGGCTGGTTTGCTGCAACAGCGGGGAGTGCGTCATTCCCGCGAAGGCGGGAATCCAGAGGTTGCGAAGTCCGTGGGTATGTTGTTTTAAGACTCATATTTATACTCTTCCTTCTTTCCTGGGCCCCCAACCCCTGGCCCCTAGTGCTCAGCGCCTGCCATAAAGTTCGACACGTCGATGTCTAGCGCATCGGCTTCTTGGCCGACCATCATGCTCACTTTGGTTTTCACGACCCGGCGACCGAAGACGAACGTATTGGTCGGCGTTTCGCGCCGCATCTGCGCAAGCATCTCGCGCGGCCCGTAGTAGAGTGCGCCACTTGGACAAACGGTCGCGCACATCGGTGACAATCCCATCGACGTGCGGTCGTAACACATGTCGCACTTCATCATTTGATCTTGCGCTGGCATGTAGCGCGGGACGCCAAAGGGACATGACAACACACAGTTCGAGCACCCAATACACCGTGGCTTGAGTGCTGATTGTACGATGCCTTCCGCGGTCTGCTTGATCGCGTCAGCAGGGCACACTTTGGCGCACGTCGGATCTTCGCAGTGCATACATACTGTCGGCGTGGTTTGTGGCGAACTGGAACGGTCGACGAAGTCAAGATGGATCATCGAAATGCCACGATGACTGTCACATTCTGCACAGGCTTGAAAACATGCCTGGCAGCCGATGCAACGTGACGGGTCAACAAAGAATTCCATGGTCATGGATGGGTCACCCTCTCTGTTCTGTGGCGTATCCTAAGACGCGTCTGAGCACCGGAAGCCCTGTGTCGTTGCGAGGAGCCGCAGGCGACGAAGCAAGCTCTTTTTCAAGCAAAGATTGCTTCGCTTCGCTCGCAATGACACTAGAAGCGAGAGTTCCGCATGAACTCTTGCTTACCCGCACAGCACACACCTTAAACTCTGGAATCTTTGAAATGGGGTCCAAGACGCGATTGGTGACGCGATTGGCCGATAGATGGCCTGGCCAATGATAGGGAATAAAGATCGTATCTGGGCGAATCGTCTTCACTACCAGTGCTGGAAGAGTTAACTCGCCACGACGACTCTCGACACGGACTTGGTCACCAGACTTCACGCCGAGTTTCAGTGCAAGCTGGGGATGCATCTCTACCTGCGGATTAGGGTACTGGTCGACCAGTGGGCCAATGCGACGAGTCTGCGTACCACTCAAATACTGCGACACCACGCGTCCACTCGTCATGAAGAGTGGGTAGTCGGCATCGATATCTTCAGCTGGTGGTCGGTACTGAATGGCATGAAAGCGCGCTTTGCCATCTGAGTGCGCGAACTGTCCGCCTTCAAATAGACGTGGGGTGCCAGGATGTTCTCGGGTGGGACATGGCCAGAAGACGCCTTTGTTCTCTTCGATGCGTTTGTAGGTGATACCTGCGTAGTCGATCGGCCCACCCGCCGAGGCGCGGGCTAATTCGCTGAAAATATCCCCGGCTTGGTTGTATGAAAAAAATTCACCTTTCCCTAATCGCTGAGCGATCTCGACAATAATCTGCCAATCGACTCGGGCGTTGGCAGGTGGTTTCACAGATTGCCGTAAGCGAATCACTCGGCCTTCACCACTGGTGACAGTTCCTTCATCCTCTTCTTGCAACGATCCGGCGAGGACAACGTCCGCGTGCCGTGCCGTTTCTGACATAAACGGCTCAATAGCGGCGTAAAACTCTAGCTTCTCTAACGCTGCTCGCGTTAGTGCAGCGTTGGGTAACGATACCATCGGATTAAAAGAGATTGACAGGAGTCCTTTTATTTTCCCGTCGTTGATCGCATCGAACAGCTCAACTGCCGTGAGCCCCTTTTGTGGTAGGTCCTGCTCTTGAATTCCCCAAAACGTGGCGATCTCTTGGCGATGTCGTGGGTTGTCGATATCACGCCCGCCGGGAAGCTGGTTGCAGCGCTGTCCATGCTCACGGCCACCTTGGCCATTGCCTTGGCCGGTGATCGTACCGTAGCCACAACCAGGGCGGCCAATACGGCCAGTGGCCAACACAAGGTTGATGCATGAGAGGACGTTCTCGACCCCTTTGGTATGGTGCTCAATGCCACGTGCGTGTAGCAACATCGAGGTTGGCGCTTCGCCCCACATTTCTGCTGCTTTGATGATGCTCGCGGCTGGTACACCAGTAATCTCAGCGGTGTATTGCGGCGTGTAGGTTGCGACAGCTTCCTGTACTTTGTCAAAATCCACCGTATGTTCAGTGATAAATGTATGATTGATCCAGTCACGTTCAATCATGAGGTGCAGGATACCGTTCATCAGTGCACTATCGCGTCCGGGTCGCACGGGTAAGAACAGATCTGCCGTACGAGCAATCGGTGTTATGCGCGGATCAATAACAATGAGTTTGGCACCGTTGTCACGAGCGCGCCATAGATAGTCCGTGAGAATAGGAAAACATTCGCCAATGTTACTGCCTGTGACGATGATGCATTGAGCGAGCGGGATATCGCTCCAGGGATTGGCGGCACGGTCGATACCGAATGCCATCTTGTTGCCTGCCGCAGCCGAGACCATGCACAGACGGCCATTATAATCAATGTTGGCGGTGCCTAAGGCGACCCGCGCAAACTTACCCATCAAGTAGGCTTTCTCATTGGTGAGCGAGGCACCGCCGAGGAGAGCAAAGGCATCTTTGCCATAAGTACTCTGAATCCGTTTGATATTCTCGACAACCTGTGTAAGCGCCTCGTTCCACTCTACTTCCCGGAAACCATCACTAGTACGAACTAGGGGCGCAAGAATGCGATCAGGATGATTGTTCTGTAAGTAGCGCTTCACACCTTTGGGACAAAGCTTGCCTTGATTAACCGGAAAGTCGGTCCAGGGTTCGAAGCCGACGACTTTTTCATCGCGGACCTTGAGTTGGATGCCGCATTGCACACCACAAAAGCAGCAATGTGTCTGTACTAACCGATCTGGAGCCTCACTCGTTTGCCAGCCGCCAGCGGGCTCATAGGTGAGATGCGGACCATAGCGGTCGATCATCTGTTCTTCAGGCAACGGCAGCATGGCCATCTTAGGCTCCTTCAGCAGGAACGGGGTCAGGGGTCAGGGGCCGGGGATCAGTAGTCGGAAGAACCAAGGAAAAATTTTGTTCTCTACTGCCCCCTGGCTCCCGACCCCCGACGCCCTGCAACGTATGTTCCTGATGCACCAGCGCCTCTATTCCTGTCCACTGGTTCTTTAGGCTAGACATTGTCCTTCCCTGGTTGAACGCTAATAAACGGCGGCGGCACAGCGGGCAGATCTCTTGATAGTGTGAAACCGGTCCATCGAGGTGAGCGTCCATTTCAAGTTCAGCAAACACTTGTTTGAGGTCATCGACGTGCATTTGTGAGGCAAACGCATCTCCGCAGCGTCCGCAGTGTGCTTGCTGACCCATTTGTCCTGCACGCTTATAGAAACCCACGCCGAGGTGAGCAGGGCGCTGAAAAATGTGAAACAGCTTTCCGAACGGTAGCGAGAGCAGCAGAATAACAACCGACGCGGCATGAGTGGCAGCAATGAACGGAAAGCCTCGCCCGTTCATAAAATGTGCACTAATGGTAAGCCCCAACCCGCTCATGGCGACAACGAAAAGGAGAAGAAGTGGGAGGATGTCATTACTAAAGCGTTGCAGCGCAATAGCTCCACTATCGGTGAGACGGCGATAGAGCGCCATCGACACACCAATCAGCATGATGATTGCAGAAATGTTGAGCGCGTTAAACGTCACAAAGGCGATGAGCGAGTGCACCGAAAACTCTTGTACATGCACTCCTAAGAAGACGACGTGGTACTTTTCTAAGTCATCGGGTGGCGTCTCGAAATGAATCCAGCCGAATACCAGTGGGAAAGTAATGGCAAAGGCCACCATTCCACCCCAGGAAAGACACAGGTGCATAATCCAGCGATAGCGACTGCGTTGGGCAATGAACTTCTGAGTCCCAACGTTGTTGAACAACAGCTGCCCGAGCTGGAGACCATTTTGTACGATTCCTCCAGTACGAAACAATCGCCAATTTTGCTGCCAGTAGCGTAGCGTGGGCGGACGTCGTATCCACAGTACGATACGATAGGCGCTGGCCGCAACCGCAAACACGGTTGCCAATGCGTAGTGAAGGAGCATCCAGTCGAAATGTCTGAGTCCCTGCGAGCCGATAACGATGAAAAGCGTGACGAGACCACCAGCTATCAGCGCGGTGGCAGCAGCGGTACGGTCGAGGGATAAGGCAGACGTTATGGTCTTGGATCTCATTCCTAAACCTCACTCTGAATTACTCAATTTCGACGATGAGGTACCCGTCAACTTCGTAGACCGGAAACGTGCGTAACGTGACATTTTCCCCAGCACAGTGGCCAGTCGCGAGGTCAAACTTCCAGGCGTGAAAGGGACAAATCACTGTTCCTGCACCGACGATGCCGTCTGCCAATGGACCCTGGCGATGTGGGCACTGACTTTGGGTCGCGAACAGTCTGCCGTCGCGTTGACGAAAGACCGCGATACCCACGCCTCCGATCTTGTAGGCACGTCCTTCACCAATCGGAATGAAATCTACCGAGCCGAGGTTCACTAATCGTTTGGGAGGGGACTGCTGTAGCGACATGACTGGCCTTCCAGTGTTGCTCTGGAGAGTGTGCAAACTCATGAACGCACCTCTTGTGACTGACTTGGAGCCGTGTTCACTGGGATAGGATCAGCGAACTGACTCGCATGAACAGGCTTGTTTGCTTCCAGCCACGGGTCTTTATAGGCAGCAACTGCGGCTTCGATTTCTGCGTCAAGTCGTGCACAAATTCCTTCTGTGTCTTCGACCAGAACATCGCGAAGGCGCTCAATGCCAAGACGTTCAACAAAACCGTAACTGCGCTCTAAGTACTTCCCGTTCTCGCGGTAGTACTGCATGAAGCGTCCCATATACTTGAGGACTTCATCATGCGTATCGACCGTACACAGCAGATCGCCTTTTCGTACCGAACTGCCGGCTGCACCACCGACATAGATTTCCCATTGTCCGCCTTCGATCGCGACCGCACCGAGGTCTTTAACATACGCCTCTGAGCAATTGCGCGGACAGCCAGTGGTAGCGAGCTTCATCTTGTGTGGTGACTCAATACCCTGAAAACGGCGCTCGATCTTTTGCGCGAGGGCGATTGAGTCGCCCAGACCATAACGACAGAAGTCAGTACCAACACAACTCTTGCAGGTGCGAAACGCTTTGGTGTAAGCATGACCACTCGGAATACCAAGGTCTTTCCAGACTGCCGGTAAGTCTTCTTTTTTGATGCCCAGCAGGTCGATGCGTTGCCCACCGGTGAACTTGACCATCGGGACGTTATATTTCTCTGCGACTTCAGCGATGCGTTTAAGTTCAGCGGCTGAGGTGACTCCGCCGTAGATACGGGGAACGACGCTGAACGTGGCGTCACGTTGAATGTTGGCATGGACACGGTCATTGATGAAGCGAGCGTCACGCTCGTCTTCATAGTCATGCGGCCAGAGAGATTTGAGTAACGAAGCGAGGCCGGGTTTACTTCCTGGATCTTCTTTCCCATCAGCGAGTGCACGAAACACGGCACTCACACTTTTGAGGCTCTGAGCTTTGATGGCAGCGATCAATTCTGGCTTGGTGAGCGGAACTCCCGGTACGTAGTAATGTTCACTGGGGTCGTCTTGTATCTCGCCGGCGTAGACCTCTAGTAATTGCAAAATCAGACTTTTACAACTTCCGCAGCCGGTTCCTGCTTTAGTGTGCACGCCGACTTTCGAGACTGACCTACACTTGCCGATCATGATCGCGTCTTTGATCTTACCTTTGGCGACGCCATTACAGTTGCAGATCTGTGCTTGATCCGGCAGATCGAACGCCGACAAAATCGGCGCTCCACTTGACGTCCCGAACAAGAGGTCCGCACGTCGCTCTGGTACTGCGGCCTCAAGGGTAAACATTTGCGTAAGCACGCCAGCAGTGTCAGTCTCCCCTAAGAGAATGGCGCTCATCAGTGTCTTGTCGCGAATGACCATTTTTTTGTAGACACCACGCGAGGGCTCGCGATAGACCACTACTTCATCAGTGGGTTGTACGGCTTTGGTGTCACCCATCGATGCCAATTCGACACCCATCACTTTGAGTTTGGTGGCGAGCTTTGACCCTTGATACGCGGCCCGCGGATTTGTGTTTGTGAGCACGTCAGCAATGGTCTTTGCCTGTTGCCAGATCGGGTCGACTAATCCGTAAATAACCCCGCGATGCTGGACACACTCACCAACAGCAAAAATGTCAGGGTCACTGGTGCGGAGTTGATCATCACAGACAATTCCGCGCTCGACCGTTAGACCTGAGTCTCTGGCAATTTCGGCAATGGGGCGAATCCCCGTACTGACCACGACCATGTCGGTGTCGAGTGTTGTGCCGTCGTTGAACTGTACGCCAGTGACTCGTTCTTCGCCGAGAATCTGCGAGGAGAGCTTTGCCAGAAGGACGTGAATACCCATCCGTTCGATCGTGGTCTTCAACATCTCACCCGACTCAGGGTCGAGTTGCGCTGCCATGAGCTGAGGTAGCGCTTCAATTACTGTCACCTCGACCCCGTGGGTGAGGAGGCCTCGGGCTGCTTCGAGACCCAACAGACCACCACCAACCACCACCGCTTTGTGACAACCCTTTGCGTATTCGGCGATCTGTTCGCAATCGTCGATTGTGCGAAAGAGAAATGTACCGGGCTTTCCCATCCCTTCGAGTGGTGGGACAAACGGGCGCGAGCCCGTCGCAATAACGACTTTGTCGTATGGTTCTTCGATCGTAAGACCGTGCGGATCACAGCCATCGAGTCCGTATGGTGAGGCCTCGCGTCGTAGTGCGGTACCAACGACAACACGCTGCATCCGATTGATCAGTGTCGCTTTGACGCCAGCGTGTAACTTTACGTGATTCTGTTCATACCAGGCGAGAGGGTTAAGAAAAATCTCCTCCATCTTCTGCGAGCCATTCAGTACGTTAGAAAGCAAGATGCGATTATAATTGCCATAGGGTTCCGCGCCGAACATGGTGATATCGAAACGCTGGACATCGCGTTGCAAGATTTCTTCGACAACCCGTGCCCCCGCCATACCGTTACCGATCACAACCAGTCGCTCGCGGTGGACAGTGGACATTACCTATGGCTCCTTTTCCCCTTTTCAGGAGGGCAGGAGACGGTGGAGGGAACACCGTCTCCTGAACAACGGGAGGAAAAATGAGGGGATTTCCTCCCTTTGGGCATCAGCGCATCGTACGCTCTGAAGAGACTAGTCAGCAGGAACTATGCCATCTCGTCACAGTCTTGAGATACATGAAATATAAGCGGAATTTTTCTTTGTAGTTGAGACAGCGCAAAGAGCTGTTGTCAGAGAGACAGGAGGGGATGAAATTTCAGGCAGGAGGGAATAGGTGGGAGGAGGCGCGCTAAGCGCGCCCGTCGACTCACGCCGGCTGAATCTGTTGTGCGCAGTAATTTTCGTAGCCAACTTGCTGAAACAAAAACACTTGCGACTCAAGCCATTGGATATGCTCTTCCGCACTGACGAGAATATGTTCGATAAGTTCTCGGGTACCAGTATCAGCCTGTTCGAGACACAGCGCGACACCCTTGCGCAATTCAGGCAATCCTTCTTTCTCCAAGGTCAAATCATTCTCAAGAATTTCTTTGACATTTTTCCCAATCGTGATTTTTAACGAATCTTTTACGGTTGGTGCGCCCTCCAGGAAGAGGATGCGATCGATCAACTGCTCGGCATGCTTCATCTCTTCGATGGATTCGTCATAAATCTTTTTGTACAGCCGCAAATACCCCCATTTCTTACACAACGAGGCGTGCAAAAAGTATTGGTTGATAGCTGCCAGTTCTCCTTGGAGTAATTCATTGAGCATTTTCATCACTTCTCGTGATCCATTCATGACTCATCCTCCTTTGTCGGTCGATTGGCAGATCGCTACCGGTGCCTGACATGGTACCCCTGGCGTGAGGAGAGTCAATCGGTCACCTCATAACTTGAAGAGCACTTCTACATAGCCAAAATCAGCTTGGTCGCCGGCGAAGATTGAGTGGACAATACCGTCACCAAGAAGGTGACCGTAGTAGACGTTGAGGTTGATGAACTTGTTGAAGTCATAACTGAGCGAAGTCTCCAGGACTTGAAAAAGATTACGCTTGCCGAAGACCGGTCGTCCAGGAAAACCGAACCCGACGTTACGATCAGAGAGCGTTGCGCCGGCGCCTTGATACCAGAGATCTCGTGTTTCAGTGACGCGAATGTTGTGAAAATCCGTGCGAGAAACAAGACCAGGAATAGGGCGAAGAATCAGTTGCACGAAGCCGTCCTCGTTGTTCATCAAATTATAAAATGTCGAAAACGAGTATATGCGAGCAGTAGGAAGAAGTTGAAAGAATGTCCCGTGATCTCTGTCACCTGGGTTGTCATCTCCTGATGAACGACCATAGCCGATGCGTAGCCACGGCTTCCATGGCAGCGTACTTGGTTGCCAACCGAGTTCGAGATCCCATGCCCACGCGTCATGATCGAGCATTCCCCAACTGCCTTGTTGCAATGCGCCCCACATCAGTACATCGATTGGGCCGGCAGTAGTTGGAAACACGGAGATGATATGACCACCTTCGGTGTGGATGCCAATATGGCGCGTATCTTTCTGACGCACGGCGAGAGGTCGATTATCGGATTTCAACAACCCACGGTCGTCTTTGTAATAGATATAGAAGAAACGTGCATCACTATTCTCGGCAAACGATGGACGGGTCAGGTTGAACGAGGTGTAGAGCAAATCAATCTCGTCCATTTCTTTCATTCCTTGCAGGTCAAATCCTCCTTGTGTTGGATGCGATGCCATCACCGTGAGATTCATTGGGCCGTGTGTGAGACTGGCAACGCCGCCGTCAAACGAACGTCCAATATGCGACCAGCCAAACGGACCGATCAGACGTTGTGAAAGACGGATATTTTTTAACCAGTCCAGTGTTGGCTCTTTGGTGAGTACTTCGTTTCCCTCGGAAAATTCGAAACGACCGCCTTTAAGGGCAAATCCTTCGAGGCCCAGATTTTTGAAGAGGACAAAGCCTTGCTTAAGGAAGATGCCGGTGTCGCTTTCACGGCGATTGTGGGCAAAGTAGACCGCCCCGAGGCCAAGAGACCCTTGCGGTGCTGGTGCTACAGCTCTGTCGGGAAGACCGACAAGCGAAGAGTTCTGCGCTTCGACCATGACGTCGAATCCGTCATCCTTCCATTGCAATGCACCCCGTCCAAGGAAGGAGGCGAAGACATAGTCATTATCAAACGAACCTTTCGGATCGAACCAGTTCCACACCTCAGTGCGGATACGGAGACTACCAGTCACAAAAAGTTTAGGTGAGATTTGTGTGAGAGGAACTTCAGCTCGACTGAAGTGTGGAGAGGCGATCGCTACGAACAGTACGGCTAGTGAGAGCAGGAGGGGTCTGAAAAACGTCATTCTGAGTATCCTTTCCGTTCGGATTTGGTGGTGGAGGGACACCGGTTTCGAGAAAGGTTAAGAGTTGATCGCGGGCAGGATAATACGCCGGGTCTTCAAGCAAAGGATCTCGTTTGCGCGGACGTGAGAGCGGCACGTCAAGAATGCCGCCAATGCGAGCCGCCGGGCCATTGGTCATCATGACAATACGATCGGCGAGTAGCAATGCTTCATCTACATCGTGGGTGACCATCATCACCGTTTTGCGCGTCCGTTCCCAAAGGTCGATGAGTTGATCCTGCAACTCCATGCGGGTAAAGGCATCGAGCAAACTAAACGGTTCGTCCAACAACAATACACGTGGTTCAACAGCAAAGGCGCGGGCAATCCCCACGCGTTGGCGCATTCCTGCGGACAGTTCTTCTGGCATCCGATCGCCTTGACCTTCGAGACCCATTTGCGTCAGATACCGGTCGGCGAGCTGTTCACGTTCTTTTTTCGTCGTGCCAGCACTCTGTTGACCAATAGCTAACAACAAGTTTTCTCGCGCGGTCATCCAGGGAAGCAACGCGGCCGATTGGAAGACAACGCCACGATCACGGCCAGGACCGGTGACTTCTTTCCCAGCGACGATGACATTGCCAGAGGTTGGTTTGTTCAGCCCCATGACAATTGATAGGACCGTTGATTTCCCACACCCTGAGTGACCGATGACACAGATGAACTCCCCTTCTTTGGCTTTGAGAGTGAAGTCATCAACGATCACTGCTGGACCAGTTGGGGTGTCGTAAACTTTGCGCAGCTGCCAAATATCGATCATAAAGGAGTTCATAGGGTCTGTGGGTCTGGGGTTAAGGGTTAGCAATAAGAGGTTGGGGACTAGGGGTCAGAGACTGGCTTCTTTGTGGAACTGCTGAATTGGCTAGTTCCAGTCTTTTGGTGTCCTCTAAAGAGCGAATGGTTTCCCGACGAGCTCGTTGATATTCAGGATTAAGACTTAGGCCAGTACGGGTGCGTGGTCGCGGAAGGGCAATAGAAATCGCATGGCCAAGAGTGACTTGTGGCCCGCGGGTCAAGGGATAGACACAGTCGGCGAGCAAGATGGCCTCGTCGATGTCATTGGTGACCATGATGACAGTGGTCTTCGCTTCGCTCCAGATGCGTGCCAGTTCATCCTGCATAGTTGCACGGGTCAGCGCGTCGAGTGCGCTAAGTGGCTCATCGAGCAGCAGCATACGCGGTTCCATTGCTAGCGCGCGAGCCAGAGCAACACGTTGGCGCATACCACCTGACAGTTCTCGTGGTCGCTTGTTGACTGCTGCAGAGAGTTTTACCAGGCCAACAAAATACTGTGCGTGTTCAGTTACTTCTTTCCGTCCTAATTGAGGAGAAGCGGCACCAACAGCTAGAGCGACATTTTCCAAAACGGTGAGCCAGGGTAACAATGAGTAATTCTGAAACACGATCGCCCGTTCTGGTCCAGGTGCGTATGACACTCGGCCATCGAAGATGACCTCGCCACGGTCAGGGATGGTCAGTCCTGCAATCAATGAAATGAGCGTTGTTTTTCCGGCCCCTGAACATCCCACAATGGCAGTGAACTGTCCTTCTGGGATGCTCAGATTGATACCGGCCAGGACGGGAACTTCGCGCCCAGGAAAGCTTTTCTCAACATTTCTGAGTTCAAGTAAATTCATGTGTTCTAGGCCCGTTGGAACCGCAGTTCGGCCATAGCCATTAGCCGGTCAAGGATATAGCCAACAATACCAATTGTGATGATGGCGAGTATGATGTGTGAATAGACAAGGCTGTTGTATTCCTGCCAGAGGAAACCGCCGACACCCACCGCACCGGTCAGCATTTCTGCGGCAACAATCACCAACCAAGCAATACCAAGGCTCAAGCGATAGCCGGTGAAGAGATACGGAATTGTGGCAGGAATAATAATCTTGGTGAGCATCTGCCAACGGGAGAGACGTAAGACACGCCCGACATTCAAGTAGTCCTGATTGATATTACGGACACCGACAGCAGTGTTAATCACTGTCGGCCACATGGCACAGACGGCAATGGTGAACAGAGCCGCGGGTTCTGAGCGCTGAAAGAGAATCAGTCCCAGCGGCAGCCACGCCAGCGGAGAAATCGGACGGAGAATCTGAATAAGAGGATCAAAGGCCTGGGTAAAATTACGGGACAGTCCAAGCAGAAACCCAAGTGGGGTTCCGATCAAAATAGCGAGGAAATAGCCTTGCGCAACACGAATGAGGCTGTAATACGCAAGTCGACCAATCCCTTGGTTCATTTCGCCTTCTTTGAAGAACGGTTCCACAATGTAACGTTTGGACTCCCCCCAGCTGCGAGACGGTGAGGGAAGGTCAGGGGCGATGGTGGCGCTGAGTAGCGACCACAACGCTACTACACTGGCAATACCGATAAGAGGAAATCCTACTGCCTTGAGTCGTTGTCCGTATGTCATTCCTGTGTTCCTTTTCCTCGTTTTTTCTCCTGACTACTGACTGTTGTCCCCTGACTACTTTTCCTCACGCTTCCATAAGATTTTTCACCGCGAACGCCTTGGCATATTCGTCAGGCTTAGCAGGGTCAAAGGACACGCCATCAAGCAGTTTCTCAGCTTTGGTGTCTTCGGCTGGCGTTGTGATTCCCATCTCCTTTGCGACTTCACGGTACATGTCTGGCCGATGTACTCTATCGACGATGCCTTTGTAATCAGGCGTGCCTTTCACCATACCCCAGCGGCGAAATTGACTGAGCCACCACACTCCATGTGACTTCCACGGGAAATTTACGCCGCGCTCAAAAAATCGCATGTAGTCATTATCCTCATGTGCTCCTTTGCCGTCGCCGTAGTCGTATTTCCCCAGCAAACGGCCCAAGATGATTTCTTTGGGACAATTGATATACGCAGGACGAGAGACGACTTCTGCAACTTCAGGGCGATTCTCCAGTTTGTCGATGAATTCACTGGCTTGATGGAGTCCCTTCAGCACGGCTCTGACGGTTTTGGGGTTCTTTTCGGCAAACTCGGCGGTGAAGGCACACACTTTCTCGGGGTGATTCAACCAGATTGCCTGGGTCGTTGTTGCTGTAAACCCAATCCCATCGACGATGGCACGAGCATTCCACGGCTCGCCGACACAGAAACCGTCCATTTTGCCCACCTTCATATTGGCGACCATCTGTGGTGGCGGGATAGTAATGAGGGAGACATCTTTATCTGGATTGATCCCACCAGATCCAAGCCAGTACCGAATCCACATGGCATGGGTGCCAGGAGGGAAAGTCATAGCGAAGGTGCGGGGTTCTTTACCGGCAGCTTTTTCTTCGTCAATCAGTTTTTTGAGGTCACTGGGAGTGCGGACACCTTTGTCTTTCAAATCGTTGTTCAGCGTGATGGCTTGGCCATTGTAATTGATGACCCAGGGGATGATCATCGGTTTGACTGGCGCGCCGAAGAGTCCCATAGTTGAGGCATATGGCATGCCGTACAACATGTGAGTCGCATGATTTTCACCGAGCTGGAGTTTATCGCGAATCACCGCCCATGAGGCTTCTTTCGAGACAGTGACGTCGAGGCCATGTTGTTTGAAGAAACCTTTCTCGTAGGCCATCACGATTGATGAGCAGTCAGTGAGGGCGATGATACCGATGCGAATCTGCCTCGTTTCGGGAGCATCAGAAGCAAAGACACGACCGACCCATGTGGTCGGGAGGCCGGCGAGCAGCGCGGTCATGCCGGAAGCTTGTAGAAACTGACGGCGTGATAAAGACCGAGGTGGGGCAGGTTTCTCTTTCCTCATGCGCAGCAACAGCCTCCTTCTCTTGTGGGCCAAATGTCGACGGTAAATAGGGATCAGCCCTCAGACAGCAAAGGGTGTGCCGATGATATCGCCTAGTAAAAGGTAATGAGCAACTCAGGAGAAAGACAAAGAAAATGTCCGCTGTTGGGTCATAAGAACAATGACGCAATGCAGAAGATGGTTAAGGCGCAGGCAGGGAAAACCCAGGGTGTTGCTAGGGAAGCAGATTGCTCAAAAAGGGGAAATGGCGAAATGGGAAAACAGGATAAAAGAAAATGGATAAGTGATAAGGCGGAAAAACGTGCCGACATGCTTCTCCTTGTTCCTTTATCCTTTATCTCCTCCCGTTCCTCCTTTTAACCTTTTCGCCGCCGCTCCTTTCTGACCCTGTAGGGCAGGCTGTGCCTGCCATTATCGGCTAATCAACATTAAGCAACTGATACCGCTTCATGCGATCACGCAGCACATTACGGCTAACGCCGAGGAGGCGTGCGGCTTGCACCTGATTCTGTCGTGTGCGTTCGAGGGCTTTGGTGATCAGAAGCCGTTCAGCGGCAGCAAATACGTTTCCCGCTTCTTGTTCAAAGAGTGAATCAATCGTGATGGTCGAGGGGCTAACAAGTTCCCCTGAATGGCTCTGTCCTTGAAGAAGGTCGCCGCTCAGATTGAGGTCTTCAGCTGTGATAACTCTACTGCGGGCGTTAAGTGCGGCTTGTGCTATAGCATTTTCTAACTCTCTGACATTACCAGGCCAGGAATAGGCAAGCAGTTGTTGACGCGCATCTTCGGAGAATCCTCGCGGTCCTTGAGGATTGCTTTGATAGTGTTTCTCAAGAAAATACTCGGCGAGTAAAGAAATGTCCTCTCCGCGTTCTCGTAACGGCGGAAGGGAGATACGTACCACGTTGAGTCGATAGTACAAATCTTCACGAAAACGTCCGTCACGGATCAAACCTTCTGGTTCTTGATTGGTCGCAGCGATAATACGCACATCAACCCGGCGTGATTCGCGAGCACCCAGGCGGTAGAGTTCACGTTCTTGTAAGACTCGGAGTAACTTTGCCTGTAATAAGATAGGCATGTCTCCGATCTCGTCAAGAAACAACGTGCCGCCCTGAGCGAGTTCAAACTTCCCCGGGTGGGCTTCAACTGCTCCAGAAAATGCCCCACGTTCGTAGCCAAACAGCTCGCTTTCCAAGAGCGTTTCGGGAATTGCGGCACAGTTAATGGCGAGAAACGGCCCTTGTGACCGATCAGAGTACGTATGTAAAGCCCGAGCAATGAGTTCCTTGCCTGTCCCACTTTCTCCTGTAATCATGACAGTCACATCACGCGCGGCACTTTTGCCGATAATCTTATAGACTTCTTGCATGGCGCGACTATGACCGAGCATAGGAACAGCACCAGATATTGGCATTTCGAGCGAGGATGGCTGGACAGCGGGCTGAGGTCGTCGCCTCTGCAAGATAGTGGCGATCATGTGCTTCAGATTATCAACATCAAGCGGTTTGATGAGGTAATCTTCGGCGTCGAACGTCGTTGAACGGATCGCGGTTTCTGCCGACGCGAAGGCAGTCATCATGATCACTGGCAGTTCTGGCCGTAGGCGTTTGATTTCTTGGAGTGTCTCCAGTCCGTTTCCCCCGGGCATGCGGACGTCTAAGAGCACAAGCTGCAAAGCTTCGTCACGCACGTGCTGGGTTGCCTCTCTTCCTGAAAAAGCAGAAATGACTTCATACTCGTTTCCTAACACTCGGCGAAACGAGTAATGGACATTGCGTTCATCGTCAACGACGAGAATCTTCTCCATAAGCTTTCAAGAAGCAGAGCGAAATGGGTAAAAGGAGAAACGGGCAAATGGACTAAGAGATTTGATCAATCTGATTTCCCCTTTTCGCCGTTGCCCCTTTTGCCCCTTCTTATAATGGTAGCCGCACCACCACTGTCGTGCCGACGGCGGGCTGTGAGAAGAGCCGCAGCCGTCCGTTGTGCCCTTCAATAATACGCTGTGAGATCGACAACCCGAGACCCGTGCCTCCGGCTTTGGTGGTAAAGAACGGCTCGAACAGATTCGCTCGCGCTTCCGGCGGAATGCCTTCTCCTTCATCAGCGATCGAGGTCAGAAGACTCCCGCCACTAACGTGGAGTCTCACCGTTAGTGTCCCGCCTTTAGACATTGCTTGTAAGGCATTCAGCAAAAGGTTGAGAAATACTTGCTTAATTTGTGCCCCATCCACCCACACTGTAGGTAATGGCTTTTCCCATTCTTTGTGAATCGTGACACCGCGTGTCCGCGCCTCTGGGCCAATGAGCAGGAGCGTTTCTTCCATAATCTCATCAAGCCGATCGCGTTGAAAATGAGGTGGTTGCGGGCGGGCAAATTCGAGGAACTGCTCGATCAGCAGCGACATGCGCCGTAACTCGCCCTGAACGACACGGAGGTCTGCACCACATGATCCATCCATAGGCAGCTCCTGTGCCATCGCGTATATCAGCATGCTCACGGTGTTGAGGGGATTGCGGAGCTCATGCGCCAAACCCGCCGATAATTTGCCAAGTGCGGCTAACTTTTCGGACTGGCGTAACCGTTCACGCACTTCCATTTCTTCGGCGTGGAGTCGTGCATTCTCAATAGCAATAGCCGATTGGCTGGCGAGTAACGCTAAAAGGCGAATATCGCTTTCATTAAAGTGACGCAGCTCTGCCGTATACACGTTAAGTGCGCCGATAATAGAGGATTTTGTGCGGAGCGGCACAGAAAGAAGCGTACAGAAACCTTCTTCACGTGCGAGCTCAGACAGCCGTACGTGACCTTCAGCACGAACATCGGGAATATAACGGGGCAATCCACTCTTGATCACTTCACCAGTCAAGCTTGCTGCCACATCACGGTCAGGAAGAGCGAGGTAGGCGTCACTGGCTCCGTACGTTGCCGCAGGGCGCAACAGGCCGCTATCTTTGTCGATCAACAGAAGCGATGCAATCCGCGCTTCCATCAGTCGGCACGCATGCGCCACTACACGTTGTAGGACTTCTTGTAGTTGGAGGGTAGAAGAGATTTCACTACTAATGGAGAATAGGGCTTCGAGACGTTCATGCAGCGCGTTCATGATAGAGCCGTCAGTTCTCAGTGCTGGTTCGGTCAATAATGAGCAACCTCTGGCGGAACCCGTGCCCACCCCACCCAAGTGGGCACTCTCACGATGAGCATAGAAGCTGTACCGGAGAACGTCAGCAACCTACGCAAGCTTTCGTGACTCTGCGAGTGACTCCATAGCAAGACTCTGATGACCTCCCATGGTTCCCGAAGGCGCAAGCACTGATCCGCTCGAGCCCAGAGTGTAGGCACTCTCGCTATGTTGTGTGAGGTCAAGGCCCTCAAACTCTTCTTCATCAGAGACACGCAAGGACCCAAAGACGAGTTTCATAATCGAGATAATGATAAAGGTCATCGCCGGAGCGAAGACCATCACAAACGCAATGCCCTTAAGTTGAACCATGACCTGCTGAGCGTTACTCTCAATGCCTGAACCGAGGGTCGCAGCAAAGATCCCTGAAGCGAGTGCTCCCCATGCTCCACCGAGCGCATGCACGCCAAAGACGTCGAGTGAGTCGTCATAGCCCAAAGCTGGCTTGAGGAACGTACACGCGGCATAGGAAATGATGCAAACGCCAATCCCGACGTAGATCGAACCAAGTGGAGTCACATTGCCACACGCGGGGGTAATGGCAACAAGGCCAGCAACCGCGGCAGTCGCACCGCCCAGCGCCGTGGGCTTGCCGCGATGCATCCACTCGATCAAGGCCCAGACCACGACGGCGGTTGATGTCGCTGTTCCGGTATTCAAAAAAGCCAGTGCCGCGAGCGGACTCGCACTCAAGGCGCTCCCCGCGTTGAAGCCAAACCATCCCGCCCACAAGAGACCCGCGCCAACGAGGCACAGTGGTAGGTTGTGAGGCGGCATGGGATCCTTGCCAAAACCTAATCGCTTGCCGAGCATGATGGCAGCCACAATAGCTGAGAATCCACTCGACATGTGCACCACGAGTCCGCCAGCGAAGTCAATCGCACCCGCTTTGAAGATCCAACCTTCACTTGCCCATACCATGTGAGCAATGGGGCAATAGACCACGAGCAGCCAAGCCGAAATGAAGATAACCCAGGCGCTAAATTTCATTCGTTCAGCGATAGCACCAAGGATCAATGCTGGTGTGATGATGGCAAACATGGCCTGGAACATGATGTATATATATTCAGGAATGTTTCGTGGCGGGGTTGCAAAATTGGCTGATACAGAGTCAAGGGTGACACCGCTCAGCCCGAGCTTAGAGAAGTCGCCGATAAAAGCGTTACCCGTGCTAAACGCAAGACTATAACCGACAAGAATCCACAGGACTCCGACTACGCCAGCCGATAAAAAACACTGCATCAACACGTTGAGAACATTCTTGGCCCGCACTAAACCGCCGTAGAACAAAGCGAGACCCGGTAGAGTCATCATCAAGACCAAAGCAGACGCTGTGATTACCCAGGCCGTGTCACCTGTGTCAATCGTTGGCGCTGCCGCTGCAGCGGTTCCCTCTTCCGCCCAAGCAGCTGTACTATACAACAATGCTGACACCCAGGCTGCGGTTCGCATTGTACTCTGACTAAATGTGACCAAACGAGGACGTGTAAACATAAAATACCCTCCCTCTTGATGCTATTGCTGATTTGCCCAAAATACGCTGCTGAAGAGACTAGTACGTAAGCTCTGACATGGAACACTTCTTCTACCTACGCAATGAGAGTGCCAGCATTGGTGAGTGAGTGAGTACAAAGACCGTCGGTAATCATGCGTTATGATATGTATACGAGGATGTGCAAGCACTGAGGAGCGAACAGGTTGTTCTTTGTACAAAAGGCTGGAGATTTTCAGTACTTATACAAGCAAACGCCAATGCCCGGCGTATTTGTATTCTCCGCACCGGCGGCCACGCCAACGTTTAAGGAATGAAAAGGGAAAAAGAAACGACCGTTTGTTCATGCTTAGGAATTAGGCACGCCTGCCTACCTTACGAGCAATCAACGATAGGAGGGTCTGAACAGAAATAGGATAAAGAACATCAATTTGCGCAACTGTAATTTTCCTAATAAGAGTGTGGATTGTGTATCGGACACTATCAGAGTAGAGCCGCCCTGACTGAACGTCTCTACAAGAGACTTCAAGAGCGTGTTCCGTTCAAACGTGACTGTGGAGTGTTTCTCGATTTGCCGCTTGTAGCACTGGGCAGGCGGAGACCAACAGTGTTCGGTACAAACTTTGGCGTTGAGTAACTTCAGTCCCTCTCCCGAAGGAGAAAGAACCAATGAGCGCGCCTGTATAACGAGTGCTGAACACTATTGGGTGGAGACAGCGTGGGCATGTTTCTAGTATCCAGTTCCCCCAGTAAGCTTACGAAGACCAACTTGCGGGTCTATTTGGTACTGTACCTCGCAATGTTCAAGGATGCCAAGTGGATTGATCTTTTTCCACGCGAGAACTGTTTGCTTGATTGTCTCACTCGCGGCATGGAGGTGAATGATCTTTTCTTCGGCTCTCTCCTGCAAAGGTAGTGGCTGTCGATATACACTAAGAGTGATAGCAGTTAACGTTGGCAGCGTTTGCCAGGTTGTCCGCAGAATCTTTGCGGTGTCCGTCAACGCTTGTTCAGCAAAAAGGACTGTCCAGGGCCTTTGCTTCAATCGTCGATCACTAGGGTAAATGGGACGAGCATAGAAAGTGACAGTGCATGAGAACTGGTCTGGAGACAAGGTGAGGCTTTTAATCTCTAAGATCGAGGTGCCGCGATAGAGGAACTGGTGCCCAATAGCGTCGCGTACGGTAACAACCGGATCGGTGGTGCTGATTTTCCGTCTACCACCGAGCCATTTTGGTACCCAAGGGCTGGCGAGGAAACCTTCGCTTTGCATGCTCTCGCATCTCTTCTTGGTCAAAGAGAGAGAGGTGGCTGGTCCGCCACCACCCTCTCCTCGTGTTTACGCTTCATCTGTTCGCAAGCTCATCGATTGCAGCGCCATTGCCGCTTTGCCCGCGCTCCCGCCACCAACGCTGCCACCGAAACCACCATGCGGTGACACAAGTGTGAATTCAGGATAGGCGAGTGAACCAACTTCCGGGATGTCGAGTCCTTCCATTTCCACCTCTGGATCGACGCGAATACCCCAGACCGTAGCGCAGACTTTGAAGAAAGCGTAAAACGCCGTATACACAAACACTATAACGACGAGTGACCCGACGCATTGAGCAACAAACTGTGAAGCATCTCCATAAAAGAGCCCCTTTACTGTACCTTCGACACCATTCCACCCGTCTCCGTACGTACCATCAGCAAACAGTCCTAAGCTGAGGACTCCCCAAATGCCGTTGACACCGTGCACAGAAATGGCACCCACCGGGTCATCGATCATCAGCTTTTGATCAATGAATAACACCGCCAAACACACAAGCCATCCGGCAATAGCACCGATGAGAAATGCACTTGCACTTGTGACGAACGCACAAGGAGCAGTGATGGCGACGAGACCAGCCAACAGCCCGTTGGCGGCCATACTGGGATCGGGTTTGCCAGTGGTGAGCCACATGTACATCATCGCAACTAAACAACCACTGGCGCTGGCCAGCATGGTGTTGACTGCGATGACGCCGATACGAAGGTCTGTTCCTGACAGTGTGCTGCCTGGATTGAATCCGAACCAGCCAAAAGCGAGAATGAAAGTTCCAAGCAGGGCCATAGGGATATCATGCCCGGGAAGGGCGATAGATTTTCCATCTTTTGTGTATTTTCCGAGGCGTGGACCGAGAACCATGGCGCCAGCCAAGGCAGCAATCCCCCCGACCGCATGCACAACCGAGCTGCCAGCGAAGTCTACGTGTCCGTGTCCTAAGCCGAAGTTTTTGCCAAGCTGCGAGAGCCAACCACCACCCCACACCCAGTTAGCAAAGAGCGGATACACGAACATCGACATGAAGAAAGCAAAAAAACAGAAGTTCTTAAAGCTCCAGCGTTCGGCCATAGCGCCAGTCGGAATCGTGGCCGCGGTGTCCATGAAGACCATCTGGAAAAGAAACAGGGTGAAGACTCCGACGTCGTAGGTATCTCCTCCAAGAAAAAATCCCTTCATCCCAAACAAGCCGAAGTCTTTGCCAAATAAACTAATTGTGAACTCTGAATCCAACCCCGGTGTGCCCCCAAGTGCTGCTACCGCGCCCACACCACCCATCTGCAAGGCATAGCCGCAAATCCAATATCCCGTCATACCGATGACGTACACGATAAAGTTCATACTCATCGTTTCGGCAGCATTCTTGGCTCGGGTAAAGCCGGTTTCTACCAGTGCGAATCCGGCCTGCATGAACATGACGAGGAAGCCGGTAATCAGCGTCCACATAATGTTGATAGAAATTTTATTATGCCCGACAGTAGCGGCAACTTCCTCCAGTGTCGGCTTACCAGCCTCAGCCGCAGTGATATCAGCAATGCCTCCTGTATTTATCCCACTCGGGTCACCAGCAGCGCAGGTTGCTGCGGCTACGAGCATGATCACCGCGACCATCAACAACGATAGCACTGTCCTCTTTATAGTTTTCGACTCTAACATGGTACGTATCCTCCTTGTCGTAAAAGATCGTGACTCGCTGGTCAGGCTCTAGATGGCGCTTTCTCCACGTTCACCAGTGCGAATGCGGACGGCATCGTCAACCGGGGAAACGAAGATCTTGCCATCACCGATGCGGCCGGTACGAGCGGCAGTGACAATTGCGTCCGTTACAGCCGCAGCTTTTTCATCTTCGATTAAAATTTCGATCTTGACCTTAGGCAAAAAGTCTACGACATATTCTGCACCGCGATATAACTCCGTGTGTCCCTTTTGCCGACCAAAGCCTTTGACTTCAGACACACTCATGCCCTGGATGCCAAGTTTCGTGAGCGCCTCTTTGACCTCGTCAAGCTTGAATGGCTTGATGATCGCTTCGATCTTTTTCATAGCAGCTCCTTTTCTTGGGTTAAAAAGAGTACAGTATCTCCCCGGCGACGGTATCTTGGCCGGAGAAAAAGTGCGTTGTAGGACCATCGCTGAGCGGATTACGGAGGGCACGGCCCTCGAAGAACCGTTTGCTCGACTCGTCATGACGGTATTCAGCGCGCAGGGTTAGCCCAGGATAGATCTGGTATGCGAGCGTTGGGGTAATTTCCCACACGGTTTGTTTGAGACCAGTGCGAACACCGTCAGCGTCATTGAAGAACTCGCCGCGAAGCGTCGCACTTAAGGAATCGGTGAAATGGTAAATAACGTACCCTGCTAGTCCATCCCAATAGGCATTCCTTGTTCCACGCCCATTCGGACGGAACGGGCCGACAATCGATTCTTCGTTGGCGACATTGTAGTCAAGAATAAATGTTAAGTAATCAGTAGGTTTGTAGGTTGTGAGTAAAGTGAAAAGTCCACGGGTAGAATCGCCGCGATTGTCTTGCTCAGGACCGATCGTGCCAGCGGCATAGAAAGTGAGGGTTGAGGTAGGAGTAACGGTCAGCCCGCCGGTGAAACTCTTCCCGTCGTTGCTGTCATAGAGGTTGTCCCAGCCGACAATAAAGCCCGCGTCAAGGCTTGCCCAGTCGGTGAGAGTGTAGTTGAGCAGTAACCCGGTGTGAGTAAAAGGAATCGCCCAGCCAAACAGGATTGAGTTCGAGATATTATAGTTGATATTATCCCACGTCTTAATGACCTCAGCTCCGTGCAACGTCACGAACTTCCCTGCTTTAACGGTCAGTCCGTTCCACTTATACGTGAGATAAAACTGACTGAGTTCAAAGGAGTTGCGGCTCTCGCTACAGCGTGGGTCTTTGCACCAGCGGGTCGATCGTCCGACCACCTCAGCTGTTTTTCCAAAGTTGAGGTCCGTGACAAAACCGAACCCACTATCGACAACACGTTGGATACGGATATTAGCGAGATCAAGGTCAAAATGGTCGCTCTTACGGTTCATCAGCAAGAGACCGTTCTTGTTAGAATGCGGGTTGTTGAAGTTGTACGTATAGTTCGCCGCTAACAGCCCATGAATTTCCAAGCCATAATCTTTTAGTGGACCAGCAAGACCAGCCGCTTCTACCGGACTCCACGGTGACGGTTTTGCTGGTTCTTCAGCTTTTGCTGTCGCTGCTGATGTCTCTTGCGCGTAAGCAATGCTTCCTGTTCCAATCACAAAAAGTAGTAACACCCCTCCCCAAAACAAACTCCCGTACTGTTTACCCATCGGTTCTCCCTTCTCCTTAACAAGGCGTGCCCTTCGCTATTGATGCGTCGCATCACTACACTTTGCAGGGTCGAGCAACGAATGTGCCAGTGATCAATAAAAAGGGAATCACACAGAAAAATGACTTTTCTCCTGAGCCGATGAGAGATAATTGCCTAGAAGAGCAGCAGACGGAAAAAGTTCTGCCTAAAGTATGAACAGTGATTTTTTGCTCCGTTGACACCGCGCATACAATTTCGTAGTTTCTGCCGTATCTTTCAGGTGGAAAGAGCAACTAATATCCGTCCGCATTACGAAAGGAGAGTCGTATGGCAACCGCTGATTTTGAGGCACGACAACTGCTGAAGGCGTATCGGAAAGGTTTGATCTCAGATGAACTGTTCGAGCAACAGATGAGTGAGATCAAGAATAATAACGGACAGTGCTACATGTATAATGGCAAGATGCACGCAACCGAACGCGAGATGATCATGCACCTACTTGATGAAGCGCGCTGTGCGGAGAACTTCGCGGCGGAATACTTCAATCGTTGGGTGGAAGTCAGTGACCAAGAGTGTGTGAAGGGCGGAATCCGTATGGTGCAGCAACGCGAACATTATCACGCCCAGATACTAGAAGCCCGGTTACGCGAACTTGGTGGTGTGCCACAATGTACAGTCCCGCAGGAACGGCGCGACAAAGAGCTTCCGTTCTATGCGTCGGCGGAGAAGAAAGATCTGGAAAAACTGCAATCGATTGCCAACCGTCTCTCTGATCCGGCCGCGATCCTTAAGCCGGTCACTGATGTCATTGCACAGATCAAAGACGACCAACAGAGCAAAGAGTTGCTCAAGTCGTTTATTGACGACGAAATGTCGAGCATCAAATGGTTAGTGGAGGCGTGCCAAACCCTGAGTGCGGCAGCGCCGCAGGCAGCGTAGCGCTGCTAGGGGTCGGGGACCGGGGTGTTGTCCGATTCCTTGTTGTGGTGTTGTCTTTTCATCTGCTTCTTTGCCGTCCCCCGTCCCTTGGCCCCCGATCCCCTTTATGGAAGTGACAGCCCTTTCTTCCCACATCCTCCATCCTCTCCTCCCGCATCACACTCTGCTTGAACCTTACTGGGGGGACATTCTTGCGGGGATAGCTGCGGCTCCTGATCCTTCTCTCGCTGCCGCGAATTTCAGCCGCCTGCTCGAGCATGGCGTTGGCCGGGCGGAGGTAGTTGGTTCGCCACCCCTCTGCCACGACCTCTTATTTCTCCTCGGGGCTAGTGAGCATTTGACCGGCGTGCTTTTGCATCAACAGGCCGGGTGGGAAGAGGCGTTCCTCTCGGATCGCGCATCTCAGGTACGATCCGTCACCGATCATCTTGTGACGTTGCAGACGCGACTCACCCATAATCTTTCGGAAGAAGAGTTCTTGCACGATCTACGAGTGTACCGTAACCGCGAGTATTTACGGATCGGGGCACGGGACCTGTTAGGGAAGGCAACCTTAGAGGAGACGGTCCGCGACCTGAGTCATCTGGCGGAAGCTGCTGTCGAGGTCGCCTACGAATATGTGCGGGCTCGCCTCAGTACAGAGTACGGAGAAGCAACGATCGAGGAAAATGGCCAACCTCGCCCGCTCGGGTTTGTTGTCTTTGGCATGGGAAAATTCGGTGGTGAGGAGCTGAACTTTAGTTCTGATATCGATCTCATCTATTTGTACGAGCGCGATGGTGGCGCGACCAGTGGCGGGAGCAAGGGGAAAACTGAACCGCGCAATTTTTTTACCCAACTCGCACAGCGACTGACACGAACACTCAGTGACCTTGTGGCCGGAGGCCGCGTGTTCCGTGTTGATTTACGACTCCGCCCCGATGGCATGAACGGCCCGATGGTCAATTCCTTGCCGAACACCTTGCTCTATTACGAATCCTACGGACAAACCTGGGAGCGGGTGGCCCTGCTCAAAGCGCGTCCTGTCGCCGGAGACAAAACCTTAGGTGAACAATTTTTGCGTGACGTTTCTCCGTTTGTGTTCCGCCGTTATCTCGACTTTTCAACAATTGAAGACATAAAAGAGATGAAGGTGCGTGTTGAGCGAGGCCTGCGCGGCGGAGATGGTGCTGCGCTCAATGTGAAACTTGGCCGCGGCGGGATTCGCGAGGTCGAGTTTGTCGCGCAGACCTTGCAATTGATTCATGCAGGAAAAGATCCGCACGTGCGTCATCGTAGCACGCTTCCTGCGCTTGATCGTTTAGTTGAAGGGAAATATCTGTCGATGACAGACCGTGGCGTTCTGCGAGAGGCATACCGCTTTCTGCGCCACGTTGAGCATAAGCTGCAAGTGGTTCAAGATCGCCAGACGCATACGTTACCGAGTGATGAAGAAGGGATTCGTGCATTAGCACGGCGCTTGCGCTTCTCGGAAAGTCAAAAGTCAAAAGAACAACAAAATGAGAAGATACAGACCTTGGACGTTCCGAGCGACTCCGAACTCCGAACTCCGAACTCCGAACTTGTTGATGAGGTTATGCACTTCCGCTCCATACTGAATACGCATACCGACGCTGTTCATCAGATCTTTCACTCCTTGTTTTATGTACCAGAAAAAGAGCAGGACGAACTTGATCCCGGAATTCCCTCACTCTTGCAGGAGTTACATCAGGAAGAGCGAGCGCTGTGGCATCTGCAACAGCTTGGCTTTCGCAATCTGCCGGAGAGTTACGAATATCTAAAGCTTCTCCATGATGGTCCTTCGCATGCACCGGCATCGCCGAAACGGCGGAAGCTTCTCTATGCCCTCGCACCGAAACTGTTCCATGAGGTGTCCCGTGCGGCAGATCCTGATCGAGCACTAGCCGCGATGGCGAATTTGATTGCATCCATTGGCGCGCGCTCGAGTTTTCTATCGCTCCTACGCGAGAATGAATCGACCTTGCGGACGTTGATTAGGCTCTTCGGGACCAGCGAGTATTTGACGCAAATTTTCCTCCGTCACCCGGAGTTACTTGATAGTCTTGTGCGTGCGGACCTCGTTCGGGTGCAGAAAATGCAGGAGGAAATGCAGCATGAATTGGGCGCGCGCCTTGAAGAAGTAGACGAATACGAAGATCAACTGGACATCTTGCGACGCTACCGTACCGAGGAGTTCTTACGAATCGGTATTCATGATAGCAACGGTATCCTCGACTTTACCGAAGCGAGCGCCCAACTGTCTGCGTTGGCGGAAACCTGCTTGTCTGGAGCTTTATCTATTGCTCAGGCGTCGCTGTTACGACAACTCGGGATGTCCGCGTGGCCTGGCCGCCTCGCCGTTATTGGCATGGGAAAGCTCGGGGCTGGAGAGTTGAACTACAATTCCGACCTTGATCTCATTTTCCTGTATGAAGCTAGGGAAGAAGAAAAGAGCGGGCAGATCAGTGCACAGGAGTGTTTCACCCGCTTGGCACAGCGATTGATCTCTGTGCTACAAGTCCAAACTCGCGAAGGCTACGTCTATAAGATCGACACCCGTTTACGGCCGTCGGGTCGCTCCGGATCACTGGTATCCTCGCTTGCGGCATTTACGCGTTATCATGATACCAGCTCTGAACTCTGGGAGCGTCAAGCCCTGATCAAGGCAAAGGTCGTCGCTGGTGATTTCACATTGCAACCGCAGATCGACACTGCGCTTGAGCGATTTGTGTATAGTAAAGGAACCGACAGTGCGGGAGTGGCCGAGATTGACCGTCTGCGTGGGCGGATGGAGCACGAGCTGGCGCAAGAGGGACAAGGACGGTTCAACATCAAGACCGGCCGCGGGGGGATTGTTGATATCGAGTTCCTTGTACAAATGCTGCAATTGCGCTATGGCCCAGAGTATCCGACCATACGACAGCGGGCGACGTTGTCGGCGCTTGCAGCGCTGCATACCAGCGGGGTACTGTCTGCGGCGGATGTTCAGTTATTGACGCAGGGGTATCGATTTTTGCGGACATTGGAAAATCGCCTCCGTATTGAGCGCGACCAGCCGGTCGAAGCCTTAGAGAGCAGCGGGGAGCAACTCTTTTCTGTTGCCCGCCGGTTAGGGTATGAAGGCGAGGATGCGCCAGCTCAACTCCTTGCTGAGTATCAGCGACAACGGGAAGCGATTCGCGCGTGTTACACCCGTTGGTTTACGCGAGAGAAGGGGAAAGAACAATGAGTGAAGAACAGGGAGTGGCAAACCAAGAAGATTTTGCCACGCTATTTGCCCGTGAAAAAACCGGCCCAGCGTTAGAAAGTGGCCAAGTCGTGAAAGGCCGTGTGCTGCAGATTGGCGCAGATAGCGTGTTTGTCGACGTGCAGGGAAAAGGTGAGGCGCTGATTAACCGCGCTGAGTTAGAGAATGATGACGGGACATTGCAAGTTGCCATTGGCGACGAGATTGAAGCGACCGTGCTCTCGACCGACGGTGAGATTCGTCTTTCGCGTAAGTTGCTGAAAGGTGCGCAAGCCCGGGCGCTCCTTGAGGCAGCTGTGGAGAGTGGCCTCCCAGTCGAAGGACGGGTCGCAGGGGTAATAAAAGGCGGGTATGAAGTTACTGTTGCCGGCCTACGGGCCTTTTGTCCATTTTCTCAGATCGATACACGCCGCGTGACCTCGTCAGACGCGTTCCTCGGCCAAGTCCTTGAGTTCCGCGTGACCCGCTATGGTGAGAACGGACGCAATATCGTCCTGTCGCGGCGTCAATTACTAGAGGAACAAGCCGCCAAAGCCGCGGAGGAGACACGCAAGCGGATTGTTCCTGACGCGATCGTGCAAGGGAAAGTGACTTCATTGGCCGATTTTGGCGCGTTCATTGACCTTGGCGGTATTCAAGGTCTGGTGCCGTTATCGGAACTGTCGCATTCACGCGTAGGGAAACCTGCCGATCGGTTGAGTGTTGGGCAAGAGGTGACAGTCAAAATTCTCAAAGTGGATGAGCAGAAAAAGAAAATCACTTTAAGTTTGAAAGCGCTTGAGGGCGATCCTTGGTCAACCGTAGCTGGTCAGTTGCGTGAGCGACAAATTGTGACAGGTCGCATTGTTCGTAGTACCGACTTCGGCCTGTTTGTTGAACTGCTGCCTGGTGTTGACGGTCTTCTCCATATGAGTGAAATTCCCCGTAGCCAACAGGGGCAATTGAGAGAGGCAGCTGCTGGTGGTGCCGAGATCACGGTGATGGTCCTTGGTATTGACCTAGGAAAGAAGCGAGTCTCTCTCGCTCTGGCACCAGAAGGGGCAACGGCAGGGGAGGAAGTGAAAGGTGCAGAAGTAGGGGCGGTCATGACTGGTACCGTCGAGCGCGTCGAGCCGTTTGGTGTATTTGTGCGAATTGGTCCTGGGCAAACGGGATTGATCCCGAACGCCGAAATGGGTACCCAACGCGGCACTGACCATCGCAAGGATTTTGGTCCAGGGACTGAGATCAAAGTGGTCGTGACTGCGATTGAAGAGGGCGGCAAACGTATTCGTCTCTCGCGCTCCAAAGCCCTCGTTCAGGAAGAACAGGCCGAAACTCAGGCCTACATCAAAGGCTCGCAGAAGAGTGGCGGGTTCGGGCTAACGCTTGGCGACTTGCTTAAGCAAGGTAAAAGAAAGTAAGCCCTATTGGTGATTGCGGAATGCCCCCTCCGTCGGGGGGCATTCCGCATTTTGAAGGCTCGCACGTAGTCTGCGCACTCCTTCCCCCGCTCCACCGGGCGCACGAAAAACCGCTGATCCAGCCACGAGGAGGGTCGCACCAGCCGTGACTACGTGTGGCGCAGTTTTCACGTCAATACCGCCATCAATTTCGATTGCTGCGTACGACCCACAGGTGTCGAGCATACGACGCAGCCGACGGACTTTATCGACACTTGATTCGATGAAACTCTGGCCGCCAAAGCCGGGATTGACACTCATAATCAAGACTTGATCAACAATCGGGAGGACCTCTTCAAGGGTTGAGAGTGGCGTGCTGGGGTTGAGTACAACGCCGGCTTTCTTGCCAAGCTGCTTGACTTGCTCGATCGTGCGATGCAGATGTGGACAGGTTTCCTGATGGACGAGGAGAGTATCCGCTCCAGCATGGGCAAAGTCTGCGAGATAGCGCTCAGGTTCAACAATCATCAGATGGACATCGAGTGGGAGCGCAGTGCTCTTCCGTGCAGCTTCAACGACGAGTGGACCAATAGTGATATTAGGAACAAAGCGACCGTCCATTACATCAACGTGAATCGCATCGGCTCCCGCACGTTGGACCTCTTCAATCTGTTGCCCTAAACACCGAAAATCAGCAGAGAGGATTGAAGGCAGGATTTGTAGTGTAGTCATACGCGAACTCTCACACAAATACATTGCTCACTGGTAGTTGTAGCTGTGGCAGAACCACAGACGTAAGTGTATCGCCCATGCGGAAGATGAGTGGCGTGCCATAACGACCATTGGTTAAACGAAAGACTGTAATCTCCCGTCGATCCGTATCGACTAACCAATACTCGTCTACGCCATTACGTTCGTAGATGTCCTTCTTCTCTGTACGATCACGTAGGGCAGTGGGGGTTGAAAGAATTTCCACGACGAGCTTCGGAGCGATTTCGAGAAATTTTCCTCGGCGTGGAGCTGGTCCTACTTGCAGACGAGCGTCAGAGATAAAAGAGACATCTGGTTCGAGAGTATCACCCGATGGGAGACGGTATCCCGCGCTTGAGTCGAAGACCCCGTCAAGTTGATATTGAGCTGCACAGTTGCCTAAGTCACGGACTATTCTTGCCCCAGTATTTCCATGTGGCCAACCGGCGGGTGGAGTCATGATGATAATTCCGTTGAGCAATTCATAACGGTTAGCGTCAGTGTTTGGTAGCTCACTGAGCCACTCTTCGAATTCATCCTGGGTGAATATTGCTGTAGAAACGAAAGCAGTCTGTGGCATAATACGTCTCGACGACGGCCAACTTTTTGTCAACGTAGCACAGGGAGGTACCTATGACCACCAATCGCGATGTTACGGCAACGTGGACCTACCACGGCAGCACCAAGCATTCTTTCGAGAGCATTCGTCGTAACCGCCATTTCCTCGATTGGGACAACAAACCGCTGCCGTTCAAAATCTATGCTTCCCTTGAGGCGATGACGCTGCCGCACGAGACGCCCCTCGTGCAGATGCCGACGCTCTCAGCCATTGCCGCTCGTAGTGACGAAGTTCGCAATGAATGTCTTCCGAATCTTGTAACGCTAGCGTCACTCTTGTTCCTTTCGGCTGGCATTACCAAACGTCGCGCCTATCCAGGCGGCGAAGTCTATTTTCGCGCCGCTGCCAATACCGGCGCGCTGTATCATATTGATCTCTACCTGGTGTGTGGTGGCCTGCCTGATCTGCCCGCTGGGGTGTATCACTTTGGGCCGCATGACTTTTCGCTTCGACGTTTACGTGAGGGCAATTATCGTTCAGTGCTCGTGCATGCGAGTGGAGAAGAACATGCAGTGACGAACGCTCCAGCTACACTTATTTGTACCAGCACCTACTGGCGTAATGCGTGGAAGTATCAAGCGCGTACCTATCGTCACTGTTTTTGGGATGCCGGGACGTTATTGGCTAACTTTCTTGCCGCCGCCGTAGCGTTGAAAACGCCGACACAGGTTGTTACTGGTTTTGTCGATGCAGAAGTGAATCAACTTCTTAATCTTGACACTAACCGTGAAGTTGCTTTGGCGCTATTGCCGTTAGGCATCGCGGCGGTCGCGAGTGCAGATGCTATTCCTGCACTTCCGCCTCTTCATCTCACCACCGTGCCACTATCCGATCATGAGGTCGATTATCCAACCATCCGTACGATGCATACAGCCTCTTCGTTGCTTAACGCTGAAGAAGTACGTGTCTGGCGGGAAGGAGTATGGCAATCCCATGCACCTCAGCCAGCCGGTAAACTCTTTCCTCTCACGCCGTTAACTGAAGCTGACATCCTGATCGCGCCGCTCGAACACGTCATTCGTCACCGCGGCTCGACGCGCAGATTTGCACGTGAGCCAATCAGTTTCCCTCAGCTTTCGACTATCCTTGCTCGCTCGACTCAGGGTGTAGAAGCAGATTTCCTTCAGTCACATGGGACAACACTGACTGAGGTGTATCTGCTTGTGAATGCGGTCGATGGTCTTGCTTCTGGCGCTTACTTTTTCCACCGTGACCAGCAGACATTGGAATTGCTGCGTGAGGGCAACTTTCGCAAAGAAGCTGGATACCTGGGACTAGGGCAGGAACTGGCGGCGGACGCCAGTGTCAACATTTTCTGTTTAGCAAACTTGTCACCGATTCTCGGACGCTTTGGCAACCGTGGCTATCGTGCTGTTCAGCTCGAAGCCGCGATTATCGGTGGAAAGTGTTACCTAGCTGCGTATGCGCAACGTCTCGGCGCAACTGGTCTGACGTTCTTTGATGACGATGTGACCGAGTTCTTCTCGCCACACGCGGCGGGGAAGAGTGTGATGTTTCTCACGGCCATCGGCAAGCCAGCCAAGAGAACATCGTAGGTACTCGGTGTTGCTGTCGAGAGCTATAAATTCCAACTCACAAATTGTCCTGGAGCAATCGCGGTCGGTACTGCTGTTGGATCATCAAGTGGCAACGCATACACCTGTGACGTTGTCGTCGCTGAGGTGGAAGAGATCAAATAGCCGGCAAAGGCGAGGGTATTGCCATCCGGCGCCAACGGCGGGTGCGAGAGCGCATATTGATCAAAGAAGGAGAAGATAAACATCTGCTCTCGGCTCGGAAGAAACCGGACTAACTCTGCCGTCTCACGGTTTATCGGCGACACACGATGCCAATGCAGATAGTTTTGTTGTTGGTCAATGCTGAGATAGACCAAACAATCACCACGTGGAGACCAGAAAAAGCTGAGGACTGGTTCCTCAAGTACAGTAGAGATGTGGCCCGTATTCAGTGCCAACGTCTGTATCTGGGGAAAAACAAAAGAATCAGGTTGTGACACAGTAGCAAAGGCCAGAGCTTTTCCATCAGCTGACCACACGGTCGCCGTGCCGCCATCAACATGGGCAATCGGGCCTTTCTCTCCGCTGTGGACATCATAGAGAAGAAGCGTCTCCGAACCGTCGGTATCTTGTTCGACATAAGTGAGGAGATCTTCAGAAGGCGACCAGGCTGGAACGCGAAATTCGCCAGGATGGTCGGTGAGTTGTTGCCGTATCTGTCCTGAACGGGCGTCGATTAGCACCACACGGGCAACCGCAGAGACGTGTCGCGTTCCTCCTACGTGAACTGCTAACATATCTCCACGTGGGGACCATGACCAAAACAGTGGAGCCCCACTAATAGTGGGAGTCATTTTTCCTGGTTGATCGAGACGAACGATCTCTAACGAGAGCTGTTGTCTTCCACGCTGAACAAGCGCGGCGAAGGCGTCGCCTTGCGGGGACCAATTCCCATAGATTGGCATCCCTCCAGATAGGCCACTCAATTCCCACGACTCGATTCCATCAGCAGCAACTGCGTACAGACTTGTTGCGAGTTGCGTCTCGGGGGTTCCTCGCATGCCAAAACAGGCAACCTGTTTTCCGTCCGGAGCCCAAGCCGGCCACAGGTGAGTCAGGCGGAGCGATGCAGTGTCGGAATCTTTTTCCACCTCGTGTTCTTCCCAACTCCACGTGAGTTGTTGTTGTCGTTTGTGAGAAGGGGCCCAAGTAAAGACATTACCATCTTCACCGGTAAATACCATTTGCGGAGTGTGTGTTACAGCCATAATGTCCCACTCGTTATCGTTTTGCACCGTCGAGAACAATAACAGGTTGTTTGCGCCCGCGTTCGCGTCGCAAGAGGATATAGACGGCCCCCGGTCCACCGTCGTGTGGGCGTGCGGTTGAGAATGCCAATACCAGTCGGCCGAGTTTGCCTCGTGTGAGCCATTGCTTAAGGCGATCTTTGAGAACAGGAAACTGGCCAGGCGAGTTACGGCCTCGGCCATGAACGACGAGCACACAACGGAGTCCGGCGTTCACAGATCTCAGAACAAACTGTTCGACTTCGGCTTGGGCCGCGTCTGAGGTCATCCCATGTAAATCAAGAGCGGCTTGCCGAGAAAACTCTCCAGCGCGGAGTTTACGTACGAGTCGAATGTCCAGTCCACTGACACAGCCTTCGACGTATTCATCTGTGTCGGTTATGTCGAATCCCGAGCGGCCAGCTACAAGGTCGTAGAGCTCGGCCAGAGCTTCATTTTCTTCTGTCTGGGTGCGCAGCGGCAACGGCGGAGGAACGGTATTCACGCGTACTCGCCCATCTGACTTGAGCGGCGTGACATCGTGCATCTGGCGAGAGAAAAACTCTTCGTCGGTCTCGCTCGGCACTTGCGGTTGCACGAGAGGCAGTTCGGGCTCGCGAGGAGCGATCACTTTATCGGGAATCTTGACCGTCTTTTTCAAATCCCGAAACGGATTGTTAAAGCCGGACGACATGGCGGGATCGTACAGAAGAAAAAGAAAGAGAACAAGCAAGTCCTCTCAATGATAAATCATGAATGTAGAATGTAGATGTAAAATGCAGACTCGAGAACCTAGAGTTCAGCATTCCGCGTTCATTGTTCCCATGGTCTTCCTTCAAACTGGTAAGGTTTGGCGGTAAGAAAAGTCTTGACATAATGACTGTGATTAGTGGATATTACAGGCAATTTTTTGGGGCAATGGAAAATTTCAGTATCAGGCTATACTACCAGTTAGGTGGCAGTAAACTCACTAGTTGGCCGTCCACTCACATTTCCGAAACGAAAATGATTTCATTCGTTGGCGATGGACTTTGAAATCATTGGCGAGATCCGCAACATCGAACCAATTGCGAGAGGGATCGGAGTTCATGATCGTGCCCGTTTACTGAAATCTATGGCCAAGGCCGCTGGAGAAAACTGAAAGGCTTTGCGTCTGTCCGGCTGACGGAGGGCACGGTGCATACGGCAGAGCTACACTGGTACGAAGCGCATGGGATCGGACGGAAAGAAATCAAGATTAAATTCCCCTTGCTGGATTAACTATGAAACGGAAGAATACAGGAGCATCGCACTTCGCAGTCTGCATCAATAATGTAGGGTACAAAGCCTCACTAAATAGAACCACACTCGATGGAAAGTGCTAGGCCGCTTGCCGGGAGAGCATAGACCTCACGTTCGACTACAAAAGGCGTGCGCTTTTGCAGCCAGGCAAACACTAAATCGAGGAGTTCCTC
>Ga0081539_10000960_pt1 | contig 54037 bp, 47 predicted proteins | sample TabmetS4T2R2_FD_71023 | JGI IMG/M metagenome (GOLD analysis project Ga0081539, IMG submission 71023) | Tabebuia heterophylla rhizosphere microbial communities from the University of Puerto Rico - S4T2R2 | ecosystem: Host-associated > Plants > Roots > Rhizosphere ...
GTGGCGTTCCAGGGAACCGGTGGCCTCGACAACGCCGTTCTTCGCGTCCGACGTGAGGGTGATGATCATTTCGGCGTCGGCGCAGACGACGAGGCCAGGGCTGTGGGTGGCGAAGATGTACTGCCGGCCGCCGCGCAGGTCGCGAAGTCTCGCCACGAGGTATTCCTCGATCCACGGGCATGGAGCGCGCCCTCGGGCTGGCCGATGATCAGCGGGTCGGTCCCGTGGGCGAGGGCGATGAGGATCGCGGTGCACTTCTGGCCGTGGGCGAGCCGTTCGATCGGCACGTAGCCGTCGTTGACGTGCTTGCGGAACTCGACCGAGAGTCCGTCGTGCAGATCGAGGGTCTGGGCCGGCAGGAAGTCCTCAATGGCGCCCTTGTCCCGAACGTGTTCGAACAGGGTCTCGACGTGCTTACGTTCGGCGCCGGTGGCGGTGCATACGCCGTCGACATCATCGGCGAGCCGGGATTCAGCGCGCCTGCTCGTCCGCCGCTTCGCTCCACAGCGTACGCCGACTGGCTGGACGACGTGTGTGCGGGACTTGAAGTCGGATCGGCGAGCTTGGTGGGCGTGTCGCTCGGCGGCTGGCTCGCGCTCGACTACGCGTGCCGCCGACCGGGGCGCGTGACGGCGCTGTCGCTGCTGTCGCCGGCCGGTATCGGTGCACGCAAGCAGCTGTTCATGATGAAGGCCCATGTCATGCTGTTGCTCGGAAGGTTCGGCGTCCGCAGAGCGATGTCGGCGACAGCGGGCACGTCACCCGTGGCAACGCCGCTCGCGCAGTACTTGACCCTCATCTTCGAGAACTTCCGTCCTCGACGCGAGGCGCCGCCGATGCGCAGCGACGCCGAACTGCGAGCTCTGGCGATGCCGGTGCAGGTGATCGTCGGTGCGAACGATGCAATGCTGCATGCGACCCAGACGCGCGACAGGATCACGCGCCTGGTGCCACATGCAGAGGTGACGTTCATCGACGACGCCGGCCATCTGCTGCCGCCGCAGACCACGCGCGTCGCCGAGTTCCTCCGTCGCGTGTCGTTGCGCGTTGCGGTCTGAGGTAACGGTTCCGCTGCGCCCGCCGCCGGAACTCGGCGCTCGCTCGTGACGTATCAAACACTCGCGCATGAACACTGCATTGAACGTTCGGGGCCCCGACTTCTCGCCGCAGCGCTACGCCAGAACGGCCGGCTTTCTGTATCTCGTCAACATCGTTGCGGGCGTGTTCGCGGAACTGTTCGTCCGCGCGCGGCTGGTCGTCGCCAACGATGCCGTCGCCACCGCCAACAACATCCTCGCGCACGAGCCGCTGTTTCGGTGGGGCTTTGCCGCGGACCTGATTGCCGTGCTGTGCGTCGTGCCGCTCATCCTGCTGCTCTATCAGCTGCTCAAGGTGATCAATCCGCGTATCGCACTGATGTCGGTGTTCTTCTCGCTGGTGGGCAGCGCTGTTCAAGCGATGGCTTTGCTCGGGCACTTTGCGCCGCTGCTGTTGCTGAAACGCGGCCAGGCCTTTGGCATCGATCCAGAGCTCCTGCAGGCGCATACCTACATGGCGATGCAGCTGCAGGGAATCGGCTACGCCACCGCGCTGACGTTTTTTGGTGGCACCATGCTCACGCGCGGATACCTGATTCTGAACGCCACCTTCATCCCGAGAATTCTCGGGCTGTTCCTCGCGATCGAGGGTGTGTCCTACCAGATCAACAGCTTCGCGACCTTTCTCGCTCCAGCGATCGTGCAGACGGCGCTGGCCATCCTCATGGTGACGGCGCTTGCCGAAGTGTTCCTGTGCCTGTGGCTGCTCTTCAGAGGCGTCAACGTCGCGAAGTGGAAGGAAGCGTACGCCGGGCCGTCGGCTATCTGAAGATCCCGCCTTTCAACTCGTGGAGACGAATCAGGCTCTTCTTCGCGCTCGCGGCGTCGTGCAGGGAGTACTTCCACAGTCCAAACAGCGTGAACGTCGGAACCAGGTTGGCGCCGAGGCCCTGGATCAACCGGAGCGCCTCCTGTGTCGCAAGCTCCTGTTTGCGCGAAGCGGGCGGCAGGTCGTACGAGACGTTCAGCGCCAGCAACACGCGGTCGTTCTCGTCAGCGTCCTCTTGCAGCGTGCGAAGGATGCGCGCGATCTCGGGTGACTTGCGATCGACCGGCGCCGCGGCGCCGACCACATGCACGAGAAAACGGTGGCCGCTTTCGAGCTGCGCCCGCACGTCGTAGTTGGCGCCGTTGTTCATCAGCTCGGTCTGACACTGCAGCGACCGGAAGACGGACGCGACCGCGTGCGTCAGCGGCTCACCTGTTTGCCAGAGCGCGCCGGCCAGCGCCTCGTACTCGCGCGTCTGCTCGACGAGCGCGGCAATCTGCGCGGACAGCTCCGCATATTTCGGCGGGAGCTCCGCCAGCACCCACTTCGGCTGTTCGGCCATAGCCCTCGCAATCAGTAAGCGACGCGGAGTATACGCCACCTGGGTGGCTGGGTAGCTGGGTAGCTGGGTAGATGCGTAGATGGGTAGCTGAGACACTCGAGAGCTGGGAGTTGCGCGCCAGGCGATTTCCTCAGCCACGCAACAGCCCGGCAACTTCGCTACCCGGTGATGAACGTGCCGGCACGCAGCTCGTTGAATGCGCGCTGCAGCTCCTCCTGCGTGTTCATCACGATCGGCCCATACCAGGCAACCGGCTCCTCGATCGGCCGGCCGGAAACGAGCAGGAAGCGGATGCCCTCGTCTCCCGCCTGCACCACCACCTGGTCACCCCGGTCGAACAGGACCAGCGACCTGTTGCCGATCTCCTCCGATGCCGCGGCGTCGCGCGCGTCGGTGAGCTCGTTCAGCACGCCGTGAGGTTGTGACGCGTCGCGGAAGGAGCCCGCGCCGGCGAACACATATGCGAACACGTGATTGGTACGGTCGACGGGAATCGCCTTGCGCGCGCCAGCCGGCACCGACACGTCGAGATACCGTGGATCGGCGGCGACGCCTTCGACCGGCCCCTTCTTTCCCCAGAACTCGCCGGTGATCACGCGCACGTGCGTCCCGTCATCGTCGGTGACCTCCGGGATGTCCTTCGCGGAGATGTCCTGATAGCGCGGGCTCGTCATCTTCAAAGACGCCGGCAGATTCGCCCAGAGCTGAAAGCCGTGCATACGACCGCGCGCATCGCCCTGCGGCATCTCCTGATGCAGGATGCCGCGGCCCGCGGTCATCCACTGCACGTCACCGGCGCCCATCGCGCCGCGATTCCCAAGGCTGTCGCCGTGCTCGACGGTCCCGGCCAGGACATAGGTGATCGTTTCGATGCCGCGATGTGGATGCCAGGGAAAGCCGGCGAGGTACTCGTCTGGATTGTCGTTCCTGAAATCGTCCAGCAGCAGGAACGGATCGAAATCAGTGGTGTTGCCGAATCCAAACGCGCGTCGCAGCTTCACGCCTGCGCCCTCGAGGGTCGGTTTGGATTGCGTCACTCGTCGTACGGCTCGGATAGACATGAACCCCCTCTTATCACACCTTTGGACGCGCGTCTCCCCGCGGCAGGTTCACGCGGCATATACTCACCTGCGCCGAGGAGTCAGATGCAGATGAGACCCGCTCTGCGGATTGCCGTAGCTCTCGGCGCGTTGGTGATTGCCTCCGACGCGCTGGCGCATCACAGCTTCGCGCCGCACTTCGACGCAAGCAAGCCGGTGAGCATCTCCGGCGCGATCACCGAGTACGAGGGACGCAATCCGCACAGCTATTTGCACATCGCCGCCGTTGACGAGAACGGCAGGACGCGCGAATACGTCTGCGAATCGCACGGTGTCACGCAGCTCTCGCGCAACGGCATCAAGCCCGACATGCTGAAGGCGGGAACGAAGATCCGAGTCACCGGTTCGTTCTCGCGACACAGCCCGTACATGTGCTTCTTCGACAGCGTGGAGCTCGCGGACGGCCGCAAGTTGAGCGTCAACGGCCCGAGCGGTCCGGCGGCGCCGGCGCCGCCGACGGTGGCGCGGCGCACCGGCATCTTCGGCGTGTGGCTGCTCGCGCCAATCCCCAATCGCAGCACCAGCGGGCCGCAGCCGATGATGCAGTTCCTCACGCCGGCGGCGGAGAAGGCGGTTGCCGCGTACGATCCGTTCCGCGATGATCCGACATTCCGTTGCGATCCTGTTGGTATCCGTCGCGTGTGGGGCGCGCCAGGCACGCCGCTCGAGATCGTGCGCGAGGGCAAGGACGTCGTGCTGCATCACGAGTGGATGGACGCGCGGCGAGTGGTGCACATCGACATGAAGGAGCACCCGAAAGAGGCGCGCCGCACCTCACTCGGCCACTCGATCGGCCATTTCGAGGGCGACACACTGGTCATCGAGACCGCCAACTATGCCAACGGGGTGTTGAACCAGTACGTCGAGCAGCCAGGCCAGCCGACGAAAGGATTGCTGCACTCCGCGGCACTGACGTCGGTTGAACGGCTGCGGTTCGATCCCGCGCGTCAGCGACTCGTCGTCGAGATCGACATGAACGATCCCGAGTACTTCACGCAGCCGTTTCCGCGCGCGACCTATGAATACGCCGCGTCGGACCTGAAGATCGAGCCGTTCAACTGCTCGCCCGAAGGCGCGACAGCAACGCTGAGGAAATAGCACCTCCCTCACGACTTCTTGAAGCGATGTGATTCCTCGAGTCGAATTCGACGCCAACGGTGCACAGAAGCATTCTGGGCTTGACCTGTGACGGAGTAATCCCGACAATCCCCTCGGCTTTCTCGCTATTCAACGAAGGGATCGAAGCATGACTCACATGATTCGACGCATACGGACCTTGGCCGTCGTCGCCGTCGCCAGTGCAGGTGTGGTGATGCTGTATTCACCTCCCGGCGGCGCACAAGGGAGCGCACCGCGCTACGTGTTCGATCCGGCGTGGCCCAAGCCATTGCCGAATAAGTGGAAGATTGGCGGCATCACCGGTCTGGCGGTGGCGCCGGACGACACGGTCTGGGCCTACGACCGGCCGAACGATCTCACCAGCATCGAGCTGGAAGCGGAGACCGGCATCGCCGATTGCTGCACATTGCCGCCCTCGATGATCCACTTCGACATGGACGGCAATGTGATCGGGTCCTTCAACGCGCCGCAGGGGCACGGGATGGACATCGACGGCAAGGGGTTCGCGTATCTGGGTCAGAACACGGTTCGCAAATACGACACGCGCACCGGCAAGCTGGTTGGCGAAATTGCGCACACGCCCGAGCTCGAGAACGGCGGAACGTTCACCGCGCCGCAGATTCCGCCGCACACACCGGGCGTGGGCGGCACCGGTCCGGTCGCCGGCTTCATTCAACCGAATCAGGCGGCCGGCGGTGGTGGCAATGCGGAAGGTGGCGGCCGTGGCCGCGGTCGCGGTGCTGATCCCGGAGCGGCTGCCGCCGCCCGGGAGGCGTTCCGCAAGAAGTACCCACCGACCACGCCGATGATCGTCGGCGGCATCGAGGAGATTCGCCTCGACGAGGCCGCCGGCGAGGTCTATGTTGCGGACAACTATCTCGGCGGACGCGTGATGGTGTTCGACATGAACACGCTCGCATTCAAGCGAGGATGGGGCGCCTACGGGCACAAGCTGAACGAGATCAGCACCAACGAGGCCGATCACCAATACAAGCCGAATGGCCCGATGGCCAAGGAGTTCGTCGGCCACCTGACGTTCAATTTCTCCGACGACGGGCTCGTCTACGCGGCCGACCGCAACGGCAATCGCATTCATGTGACCGACAAGCAGGGGAACTTCAAGAAGGAGTTCATCCTGGCGCCATACACCGGCGTGGGTGGTTCAACCGGTGGCGTCGCATTCTCGCAAGACAAGGCGCAGCGGTACCTCTACATCTCCGACCTGACCAACAATCACGTGTGGTTTCTCAATCGCGAGGACGGCAAGGTGATGGGGACGCTCGGCAGCATGGGCGAGAACGGGGGGCAGTTCTTCGGCATTCACATGATCGCCGTCGACTCGCACGGGATCATCTACACGGGTGAGGTGTTTGCCGGCGAGCGTGTACAGCGGTTCGTGCCCGCCGACAGCCCACGCGGCAAGCTCCTGCAGCAGGCGGCCACCGCGCGACCGTACTGAAAGACACTGATCGTAGGGTCCGCCGCTTGGCGGACCTTACGATGGACCGGAGCGCAGCAGCCGATCGAATCAGCTCGACGACTCGCGCGCGGTAGTGCATCGCATCGATCGCAGTCGACGTGATCGGGTCCGCGTGGTGACGCAGGCTATTGCCGGCGCAGCTCGCGCGTGAGCCAGGCTCGCGCCAGCTTCCAATCGCGCATCACCGTTTGCGGCGACACGTTCAGCGCTTCGGCGGTTTCCTCCACACTCAAGCCGCCGAAGAATCGCAGTTCGACGACCTGCGCTCGCCGCCGATCGATCTCCGCCAGGCTGGTGAGCGCATCGTCGATGGCGCACAGTTCCTGTGCGCGGTGCGGATCAAAGGCAGGAAGATCGTCGAGGCTCGCGGCGTCCACTTCGTGCTGACGGTCGACATGTCCGCCGCGCTTCGCCGACAGTCGCTTGCGCGCGTCGTCGACCAGAATCCGCCGCATGATCCGGGCGCAGACCGCGAAGAAATGCACGCGGTCCTTCCAGCCGGTGCCTTCGATCTTGACCAGGCGCAGATACGCCTCGTGGACCAGCGCCGTCGTCTGCAGCGGATGGCCGGCCCCCTCTCTGCGCATGTAGGCGCGGGCAAGCTGGCGGAGCTCGTCGTACACAAGAGGCGTCAGCCGGTCCAGCGCGGACGCGTCGCCGCCTTCCCAGGCCTTGAGCAGCTCGGTAATTTGCGCCGGATCGGTGGCCATCGAGCGCGTCGGCGCGGATTGTAGTTCGCGCCGATGGAATGCGCTTAACAGGATAGAGGGTCCTGTCAGAAAGCGCGGTACCATTGGCCGACCCCACGCGCAGCGACAGAATGACTCCAGAAAGGTGGCACCGCGTGTCGCGGGTGTACGACACCGTTCTCGAACGACGCCCCGAGGAACGCGACGCGTGCCTGGCTTCCTTGTGCGAAGGTGATGCGGCGCTACGCGTTGAGGTCGAGTCGCTGCTGGCGCAGGAATCCTGCGGAAGCCCGCTCGATCGGCCGATCTGGGACGCGGACGATGGTGACAAGACCTTTGGCCGCGGAGACAAGGCCGCTGGCTATAATGCCGGCTCTTCTCAGCAGATGCTGCTGGCGCCCGGTACCCGACTCGGTCCGTACGAGATCCAGTCCATGCTTGGCGCGGGCGGGATGGGCGAGGTGTATCGCGCCGTCGATACGCGCCTGAATCGCACCGTCGCGATCAAGATCCTGAAGACGGAGGTCGCCACGGATTCCGTGTTCCGGGCGCGGTTCAACCGGGAAGCACGCACGATTTCGCAGCTCGATCATCCAGGCATCTGCGCGTTGTTCGATGTCGGCGAGGAGCGCGGCATGGCGTTCCTCGTCATGCCGTACCTCGATGGCGTTCCGCTCTCGATTCGGTTGCGCCAGGGACCTCTGCCACTCAGTGACGTGCTCAAAGTGGGGATCTCGCTCGCATCCGCGCTGACCTACGCACATGGGCACGGCATCGTTCACCGTGACATCAAGCCGCAAAACGTGGTTGTCCTTCCCGACGGTAGTGTCAAACTGCTCGACTTCGGTATCGCCAAGCCCTACGGCACTGAGGCGTCGACGGCCACGGCCGACACCGAAGATTCCGTCACCGAATGGGGGCAGGTGCCGGGGACGTTGGAGTACATGGCCCCGGAGCAGCTCAGTGGTCGCGAGGCGGACATCCGCTCGGATATGTTCAGCCTTGGGATTGTGTTGTTCGAGCTCGCCTCCGGGAATCATCCGTTTCGCCGCGCTACTCGCGCGCTCACGATGGCCGCCATCGTCGAGGCGAAATACCCGGGACTACCGAATGCGTCTGCCGGCGTTGCCGATCTCGATCGCATCCTGCGCAAGATGCTTGCAGCCGCGCCTGCCGACCGTTATCCAACGATGGCCGACTGCCTGGCTGATTTGCGAGCCATCGAGTTGCCCACCGGTTCCGGCGGTTTGTCGAGTGCGAGTGTCGCGCCCGGGCGAAGATCGCGACACGCCCGCGCTGTGGCAGCGGGAATCGCCGCGGCCGTCGTTGTCATCTTGGGTGTGTGGGTGCTCAGTCGCGATCGCTCGCCTGAGATCCCCGATGAGCCGGCCAACGCCGCCGTCACGTCTGCCGCCGCCGTTGCGCGCGTCACGTATTGGCTCGATGTCGAATCCACCGCCGACGCCAACGGCGGACGACGCAGGTTTGAATCAGTCGGCGACGACGTCTACGGTGCGGGATGGCGATTTCGTGTCAACGTTCAGGCGCCGACAAGCGGATATTTGTATGTTCTTGGTGATGAAGCGCCACGGCCGGGCAATCCAACGGGCCTCGCGCTCCTGTATGCGGTACCGCAGAACACGGCGCCACGGTCACGAGAGGGTGCAACACTGACGACCGACTGGTTCGTGTTCGCCGGTCCTCCGGGACGGGAGCGGCTGTGGCTGGTGTGGTCCGACATGCCGATCGACGAGTTGGCTTCGGTCGCGTCGATCGTCAACCCATCGCGCGATGGCGGCGTAATCCGCGACGCCAATCGAGGCGAGCGCATTCGGGCGCTCCTCACCGACGCCGCGCAACCGTTGCCGACAATCGCACGCGACGGTGGTGCGGTGCGCGCCACTGTCCAAACTCCCGGAACGGCCGTCGTCCATAGATTGGAACTGCAACATGGGTAAACGCCGATCGACTCGACCTCACGCCACGATCGTTGTATGCGCGTTACTGATCGGTCTGACGCCGCTCGCCGTGCGAGGGCAGGACGATCAGTCGCGCTCGATCGTGCCTGAGTCGTTCCTGAAGGCTCGACCCGCTGCACCGCAGCCGTCATCGAAACGAGGCGCCACCTACCGCCGTGTCGGTCGAACACAGCCGCCTGCGGAGACGAAAGGCGTTGCGGAAATCGGGGTCACGATTTGGCGGCTGCGGCCGGCAGCGCCTGGCGACTCGGTGCGGTTGCTCGTTCAGGAACCGCAGCGCGCCTCCGAGCAGTGGACGCCGGAGCGTGTCGAGGCCGGCACGCCGCTCGCGGTGGGCGATCGAGTACGGGTTGCTATCGAATCGCCGCGCGCCGGTTATCTCTACGTGATCGACCGCGAGCAATATGCCGGCGGAATCACGAGCGATCCATATTTGATCTTTCCGACGACGCGGGCGCGCGGTGGCGACAACAAAGTTGTCGCCGGAAGGCTGACGGAGATTCCCGCTCAGACGGACACGCCGCCGTATTTCACGCTGCGCGCCAGTCGTCCCGACCAGGTCGCCGAGCTGATCACCATTCTCGTGTCGCAGCAGCCGCTCCCCGACGTGACGCCTGGCGCAACGGTATTGCTGTTGAAGCCGGACACCGTCGCCGCATGGCTCAAGGGCGGCGGCAGGATCGTCGAGCAGCTCGAGATGAACGGTGGGGCAGGACGCGCGTGGTCTGAAGAGGAGCAGCGGGCGGGAGCGGACAGCACGCGCCTGCTGACGCAGCACGAACCGCTGCCGCAAACGGTGTTCCGTGTGCTGACGACGAGCCCGGCGCTCGTGGCGGCACAGTTCACGCTGTCGCACGCGAAAACCGGAGGAGTGTCCGACGGCACACGCCGGAAACCACAGTGATTCACGAGGAGCAACCGATGCCTGTTTACACCCTTTATCATCGGAACGCCACCGACGCGGGGTGGGTCAACTGCGGCAGCGTGGTCGTTTCGGCGGCCGGCGTCAACTATCTGCCGCGAGGACAGGGCGGCAATGGCACGACCATTCCCGGTGCGTATTACCGCGCGAAGGCCGGCGGCAATGGGAACTCCAGTAATCCTGCCGTTGGCGATACGCTGTTCCTGAACGGGTACACGGCATCAGGAGCTGACGGCAATTCGTACACGTTCGACAACGATGGGCTGTGGACCGCCGCGAATCCTCCGCACTCCGCGGGGTATTACACGGGCGCATCAATCACCGGCAACGACGACGATTGGGGCGCCACCGGCGGTGTGCCGGAACCATAAGTAGACATGCGAATCGGCTCCGGGGCGAGAGCACTGATCGCGGCGGCGGTGGGGGTTGCGTGCCTGCAAGGTCCCATAATTGCGGGTTCGCCACCGGTCCACTCCGTGCAGCTCGCCGCGATTGCTCCGCTCCTGGAGCCAGGCACACGCGTCGAACGCACGCTGCGTGCCGGCGGCCGCGACGAGTTTCGGATCGACCTTGCCGACGACGAGTTTCTGAACGTTGTCGTCGATCAGCAAGGGATCGATATTGCCCTTCACCTTGTCGCGCCCGACGGCACGACGATTCTCGTTTCAGACAGCCCGAACGGAACGTTGGGTCCGGAACGGATTGCCTGGATTGCGCAATCCACCGGCACTTACCGTCTCGAGATCGCGAGCGTCGCCACCGCGTCCAACGACTCGACCCCGGAAGGACGCTATCAACTGACCGTCGTGGCCCGACGGTCAGCGACACCCGCTGACGTTGTTCACGCCGAGGCGGAGCGACTCGTTGCTGAAGCGAACCCGGTTGCGGGGGCGAACACAGCCGCCTCGCGTGCCGTTGCACTCGAGAAGTACGTGAGAGCGGCGGAGTTGTTTGCGTCTCTCGGGTTGCGCTACGAACAGGGACTCTGTCTCTATCGGATCGGGTTGATGCAGTTGCGTGCCGGCGAACCGAGAAGTGCACTGCCGCCCCTGACGAGGGCCGCAACGCTGTTCGATCGCGGCAGCGGAACGATGTATGCGAGTGTCGTCAACGCACTTGGCGGCGCGCACGATCTGGTTGGGCAGCTCACGCTCGCGATGGAGCGTTATACCGAAGCGCTCGAGCTCTTCACGCGAGTCGGCGATCGGCGCCGCGCGGCGATCGTTCGAAACAATATCGGCAAGCTCCACGACGATGCGGCGGAGTGGGCTGACGCCTTGGCCGATTATCGAGATGCGCTCGCGCAGTTTCGGGAGGTCGGCGATCGCGCCTGGGAGGCGCTTGCACTCCAGAACATTGGCGCTGTGTACCTCGCCACAGGTGAGCACGGACGCGGCAAGAACTTCATGGAGCAGGCGCTGGGGATGTTCCACGCAGTCAACGATCGTGCGCGCGAAGCGGACGCGCTCACCCAACTCGGTTTCTCAGAGCTCGCGTCGGGCAATCCGGCCCAGGCGATGACGTACCTCGAACGGGCGCTCCCGCTTCGGGCGGTCGTCGGCGACCGTTCGCGCGAGGGGCTGACGGTTGCTCATCTGGGGCGGGCCTATCTTGCAGCCGGCGATTCGAGACGCGCCGTCGATCTCCTCACACGTGCCTCGGAGCTGCGCGGCTCGAGCGGCGACAAACAAGGACAAGCGCGCGCGCTGACGTCGCTGGCCGAAGCGAAGCTCCTGACCGGCAGCGGCGTCGATGCGCTCGATACGGCCGCCACCGCCATCAGCATCTTTCGCGCGATGAACGATCGGCAGGGCCTGGCACTGGTCCTGCCGGTGGTCGCGCGTGCGCAGCGTCAGCTGGGCCGCCTCGACGCGGCGCTCGCCACGATTCAAGAGGGCCTCGACGCACTGGAGAGTGTGAGAGGCCGCGTCTCGAATCCTGAAATGCGCGCCGCGTTTCTTGGCACGCACTACAACGGGTACGCTCTCGCCATCGATCTTTTGATGCAACTGCACCGCGAACAACCGCTGGGTGGCTTTGATGCCCTTGCCTTGCAGACCAGCGAGCGGGCGCGGGCGCGCAGCCTGCTCGATCTGTTCGCAGAAAGCGGCGCGCAGATTCGACAGGGCGTCGATCCGTCGCTGGCCGAACGCGAGCGACAAATCGTGCGAACGCTGGACGCGAAAGCTGATCGCCTGATCGCGCTGCGCAACGCGACCGATTCGACGGAAGCCGACCTGCTTCAGCGCGAGACGCGTGAGCTCGAAGCGGAGTACGAGGAGATCCGGGCGAAGATCCGCGCCGCAAGCCCTCAATACAACGCACTGACACGGCCGCAGCCGCTCGATGCTGACGCCATTCGCCGCGACCTTTTGGACGCAGACACGACGCTGCTCGAGTACTCACTCGGTCAGGAGTCCAGCTTCGCGTGGGTGCTCGATCGCGGCGGCCTGAAGAGCTATCGACTCGCGCCGCGCGAGCAGATCGAGGCCGCTGCCCGCGAGGCCTATGCGCTCGTCACCAGTCGGGCGGACGTCGTCGCCGGTGAATCCACGCAGGATCGCACGCGGCGGATCGCCGAGACCGATGCCGCGCTGCCCGCGGCGCTCCGGCGTGTCAGCGACCTGGTGCTCGCGCCGATCATCGGCCTGCCCATCACACCCAAGATTGTCGTCGTGGCCGATGGTGCGCTGCAATATCTCCCGTTCGAAATGCTGCCGGTCCCTCGGCGCGGCGGAGACGCCGCCGGTCAACGCGCTCGGCCGCTGATTGCCGACTTCGAAATCGTCACGCTGCCGTCCGCGTCGACGCTGGCGGCGCAGCGCACGCAGCTGGCCGGCCGAGGGCGCGCCTCCCGCGGCGTGGCCGTCTTTGCGGATCCCGTGTTCGATAACTCGGATCCGCGCGTACGCGCGAAAGAGGTCGCGAGGGCACAGGGAGAGCTTCCCGAAGATCAGGCCCGGCTCCTCGTCCAGATTGGCGAACCAACCTCTGGCGGGGCATCACACATTCCGCGCCTGCCGTTCACCAGTGACGAGGCCAAAGCGATTCTCGACGCCGCGCGCGGACAGCAGAACCTCGAGGCTGTTGGCTTCGCCGCGTCGAAGCCGGCAGCGACGGCGTCTTCGTTGCGCGAATATCGCTACCTCCATTTCGCCACGCACGGCTACCTGGACACCGAACGGCCAACACTGTCCGCCGTTGCGCTGTCGCTGGTCGATCGCGAGGGCACCGCGCGCGAGGGTTTTCTCCGCGAACACGAGCTCTACAACCTCAATCTCGCGGCGGATCTCGTCGTGCTGAGCGCCTGTCAGACAGGCCTTGGCAAAGAGATCCGCGGAGAAGGGCTGGTCGGCCTCACGCGCGCGTTCATGTACGCCGGCGCCGCACGCGTGATCGTCAGTCTTTGGAGCGTGAGCGATCGCGCCACTGCGACGTTGATGGGTCGCCTGTATCGCGAAATGCTGCGCCACGGCAAGACACCTGCGGCCGCGCTGCGCGCCGCGCAACTCGCGCTGCTGGCCGATTCACGCTGGCAGCATCCCTACTACTGGGCTCCCTTCGTCCTGCAGGGTGACTGGAACTAGTCGAGGGCTCCGCCCTTGATATCCCGGCGCATCCCTCGACTAATTCCAGTATCTCTTTGGCGCGCGTTCGCGCGCCGAGCCCGTTGGCGATCATCACAACGAGGACGAAATTCTCATTCGAGGCCGCACAACGGGCTAGCTGAAGCAGCGCCTCGCGCCGTCCCACGATACATTAAGAGAGCAACGACATCGGGGACAGCCGTGAGTGAAGAGACCGAAGATTTCGCAACGCTGTTTGCCGCGTCCGTTCAGGCGAAGCGTATCGAAAAGGGCCAGACGCTGGAGGGAACCGTCGTCGCCATTGGTCCCGAGTTCGCGTTTGTCGACGTCGGCGGAAAAGGCGAAGCCACCATCGCCATCGATGAATTGAAAGACGCCGGCGGCGCCCTCGAGGTCAAGGTCGGCGATCGCATCCAGGCTGTCGTCACATCCACCGATGGAGGGCTGACACTCTCGCGAAAGCTGGCGCTGCGGGCAGCCACGGAGCGGCAGCTCGAAGACGCCGCTCGTTCCGGCCTTCCGGTCGAAGGACGAGTGGAGCGAGAGGTCAAGGGCGGGTTCGAGGTGCGCATCGGCGGCAGGCGCGCGTTCTGCCCGTTCTCGCAGATCGACATCATGCGAGCGGAATCCTCGGCTCACCACGGTCGTGTCTACGAGTTCCGGATCACCGAATACAAGGACGGCGGCAGGAACATCGTCGTCTCGCGGCGGGCGCTGCTCGAGGAGAAGCAGCGCGCCACCGCCGCCGAGGTGCGGCGATCGATTGCCGCCGGAGCCGTGGTGCCGGGCCGCGTCATCTCGGTTCGCGAGTTCGGTGCCTTCGTCGATCTCGGCGCGGGCGTTCAGGGTCTGCTCCATGTGTCGGAGATCGGATGGTCTCGTGTATCGGACCCATCGCAGACGCTCAAGCCCGGCGACGAGATTATCGTCAAGGTCCTGCGCGTTGACGACGACAGGCAGCGGATCGCGCTGGGCCTGAAGCAGCTGACCGCAGACCCATGGACGGGTGTCGCCGAAAAGTACGCCGAGGGCCAGCTGTGCGTGGCTCGCGTGACCCGCGTCGAGAGGTTCGGCGTGCTTGCGGAGCTCGAGCCCGGAATCACCGGGCTGATTCCAATGCCGGAGACCGGCGTCAAGGAATCCGACGTGGCAAACGCATTTCCCGTTGGCATGGACATTCCGGCGATCGTTCTCGAAGTCGACCAGGCGGGCCGCCGTATCCGCCTCAGCGCAAAAGCGGTGCAGGACGCGCGCGATGCGCAGGAACTCCGCGAGTACACCGAGCGCGCCGACGCGGAGATGCCGGAACGCTTCGGTTCGTTGGCCGACAAGCTGCGGGGCGCGCTATCCTCGCGTCAGAAGCAGTAGGTTCACGATCGCCGATACACTACGGCCGGTGCGCATCAGCCTGCCTTACCGGTTCGACACGTCGTACATCGGGACGTTGATCTTCAAGGCCGCTGCCTGGCTGGAAGCGCTCCTGCTGCTTGGTCTGGTGGTGAAGCTGGTCACGGGCGATTACTTCCAGGCGCTTGCCGTCCTGTTGCTGCTGCTGTTCGTCGGCGGGTTCGCTTGGGTCATCTTTCGCAAGGCAGGTGGATCGACCGGCATCATCACCGCATCGCATATCACGGTCGAACCCGTGCGGCTGTACGGCTTCAGGACAACCGGTCCCCAGGGCCGCTTCAGGATCGCGGAGTTCAAAAGCATCTGCGTCGAGTGGCGACCGCGCGTTGGTGAACCGGGAGTGCAGATGAGCCCGGGTACCAACGAGAGCGTTTACCTTCTCGGCAAGGACAGCACACCCGATGTCGAGATCGCCCGGCTCACCGACGAGAACGGCCGCGCCTTCGCACACGATTTGAGTGAACTGCTCTCGCTCCCGATCGAGGAGCGGCCCGCTCCCGGAGTACACGGCAGCCGCAATTAATCCCCTTCGACCTTGTGCCCCGAGGAGGTGACACGTCCTCTTCCACCTCGATCGCACGTCGGCCAGCTCCGCGCGCGTTCTGTGGACGTCACACCCCACAGGCCCAGCGACATCGGGCTCTGTAACGACCGGAGCCTCGGAGGCGCCGCGCGCGCGGGCACGCTCGAGCCGGCGCCTGAACGCGAGCGCGGGGCGTTCGACAATGAAGTACGACGCGAGGGCACACGGCACGGCGAGCACGAGGTTCAGCGGAAAGGCCGTCCACCCCGTGTCACGTATGCCCGATCCACCACGATCGTGAAGCCGCGTAATTCGATGTGTAGCTGACAGCCCGGGTGGCGTCGCCAGCCGACAGCACAAGCCATCCGAGCGTCTGGGCGAGCAGCAGCGACGCAACAAACCCGCGGTGGAGGCGGCGACGCCATTCGAGCACAGTTCTCGTAGCACGTCGGCGCGGAGGCCGGCCCGCTAGCGGGACGGAGCGATTCGGCTAAGCGTCGCCAGCGCCGATCTCGCCTTTGCCGTGCGCACGGCCTTCCAGTCCTCGTGGGCGCGCTGGTGCTGCAGATCCGTCAGGTAGGCGTACTCCGGTGTGAGCAGACGGTGTTCATCGGGCTTGGCTTTCGTCCAGGCGCGGGCGAACTCCTCTAAGGTCGGCGCTTCTCCGCGCGTCCAGAACGCCATGGCCAGCACCCGGGCGACGGCGCCGTCCTTGAAGCGGCCGCCGGTCAGGTCGCGAAGCGACCGCATCACACCGTCGAATTCCTTCGCGTACCAGCGGTAATACAGGCGGTCGCGCGCTCCGGGGCGGTGCGGCGGTTTTTCCTCGCGGACAACAGCGGCAGGGATACGTGTGGGTCGCCCGACATCGCCTGTCTGAAGATAATGGCGCACTCGGGCCAGCACGATTGGCTTTCGGTCGGTGTCCTTCGTCGCCTTCACTTTCCCATTCGAGTATTCCACCACTATCCGGTACGGGATTCCACGCGCCGTGCAGAAACCGCGAATCTCCTCGAGGTTCATGTAGTTGAGTTCCTCAAGGAGCCGTGCTTGCTCGGCCCTGGTGAGTTGGGACAGCATGTTCGCCATTCAGCCGTGCGATTCTACGATCGACCTGGTGCTGGAGCACGCGTGGTCACGTTCGCCTTCTCGACCCGGTCACCGTGACATTCTGCTGTGAGCTCTCTGTTCGCATCAGTGCCTTCGACGTGAGATGCAGCAACAGCTGTTGGAGCATCCCGCGCTCAAGTTCCTCTTCGATGTCGATCGATCGTGATCTTCTTCATGACTCTGGCTTCAGATTAGCAGCGTCGACGACTGGCCCGCGCGCCCCCGCCACATGCGTGCTACGCAGAAAGCGCCGCGACCCGAGCGGTATACTGGCGCTGGCGCATCGGGGCGTCACCCACGTCCACGGAAAGGACTGCGTCCACCCCGACATCGGTCGTGTCGTCGTCAAAGGATGATCTCTTTTCCTGCCCGGAAGAGCGGACAACGGGCGTAGGGCCGTGCGCTAGGCACGGCCGGGAGAGGAGCTCGTCATGACCGTCCGCCCGCCCACGCGCGTGATGCGCGAGAACCCCGACATCGATCAATTGCGGAGACAGGCCAAGGAGCTACTCGGGGCGTATCGCGCGGAGTCGCCGGATGCCGTCCTCGAGGTCGAGGCCTACCATCGCACCGCGACGCCGGCCACCTTCGCCCTGCACGACGCGCAATTCGTCCTGGCGCGCTCGTACGGAATCGAGAGCTGGCCCAAGCTGAAGGCCGGCGTTGAGGGGGTCACGACGAAGCGGCTGCACGACGCCGTGAAGAAGGGCGACCTCGAAGCGGTGCGTACGCTGCTCGCGCGAAGGCCCGAGATTATTGACTTGCTGCCCGGGGGACCGTCCGGCTCCGAGATCCGCGCGCTCCACATCGCCGTCATGGCGCGGGACGTCGAAATGACGCGGCTGCTGCTCGAGGCGGGCGCCGACACGCGCGACGGCATCTGGCCGAACCGTGACGCCACCGGCCCGCGCACCATTGCCGAGGAACGCGGCTACGACGAAATCGTGGCGCTGATGACCGCGCACGAAGAAAAGCGCGGCGCGCGCGTCGTCAACGCGCTTGAGGACGGTGTGCGTCGTCTCCGCGACGCCATGATGACAGGCGGCGAGGAGGCGGTGATCTCCGTGTTCGAATCTGAGCCCGCGCTTGCCGGGATGTGCCCACCGGACGGCGTGACGATGCTGCACCGGGCGGCGCAGTACGGCCTCTTGCGGGTGGCGAAATGGCTGCTCGACCACGGTGCCGACGTGAACAAGCCGTCGCAGCCTGACTTCTGGCGATGGAAAGGACGGACGCCACTGGAGTTCGCGGTCTGGGAATTCGCCGCGGATTCGGACCGGTCGGCCCGCGAGACGATGGCCGCGCTGCTCATCGAACGTGGCGCCGAGCTGACGCCGCTCGCGGCCGCTGCGCTCGGCCGCTGGAACTATCTCGCGTCATGCCCACTCGACTCGCTGCAGGGAAAGGGGGTGCTGCAGGCGGCAGTGCGGGGCCATCGTCCTCACGTGCTGCGTCGATTGCTCGAACTGGGTCTCGACCCGAACGAGCGGATGCAGCTAGGCCAGGTCGAAGACCAGACGTTCTCGTCGGGCGGCCCGCTGCTCGAGGCGGTCAACACCGGACGGATCGACATGGCTCGCCTGCTGCTCGCGCACGGCGCCGATCCGAATGCCTCGGTGTTCACCGCGGGCTCGCCGACGGCTGCGGCCTATACCGGCGGCTCTCCGCGTACCCACGCGCCCGACCAGGCCATGATCGATTTGATGGTGCACCACGGTGGCTGGATCGACGCCGCGTCCGTCGGCTACATCCGCAACGTGGACATGGCGCGCCGGATGCTCGAGGGCGAGGTCGATCCGCACGTGGGGTCAGGCACGTTCTCCGGTGAGACGGTCGCAGAACAGATCCTATGGAGCGGCGCGAGCGGCCGCAGCGTCGAGATCGTGCGCATGGCGCTCGAGCGGATCGACTGGCCGCGCGACGACCCACGCTGGTTCTGGATGCTCTGGCGGCCGCTTCCCGGACATCAGGATCTGAACGAGGCCGAACAGGCGGACAGCCGGGCGACGTTCCGACTGATTCTCGAGCGCTGCGATCCCAATCTTCGGGCTGCGGAGTCCGGACAGACGATGCTCCACGAAGTGATCGCGCGGGATCACGGCGTCGGCGTCGCGCTGGCGACGATGCTGCTGGATGTTGGGGCGCGCACAGACATCCGCGATGAATTGCTGAAGAGCACGCCGCTCGGGTGGGCGTGCCGCTGGGGCCGAGTGGCACTGGTCGAACTGCTGCTGGCTCGCGGAGCCGATCCAATCGAGGCCGGCGCCGAGCCGTGGGCCACACCGCTCGCGTGGGCCGAGCGGCGGCACCATGCGGGAATTGCCTCGATTCTCCGGCAGCACGGAGCTGGCCGTTAGCGGCAGCCGGACGAAGTGTGGTCTCTAGCGGCGCGTGCTTTGACGAGGACCAGCTGAGCGGGTTTAACGTGTAATCCAACAATTCCTCAAATCATTTGAGAGAGCGGGGTATTCTCGTTCGTTGTGTACATGTCACACGTCGGCGCAAGTAATCGTCGACCGCCGACGCTTCATGAGGCCGAACGACATACCCACCTGGCGGGCCGGCTTTGCGACCCCGGTCTGGTGCGGCGCCTCGTTCGGCCCTCACCCAACAAACGGTCAGTACTCCCAGGTGGCCGGTACGCAACGAAAGGCATCGCCGGCGACCGCGACATGGCAGATGGACGGGAACGACAGGTGAGTGGCCACAAGTGGCTCGCCGGTCTCCGCCAGCTCCCGCAAAAGACGAATCCGGACGCGGGTCGCCTCCTCGGGGTCGTGTTCGAAGGCGTTGTGCCAGTCGGGGTGCTCGAATCCGGCCGGTAACACCGCGTCCCCGACGAACGTCAGCCGGTCGCCGCCGGACGCCAAGCGGACCACGCTGTGTCCGGGCGTGTGGCCGCCGGTGCGACGGACCACCACCCCGGGCGCCACCTCGTACTCCGTCTCGAATGTCCGCAACTGGTTGCCGTATCCATTCAAGAACCGCTTGGAGGACGACAACATCGCGTCTCGCCCCCACGCCGGCAGGCCGCTGTTGCGGGAGAAATCAGGCGATAGCCAGAAGTCGGCCTCCGCCGCAGACGCGTGGATGCGCAGGTCCGGACGCAGCCGGTCCTTCACCCCGTCGACGAGCAGCCCGCCAACGTGGTCGAAGTGCATGTGGGTCAGCACCACGTCTGTCACCGAGGCGAGATCGATGCCGGCGGCCTCCAGTCGCGACCCCCACCGCCCGGCCCGCGGGGTGAACTCCAGGTAGTCCACCCCGATGCCAGCGTCGATGAGGATGGTCCGGCCGCCGCTACGGACCACAACCTGGTTCAGCGGGAACACGATGTTTTCGGGCGGCAGGAACATGTCGTCCAGCCAGGCCGCCCGGACGGCCGGGTCGGCGTTGGGAAGCATCGCCGGGGCTGATATCGAGAGCACCCCATCGCTCACCATTAAGACGTCAATCTCGCCGACCCGCAGTGCGTAGCGCGACGGAACCAACTCGTCGAGCCCCGGTCTACCGGGGTGTGAGGTGTTGTCCACGCTCGTGAAGGTTTTTGTATCCAGGGTTACCATTGCGAATCTCCTCTTTCTCTGACGCCTCGATTACAGCAGCTCCGACTGCACCTGACGACTCTGATTCCGGGATGGGCGCTCCTGTGCGACCGGTGATTTCTTCCTCCTCGTCTCTCGTGACAGCGGGCGTCAGTAGTGCGTTCGTGCTAGTTATGACCGGGCAGCGCGTCGTGATGTGACGACGTACTTCTACGCACACCTGTCACCTTCGACGCGTTGTTCGGTCAGCGGTGAGCTTTTGGAATTGATTCGATGGTGCAGTATGAACGGCCTGCTAACGAGCCTCTCGACCGTCGAAGAGATTCTGGACGTTCGCGCGTCGGATTTGTGGGGCACGATCTCGTCGCGTATCTGGTGCGCCCCGACGGCTACATCGCCTTTTCTGCCGGACGTACGTTCGAGTCACTCGATCGGTACCTCCGCGATTGTACGAGGCGGCGCCGTTCACGATCACGAGCGCTCGAGACTTCGACAAACGCCAAGGTGCAGACGAAGATCGGCGTTTTAGAACTTGTAACTAACTTTTGCGGAGAAATAGGTGATGTTTCTTGCCGGGGGCGTGTCGTGGAAATACTCGCCCACCCAGTACCGCCCCACCTGAAACGTCGCCGTCGCATGCGGATCCAGGCGCCAGACCAGCTCCACTTGACCCAGAGTCCCGACGAAATGTGCGTCGCTCTGCTGACCAGTTCGGAGAAAGAAACCGGGCTGGGAGTAGATACCGTCTGTGGTCTGCTGGCGCCAGAGCAAGAACAGCTCGGTGCGCAGCGAGAGCGGCTTGGAGAGCTGGAGCATCGTGCTCGGATGCAGAACGATCGCATTGAGAGAGCCGCTGGTGTCCATGTAGCCGTAGTACAGCCCCCTCGGAAACAATGGGTGGTACGTCTGGAGATCAGGATCGCGCGGATCCTTGTCGCCGCTCGATATCGCAAAGTTCAATCCGAGGCGCGGGCGTAACCGAAGGCGCTCGAGCGCGTACGTATATACCTGCACATGTTTCCAAGCACGGATGCTCCCGACACCGAACGAGCCAAATTGAAACGTCCCTTCCAGCCAGTACTCGAGACCACCCTTCCGGTTTATGGTGCGCGCCCCGACAGTATGGCGTGTTTCTCGATCAACCCCTTGGTCGTACCGAACGCCCTCGCGCCTCAAGCCCAGGTAGTACACTTCGGGTCGGCCTAGGATGCCAAGTATGGGTTCGTGCGCCGAGGCGTAAACGCCCCAGAACCTCTGAGCGTTGTCCCACCCATCGTCGAAAACTCCGGGATCCGTTTTGACAGGCCTGACGACGAAGGCATCGACCTGCCACGGCGCGAAGTGCACCATCACCTTCGGTCCGTCATAGCCTCGTCGCACGTTCGGACCCTCACGATAGGACACTAGGCTGCCGTCGCCGTAATCCATCTCATGCCGCCCGAGCCGAAAGGTAACGTAATTCTTTTCCTCGAGGCCGATTCGGATGTCAACGAAGGCCTGATTCACGTCGAGCCGATCTTCGTCCGGCGCTCGAGACCCTCCAACGCGGCCAGTCTCAACGCCGCTCTTCAATTCGATAAAGGCCCGGGACCTGGCAGCCATCTGCAGATCAGCGTGAAACATGAGGCGCTGGAGATAATACCCATTGCTGTCTTCAGGCCCGGCGCCCCAGTTGTAATTGTCGTAGAACTCAAAGAACGGTCGGACCTCTCCTCCAAGCGTTATGTACCACTCGTGGTCTAATCGCAGCGGGATGGCCTTGATCGAATCCCACCAATCACGGCGTTGTGATTCGTCTCGCAGGAAGCTCCAATTCTCGTCGCTGCGCTGTTGTCGGTACGCGGGTCTCCCCGGCTCTCCCGGTGGCGTTTGCGCCGCGACGAAAGAAGCGATCGAAAGGTTCATCAGGAGTCCAAGACTCTCGAGCAGTAGCGAGCGCGAGCAGCGGCCGAAGCCACCGTGGTCGCGATCGCTGTGGACGACAACCGAGACACGGGATCTCATCTCGTTTGCGACTGCTTAATGACCTGCTGGGCCTTCTCGTAGCTCTCGATCACGGCTGCGTAGTTCGGCGCTGCGATACCGTACAGCTTCGCGAGCTCGGCGGCTTCAGGACGGTTCCACGTCCGATGCGTCTCGGACACGACAGCAGCCGTGGACGTCGGGATGACGCCGCCCTGAGCGAGGCGGGCGAGCGTGGTCCGCGACGCCAATTCACTCGGGTCGCCGGAGGCATCTGTCACCGCATAGACTTTGAACCCCGCCGCCTTGGCATCGAGGGCCGGGAACGCTACGCAGACGCTGGTCCACACCCCCGCCATAACGAGCGTCCGTCGGCCGGTGCTCCTCACGGTCCTGACGAAGTCTTCGTTGTCCCAGGCGTTGACTTCCCCCTTTCGCGGGACGTGGACGGCATGGGGCGCGAACTCGTGGATCTCCGGCATAAGCGGTCCGTTCGGACCACTGGGCTCCGACGCGGTGGTGATGACCGGGATCTTCAACAGCGTCGCCAGCTTCGCGAGCACCGTGGTGTTTCTCCGCAGGTCGGCGACGTCGATGTCCTTCACCGTCTGGAGCAGTCCGGTTTGATGATCGAGGAAGAGGAACACCGTGTCCGAAAGATCGAGCAAGGCCTTCCCACCGCCGGTGGGCAGCACGCTCGGGGGCGCACCGCCTTGGCGCTCGGCTTGAGCGAGCGGGCTCGAACCGGACGACAGAACGACGCCGACAGCGACTATGACAGCAGCAAGGGCTTTCCAAGAGTTCACAGAGATCGACATGGGCCTCCTCCTCTCGAAGTTTGATTACTAACGACTCGTCATCTGCACCGCACCGCTTCTATGAGCCATTGACAGATGACGGGGACGCGTTGTGACCGCCCTGGCGAACGAAAACGATGGGGCTGGTAGGAAGTCCCGGCCGATCTGAGTGTGGCCGAGGGTGAGGTGAGGTCTCACCTGGCGAACCGTCTGTGAGATCAGTCTTGTTCAGCGATATTCACTGACACACGACATCGCCGACGATCCGATTCAGCGAGACCTCGGCGGTGCTGCGCGGGCGATCGTTCTCAACTCACGAAACCCCATCGCGCTGAGACGTCACAACGGAGGTCGGTATCCGGTCAATGGTCGTAGAAGCCGGCCACGGCGGGCTCAGAACGACCGGCAACCGCGACTGGAGAAACAGTAATGAAGGGCACAGCAGCGTTGATACTCTCGCTATCGCTTGCAGGCGGCGTACTGGTTGCGCAGGACGGCACGGTCCGACCTCTGTTGTCCAAGGATCTCGGAGGGCTTCCCGGCAAGGAAGTCTCGATGATCACCGTCGAGTACCGGCCGGGAGCATCCACCCCGATGCATACGCATCATGCGCAAGCGATGGTCTACGTGCTGGAAGGCTCGATCGTGATGCAGGCCAAAGGTAGTGAACCCGTCACATTGACACCTGGCCAGACTTGGTATGAGGGGCCGGACGATGTGCATGTCGTCAGCCGGAACGCGAGCAAGACAGCGCCGGCCAAGTACCTGGTATTTATGGTGAAGGACAAAGGCGCGCCGATTCTCACGTCCGTCAAGTGAGCTGCGGTGTTACGACTCGACCGAAGCCTGATGCAGGCATCGAAACTGAGCATGACGAGGACGAGCCATGACCACCTCCGAAACGACGTCAGGTCCTGATGCGAAGGGGTTTCCAGCGCCAGTCGAAGGCTTGCTGGTCACGCATCTGCTTATCGTGAGCGACCAGGATCGCTCGCGAGAGTTTTACCACACCGTCTTGGGGGCTGAAATCATTCGCATGCGCGATCCGGTCGCGCTTCGCTTGAGCAACAGTTGGCTCATCCTCAATTCAGGCGGGGGGCCGACGGACGATAAGCCGGACGTCATCGCCGCACCGCCTCAGAGCGCGCATGTCCTCACCAGCGGCTTGAACATTCGTGTCGCCGATGTGGAGACAATTTACCGGGCATGGCGCTCGCGCGGAGCCGTGTTCCTGACCGAACCGAAGGACCACGGCGGCGAGATCCGTTGCTACCTGAAAGATCCAGACGGCCATCTTATCGAAGTGGGACAGGCCACGGGCATCATTGGCTGAATCAGCAGTCCTCCGCGCGGTCACAAGTCGGTGTGTCGCGGAGGTGTGACGCTGGAAGGCTATTCCCTCCTTCGAGTTCAATGCAACTTCGTCCGCTGAGGCTGTCACAACGCATCTTCGTGTCCGGTCAATGTCTCGTATAAGAAGGCCGCTGCAGGAGAGTTCGGAGATTCAGATGACGACCCCGATTCATCGTGGATCCAGAAACGTAGCTACGTTAGGTGTAGCTTGGGAAAAGGCGTATGGCTACGCACAAGCCGTGCGGGTCCACGGCACGGTCTACGTGTCAGGACAACTTAGCCACGACGCTGCAGGCAATCTTGTCGGCGCTGCTCCTCTGGATGACGCTGGAAACGTCACGGATGCGTCGAACATGGAGCTGCAGATGCGGACGACCTATTCCAATGCTCGCGTGGTCCTGAAGCAATTAGGCGCCACGCTCGAGGACGTAGTCGAGGAAGTGATTTATGTTACCGACATGCAGGCAGCGTTTGCAGTTGCCGGTTCGGTTCGCAAGGAGGCGTACGGGTCTGATGCGCCAGGATGTGCCAGCACAATCGCCGAAGTGAAGCGTCTAGCGTTCCCAGAGCAGCTGGTCGAGATCAGGTTCATCGCAGTGGCAAGCGAGGAACCAGTCGTCTAACCACCATCGAGGCCGCGGGGATTTACGCGGCTCTCTGGAAATCTCGAACCTTGTTTTCATGCAGCGCGACAGTTGGTTTCAACTGGTGAAAATGTGAGCCCACTTACGGCGGACCTTGCTGAGGCAGGCCACGATGCCGACCCGACGCGGAGACGCCCGTCAGCTTGCTCGGCCGCACCACCCAGATGATGTGATCGATGCCTTCCGGCGAGGCCTCGATGCTAATGAGCTTGGAGACAACGCCGGCGCGCAAGAGTAGCGCGCAGGCCTGTCCGTTGGCTTGTATCACGTCGACCGTGACGCCGCTAAAGATCCAGCCAGAAAGCGTCGCAACGAGCTTCACGACCCGTTCGCGGCCGACGATTGGTCTCTGCGCGGCACGAACCAGTCCGCCACCATCGGCCGTCAGCACTACGTCTGACGCGAACAGGCGCTCGAGCTCCGCAAGATCGCCGGCTCGCGCAGCGGCGATGAACGCCTGGAGCAGTCGTGCCTGCTCGGCGTTGAAGACGCGAGCTCGCCGTCCATCGGCGACACGCTGTCGTGCGCGGGTGACGAGCTGGCGCGCGTTGGCCTCTTCGACGTGAAGGACCTCCGCAATTTGTTTATACGGGTAGTCGAAGGCTTCGCGCAGCACGAACGCGGCGCGCTCCGTCGGCGAGAGCCGTTCGAGCAACACGAGCACGGCGAGCTCCAGCGCCTCGCCGCGCTCGGCGCCCAGTGTGGGATCGGCGCTCGTATCGACCGGTTCGGGAAGCCATGGCCCGATGTACGTTTGGCGCCGCGTGCGCGCGGACTGGAGCACGTTGATCGCCAGGCGCGTCGTCGTCGTCGTGAGGAACGCCTGGGGCTCCCGCACTACGCGGCGATCGGTCGACTGCCATCGCGTCCACACGTCCTGGACCACATCCTCTGCCTCCGCCACACTGCCGAGCATGCGGTAGGCAATGCCGAACAGACGCGGACGCGCCGTCTCAAACGCCGAAAGTCCATCGTCGGTGCCGGGGGCATCGCTGGCCACGGAGGAATCGTATCGCACCATTGATCGTGCCCAATCTCGCCCGCCGTCACGATTCAATAGCCGAGAGCATCACGGCGCCCGCCACGTTGCGAGCCGAAACACAGGTGTTCAATCCTCGGCGAAGGCATCGTCGATGTAGCAATAGGCCAGCGTTCGCCAACTTCAGTGGACGCGACAACTTGGTCGTGGCTCGCGCGCGTGTTAGCTCGCATGGCGATTCGGAGGCGAATCACAGCCGTGAGCTCCTGTACGACCAGTGAGCCAACGCCTGCGATATTGGCCACATGCGTTCTCGACCTACTCGGCCAGTACCGCGATGCACAAACGAACCTGCGATCGATCCCTCACGACGGCGGACGCCACGCGCGCGTGATATTCGCGTACCGCACGTCGCCCGCGGCGAACACGCCCGTACGCGAGGGTTCCGACAAACGCCGGCTCGACTGCGAGTTATCTGAGTTCGCGAGCTGCTTTGCGGATGAAGGAGGCGACGACGCCTGGTTGAGAGAGCATCACCACGTGGCTCGACGACACCGTGATGGATGTGGCGTTCATCTGCTGCGCCTCCATCGCCTGAAGCGCTGGCGATACAACGCGATCGTCCGCCGTGATCACAAACCAACACGGCTTGCTCCGCCAGGCTGCCGTGGAGACTGGCGCACTCAACGCCTCGACGGCGGTTGGCGTCTGAGTGGCGGTGAGCACGGTCTGCTCGGAGTCGGACAGGTCCGGCGCGAAGACCTCGCGAATTCCGGTCGGCGTGACCTTCAGGAATCCGAATTGATCCAGTTGAAGTTCCTGACCGATGGGCGTCGGATAGGCGTTCGCGAGATCGAAAGCCGACTGACCCTCCACCGGTGCCTGCGCGGCAACGTAAACCAAGCCGGCCACCTTGGGATCGTTCCCGGCTTCGGTAATGACGACTCCGCCGAAAGAGTGAGCGACCAGCAATAGCGGGCCGTCTACCAGCGCGATTGCTCTCTGCACGGTGGCGACGTTATCGGCCAGCGACCTGTGTGAGAGCTGCACCGCGACGACGTGAAGACCTTTCGCGGCGAGCAGTGGAATGACTTTCGACCAGCTCGAGCCGTCGGCCCATGCGCCGTGCACGAACACTATGTTCGTGATTCCCCGACTCTGCTTCTGTTGCTCAAATGCGCCTATTGTCGTCGTGGCAAGCATTGCGATCGCCACGACTGCGGCCGCCAGTAATCGGAAGGTCTTCGAGCGCGTCATCGTCATCTCCTCGTCTCGTCCATGTCGGCGCCGTCAGACCGACAGCGCGACGCCCTTTCGTTGTGCACCTATCTTCCGGTGCACTCGGCGCGACCGAGAGAGGTTCGCGCCCATTCTTGAAGACCGAGCATCGGGGTCAAATCGTGACAAGCGTCGCCAGACGTTTGTCGTTTCGTGCGCTGCCTTCCGACGCAGTGAGATACGGCCATACGACGTGGCGAACTCACGAAACTTCGTCGTACCGACACGTCACAACAGTGGTCGGTATCCGGTCAATGGTCGTAGAAGCTGCCTACCGCAGGTGCAGAGCACGAGGTGGAGTACGCGCCAGGAGTATCGACCCCGATGCATACGGATCATGCGCAGGCGATGGTTTGGTTTACGTACTGGAAGGCTCGATCGTGATGCAGGCCAGTCGAGAACAGCCTGACGGTATCCGGTAGAGCGAGGAGGCGCATTCCCGTGAGAACACTACGTCGGGCCATCAACCCGCGCAACAGCCAAGCGGTCGCGCTCGCCAGCAGCGGGCTGATCGCAGCGGTCGCCGCCCTGTGGATCGCTGGGGGGTCGCTCAACGCACAAAACGGCAGTCACCCCGGGGCACCAGGCGTGCCGTACGGCAACATGTCCGCTATCGCGCCGATCGGCGTCGGGATCGACAAGTATTTCGACGTGCCAGAGTCCGCCAAGGGCCCTGCAATCGATCCCGCCAAGGGATATCGTACGGAGAAGCTTGGTGATGGCGTCTACATGATCAGCGAAGGCGTCAATCAGTCGATGTTCATGGTCTACGAGGACGGCGTGGTGGTGATCGACGCGCCGCCGACCTATGCGGCGCGCATCCCGAAGGCCATCGCTGAGGTCACCGACAAGCCCATCACACACCTGGTCTACAGTCACGCACACAGCGACCACATCGGCGGGGCGAAGGCGCTGGGCGGTCGACCGATCATCATCGCGCATGTGGAGACGAATCGGCGGCTCGCGCGCCAGAACGATCCGAATCGTCCCCTGGCGACCGTGACATTCGACGACACGTATCGGCTGTCCGTGGGTAGCCAGGTGCTCGAGCTGTCGTACCACGGCAACGCGCACCTGCCCGGCAACATCTTCATCTACGCACCGAAACAGCGTGTTCTGATGGTGGTGGACCTCATTTTCCCGGGTTGGATGCCGTGGCGCCGACTCGCCGATGCGCAAGACGTTCCTGCGTACTTCGAACAGGTGAAGAAGATCAGCGACTGGGACTTCCACACGTTGATCGGCGGCCACGTTGCCCGCACGGGGACGCGTGCGGATGTCGCCACGCAACTGGCGTTCATGGAGGATCTCAGCGCGGCCGCTGACCGCGCGCTGAAGCAGACCAAACCGGGTGAAGGACTCAACCCCGCAGACCGCCCGAATCCATGGGCGCTCTATGACCACTACATCGATCGCGTGGCGCTCGACTGCGTGAATCAGTTGACGCGGAAGTGGTCGAGCAAGCTCGCTGCGTTCGACGTGTTCATCTGGGACCAGTGCTATTCGATGGAACAGACGCTTCGTATCGAATGAATCGAGCGCAAGTCACGCGACACGGGAAAGGCTTAAGTATGGCGACAATCATCGGGCTCTGCGGCAGTCTCCGGTGCCCCCATCGTGTGACGCTCCGACGCTGCCATCAACCTCCTCAACCCAGAGACCTGAAGTTTTGATCGGCGAGCTGGCCTCACCGCTTCAGAACAAACCGAGGTGGGTTCAGGTCGCCGGGTCGCTGTTCAACCTTTACGTCGCTGCCGCGTGTTTCGCCATCGGCATGGCGCTCTTTGCTTCTGTGGTCACCCCGAGCAACGTGAGGTTTTCGGCCGCGCTGATCGAGCTTGTCCTGGCCGTCCTGTGGGGCCTCACCTTTGGCGGATACGCACTCGTACTGTGGCCTCTCTCGTTCTTCAATCACAGACTGGTGTGGCAAACTGACGCGGGTCAGATTCCGGCGCCTCCTGAAGTCCGCACCACGAGTCCAGCCATTAGACATCTCGCGATGAGAATCATGGCCAGGTCGGTCTTGGGCTACGCCGCCTGGGCACTGCTTCAATCCTTACTGGTGACCGTTGGATCTTCGGCGTCAACGATGCGGTGGTGGCTCGTGACGGGCCTTATGGGTTGGAGCAAGTGGTTCGTTCTCGGAAGCTTCGTCTGGCTATCAGCTCCCTTGCTGGCGTTCGGTGCCTCAGTTGCAGCAGGTTCCGACGAACGCTCAACCAATTACCGCGAGCTGATCGGCGTTGCTGGGTTCGCCGTGTTCGCTTTTGCAATTCTTTCCTTCGCAGTCACTCTGCTTGTGACCGTGATCAAGGTTTCGCTCGTTCACAGTTGGGCAACGGAAGGCACCGTGTTCTCGGCCTCGTACTACTATCGCAATGTGTTTCGCATGTATCTGCCCTGGTTCCTCGTGGGCGGCGGGATGATGGTCATACGGCGATTGATGGGCGCGCGTTCGCAGTGAGACCACGGCCTTCTTCTCTCCACATCGCAATCGGGCGGCCGACGGGGTTTGGCCAACTATGCGAGTTCGTCGGACAATAGGCTGTCCTCCGGGGGAACGCCAAAATGCCAGAGTTGACGCGCATCACTCGTGATCCGACCGTAATGGGTGGAAAGCCGTGCATCCGCGGCATGCGCGTCACAGTCGGCACGGTTGTTGGTCTCGTTGCTGCCGGCCGCACTCGGGACGAGATTCTCCGCGAGTATCCTTACCTGGAGGCCGAGGACATCGCCGAGGCCTTGTCCTACGCCGCCTGGCGGGCTGAGGAAGTAGAAGTTCGGCTACGGCAGCCGTGAAGCTTCTCGTGGCGCTGATCGAAATGATCCTGCTCGAACCCGCTGGCGACCAGCTGAAGATCACGCTGAAGGGCGACCTGACGGGAATGCTGAGCGCGGTCAGAGACAGCAAGAGCTCGCCGGAAACCGGCGACCTCGAATTGCAGATAGAGATGGTTGCGGGGGGGGGATTTGAACCCCCGACCTTTGGGTTATGAGCCCAACGAGCTACCGGACTGCTCCACCCCGCGTCACTAGATCAGGGGCACGGCAACGGCCGTTGCGCGTGCCGGAACAATCAAATGTAACACGCAGGGTGTACCCCGTAAAGGGTCACACCGACACGGTGGGTTCCGCCATCAGCACCGACAGATGGATTCCGGGCGCGATATTCGCGTATGCCCAATAGTGGACCGGCACGAATGCCCCGTCCTTCCGTCGCAAGTCGTAGCGCCCCTGCTGCTGGCCGGTGGCGATGAACTCGTCCCACAACCGTCGGCCCTCGGTCGCGTTCGGCACCGGCGTCAAATCGATCACCGACAGCTGCGAGAGTTCCGCCATCGAGTAGCCGGTGAGCTCTTCGGCCCGCGTATTGGCCGCCACGTATCGAGACGAATCGTCCGCGGCCAGCACGGCGACGGGGAACGACTCCACCTGTGTGCGCACGGCGCTGATCAGGGCGCGGCCCCGTTTTGTCCGCAGCGCCGCTTCGAGACGCTCGACCTCCGCTGCAAACCGGGATGCCACTGACGTGTACCGATGAAGCGCGTGATCGTACGCTATTTCTGAGGAGAACCGGACTGCGGCGGCGGGACGTCCTTGAGGATGAACAGCTTCTCGCCCGGCTGGACCAGGCCGAGCTCGCGGCGCGCGATCTCTTCGATTGCCGACGGGTCCTCGCGCAGGCGGCGCGCTTCTTCGCGCAGGCGGGCGTTTTCCGCGCGCGCCTGCGCCAGCGACTGTTCGAGCACGCGATACTCCTGCCGCGCCTTCATCATCGCCATCACACCGTTGTCGCCGACCAGTGCATCGACGGCGATCACCACCGCGGCAAACACGATCACCCACTGGACGATCCGACGGCGTTGCCGCCGGGGTGTGGTGCTGCTCGAATCCGAGCTCGATGGCGTGGTCTTCTTCTTCACCGCAGAGGAGCGTCCGCGTGGGAGAATAGCGCGTTTTCGATCGCGACAACAGCGGTCAATCGCGCATGACGGAAAAAATTCCCGAGCACGGCGTCAGCTCGACTGCCGGAGACGGCATCGCAATCGTCCTGACCACGGTCGGTGGCGACTTCGATGCGGTGGCGATCGCTCGCATCCTCGTCGAAGAGCAGTTGGCCGCCTGTGTCAACGTCCTCCCGGTGATGACGTCCGTCTACCGCTGGAAAGAGAAGATCGAACAGGACCGCGAGCAGCAGCTCGTGATCAAGACGACCGTCGCCAATGTGGCCAGAGTCGAGTCACGATTGCGCGCGCTGCACCCGTACGAGCTGCCCGAATTCCTGGTCCTCGATGCGTCGGCGGGTGAGGCGTACGGGAAATGGGTGGCGGAATCGATCGCCTGATCCGGTCCCGCCCGCCCTGGCTGATGCTACGGCGGGTCCACTGTCGCCTTGCAGGAAGTGGAAACGTGGCCAGACCTCAGCGCCGCGTGAAGGCGGGCCCTACGTTATTACTACATGCCCACGGAACCGCGCCGGCGGTGGCGCAGATACTCGAACGCCATCGGCAGGAGCGAGACCAGGACGATTCCGATCGCGACGAGGGAGAAGTTGTCCTTCACGACCGGTACGTTGCCGAAGGCGTAGCCGGCGCCAACACACACACCCACCCACGCCAGGCTGCCGACGACGTTGTAGAGCGTGTAAGTGGGGTAGGACATGCTCGCGACGCCGGCGACAAACGGGACGAACGTGCGAATGATCGGCACGAACCGCCCGAGGACCACCGCCTTGCCGCCATGCCGCTCGAAAAACTCGTGCGCCCGTGCCACGTACCCCGGACGAATAAACTGACCCAGGCGAGGGTGGACCCGGGCGCGCGCCAGGATCTGCTCACCCGCGAATCGTCCGACGCTGTAATTCACGGTATTGCCGGCGATCGCGGCGACCGCCAGCAGCAATCCAAGCAGCTGCGCGTCGAGCGCGCCGGCGGCGGCGATGGCTCCCGCCGCAAAAAGCAACGAGTCGCCGGGGAGAAACGGCGTCACCACCAGACCGGTCTCCGCGAAGATGACGACAAACAGGATCGCGTAGATCCACGGCCCGTACATCGTCACGAGCTGGAGCAGGTATGTGTCGATGTGCAGGATCGAGTCGACGAGCTCGCTCACACCTGCTCCAATGCCTGCGCCAGATCGGCTTGCAGGTCCTCCACATCCTCGATGCCGACCGAGATGCGGACCATGTCGTCGGTGATCCCGATCTGTTGCCGCCGCTGTGGCGGCACCGAGGCGTGCGTCATCGAGGCCGGATGACTGATGAGCGTCTCGACGCCGCCCAGGCTTTCAGCCAGAGCCATCAACCGCACGCTGTTGAGGAGTTGGCGCGCGGCTTCAAACGATCCCACTTCGAAGGCGATGAGGCCACCGAAACCTCGCATCTGCTTCCGTGCGAGCTCGTGCTGCGGGTGCGAGGGCAGCCCGGGGTAGTGCACGCGCCGCACCTTGACGTGGCTGGCCAGAAACTGGGCGAGCACCTGTGCGTTCGCATTGTGCCGCTCCATGCGGATCGGCAACGTCTTGGTCCCGCGCAGCACCAGCCACGCATCCATCGGTCCCAGAATCGCTCCCTCGGCGTTCTGAATGAACTGCAGCCACTCGATGTGATCCTCGCGCACGGCGACGACGATCCCGCCGACGCTGTCGCTGTGTCCGTTGAGGAACTTCGTCGTGCTGTGGACGACGAGATCGGCGCCGAGCGCGATCGGGCGCTGCACATACGGACTGGCGAACGTGTTATCGACCACCACGAACACGTCGCGGGCGTGAGCGACCTCGCACGCCGCCGCCAGGTCCGTCAGTCGCAGCACGGGATTGGTGGGAGTTTCCAGGAACAGCATGCGGGTGTTCGGACGGATGGCACGCTCGATCTCGTCGATGCTCGACGTGTCGGCGTAGGTGAAATCGAGCTGGTACTTGCGGAGCACCCGTTCGAAGAGCCGGTACGTCCCGCCGTAGGTGTTGTCGGTGACCACGACGTGGTCGCCCGACTGCAGCAGCGTCATGATCGCGCCTTCAGCGGCCATGCCGGAGGCGAACGCGAACGCCGCTTTGCCGCCTTCGATGGCGGCCAGATTGCTCTCGAGCGCGGCGCGCGTCGGGTTTTGTGTCCGCGCGTATTCGTAGCCTTTGTGCTTGCCGAGCGCCTCCTGCACGTAAGTCGACGTCTGATATATCGGCGTGATGATCGCGCCGGTGGCCGGGTCGGGTTCCTGTCCGGCGTGGATGCAAATCGTACTGAATCGGGCGTCGCGAGGCAGTTTCACGGCATCAGATGAGACGGGTCACGGAACGGTCATGCGTACGCCGACACGGACAGCAGCGGCGCGACGTGCATACCTGCACAGCGTACTCTAGACATAGACTGAGGCGGAAGATCAGGACAGAGGCCGGACACACGTGACCGACTCCTCGCGCGGCGCGCTCCTGCGGACGTGGGTGACGACCAGCTTCAGCGGTCGATCGCTGGCGCTCGGTGCGGCCATCAAGCTCGTCGTCGTGGTGTTGAGGACGATCATCGGCGACACGATCGGACTCGCCGTGCTCAACATCGTCGGCGACATCGCCCTGGTCGGCGGCGCGGCGATCCTGGCGTGGCGTCTGTTCGTCGATCTCCGCCGCGTCGTGCTCTGGCGCGTGCGCCGCAAGCTGACGCTCTCCTACATCTTCATCGGCTTCATCCCGGCACTGCTGATCATCGTCTTTTTCGTGATCACGGGAGTGCTGCTGCTCAACAGCGTGAGCGCGTTCGTCATCCACAACCGCGTCGCGGCGATGCAGCGCGAGGCGGAGTCGTTGGCGAAGATTGCCGCCGCGGCGGTGAAAGGCGCTCCGAGCGACGCAGAGGCCCGGTCGGCGATGGCACGCCTGCAGGCGGCTGCCGCCAGCACGTATCCCGGTGTCGCGTACGCCCTCGCTCCTGCGGCGCGCCGCTGCGACGTCACGACGCCGCGATCGGACGACGCTTCGGCGGTGCGGCCGCTCGGCGCGCCGATCGACTCGCCAGGGGCGCTTCCCTCCTGGGTTCCGTGCGGCGGCTTCACCGGACTGGTGATGTATGTCGATGGGCCACGTGCGCCGTACGCACGCGGACGCCTCGCCACCCGGGCGGTGGCCTGGCCCGACGGGGAGGCAACACAGGCAGTAATTGTGACGCTGCCGCTGACCGGCGGAGTGGCGAGGCAGATGGAGGAGGAGACCGGGGTCGAGCTGCGCGATGTGTCGCTCGTCATGAGCGAGCTGGGCGACGACAACCCGCCCGCGGAGCCGCCGCCGCCCGACGGGTCGCTAATCGGCGTCAAGACGCAGGCCTCGGGCCTCCTCGATCGGCCAATCGAGTGGGTGGCATTCTTCGACGCAACTGACTGGGAGACCGGCCACACCGGTTCGGTGGCGGCGGCGATCAGGACCAGTGTCCGTAGTCTGTCGCGTCGTCTCGCGCCGGTCGAACGCGTCGGCAATATCAGCTTCGGGCAGGTGCTGATCACGCTGCTGGCGGTGGTCGGCGGGCTCTTCCTGGTCATTCAAGTTGCGGCGCTGGTCATGGGGCTGGCGCTTGCGCGATCGATCACGGGATCGGTGCACGAGCTGTTTGTCGGCACCGAGCGCGTTCGACGTGGCGACTTCACGCACAAGATCCCGATCCGCTCGCGCGATCAGCTCGGCGAGCTGGCCGAGTCCTTCAACTCGATGACCAGCAGCATCGAGGAGCTGCTGCAGCAGAAGGCGGAAAAGGAGCGGCTCGAGCAGGAGCTGCGAATCGCGCGCAACATCCAGATGTCGCTGCTGCCGCAGAGCGCGCTGGCGATGCCGGGGCTGTCGTTGACGGCGCATTGCGAACCGGCGCGCGAAGTGGGAGGCGATTATTACGACTACCTGCCGATCGACGACAAACGGCTGGCGCTGCTGATCGCCGACGTGGCGGGCAAAGGCACTTCGGCCGCGCTCTACATGGCGGAGTTGAAGGGGATCATCCTGTCGCTCGCCGAACGGCATCCGTCACCGCGCGAGCTGCTGCTCGATGTCAATCGCATTCTCGCTCGCCACCTCGACACGCGCAGCTTCATCACGATGATCTACGCGGTGGTCGATCTCGAGGCGCACACGCTGACCTATACGCGCGCAGGTCACTGTCCGTTGATCTATCTGCCTGGCCCCTACGCCGCGCGCCGCGCCTCGCAGATCTTGCTGCCCGATGGAATGGTCGTCGGCCTCAATCTGGATAACGGCGAGCTGTTCGAGCGGCAGCTCGAGGAAGTGACGTTGCCGCTGGGACCTGGTGATCTCTGCCTGCTCTACACCGACGGGATCACCGAAGCCAGCAACAGCGAGGGCGAGTACTTCGGCGAGGTACGCCTGGGCGAGCTCCTCGAACGACACGCCGACCTCAGCTCCGAGGAGCTGCGCGAACGCATCCTGCGCGAGGTGCGCAGCTTTGCCGGGTCCACCGTTCAGCAGGACGATATGACAATGCTCATTCTCAAGACCGAAGCGCTCGGGCAGGTGGCAGTCAATTTTTGATCATTGATTTTTGATCTTTGATTTGAATTCATCAGAATCCATGAATCGCCAGATCGACTCGACACACCGGATCGTGTCGTAAATCAAAGATCAAAGATCAAAAATCTCATGGAGCCCGCCGTCGTCTTCACGACAACTTCCGACATCGAGGCGAGTGTCGTCATCGCCCTGCTCGACAGTCATGGGATTCAAGGTTTTCGCGTCTCCGGAAACACGCAAGGCATCTGGCCGATGGCCGTCAACATCCTCGGTGAGATTCGCGTCGCGGTGCCGGAGCCGGCGGCCGACGACGCGCGGCGGATTATCGAGAGCCATCGCGAGGACGTCGGCTCGCGGGTGATTCGCCTGCGCGACGAGTTCGACGAGCTGCAGAGCCGGCTCGGTTACCGCTTCAAGGATCGAGGACTGCTCGAGCACGCGCTCACGCACAAATCGCGCGCCGCCGAAGATGTGTCGGGCGGTGTGATCGACAACGAGTCACTCGAGTTTCTCGGCGATGCGGTGCTCGGCCTGGTGGTCGCCGATGCCCTGTTCCGCACGTACCCCGAGTACAACGAAGGACAGAAGTCGAAGATCAAAGCGGCGGTGGTATCGACGCAGTCGCTGGCGCGGCACGCGGAGCAGATCCGTCTGGGCGATCACTTGATCCTCGGACGCGGTGAAGAGAAAACGGGCGGCCGCTTCAAGCAGGCGCTGCTGGCCGATGCCTATGAAGCGCTGATCGCGGCGATTTATCTCGACGGCGGCCTGGAGGCGGCTTCCGCGTTCCTGCTGCGCGAGATGCGCGACGCGATCGAGGCGGGCGGTACAGCGCAGGCGACGCGCGATTTCAAGTCGGCGCTGCAGGAGCGATTGCAGGCGCTCGGCAGACCGTTGCCCGAGTATCGCGTGTCAGGCGAAGCTGGTCCCGATCATCGCAAGACGTTCATGGTGGAAGTCGTCGTCGACGGCCAGGTGCTGGGCGCGGCGACCGGACGAGCGAAGAAGGAAGCCGAGCAGGAAGCGGCGAAGGAAGCGCTGGAGAAAATCGATCAGTAAGTCAAAACTCGAAACGCAAAACTCAAAAGTAAGTCAAAGCTCAAAAGTACGCGGTGTCCACTTGAAGAGTTACTTTTGAGTTTTGCGTTTTGCGTTTTGAGTTTTGAATTCATCTCCTAGTCGATTTCGATGATGCCCCAGCTCTTGCGCTCTTCCGGCGTCGCGTCGACTCCGGCGTAGGCGAGCGCGGGAGTTGGCTCGGGTTGCGGCATCTTGTCGACGGCGTAGCGCTGCACCTCGCGCGCGACGTCTTCCTGCGACGGCGGCGTCGGTCGACAGTGCAACCGTACCCATACGCGCAGCACCGGATCGGTGAAGCTGTACTTCTTCTGCCGCGCGGTCACCAGATCAACGTCCTCGAGCCACGACAGATAGTCTTTGGTCGATCCCGGCGTGCGATGCAGGCGCTGCGAGATCTCGGTGAGCGTGAGCGGTTCCTGCTCGGCGAGAATGTCGAGGATCGCCTTGAGGGCACCGTAGCCGCGCGCGCGGTGCAAGCGCAGCTCGTAACAGAACCGGCACCAGCTGGTGAGCGCGCCGTCGCTCGACAGCAGCGCCGTCAGACCGCTGATCGGATCGGCGGCGCCGATCTCGGCCATCGCCTCGCCGAGCGCGCGGACGTAGGTGGAACGGCCGTCGGTCAAGGCCTGCACGGCGCGACCGAGATAATCGCGATCGTCGGTGGCCATCTGCTCGTAGCCGTTGAACGACGGCGCGAGCAGATCGGTGACGTCAGCCGCCGCGAGCGCCGGCAGGTGCATGACCTCGAAGCGCGCGGTCGCATCGCGCAGCAGCCGATGCGCGCGAGCCACGTAGCGCGTGGTGAGGACGAACCGATTGGGACTGGCCGCCAGGCCGTCGAGCAGATCGCGCAGCACGTGCCGCAGACCGGGGAAGCTTTCGAAGGTCCGCAGCTCCAGCACCTCGTCGAGCAGGAAGGTGCAGGGCTCGCCACCCGCTCCACGAGCGTGATCGAAGAAGGCCAGCAGCGTATCGAACGCCTCACGCGCTGTTCCCGGCGTGCGCTCCGTTCCGCGCCAGGGAAACGGCGAGGCCGACACGACGGCCTGGAGGAAACGCTCGGGCGTGGTGGCGCAGCGTTCGACGTCGATGTACTGCGCGGAACCGCGTCCGACGCGGTCCCGCACGCGCTGCAGCAGCCACGTCCGACCGCTGCCGCATCCGCCAAGGATGACTGGAATGCGCGAAGGAACCGCCTCGAGCGCGCCGCTGACGCGCCGCTCGAACCCAGGTTGTGCGCCCGTCATTACCACTTCCCCCGTCGCGGCGCCCTTGTGCGGGCCCCGCTTTAGTCGTCAACGGTCCCGGGGGACCGTCTAATGGTGTCGCTCACGCATGGGGAGCCGGACACCGTGTGAATCCGCCGTTGCGATCGCTTCCTCGTAGCCCGCATCGGCATGCCGCGCCACGCCGATGCCAGGGTCGCAGGTCAGCACCCGTTCGAGGCGTTCATCCGCCTCCTGTGTGCCGTCCGCGACGACCACCATGCCTGCGTGCAGCGAGTACCCGATCCCAACGCCGCCGCCGTGATGGACCGACACCCACGTCGCCCCCGCCGAGGCGTTGAGCAGCGCGTTGAGGATCGGCCAGTCGGCGATTGCATCGCTGCCATCGCGCATCCCTTCCGTCTCGCGATACGGTGACGCCACCGAGCCGGTGTCGAGATGATCGCGGCCGATGACGATCGGCGCGCGCACGGCACCCGATCGAACGAGCTGGTTGATCCGCGCCCCGAATCGCGCGCGATCGCCGTAGCCAAGCCAGCAGATGCGCGCGGGCAATCCTTGATACGCCACTCGTTCACGCGCCATGCGGATCCATCGGCATAATGCGGGATCATCGGCAAACAGCTCGAGCGCGGCCTCGTCGGTCACGCGAATGTCGTCGGGATCTCCGGAGAGTGCGGCCCAGCGAAACGGTCCCTTGCCCTCACAGAAGAGCGGTCGCACATATTCCGGCACGAAGCCCGGAATGTCAAACGCGCGCTCGACGCCCGCCCGCTTTGCCTGCGCTCGAATATTGTTGCCGTAGTCGAACGTTACTGCGCCACGACGCTGAAGCTCCAGCATCGCTTCCACATGCCGTGCCATCGACGCCATCGCGCGGGTCACGTACGTATCCGGTTGTCGCTCGCGCAGCATGATCGCTTGAGCAAGTGACATGCCCGCCGGCACGTATCCGTTGAGCGCATCATGCGCCGACGTCTGATCCGTGAGCACATCGGGCACCACACCGCGGGCCACGAGGGCGGGAAGCACGTCCGCCGCGTTGCCCTCGAGCGCGATCGATCGTGCCACACGAGTGTGACGCCACGCGTCCACGCGCCGCAGCGCGTCGTCGAGACTCGAGGTCGCTTCATCGACATACCGCGTCGCGAGCCGGCGTTGAATGCGTTGCGGATCGACCTCGACGATCAGTGCGGCCGCCCCATTCATCGTCGCCGCCAGCGGTTGCGCGCCGCCCATGCCGCCCAGGCCGGCAGTGATCACGACGCGGCCGCTCAGATCGCCGCCGAAGTGGCGCCGGGCGGCGGCCGCAAACGTCTCGTAGGTACCTTGCAGAATTCCCTGGGTGCCGATGTAGATCCAGCTGCCCGCCGTCATCTGACCATACATCGTCAGGCCACGATGTTCGAGATCGCGAAATGTTTCCCATGTCGCCCACGCCGGCACGAGCAATGCGTTGGCGATGAGGACGCGCGGCGCTCGATGATGCGTGCGGAACACGCCGACCGGCTTTCCCGATTGCACGAGCAGCGTCTCGTCGTGCTCGAGGTGACGGAGGGACGACACGATCGCGTCGAATGCCTCCCAGTTGCGCGCTGCTTTGCCCGAGCCGCCGTAGACGACCAGATCCTCGGGACGCTCCGCGACATCCGGGTCGAGGTTGTTCATCAGCATGCGCAGCGCCGCTTCCTGCGGCCACCCCTTGCAGGAGATGGCCGCGCCGCGAGGAGCCCGGATCGAGCGCGTGCCGACCGTCATCGCCAGACCAGCCACGGAGTCTTGGCCGACGATGCCCCGGCCACGGGTCGTGGCTGGTCGGCAGTGTCTCGTGGCGCGCTCCGCGCACCGAGCCCGTGATGCGATCGGGACATCGAAGACGAAGTTCGCGCTTCTTGCTGCATAACGGGCTATGAGGAAGAGGCGTGGTGAAGACGCCGGCGAAAGATCAGAAGGTAAGAGTGACGCGCCAGCTTGTCAATCGGTTTGAGAAAAAATCTTTCAGTTGACTTTCATCGCGCACGCGCGTTCGAGATCGCCGGACGCGACCAGTTCTGTAATCGCCGCGATATCGCGCGATGGCGGACGATCGCCGTCGAGGCTCGGCACGCGTTCGCGCACGCGCGCGTGGACGCGCGCCAGCGGCGGCGACGTCACGAGCGGCCGCAGCAGGTCGTGTGCCTGCGCCGCGCACAGCAGTTCGATCGCGACCACCTGTGAGGCGAGCTCCAGCGCTCGCCAGGCCTTGAGCGCCGCGCTCATGCTCATGCTCACGTGGTCCTCGCGATTGCCGGAGGTCGGGATCGTGTCGACGCTGGCGGGATGCGCCGTCGTCTTCAGCTCCGACGTCAGCGCCGCGGCCGTGACTTGCGCCATCATCAGTCCGGACTGCAATCCGCCGGCTCGCGTGAGGAACGCCGGAAGGCCGCTCGACGCGGGATTGACGAGCCGATCGGAACGACGTTCACTGATCGTCGCGAGCTGAGCGAGCCCGAGGCAGAGCACATCGGCCGCGACCGCCACCGGCGCGCCGTGAAAATTGCCGCCCGACACGATCTCCTGCGTGTCGGCGAACACCATCGGATTGTCGGTTGCGGCATTGGCCTCGGCCTCGCAGACCTGCCGCGCGTAGCGGAACGCGTCGCGTGCTGCGCCGTGCACCTGGGGCGCACACCGCATCGAATAGGCGTCCTGGACGCGACCGCAGTTGGCATGCGCCGCGTTGATGGCGCTGTTAGCAAGCAAACGTCGCAGGTTGTCCGCCGAGACGAGTTGCCCGGCGAGGCCACGGGCGTCGTGAATCCGAGGGTCGAACGGCCGGGTCGACCCCTGCAAGCCGTCGATGCTGAGCGCGGCCACGATATCGCTGGCCCGCGCGAGGCGGTCGGCGGCGATAACTGTGAGCCCGAGCAGCGCCGTGGATACCTGCGTGCCGTTGATCAGCGCGAGCCCTTCCTTCGGTTCGAGCACGACCGGCGTCAGCCGTGCGCGACGCAGCGCTTCGTTGCCGGCGATCGGCCCCGCATCGCTCCACGCCTCCCCTTCACCAATCAACACGAGTGAGAGATGCGCCAGTGGCGCGAGGTCGCCGCTGGCGCCCACCGATCCGCGCGAGGGGACGACGGGATGCACACGCCGATTGAGACATTCGAGGAGCAGGTGGAGTGTCTCGACGCGTATTCCTGAATACCCCTTCGCCAGAACGTTGGCGCGCAGCGCCATCGTCGCGCGCACGACCGGAATCGACAGCGGGTCGCCGACACCGGCCGCGTGACTGCGAAGCAGGTTGACCTGCAGCAGTCGCAGCGAGTCGGCGGGAACGTTGATTTCAGCCAAGTCGCCGAAGCCCGTGTTGATCCCATAGGTCGGCGTGTCGCGATGTGCGAACTCGTCGACGACCGCGCGCGCGTCGCTCACGCGCGCGCGCGCCGCCGGCGCGAGCGCGACTTCGTCGAAGTCGTATGCGATCGCCGTCAGTTGCTCGAGTGAGAGCGAATGGCCGTCCAGAAGGATCACGGGAGAGCATAGTACGATAGCGCGGAATGTCGAAGCCAAACATCGCGGTGCTTGGCGCCCAGTGGGGCGACGAGGGCAAGGGCAAGATCGTCGACATGCTGACACCGCACTTTTCCATCGTGGCCCGCTACCAGGGCGGTCACAACGCCGGCCACACCGTCTATGTCGAGGGCAAGAAGTTCGTCCTCCATCTGATTCCGTCTGGCATCCTCCATCCCGGCGTCACCTGCATCATCGGTAACGGCGTGGTCATCGATCCGCAGGCGCTCTTCAAGGAGATCGATGAGCTCGCCACACTCGGTGTCGAGATCGATGGGCGCCTGCTGATCAGCGAGAAAGCGCACGTCATCCTGCCGTATCACCGTGAGCTCGACGTGCTCTCGGAAGCGCGCCGCGGCGAGCGGAAGATCGGCACCACGTCGCGCGGCATCGGCCCCGCCTACGAAGACAAGATCGGGCGACGCGGCATCCGGATCTGCGATCTGCTCGGCGATCCCAACGCGCTGGCCGAGGAGGTGCGCGAGAACGTCAGCGCGCGCAATCGCATCATCAAGGAAACGACGCTCGACTGGAAGCCGCTGTTCGAACAGCTCATCGCCCATGGCGATCGGATGCGACCCTGGGTGGCCGACGTGTCGTTGCAGATCGACCGTGCGAGCCGCGACGGCAAGAACGTGCTGTTCGAAGGCGCGCAGGCGACGCTGCTCGACATCGACCATGGCACGTATCCGTTTGTGACCTCGTCAAATGCAACCGCAGGCGGTGTCTGCACCGGCCTCGGCGTGCCGCCGCGCGCGATTGGCGGCGTGCTTGGCGTCGCCAAGGCTTACACCACCCGCGTTGGTGAGGGGCCGCTGCCGACCGAGCTGCAGGGCGATCTGGCAGAACGACTGCGCGAGAGCGGTCAGGAGTACGGCGCCTCCACCGGTCGGCCGCGACGCTGCGGCTGGTACGACGCGGTCGTCGTCCGCTATTCAGCGCGGCTCAATGGGCTCGATGCCGTGGCGCTGACCAAACTCGACGTGCTCGATGGTCTGCCGGAAGTCAAGCTGTGTACTGGATATCGCAGCCGTCACGGCGTCGTCTCCGAATTTCCGGCGGACCTGCGTGTGCTCGCCGCATCGGCACCGGTGTACGAGACGCTGCCGGGATGGACGCAGCCGACCAAGGGGATCACCGAGTTCGAGAAGCTGCCCACCGAAGCGCAGGCCTACATTCGACGCCTCGAAGAAGTCAGCGGCGTCGACTGCGCGGTAATCTCGACGGGTTCGGATCGGAGGGAGACGATCGTGAAGAGAGGATCGGTTGTGGAGCAGTGGCTTGGGTGAGCGCAAACATTTTCAATCTTCGATGTTCAATTTGAGAATTGATTTGAACTCGGTGCATTTGGGCATTGGCGCAACGGAATTTGCACATCTGCAAATTGGCAAATTCAGCTGACCAAATTCCCAAATTCCAAATGATCCCTTCAATCCTCAAATTGAAAATTGAAGATTGAAGATTGAAGATTGAAGATTGTACTCACCCCCGGTTCTTCGTGACGATCCGCTTGACCGCATGTCTGTCGATGAAGCGCTGCACCGCATGCGCGTTGGCGTCCACGAATTCGAGACCGGCGCGATACCGAGGCGCACCGTTGAACAGCTCGAAACGTGCCCAGGCCACGAGGGCATTGAATCGAATCGGCCGCTTGGGGTCGGGCAGCGACACCCTGACGCGTTGATTCGGCCGCAGCGTTGCCGGTGAGGTCACCATCGCCCCCACCAGTGACAGGTCGCGCAGCGCCGCGGTGTTGCCGTCGATCATCACTTCCACGCCGTCAACAATCGCAAACCGTGGCGCGCGACGTGTGCCGCGCTGGTCGACCGGCGCAGACGACGGGATCGTCGGATGGGGACGCGTCGACGGCGCACCATGCGCGCCCTCGACGACTGGCGAGTGCTGATCGAGCACGACGATGCGGACTTCGCAGGAGGTGAGGGTGGGATCGGCCTTGATGCGGTCGATGAGCGCGCTGCCGCGAGAGGTCGCCGCAAAGAGCTGGTCGATCGCGACCAGGTCGGGACGCTGGTCTGTAATCACTTGCAGCGCCCGCAGCGCCTCGTGATCGGAGAAGGCGAGGGCGCCGCTGAGGCCATCCAGTGCCTGAAGGGCAGGGAGATGAGCGGGTGGAGCTATGAGAACCGTGGCCGCCACTGGGGTCACATCTCTAATCGGCGGCTGTGCACAAAAGTAGAGTCCCGGCCGGCCGCGAAACTGCCGCGTCCGCAGCCCGTGGGACACCATCTTGCTTTCTCCTTCAATATGGACGATCGGGCACCGCACGTGTTGCTCGTCGACGACGACCGTGACACCCGCGAGATGTACTCCTTCTACCTGAGTTACTCAGGGTTGCACGTCACGGAGGCGACAACCGGGCGGCGCGCGCTCGAGCGCGCGCGCGAGGAGCGTCCCGACGTGGTCGTCACCGACATCGCGATGCCTGAAATGGATGGCCTCGAGCTCTCGCGCCGGTTGCGCGCGGAAGAGCAGACACACGACGTTCCGATCATTGCCGTCAGCGGGCAGGCGTCGGAACGCGCACGACAGGCGGGCGCGGACATCGTCCTCGACAAGCCGTGCGAGCCTCGCCACCTGCTGCGCGCGATCGAATACGTCCTCAGAGATCGCGACTGAGCACCTGTTCGACGCCGCATTGCGTCACCGTGCGCAGTTCCGAGGCGACGCGGTGAATCTCGTGGTCCCAATTGCCCGGGTGTGTCTGTCTGAACAATCGCATGGTCGATACCACGGGCTGTCGTCGCGCGCGTCCATTGAATCCGTTGCCGGTGTGGTCGTCAGCGCGCCGGCGATTGAGGTCTGCGCCGCAGACGTTATCTCGAGACGATGCTCGACGCGCGAATGCGTGCCGGTTCGCCTCCACTACCCTCGATGATGCCGACGACGTGCACGTGCGCGCCTTTGGCGGGCATCGACGATCCGGACGGCGCAATCACTTCGACGCGATCGCCACCGTCACGAACCCAGAAGGAATTGCCCTGCACCGATTCCACCTCGACGTCGTTGACATCGACTCGCCGCCCGGCGACGAAGCTGGCATCTTTCGCGACCGCACCAAGATCGGTGAGCGGAACCTCGTCGCGCAGCGCCGGCAGCGGCCCTTGCTTCGGTTCGCCGACACCGCCGCGCCGCTCGAGCTCATCGCGAGTGTTATTGGGACGCGGCGCCGGATCGAACGCACCGGGACCCGACTCGCCCGTTGTGCCGACGCCCACCCGCGTGGTGTCGAGGTCGGGCCTCGATGGCCCCCGATGTGACCAATAGATCAGTCCGAGACCAACGATGACGAAGAGGATGACCACCGGACCGAGATAGCTGGCGATCGCCGCGCGCCGCGCAGGGCGGCTGAGCACGCTGTTTGGCGGGTTCTCGGGGTGCGAAGTCTCGTCGTATTCCGGCGGTGTCTCCCGTTCCCGTTCAGCCATAGATCACTCCCGTTCCGAGAAGTGCATGAGCCGTACCGGTCGACCTGCGGGATTGCTGGTGGCGGGCAGGCCTCGTACCTTACCCGCTGAGATCCTGCTCGCGGACTGCGCGCACGCGCTGAGTGGTCAACCGCTGGCGACACGCCCAGTAGCCGCGCCACGGGTCGGCGGACAGTCGCGCCAGCCGACGCGGCACCGTCGCGATCGTGAATGACGCGGGATCGAGCGAGCTACGCAGCTCCGCCCAGGTGATCGGCATACTGATCGGTGCGTGCGGCCGCGCGCGCGTGGAGTACGCGGCGATTGACGTATTCGTCCGATTGTTGCGCAGGTAATCGATCAAGATCTTGCGCTCGCGTCCTGCCTTGGCAAACTGCGTCGTATACGTGTCCGGGTCGCTGCGCTCGATGGCTTCGCTCAACGCGCGCGAGAAGTCCAGGCACGCGGACCAATCGGCGTGCGGCACGAGCGGCACGACGACGTGAAGGCCGCGGCCGCCGGTCGTCTTCGGGAACGACTCGAGATCGAGCGCCTCGAGCGCCTTCCGAACCGTGCGGCCCGCATCGACAATCTGCGACCATCCGACCTGCGCTCCTGGATCGAGATCGATCACGAGCCGGTTCGGCCGCTCCACGTCGTCGATGATCGAGTTCCACGTATGGATCTCGAGCACACCCATCTGCACGAGGCCGACGACGCCCGCGATCGTATCCGCGATCAAATACTCACCGAGCTTGGTTTTCTCCCGAATCCGCACGCGCCGCAACGGATCGGGGGCCCATACTTTCGAGTGCTTCATGAAGAAGCACTCGCCTGAGATCCCCTCGGGGCAGCGTACCAGCGTGAGCGGTCGACCGGCGACGTGCGGTACGATCCAGTCGGCGATCCCGTCGTAGTATCGAGCGAGATCGATCTTCGCGGTCGGCGGGTCGGGATAGAGGACACGATCGGGATGCGAGATGCGAACGCCGGCGACCGTCGAAGCGTTCTGGTTCGCGTCATTGGGTGGCGCGACTGGCTGCTCGCGTCGTACCTCCTGCGGCTTCTTGTCCGCGCGCAGCCCCTGAAAGGACGGGTGACGGATCTTGCCGTCCTCGGTCCACTCGGTGAAGACCACCTCGGACACCAGCTGCGGCTTCACCCAATGCGCATGACGACCGAGCCATCCCGACGGCGCAGGGTCGAACGGCGACGATGTCTGCTCGATCCGCTCGAGTCGTTGTCGCAGGTCGAGCGCAACCTTGTGCGGAAACCCGGTGCCGACCTTTCCAGAGAAGACCAGGCGTGGGCCATCGAAATATCCGACGAGCAGTGCGCCGATACCAACGCGGCTGCCTTCGGGGTCGGTGAAGCCGCCGATGACGAACTCCTGCCGCTGGATACATTTGGTCTTCAGCCAGTCACGATGCCGACCGTGGCGATACGGTTCGCCTCGCCGCTTTGAGATGATTCCCTCGAGCCCGGCCTTGCACGCATGGGCGAAAAACAGCTCGCCGTTGCCGTCGACATGCTCCGAGTACCGGATTTGCCCTTTCCGTCGTCCCAGAAGTTTCTGCAGGCGCGCCTTGCGATCTTCCAGCGGCAGCCGTTCGACTCGTTCCCTGTTCAGCCGCAGCAGATCGAAGGCGAAATAGACGAGAGCCGCGCGCGATCCGGTCGCGGAGAATGCGTTCTGCAGTGCCTGAAAACTGGTACGGCCATCCGGCAGCACCATCGCCACCTCGCCATCGAGCAGGGCATCGTCGACGCCAAGCGTCGCGCATGCGGCGACGATTTCGGGGAAGGCCGCGGTCCAGTCCCTGCCGTTGCGGCTCAGAAGAGTGACGCGTCGGCGGCGGATGCGGCAGCCGATGCGGTAGCCGTCATATTTGATCTCGTGCAGCCACTCGTCGCCGGAAGGTGGTGCCTTGACGAGCGTTGCGAGCTGCGGCACGTAATCGGACTGTGGCATCAACATCCGGACTGCCAATCAGCGCACGCCCGATGCGAGTGGCAAGGCGCATGGCGGTCGCGATGTCGCGCGTGCGGTACGAGCGGTCGGAGTCAGAGTAGCAGAGAGTCAGCGCACCGAGCACTGAGCCGGCGCCGACGACGGGCACCGCCAGCGCAGAGCGCGTGCGGAGTCGGCGGTGCAGATTGGCGACGCTGTCGCGCTCGCCGCCCGTGGTGTGATCGGCTGCGAATTCAACCGCGATGTCGGTGCGGATGATGGGCCGCATCGTACGTATCACGTGGGCGACCGTACTATCGCGATCGGTGCGACGTACACGATACGCACGCACGAGGGCACGAAGCAGTCGCGTTCCGGTCGGGGTCGCGTGTGCGGCAGCGATGCAGTCGATCGCCGAGGGGCGTGACAGATAGACGAGCGCGAAATCCGCCAGCGTTGGCACGGCCGCGCGGATCAATCGTCGAACCGCCGCCAGACGTTGTGCGGAAAGCGTCGCTGCGAAGAAGCTCGCCGGGAATCGGAGTGGCAGTGACGTGCGTGTGCCCATGTGCGAGAGCCGGTGGCAACCGATCACTGAAAATGTAGGCACATCGCTCGCAGCCCGCAAGCTCATCTCCGGTCAACGGTCGCCAGATATCGTACAGTTCCTTGATGACTCCTGAATTGCCCGAGGTCTGGCTGCGCGGTCGAGTTGTCGGGTACGAGCCGCTGCTGATGCCTGTCGTCCACGCCCTACTACAGGTTCGCGAGGACATCGATCGTCTCGTGCCGCGCGTGCCCGATGAGCACGTGTGGCTCCGTCCAGGCGGCGCCGCCTCGATCGGTTTTCACATTCGACATACCGGCGGAGCGCTCGATCGGCTGCTCACCTATGCGCGTGGAGAACCGTTGAGCGACGCGCAGAAGGCAGCGCTCGGTGGCGAAGAAGAGCCTGGCGATCCGGTGCCGACGCTGCGCGCGCTCGCCGATGACGCGAAGGGGACGATCGAGTGCGCGTTCGACCAGTTGCGTGCCACGCGACCTGAGACGCTGCTCGATGAGCGTCGCGTCGGCCGAGCGCGTCTCCAGTCCAATGTCCTGGGTCTGCTGTTTCACGCGGCTGAGCACTCGACGCGGCATATCGGCCAGGCGATCACAACAGCGCGGATCCTTTCATCGCGTTAACGCCCACCGTCCACACGCGAACTCCCAAGGCACGGCGAAGCCGAGACATTGCCATCACCTTTGGGTCGTGGCGTTCGCATTGCACTTCGTGCCGCGGCTTTGAAATTACAGCCGGAGGAGCAGATGAGAAAAATCCTACTTGGGAGTTCGTGTGCGGCGGCTGTGCTGTCGCTGACGGCGGTCGTCGGCGCCAATCAGGCGACGCCGCAGACGCCTACGCAATCGCCGGTGCAGAGCGGTACACAGGGCGTCGGCGCGCCTGGAACGCGCACGCAGGAACCTGCAACGACTTCATCCACCACGACGCGGAGCGGCGCGCAGGCCAATCAGCTGACGCTCACGGGCTGTGTCTCCCGCGGTGCCAACGGCGAGTTCATGCTGATGACGGCCTCGGCTGGATCGCCGGCGACGCCGGGAGCGTCGGGAAATAATTCCGGGAGTGTCGGCGGATCAATCTCGGCCGGCGGATCGAGCACGTCACCTGGTGCGCGGGCGAGCGCGAACGCAGGCATGTATCGCCTCAGCGGTCAGGACTTCTCGAAGTACGTTGGTCAGCGTGTCGAGGTCATGGGGACTCTCCCCCCGGGCGCTGGGAGCGCGAGCAGCACGGCAAGCGTGACGAGCAGCGGAAACGCGAGCGCATCCGCATCGACGGATCGGCCAGCGTCGAACCCCAACGCAGCGAACCCCAACGCGTCTGCGCCTGACCGCAGCGCGAGCGGAAACAGCTCGACGGCATCGCCGAACGCGACCGACCCAGCTCGCGCCGGGGATCGCTCCTCGACCAGCGATGCGAATCGGGCCGAAGCAAACGCGTCCGCCGGTGCGCGTACGCCGGGTACGAGCAGTGCCGTCGGTACGACCGGCGCGGCGTCGGCGACGAGCACGACGATGCAGAACCTGACGGTGACGTCGGTGAAAGAAGTCGGAGGAAACTGTCGCTAACGAGGTTAGGCGGGGCGGCGACTGATCAAGGCCGCCGCCTCGCGCTGCTTGACCGCGCGCAGCTTCTGCAGCGCCCGGCTCTCGATCTGACGGACGCGTTCGCGCGTCACCGACAGACGCTTTCCGATCTCCTCGAGCGTGTACTCGCGATCGGTGCCCAGTCCGTAGCGCAGCCGCAGCACCTCCTTCTCACGATCGGACAGCGGCGCGAGCGCACGCTCCACTTCGTTTGAAAGATCGCTCTCGAGCGCCGTGTCTTCGGGCGACTGTATGGTGCGATCCCGCAACAGATCGCCAAGCTCGGTGCCCTCGTCTTCGCCGATCTTCATCTCCAGCGAGTAGGGCGTCTTCTGCGCGTCGAGCAGCAGGCGGACCTTGCTCACCGGCATCTTCATCTTGTCGGCGATTTCGTCCGGCGTCGGCTCTCGACGCAGCTCGGTGCGCAGACCCTTGCGTTCCTTTTCGAGTCGATTCAGCGACTCGATCACATGCACCGGGAGACGAATCGTGCGCCCGTGATCGGCAATAGCGCGCGTGATCGCCTGCCGGATCCACCACGTGGCGTAGGTCGAGAACTTGAAGCCGCGCCGGAACTGGAAGCGGTCGACCGCCTTCATCAGACCGATGTTGCCTTCCTGGATCAGGTCGAGGAAGGAAAGTCCGCGATTCAAGTACCGCTTCGCGATCGAGACGACGAGGCGAAGGTTCGCCTCCATCAGCTCGCGCTTCGTCTCGCGTACGATGTCCTCGGCCGCCTCGGCCCGGGCGTATCGCTTCCTGAACTCGGCGCGCGACAGGCCGACTCGCGTTTCCAGCTCCTTGCAGCGATCCGCTCGTTCGTGACGCGGCATGTGTTCGAGGTTGCGGAATTCGTGATCGACGTGCCGCAGCTCCGCGACGATGTCGTCGATGAGCGCCGGGCGAATCGGCTGCGCCGCCAGGTCCTTGGCGATGGCGGCCCGCGCTTTGGCGATCTGCGCTTCGAGATCGGCGCGGGTCCGTGCTCCAACCCGCGGGTTCTCGAGCTTCGCGCGGAGCGTGTCGATCAGGCAGCGACGTTTCTTCAGGCGATTGAATGCGCGCAGCACCGGCGTGACATGCTCGGGCGCAAGCTCGCCGCCTTCCGGGAGCAGGATCAGCTCGGCCGCCGGATCGCCTTTGGTGCGCACACGGTCCGCCAGCGCGATCAGCGTCTGCACCGCAGACGGAATGTCTCCGAGTGCGGCGACCAGATCGCGCTGCGCCTTCTCAATACGCTCGCCGATGGCAACTTCCTCGTGTGCCTTGAGCAGCTTCCGCCGCCCGATGTGCTGCAGATAGACGCGGACCAGATCGACGTCCTCGCGTCCGATTCCGGGCTCGAGTGGACGTTCTTCCTCTTCGGGCTCGGTTTCGAACTCGGCATCCTCCTCGACATGTTGGGTGGTGAAGGCCTCGGGCTCCTCATCTTCGAGCAGCCGCTTTGGGTCGAGGTCGTATGGCTGAGCGCCCTCGACATCCTCGTGTTCGTGGACATCGAGGCCGAACTCGTGCGCCCGTTGATGCCAGTCGAGCACGTGCGCCTGGCGGCTTGCGTCGTTCCATTCGATGAGGGATTTCCGGCGCCTTCCGGGCTTGAACGTCAGGGTTTTCGGTGCGGAAGCTGTTTTCGCCACGTCAGATGGAAGTTGCAAGGGTGTTGCCTGTCAAGGTCAGCGGCGGCTTGACAGCCTCGCCACCTGATCGGTTTGACGCTTACAGACGCCATTTCGGTTTCCGGCCGGGCCGGCACCGGCGGATGAGCATGGCGTACACGGTCGCGTTCTCCGGTGTGCAGGGCTGAGAACCGGCGTGAAGCCCAGGCGACGGGCGCATGCTACCGCCGGCCTTCATTGCAGCCGAAACATTTAACGACATTTCTCGCTGATTTTCCCTCGATGGCGTTCCAGGCCATGCGTGTGTGGGCCCGTCGGCGAGTCGTTCTGGTCATCCGTTTGAGTGACGCATGGATCCAAACCATTCCGGCGCGCACACCGGCCGTCGCCTGGGCACCCGCGGCGAGAGCGAGGCGCTCTGGGACTGGAATCTGGAATCCGATCGGATTCATTTCTCCCCGCAGTGGATGGCCCTGATCGGGTGTGAAGAGGATGAAGTCGGCAGACAGCCGTACGACTGGTTCCAGCGAGTTCATCCAGACGACAGCGGCCAATTTCTGCGCGAGATCGAGGACGCTCGTGCGGGCGATTCGACGACGTTCTCCTGTCGGTACCGTTTGCGCCACAAAGATGGCACATATCGGTGGATGTTGTGTTGCGGAACGGTAGTCCGGGATGCCGCCGGGCAGGCGATCCGTCTCACCGGCTCGCAATCGGATATCACCGTGGAGGTGGTGACCGATCGGCTGACCGGGCTGCCCAATCGCCTCCTGCTGGTCGATCGCGTGACTCACGCGATCGAGCGGGCCCGACGCTACAAGGCCTTTCACTTCGCGGTGCTGCTCATCGATCTCGGAAGACCCGCGGGCGCCCGGCCACCATCAGGGTCGACGCTGGGCGACCCGCTTCTCACGGCTGTGGCGCGCAGGTTGGAAACGTGCCTGCGCGTCGCGGGAAATGTGCCGAACCCGAGCCACAACGATCTCGTCGCCCGAATGGAGGGCGACAGCTTCGCCATCCTGCTCGACGGTTTGAAAGACATCGGCGACGCCAAGATAGCCGCCGATCGCATCCTCGAGGAGATTTTGAATCCTTTTGCGCTTGGCGGACGCGAGGTTCGGCTGTCGCCGAGTATCGGCGTTGCCGTGAGCGCGACCGGCTACGCGAACGCCGACCAGATGTTGCAGGACGCGCAGGCTGCCCAGCACCGCGCGCGCGTGCTGGGCGGATCGCACTGCGAGATGTTCGACACCGCCATTCTGAAGTCGGAACAGGCCGAGCTGCAGCTCGAGGGCGACTTCGAGGGGGCGCTTCAGCGACGTGAGTTCGTGCTGTTCTTCCAGCCGATCGTATCGCTCGTCTCGAACGAGATTCTGGGATTCGAAGCGCTGGTGCGATGGCAGCACCCGGTCCTCGGCACGGTTGCGCCACTCGACTTCATACCGCTGGCAGAGAAAACGGGATTCATCGTGCCTCTCGGCAACTGGATTCTGCGCGAGGCGTGTCAGCGCCTCAGCGAATGGCAGGTCGGACTGCCGCAGTCGCCGGATGTCTACGTATCGATCAACGTCTCGAGCGTGCAGTGGAGCGACCCCGCCCTCGTCGACCAGATTGGCGAGGCACTGCGCGACACGGGCCTCGAGCCCCGTCGTCTGGTGCTGGAGCTGACCGAAGGGATCGCCATGGCCAATCCGACGGCGATCACGACGTTGCTGATGCGACTCAGGGCGATGGGCGTCCGCATCAGCGTCGACGATTTCGGGACCGGCTATTCCTCGCTCGCCTATCTTCGTCAATTCCCGATCGACACCCTGAAGATCGATCGCTCTTTCGTTCGCGGGATGGTCAACAACAAAGACACGGCGGAGATTGTCGCCGGCTTGATGAACATGGCTCAGCAACTGGGTCTTCATGTCGTCGCCGAAGGAATCGAGCACGAAGACCAGTGCAGGCACCTCCGCGCGTTGAAGTGCGATGCCGGGCAGGGCTATCTCTTCGCCACTCCACTGGAGGTCGATCAAGCGACAGAGGTGTTGAAAACTGGTCTGGCGCCACGGCCGGAGAGCCGGAACGCGACTGCCTCCCTCTGGCGCGAGAGGCGTATTCCGCAGCTACTGGTTCGCGGAAGGCTTCTGGTGGCGGGTCACCGCGTATCGTTTGCGGTGGCGGGGTTGGCGCTGCTGTTGTCGGCCGGACTGGTGGGTGTGGTCGGCAGAGTCCAACCAGCTCGCGGCGACTCGCCGGCCTCCGCGAATGACGAGCACCAGCAACCAGCGATCGTGACACCCGCGCCGCCGGCAGCTCCCATCGTGACGACCGAGGAAGTTGTCGAGAAGCCTAGCGCTCTTTCCGTTTCACCTGTCCCGACCGAGAAAGTCTCGCCTGTCCCGGCCGAGAAATCCGTCGCGCCTGTCACGCCTGAGAAAGAAGCGCCGAGGGTGCTTTCGGTATCGCCGCAGTCGGCGGCCCGAACTCCAACGTCGACAACTCCGGCGTCACCAATTCGAGCGTCGTCAGCAATCAGCTCTTTGTCTGCTGCGGTCGCTCCAACGGTCCCAACGCCGACCACGTCGGTGGAGGTCGTCCATCTGCACCGCCTGGGCAAGTGCCGTGGACGGCTCGAGGTGAATGGCGATGGCGTGGCGTTCGTCTCGGACGGTGACGATCGTGACGAAGCGTTCACGCTCAAATACACGGAATTCGTGGACGCCTTGGCAGAGGACACGTTGATCCTGCGGTCGGCGACGAGAACCTATCGGTTCAAGGCAGCGCGCAGCGAGAACAAAGGCCTGCTTCGCGATTTGGCCGACGGGATCGCCCGGTCCCGCCGGTAAACAGATCACCTGCAGTTCTCGGCACTGGAACGCTGCGGCGCGTAATCGGAGAGGGCTGGTCGCAAGAACTGGCGTCCCCACCGGGATTCGAACCCGGGTTTTGGCCTTGAAAGGGCCACGTCCTAGGCCTCTGGACGATGGGGACTTGGGGAATTTGAGGATTGAGGATTTGAGAATTTGAAGGCTCGCTTGCCACGGCACGCACCGTCGACGACCAGTGGAGTGAAGCGCCGGTTACCTCGCCAGGCCGTCTGCACCGGGTCGCTCGCAGGCCCGAATCAATATTCCGTGGACAAGTGCCTTTCAAATCCTCAAATTCTCAAACCCTCAAATGGTGGGCCCCCCGGGGATCGAACCCGGGACACCCTGATTAAAAGTCAGGTGCTCTACCACTGAGCTAGGGGCCCGCTCACCGCACGTCCCCTCGGCTCGCCGAGCCGCTGACCGAGAAAACAGTCAAGTGTACGCTGGATTCAATTGCGCCAGCAATAGACGCCCCCGTGCGAAGAACAGACACCGCCGTCACTCGAACAGGAATAGCGGCCGTCTTGACAGATCGCCAGGGGTGTACCCGTCTGATCGTTCAGGCACACGGCGGTTGCCGGAAGCGCCGCCTGACAGACAGGACGAGTGCCCGTCGTTCGACCAGGGAGCGCGCCGCCCCAACTGCTCGACACGGTCGTAATCGACGTCGGCCCGGTGCTCGTGCCGGCACCACTGCACCCGGCCGCCGCCAGGCACAACACCACACTCGCGAGCACGGCAACGTGCCCGATGGCTCGATTGCTAGGCATGGGCCCCCCA
>Ga0081539_10000961_pt1 | contig 53971 bp, 63 predicted proteins | sample TabmetS4T2R2_FD_71023 | JGI IMG/M metagenome (GOLD analysis project Ga0081539, IMG submission 71023) | Tabebuia heterophylla rhizosphere microbial communities from the University of Puerto Rico - S4T2R2 | ecosystem: Host-associated > Plants > Roots > Rhizosphere ...
TAGCGCGCCCACCCCCCAAGCGTTCCGGGGGGCCCTCGTGCCCAGGCCCGAGCCTCAGGTCCAGGTTCCCCTCCGCTAGCGTCACCGCCCGCCGATCCGGATCGACGACCGGAAGCAACGGCTCGACGAGCCGCCGGCGCGCCTCGTCGAGCCAGTCCGCCAATCCGTCGCCGCGATGGTGCAGCGGCTCGAACGTATCGAGCTCGAAGAAGACGCCCGGCTCGCCAATCAAACTCTCGCTCACCAGGCGACCGTCCTCAGATCAGCCCCCGAACGCTCCCGTGACACGCGCGAAACCCCACCCTCCGAGGTCCGCCTCGGGCGCAAGTATTCCGAGGCCGACAGTCGCAGTGACAAGCGACGCACCGACGAGGCCCCTCCGCCAGTGGATACGGAAACGATGCTCGTCGAACTGTGGCACGCGCACCGGCTCGACCGCCGGCCAGATGTCGCGCGGACGCACCCTATAGAGCTCGAGACCGCCTGTGCCCTCCAAAACGCTTCCTGACTCGACGTCGAGATACTCCGTGAAGGAGACGGGAACGCGGTCGCGGTCGGGTAGGCGATCGCCTCGCCGTCCATGTGCCGACTTGGGCAGGCCGTTGAGGTATCTGTCCATTTGCTTCCGGCCCGCGCTGATGCCAGTTTCGGAGTACGGCTTCACGTCCCAGACCAGCGTCGCGGCGCCAGTCCGCAACACGATGTCGGGGCGTCCCGGCCCGCCCTTGGGTCCGGCCCCAGGGATCGAGTTTTCCCACTCGACGCGGAAGTCGGCGGCTGGCCCGTATTTCTTGCGGACCTCGGTGACCGTTGCGAGGAGTGCCATGTTGTGGCGCGCCGAGTAAATGTCGAATGGATTCCCGGTGGCGGCGAACTGCGCCCACTCGTTGGACGCGCCGGTCGCGAACTTCCCGGTGGGGTCGACCAGCACGGTCGGCTGGTCTGCGACGTAAACGTATGGCGCGATCGAGGGTTCGGTGTCTGCTTGCGGCTGGGGATCACGCTGCAAGAACCGGCCTGAGGCCGAGTCGTACTCGCGCGCTTTTAGGTCGTAGAGGCCATCCGAGTCGAGCATCTCGCCGGCGAACTCGAACGCATTGGTCGGGGCGGTCGGGTCGTCCTGGCTCTGGCTTCGAATCTGGCCGAAGGGCTCGTAGGCGTACGTCCATTGCCGCGTCCCGCTCGCGGATGTGACGTTGGTGACAGAGCCGATCGAGTCGTAGTGGTAGTAGTAGGCACCGTTCGGGGTCGTTTCGGAGATCCTTCGGTTCCCGTAGACGTAGTGGGCGACCTCCGTGCCGTTGGCCTGCCGTTCGATCGCGAGCTGCGGGATTGGCTGGTTCGTGTCCCAGAGATACCGGCTCGTGTTAGACCCGGAGGTTGCGGTGACGCGGTTGCCGTCGCCGTCGTAGCTGTATGTGGTGCTGGATCCGCCGTCGGTCGCGGTCGTCAGTTCGTTGGCGAGGTCGTAGGTGAACGTCTCCGTTCCGGCCTGTGTCTCGTTGCCGTTGGCGTCGTAGGCGTAATCGGTCGAGCCGGCGTGGGTGAGTTGATCGGCTGCGTTGTAGGTGTAGGAGGTCGTTCCATCGGGACGGCTTTTGCTGAGCCGGTTTCCGACGCTGTCGTACGTCCAGCGGATGAATGGGTCGGAGTTGCCGGGACAGCTTTCTTGGTAGCAGACGGCGATGAGCCGGTCGCGGTTGTCGTAGGTGAAGGTTGAGGTGCCGGCGTCGGAGCCGCCGCGGACGATGCGTGTCGGGTTGCCGACCGGGTCGAGCGTGTAGGTGAATCCGGAGAGCACCGAGCCGCCGGCGGCGTTCTGCACCTCGATCAGCCGGTTGTCCCGGTCGTACGTCCGTGTGTCGGTGTAGCCGTTCGTCGCGGGGAGCGTCGTCTGGACGAGGTTGGCTGCCGCATCGTATGCGTAGCTCGTTACCTGTCCGCCGCTGGTTACGGTGGCTAGGCGTCCGTCGGCGTCGTAGGCGTAGTCGACGATCGTGCCGTCGGGGTAGGTGCGTCGGGTCACGTTGCCCGTGGGGTCGTATTGGTAGGCGAAGGTGTCGGTGCCGCGCGTGATCTGGGTAAGGCGGTCGGCGCCGTCATAGGTGTAGTTCGCGGTTCCGACTCCGTCGGTCATCGACGTGCGGTTCCCGACGTGGTCGTACGCGAAGGTCACGTCGGGGGTTGCGTCGCTGTAGTCGATGCGGGTCAGCCGGTGTGCTGCGTCGTAGCTGTAGCTGGTCGTGCCGTCGTCTGCGGCCGGCGTCGCGTTTCCGTTTGGATCTACCTCGGCGCTGAGGTTGCCGGTCGGGTCATAGCCGTAGGTCCATTGCTGCCCGGTCGGCGAGTTGGCGCTGATGCGGCGTTCGTCGGCGTCGTAGGTGTACGTGGTGGCATGTCCGTTGGCGTCGGTTCGAGTGAGAAGGTTCCCGGCCCCGTCGTATGCGTAATGGGTGACTGCTCCTCCGGCGGCGGTGACCGCGAGCGGCCGTCCAGCGGCGTCGAACTGGTATGTCGTTGTATGGCCGTTTGCGTCTGTGACGCTCGAACGGTTGCCGGCGGCGTCGTACCCGTAGGTGGTGGTGTTTCCGAGCGGGTCGGTCTGACTGAGTACGTCTCCGGCGGCGTCGTAGGTGTACATGGTCGTGTGCTCTGCGGGATCTGCACCCGCGGCGTTTCCGCGCGGGTCGACTTGCTTGATCCGATTGCCGTCCGCGTCGTAGGCGTAGGTCGTCTGATTCCCGAGCGGGCTAGTTACGCTCGCGAGGTCGCCAGCTGAGTCGTAGGTGTAGGTCGTCGTCTTCCCGTTTGGATCCGTCTCGGTGAGCTCGTTGCCGGCTGCGTCGTAGGTGTATGAGGTTGTGCCTCCGTCCGGTGCGGTGGCCGAGACAATCCGGTTCATGCCGTCGTAGACGTAGCTGGTGGTGTGGCCGTTTGCGTCGGTGACGCTGGTCCGGTTCCCGGCTACGTCGTACGTGTAGCTGATTCGGTTTCCGAGCGGATCGGTCTTGCTCAGCAGGCGGGCGGCGGCGTCGTAGCTGTACGTCGTCGCGTGGTCGTTCGGGTTGGCGCCGCTCACGTTCCCGCGCGGGTCGATGGTCTTGATCAGGTTGCCGTTCGCGTCGTAGCTGGAGGTCGTCACCTCGCCCTTCGGGGTGGTCACGCTTGTCTGCTTGTTATCGGCGTTGTAGGCGTAGCTGGTCGTGTGGTTGTTTGGGTCAGTCACCGTGACCCGGTTGCCGGCGGCGTCATACGTGTACGAGGTGACGCCGCCGTCGGGGGCGGTGACCGAAGTGACGCGGTTGGCCGCGTCAAAAGCAGTCGTGGTTGTCTGGTTGGTGGGGTCGGTGACGCTCGTCTGGTTGCCGGCCGCGTCGTAGGTGTAGCTCGTCGTGTGCCCGAGCGGATCGGTCTCTGCCAGCAGGTTGTCGGCGGCGTCGTAGCTGTAGGTCGTCGTGTAATCGTCCGGGTTCGCACCGGCGACGTTTCCGCGCGGATCGACCGTCGAGATGAGCCTGCCGGCCGCGTCGTAGCTGTGAGCCGTCTTGCGGCCGAGCGGGTCGGTGGCCAGGGTGAGGTCGCCGTACGGGTCGTAGCTGTAGGTGGTCGTCTTCCCGCGCCCGTCCGTCGCGCTCAGCACCTCGCCTGCCGCGTTGTACGTCCTTTGGGCGACAACCGTCCCATCCTGGACGATTTGCGTGTTGTTCCCGGACGAGTCGTAGCTGTAGCCGGTGACCTTGTTGCGGCCGTCGGTCATGCTGGTCAGGTTGTTACTCGCGTCGTAGGCGAGGGTCTTGTGTCCGAGCGAGCCGGGGGCGGTCGCGCTGGTCAGGTTCCCACGCGTGTCGTAGGCCATCGTCGTGGTGGCGTTGTCGGGCCCGGTGACGCTCGTGGTGTCGAGCGCGGGATCGTGGCCGAACTGGGTCGCGTTGCCGAGCGCGTCGATGCGCTTGATCAGGACGTTGTTCTGGTAGACGTCCTTCCAGCTGTTCCCGCGCGGATCCGTGGCAGTCTCGGTCTGGGTGCTGGCGTTCCAGGCGAAGCTGGTTGTGTGGCCGGTCCCGTCGGTTTGCTGACTGACGCGGCCGTTGGCGTCATAGACGTTGCTAACGACCGTGTGCCCGTTCGGATCGGTCTCGCTCGCGAGCCGGCCGCCGGCGTCGTAGCTGTAGCTGGTGTTGTGGCCGAGCACGTCGGTGACGGTCGTGAGGTGGCCGTTCGTGTAGCCGTACCCGACGGCGCGGCCGTCGGGAAGCGACACGCCGCTGAGCAGCCCGTCGCCGTTGTAGCTGAGCGTGGCGGTGCGGCCGGCAGCGTCGGTGACGCCGGTGAGCTTGCTGTTCGTGTAGGTGAGGGTGACGCCTTGGTTGTTGCGGTCGCGGATCGATTGCAGCGCGCCTTGGCTGTCGAACTGGTAGGTGACCTGGTCGTGGGTGACGAGCTTGTAGCCGCCGCTGATCGCGGTGAGGGTGGAGCGGGCGCCGGCGGCGCCGCTGTAGCTGCCGTCGGGCTGGTGGGTGTAGAGCAGTTGTTGGCCGTCCTCGCCGTGCAGGCGGATGTCGCCGTTTCCGAGAATGATGAGCGAGGTCGAGTAGCTGTCCGTCCAGCCGACACCAAGGCGGCCGGCGGTGGTGTCGGAGGAGGTGTAGCTGCGGGTGAAGGCGAAGCTGACTCCGATCCCCGGCAGCGAGAGGTCGGTGGCAGAGGTGGTGTAGGCGCCGGTGAGGCTATTGACCGGGTCGGCCAGGCAGACGGTTCCGTCTAAGCCGTGGACGCCAGCGCCCGTGCAGGTGCCGGTGCTCTGCTCGGGCGGCGCGAAGGCACCGATATGCGTGAGCTTGAAGCTGGCCGACCCGGTCAGTGCCTTCGGCTCGTAGAAGATCGTGTAGCTGCCGTTGCCCGGGAGGCTGGGCAGGTTCCAGCTCGAGTTCCCGCTTATGAGCGTGCCGCCCGAGCCGACCTGGTTGTCGCTGCCGTCGAGCAGCTTCACCGTCGGGCAGCAGCCGATCGTGTTGTTCGTCACGGAGAGGTTGAGCAGCTCGGCGGTGCCGGCGGCGAAGGTGAAGCGCACGTTCTGGCCGACGCGGGCCAGGGTGAGCGCAACCGCCGGGCCGTCCGGCACCAGCGGCTGGACGAGATCGTCGGAGAGGGTGAGCGTCAGCGACATGCTGGTCTGGGCCGCGAGATCCAGTAACAGCGTGTAGCTGCCGTTCGCCGGCAGCGTCGGCACGTTGTAATCGGTGTACTGGTTCCCGACGTAGCTCCCCGACCCGACCTGTGTCCCGCTCCCGTCCAGCAGCTTCACCGTGCACAAGTTCGCGCACGAACCCAGGCTGACGTTCCCGCCCATCCCCAGGCCCAGATGCTCACCCGCCGTTCCCGTGAACGGCACCCGGACGTTCTGCCCCGGCCGCGGCGCCAACGCCGCCGGCGCGCCATTCAGGAGATTGCTCACGACCAGGTCATCCGACAGCGTCAGCGTCAACGACATGCTGGTCTGGGCGGCGAGATCCACGAACAGCGTGTAGCTGCCGTTCGCGGGTAGCGCCGGCAGGTTGTAATCGGTGTACTGGTTCCCGACGTAGCCCCCGGAGCCAACCTGCGCCCCGCTCCCGTCCAGCAGCTTCACCGTGCACAAGTTCGCGCACGAACCCAGGCTGACATTGCCGCCGATCCCCAGGCCCAGATGCTCACCCGTCGTCCCAGTGAACGGGATCCGGACGTTCTGGCCCGCCCGCGGCGCCACCGTCGCCGACGAACCATTCAGCAGATTGTTCACCACCAGGTCGTCCGACAGCGTCAGCGTCAAGGACATGTTGGTCTGGCCGCCGAGATCGAGGAACAGCGTGTAGCTGCCGCTCGCGGGTAACGCCGGCAGGTTGTAATCGGTGTACTGGCTGCCGATGTAGCCGCCGGAGCCAACCTGCGCCCCGCTCCCGTCCAGCAGCTTCACCGTGCAGTAGTTCGGACACGAACCCAGGCTCAGGTTCCCGCCCAGCCCCAGGCCGAGGCGCTCGTTCGCGCTCCCGCTGAACGGGATCCGGACGTTCTGACCCGAACGCGGCGCCACCGTCGCCGACGACCCATTCAGGAGACTGCTGACCACCAGATCGTCCGAGAGGGTGAAGGTCGCCGTGCCAGTACCGGACCCGCTCGGGATGAAGACGATCGTGTAGCTGCCGGTCGCCGGCAGTACCGGCAGGTTCCAGGCTGTATTCCCGGAGGCGCTGAGGATCTGCGACGAGCCCACCTGCGCGCCGCCCGCGTCCAGCAGCTTGACCGTCGGACCCCACGCGAAGGTATTCGAGCTGACGCCGAGCCCGAGCGTCGCTCCGGCCGTCCCGTCGAAGCTCAGCCGCACCGTGTCGCCCGCGCTCGAGACGGTCATCGTCACCGCCGCGCCGTTCACCGCGATCGACCCGGTGACCGCACTCGCAGCCAGCGACCGGTTTCGCTGCCCCACCCGCGGCTGTCCACCGTCCGAGCCAGGCGCGGCCGGCACCAGCCGCGTCGCCGCCCACGCCCGCGCCTCGACCCGGAACCCCTTCCCGGTCAGCCGGAGCGGGTCGACCGCTACGGCTCCAGCCACCGCAGGCGGCGCCGGCCGCGACGCCGCCTCGCCGCGAACCGCCGCCGCCGACACCTCCCCGCCCGCGAACAGCACACCCGCGCAGAGCACCGGGACGGCGAAGACTCTCCCGAACCGAGTTGGACCACGCCGCAACCAGCGCATCACGACCGCACCTCCAGGCTTGACGCAAGAGCTCCGCCGACCTACCAGACCTGTCGCGACTAGACCACCCACCGATGCTCCAGGTCAAGAAGCAAGCCGACAGAACAAACGCAGCGAGCGCAGAAAACACCGGGGAGGCTGTAGCCTCAACCGTCTGCCACTGACGCCCGCCGCGGCCGCGTCGTCCTCGACAGGCGGCTTCTCTGTAGTGTCGCTGGCCCCCAAAAGACGCCTAATGCGCTCGCCGTGCAGGCCTTTCGAAAGTGGAGCTAGCCGGACTCGAACCGGCGACCTCCTGGGTGCGATCCAGGCGCTCTCCCAGCTGAGCTATAGCCCCGAGAGCGAACCAGTCTAGCCGCGGTCGGCGGCTAGCGAGGCTCGCTTGGCCTCGAGCTGGCCCGACTTGATCGTCGCGGCCATGTCCTTCGACTCCTCGCGGTACACGGTGCCGTCCTCGAACTCGATCACCGGGTACTGGCGCTGGCCTGAGAGCCGCTCGAGGTCGTCCCGCTTCCCGCGCCGGAGCGGCCCTTTGACGAGCTCGTACGAGACGCCGGCGTCGTCGAGCGCCTTCTGCACTTTCCAGCAGGGGTGCCCGCTCACCTTGACCCACTCGTTGCCGCAGCGGTGGAGCTTCAGGGCCATCGGGACGGGAGCTTACGCGAACAACGTGAGCTCGGGCTCGCGCTCGCCGCGCACCAGCGCCAGGTCGACGGCGACGCAGCGCAGCCCGCGGGACTCCGCCAGCGTCACCGCCTGCGGCTTCAGCGTCTGCGCGACGAGCATGCCGCGGCACGTCGCCTTCGCCGGGTCGGCCCGGATGAAGTCGAGGTACCGCGAGAGCTGCTCCACGGCCTCGATCGTCCCGACGCGCTTGATCTCGACCGCAACCCAGCCGTCGGAAATGTCACGGCACATCAGGTCGACCGGCCCGACGTCCGTCGGCCACTCGCGCCGCACGAGCCGCAGGCCCTCCTCCACCCACTCCGGCTGCGCCGCCAGCGCTTCCTGGAGGTCGCGCTCGACTCCGTCCTTCTCGAGGCCGGCCGCCTCGCCCATCTCGTGCTCGACGTCGGCCAGGACCTCCGCGAGCAGGATCTCGAGCCGATCCTCGCTCCGCCCGGCGCGCTTCCGGACGACGATCCGCTCGCCGTCGTGCTCGACCACCGTGGGCGGGGTCATCCAATTCAAAGGCTTGTACCCGCCGGCGTCCGCATGGACGAGCACCGACCCGTCCGCCTTGAAGATCAGCAGGCGCGTCGACTCCGGCAGGAACGCGTTCAGCCGGCCCGTGTATCGAACTTCGCAGCGCGCGACGACCAGACGCATAGCGCCGGACCGTACTGGCCGTTTCGGACGTGCCGGAAGCGGACGAGGGCGGGGATCGATAGCGATTGCCTCATCGATCACGCGGCGGGTTGCGGATCGCGTAGAGCACGGCGTCTGCGAGCGCCAGATAGTCACGCGCCTGCTCGGGCGTGACGTCGACGCGGCCGTGGAGATCCGCTGTCCGGTGCGCTACGAGGTTGCGCATAACACTGATCCCCTCGATCGCACGCACGGTCTCCGGAGTCACGAGCTCGCGCTCGGCGGCGATTCGCGCCAGCCTCACTGCGCCCGCCCTAGTCTCGCCTTCCAGAACGCCCGCGTCGAGGAGCATGCGGCGCAGCTCGTTCTCAACGCGCGCATAGGCCTCCATGATCGCTGCGCTCGGGGAGCGGTCCGCGACGGCAGCCAGGTCTTCCGTGAGATCCTTTGGAGCTGCCGGCGGCCTGACACCGGCCGCCTCGATGTCTGTTTCCGCCTCCGCCCGCTGAAGGTCCCATTCGGCCTCGAATGGACCCGCCTTGGCTCGGCGGACCGGACCCGCGGCCGTGAAGAGCCGTGCGAGTTGCTCGCGGAACACGAACACGGCGACGAGTGCGAATACTGGCCACGCGAGAGCCGCGATGGCGCGAATGAGCTCGGACGCGTCGTGCAAGCGTCGGCTAAAGCCGCTCGACGCGAGAGCCGCCGACGATCGCGTCGCTGCCGTCGTCGAAGCGGACCCACGCCTTGCCGGTGCCGTCGTAGTCCGGCGACCACACGACGATCACACCCTCGCGGCCGCCGACGCGGCACGGCTCGCGCCCCTCGGGCTCCGCGCCCCGCCAGACGCGCACGAACGGGTTCTCCTCCCACTCGCGGCCGATCGTGGTCGCGTCGGTGTGGCCGGGGTAGACGCGCGTCTCGGGCGGCAGCTTCATCAGCACGTCCATGACAGAGCTCCGGATCTGCGCGAGGTTCCCGCCTCCGACCGCGTCGCGGAAGAGGACGTCGCCCGAGAAGCACGCCTCGCCGTTCACGACGAAGGCGAGGTGGTCGTCCTTGTGGCCAGGGGTCGGAAGCGCCTCGACGGTCAGGCCGCCAGAGACCAGCGGCCCCTTCACGACAGGCACGTCGAAGCGCGCGCGGATCTCGCCGTCGCCCGCGATGTGGTCGGGGTCGGCGTGGGTCGTCAGGAGGTGCGTCACGGTCAGCTGCTCGCGCTCCACAGCCTCGAACAAAGGCCCGAGCGGCGCTCCGCTGTCGACGAAGACGGCGGTGCCGCCGGGCTCGTCCGCGACGAGGTAGGCGTTCGACAACCAGCCCGGGTCCATGCTCCGCTCGACGAGCAGCACGGGCGGTAGGCTACTCGGGGACCGCTACGAGGAGGATGGATGCCCGGCTTGATGTCACGCGCGTCGCTCGTTGTGAAGGCGAAGTTCTCGAAGCTGCTCGACCGGGCCGAGAATCCGACCGAGACCCTCGACTACTCCTACGAGCAGCAGCTCCAATTGCTCCAGAACGTGAAGCGCGGGATCGCCGACGTCGTGACGGCGAAGAAGCGCCTCCAGCTCCAGACGAGCCAGCTCGAGCAGAGCGTCGTCAAGCTCGAGACCCAGGCGCGCCAGGCGCTCGGCGCCGGTCGTGAGGACCTCGCGCGGCAGGCGCTCGAGCGGAAGTCGGCCGTCCAGCAGCAGCTCCAGGGCCTCGACGGGCAGATCCAGGGGCTCGAGCAGCAGCAGGAGAAGCTCGTGGCGAGCGAGCAGCAGCTCCAGGCCAAGATCGAGGCATTCCGCTCCGAGAAGGAAGTGATCAAGGCGCAGTACTCCGCCGCCGAGGCGCAGGTCAAGATCGGCGAGGCGGCGACTGGCATCGGCGAGCAGATGGCCGACACGGGCCTGGCGATCGAGCGCGCACGCGAGAAGACCCAGCAGATGCAGGCACGCGCGAACGCGATCGAAGAGCTGACCGCCGCCGGCACGCTCGAGGACTTCACCGCGGGCGGCCAGACGCAGCTCGATCGGGAGCTCGCACAGCTCTCGTCGCAGACGCAGGTCGACTCCGACATGGCGCGCCTGAAGGCCGAGCTCGGCAGCGGCGAGCAGCCGAAGGAGATCGAGGAGGGCGGTGAGGCAGCCGAGCCCGCGCCGGCGGAGACGCCCGCCGAGACGCAGGAGCAGAAGCAGTGATCGTTCGCCTGATGGGCGAAGGTCAGTACCGCGTCGACGACAGCATCCTCGAGAGCCTGAACGAGCTGGACGACGAGGCTGCGCGGGCGGTCGAGCAGGGCGATGAGGCCGGGCTTCGGCGGCTGCTCGCGACGATGGCGAGCTCGGTGCGCGACCACGGCGAGCGGCTTCCCGACGACGAGCTCTCGGCCTCCGACGCGATCGTCCCGCCCGAGGATCTGAGCCTCGACGAGGCGCGGCAGCTCTTCGACGGCGAAGGCCTGATCCCGGACCTGCCCTCCCGTTAGAGGGATTGGAGCGCGCGCCGTCCGGTGCCGATCACCGGGCGGTGAGGCTTCTGCGGCTCGGTCTCCTCGTCCTGCTCGCGCTGCCGGCCGGCGCGGGCGCTTCGGCTCCGCCGACGATCTGCGCGTCCGGCGAGTGCGTGACGATCACGCTGGCGGCGCGCGACCCGTACGTGGGCGAGCCTTACGGGATCGCGGGGTCGGTGCTCGTGCGGCGCGGCGGCGTCGACGTCGGCCGAAGCGACGGCATCGCCGCGCTGATCGCCCCGACGCAACCGAAGCTGGTCGGCGACGAGGTGGACGGCGAGCAGGCCGACCTCGTGGAGCAGACCGACTGGTTCGCGGGCGCAACGATCAACGCCTCTCTCGGCGACACTCGCGCCGACGCCGTGCCGGTCGCCTTCGACGGAAGCTGGGCCGCCGACGCCGGCCTCCTCGACTGCGGTCCGGCGTGCTACCTGATCGCGCGGCCGCTCCGTGGGATTCTCGACCTGCCCGCCGAGACGCCGAGCGGCAGCTGGAACGTCTGGTTCTCGCTCGCTCTCCCCGACGAACGTGTCGTCGAGGCGCCTCCGGTGTCGCTCTTCATCCACGAGCGGCCGGCTGTTCGCGTCGTCGTGAGGCGGCGCACGGCGGTCGTCGAGCTGCGCGCGTCGTACACGACCCGGATCTCCCCGTCGCTGCCGTTCGTCGTGACCATCGAGGCCGCGCGCAAGGGCCGCGCCGGCTGGGGCAACCCGCGCTTCGAGGGCTACGACCCGCACTTCTACCGCAAGGCGAGCGTGCGGCTGACGAAGCGCGCGACCGTCGTCCGCGTTCCGCTCGGCGTGCCCGCCGCCGGCCGCTGGCGCGTGAAGGTCATCGTCGACGCGCCGAGCTTCCTGACACTCGCCGACGAGCCGACGCCGCTCTTCTTCACGGCGCGCTGACGGCGCGCCGCTCGATCGCGCGGAGCCACTCCCGCCGGATCGCGCCACTCCACGGCCGAACGACGAGCCAGTACGCACGAAAGCGCCGCCGCGCACCGGCGTCGCTTGCAAGCACTCGCGTCTCGGTCGCGACGAGCCCGTCCTCGACAAGGACGTTCGTCGCCACCTTGACCGCCCCCGACTCGGTGAACGCTGCGAACGCCGCCAGATCACGCAAGGGCCGGAGGCCGCCGCGAATCCTCCAGGGCGTGCCGATCAGCCCGAGCACGAGCTCGAGCGGCGCGTCACGGCCAAGCAGCACGAAGCCTTGAGTCTGGAGTTGCGCGAAGAGCGGCGCGTCGATCGAACGCCCGAGCGTGCGGCGCCCGAACGAGCGCAGCCGCATCAGCAGCCGAAAGAGCGGAAGCTCCGCCGGAGTGACCGCCTCGACCGCCGCGAAGAGCTCGGTCGCCGCCGCGGCGACTCGCCGCCGGTGCACCTCCCGGAAGTCCCAGTCCGGGAGCACGTCGTCGAGGATCAAATCGGCGCGTCGAAGAGCGCCAACCAGCGCGAGAGGTCTTCCTCTATGGGCAGCTCGTGCTCGAGCTTGGCCTTGAGCTCCAGCTCCTCCGCGTTGTCGCGGTTCTGGCCGTCGCCGGTCGGGACGAAGGGCCAGAACTTCCCGCGCTTGAAGCCGTAGATCCAGTAGACCGGGTTCTTCCCGCCGCCGAAGCGGAAGACCGCGGCGAGGAGCTGCGGGCCGAAGCCCTGTGCCTTGAGCTCGGAGCCGACGGCGTGCGCGGTCGTGACGAGGTCCTCCAGGTCGGGGTCGCGGATCACGAGCCACTCGAAGCCGTAGGTGTCGGTCTTCCGCTCGATCGTCGTGCCGCTGTCCTTCGCGGACGCCTGTAGGAGCTGCTCGAGGTCCGAGCCGACGCGCTGGAAGTCGCCGGACGAGAGCGGCTTGAAGACGACGGCCGCCGCGCCGGCCGGCTTCAGCCCGAGCTCGGTGTCGAGCGTGACCTGCGCGGTCGAGAGCGCGAACAGGCGGTCGTCCGCCGGCCCCTTGAGCTGCTTCCTCCCGAAGAGGACGTCCCGCAGGCCCACCGCGCTAGACGCTGACCGGCCCGCGGCTCCGCTTGCGGTGCCGCATCAGGTCGGACGGGCTTTGCCCGTTCGACCGTCTGCAACGACCGGTCGACGACGTCGGGAGAGAAATGCTTCTAGACACTTACCGGCCGGCCCATCTCCCGGGCGATCTCGGCGAGCGCCGCCAGCCGCTTCTCGAGCGGCGGGTGGTCCATGAACAGCTCGGACGTGGCCTGCTTCACCGACGCAGGGATGATGAAGAACGCGTTCATCGCCGACACCTCGCGGAGGTCGCGCTGCGGGATTCGCACCATGTCGCTCGAGATCCGCTGGAGGGCGCTCATCAGGTACTCGGGTGCGCCGGTGATCAGAGCGGAGCCGCGATCGGCCGCGTACTCGCGGTAGCGCGAGATCGTGCGGATCAAGATCCAGCTCAGGACGTACGTCACGACCGAGACGAGCAGGACGATCAGCCAGACCGGGACCGCGTTGTTGTTGTTGTCGCGGTTCGAGCCGCCGCCCCACATCCCGGCATAGAGGCCGAAGCGCGTGAGGAGGCCGGCGAGCATGGCGAAGAAGCTCGCGACGGTCATGATCAGGACGTCGCGGTTCGCGACGTGCGAGAGCTCGTGCGCGAGGACGCCCTCGATCTCCTTCGGCTCGAGGCGACGCCAGAGGCCGGTGGTGACGGCCACGACGGCGTGCTTCGGGTTGCGGCCGGTCGCGAACGCGTTCGGGACGTCGGTGTCGACGACGGCGACGCGCGGCTTCGGCAGGTCGGCCATCGCGCAGAGCCGCTCGACCATCTCGTGCAGGTCGGGCGCCTGATCGCGGCTGACGATCTTCGCCCCCGAGGCCGCGAGCGCGATCTTGTCCGACGTGAAGTACTGGAAGAGCGCGAGCCCGATCACGATCACGAGCATGAAGACGAGCCCGACGTTGAGGACGTTGAAGAGGATGACGGCGAACACGACGTAGAGCAGCCCGAGCAGGCCGCTCGTGAGGATCATCCGAAAGGTGAGCCCCGCGTCGCGTCCGTAGGTCTTGCGTTTCATCTCGATCTTCTCCTGGAGAGGGTCGTTCCCAGTGTAGTTTTGCCGCTGCTCCTTCCGTGCGGCTCTTAACCGGCGCGCAACTGTAGACTCGCCGACCGATGCGCCCGAAGGCCCTGCTCGCCCTCCTCCCCGTGCTCGTCCTGGCCGGCTGCGGCAGCGCGAAGATCGTCTCGCCGACGCCGGAGACGACGATCGGAAGCGTCCCGAAGCAGACCGCACCCGCGACCACCTCGACGACCGCGACGACCACGGCCGGCACGACGACGACCGCCGGAGGCGGAGGTGGTGGCGGCCAGGGCAAGGCGCTCTTCGCGTCGAGCGGCTGCAACTCGTGCCACACCTTCAAGCCGGCCGGCGCGAACGGGAAGATCGGCCCCGACCTCGACAAGCTGCCGCAGTACGCGAAGACGGCCGGCAAGCCGCTCGACGCGTTCGTCCACGAGTCGATCGTGAACCCGAAGGCGTACGTCGAGAAGGGCTACCCGCCGGTGATGCCGAGCTTCGCGAGCCTCCCGAAGTCCCAGATCGACGCGCTCGTCGCATTCCTGACGAAGGGCAGCTGAGACTCCCCGCGGACTTCCCGCGCGAGGTCGAGGCTTTCGCCTGCGATCTCGACCGCACGCTGATCGGCGAGGACGCACAGCTCCGGCCGCGCACCCGGCGCGCGATCGCCCGCGCGCGAGTCGCTGGTCTCCACGTGTTCCTCGTGACGGGCCGGATGTTCCAGTCGGTGCGCCGGTACGCGCTCGAAGCCGGGCTCGACGACCCGGTCGTCTGCTACCAGGGGGCGGTCGTCGCGGAGCCCGTCAGCGGCCGGTGGCTGCGACACGTCCCGATTCCGGTGGACGAGGCGCGGGAGGCGATCCGCGTCCTCAATGGGCGCGGGTTCTCGCTCAACTGCTACGTCGACGACGAGCTCTACGTCGCCGAGCTGACGCCCGAGGCGCGCCGGTACGCCGATTTCCAGCACCTCGAGATCCACGAGGTCGGGGATCTGGCGGCGTGGCTCTCGCGGCCGCCGACGAAGCTCGTCGTCATCGACGACCCGCACGTCCTCGACGACCTCGAGGCGAGCATGAAGGCGCACTTCGACGGGCGGCTCTACATCTCCAAGTCGCTGCCGTACTTCCTCGAGTTCGCAAGCCCGGACGTGACGAAGGCCTCGGGGCTCGAGTTCCTCGCTGGGCGACTCGGCTTCTCGCGCGAGCGGACGGTCGCGTGCGGCGACGGCGAGAACGACGTCGAGCTGCTCGAGTGGGCGGGCTACGGCGTGGCGGTCGCGAACGCGCACGATCGGGTCAAGGCCGTCGCGGACCTGATCTGCCCGCCCGTGACCGAGGAGGGCGTGGCCCAGGTGATCGAGGCGTTTCTAGACTCTCGCGGATGATCGACGCCAAGGCGGCACGAGCGAACGAGGCCGAGTACCGCGCCGCGCTCGCGCGAAAGGGCGCCGCCGGCGAGTTCGACCGGTTCCTCGCCGCCGACGAGCGCTGGCGCGCGCTCGTCCCGCGCGTCGACGACCTGCGCTCGCGCCAGAAGCTCTCCGGCAAGCCGACTCCCGAGCAGATCGAGCAGCTCAAGGGGCTGAAGGAGGAGCTGCGCGCGGCCGAGGAGGAGCTCGCGCTGGCCGAGGCCGAGCGGGACGACGCGCTTCGGCTCGTGCCGAACCCTCCGGACGCGTCCGTTCCGGACGGGGAAACCGAGGACGACGCCGAGGAGCTGCGGCGTTGGGGCGAGCCTCGGTCGGCCGACGACGCGCGCGAGCACACGGAGGTCGGCCGGTTCGACATGGAGCGGGCCGCGCGCTTGTCGGGCGCTCGGTTCGGCTACCTGATCGGCGACACGGCGCTGCTGGCGCTGGCGCTATACCGCTTCGCGCTGGATCGCGTGCTGGCGGCCGGCTTCACGCCGATGCTCCCGCCGGTGCTCGTGCGCGAGCAGGCGATGTACGGGACGGGCTTCTTCCCCACCGAGGCCTCGAACATCTACGCGATCACCGCCGACGACCTGTACCTGACCGGCACGTCCGAGGTCGCCCTGGCCGGACTGCACATGGGCGAGATCCTCGACGAGGCCGAGCTGCCGCTTCGGTACGCGGCCTTCTCGACCAACTTCCGCCGCGAGGCGGGAGCCGCCGGCCGCGACACCCGCGGGATGTTCCGCGTGCACCAGTTCAACAAGGTCGAGATGTTCGCGTTCACGCGGCCCGAGGACTCGGCCGCCGAGCACGAGCGGATGCTGGCGATCGAGGAGTCGCTCCTCCAGGAGCTCGGGCTGCCCTACCGGGTCGTGAACGTCGCAGCCGGCGACCTCGGCGCGCCTGCTGCAAAGAAGTACGACTGCGAGGCCTGGTTCCCGAGCCAGGGCAGGTACCGGGAGGTCACGTCCTGCTCGAACACGACCGACTTCCAGGCGCGGCGGCTCGGGGTCCGGTACCGGAGCGAGCGCGGGTCGCTCGAGTACGTCCACACGCTGAACGGAACCGCCGTTACGGATCGGACCGTGCTCGCGATCCTCGAGAGCTTCCAGGGCGAGGTGCCCGAGGTGCTGCGCGCGTTCGGCGCGCCCGAGCGCGTTACGCGCTGAGCTCGATCACGATGACGGCCTCGGCGCGGACGAGCCGGTCGGGGCACGAGATCCAGCCGCCGGTCGCGAGCTCTCCCGCCAGCTCCTGCGCGCGCGCCTGGGCCTCGGCGTGCGTCGCGCAGCGGGCGAGCTCGATCGGGCCCGCGACCGTCGTGGCGACGACGCGCACGGGCCGGGCGGCAGGCTGTGGATCGGGCGGCGGCGGAGGCGGCGCGGGCTCCGGGGGCGGTGGGGGCGCCGCTGCGGGCGCGATCGGGACGACCTGAGCTTGGGCAGGCGCGGGAGCCGGCGCTTCGACCGGCCGGTACGCGTCACGGATAGCTTCGCGCAAGCGGGCCGGGGAGGCGACCGCGATCACGACGTCGCCGCCGATCGTCGAGCGGACGTCGTCGATCTTGTCGGTGTTGGTCGCGTCGCCGACGGCGACGATCGGAACCTCGCCGGTGTAGCCGAGCGGTAGCGCGCCGAAAGTGTTCGCCGCGTGCGCGGAGAGCAGCCCGAGCGCCTGCCGGTCGACGGTGACGTGCTCGAGCTCGACGAACGGAAGGCCCTTCTGGCTCGCGAGCGCGCGCTGGAGGTCGGCCTCCGCGAGCTCGCCGCGCTCGACGAGGTAGCGTCCGAGCGGCTTGTGCGCACGCTCGCACTCCGCGAGCGCCTCGTTGATCGGCCCCTCCGCGACGAACTTGAGCCGGAGGAGAATCGTCCCGAGCGGGAACCCGCGCAGTTCGCGCACCGGGTCGACCAGCGGCACCGTGCCGGTCGAGGAAGTGTCGTCTGGGATCGGATCCAAGGTCACGGGGTCATTAGCCCGAATCGGTCGCTCCGGCGTAGCGCGCATCGCCACAAAGGGGGAGCGGACCACGATGTTCCGCACGCCGCTGGCTCCCGCGTGGGATCGAGCAGAATGAGCCGAGGCGGGGTGCCGGAGCGGTCGAACGGGGCGGTCTTGAAAACCGCTGGCGGCCGAAAGGTCGCCCGTGGGTTCGAATCCCACCCCCGCCGCTGCGTCGGCGTTGACGTCGGATGCCGCAAGAGGGACACTCGTCGGGATGCGCTCGCACTGCGGCGACGCGGGTCCCCGGCACGCGGCTCCGTCGGTCGAGACAGCGCGCGAGCTCGGCGACGCGGGGCCGGGCCTGGCGTCCGCGTCGGCCGGCGCTGTCCTCGATCTCCAGCGGGCGGTCGGAAACCGCGCCGTCGTCGCGATGATCGCCCGACACGCGGAAACGAGCACGCGGGACGCAGTGCTGTCGCGGCAGGGACGCGATGCCGGCGCCGACGCGGGAGCCGATGCCGGCGCTCCCCCTGCGCCTCGTCCGGTCGCGCAAGCCGACTACTCCGCTGCCGTGGCGCTGATCCAAGGCCGAAACTCAACGGTGTACAACCTGCTGTCGCGCGGACAGGTCGGCCAGACCGTGCGCGCCAGAACGGAGACGCTGCCGCTGTCAGGAGCAGCGCCTGGCGGGCCTACGCAGATGGAGTTTCGCTTCGATCTCCAGATCAACCGGGGCACGACTCGCCTGACGGCGGTCGCGGAGTTCGACCGCCGTGACGAGGTGATCTCGACCGCGCCGCCGCTCGCGACGGTCACTCAGCTTCTCCCGATCAACATCCGCGATCGCGCACCGAACGCGACGGCTTCGGACCTGGCGGATGCCCTGCTGCACGAGGGAACTCACGCGGTGCTCCACATGGACCGGCTGTTCGCGAAGCTCGCGCCGGGCGCTCGAAACCTCCAGAGCCCACTCCAGGCGTCGTTCAGCAGCTATCTGACGCGGGCGCGGCAACACCCTGACGCGGCCAACGTCGAGCTCCAGCTGGAGGCGTTCATCGGCTTGACGCCGGGGATCACCGCTCCGCAGAGCAGGCGTGGCGCCGCCCAGGTGTTCGACCGCGTCGTCGAGGAGCGCTTCGCCGCCGACCAGCACTTGGGCGGCCCCGCACCGAACACCGCGATCGCCCGCACCTACATCCCCAACGAGCTGGTGAATCTCGGCGTGCGGGCGACGGCGAGCGACGTGACCGTCGCGCGGGCCATCACACTCATGACCAGCGTGCTGGCTTCGATCCCGGCGCCCGGCACGGCACCGGCGACTCCTTCGACGGGCTCGGCGGACGCCGGCGCGCCGCCCGGCGGGGGCGCTCCGGCACCGGCGCCCTCCGGCAGGCCCTAACGCAGCAGCAACATGTCGTACGCGTCGCGGGCTCCCGGAAGCGCCGCCGCTTCCGGGAGCGTCGCGACGTCCGGATGGCACTCCCGCGCGCGGGCGCGGAAGGCGCACTCGATCGTCGCCTCGTCCGCGCCGCGCGGCACGCCGAGAACGGCGTACAGATCGTTCACCGGCGCCTTTCCCAGAGCCATCCGTCGAGATGACTCCGGCGCGGGCTGCAACTCGCACGCCTCGAAGGCAGAACTCCGCATTTTGCGACTTTTTTCCGCGAGCGCACGCAACCCGGACGGTGGAAGCAGGGTTCTAGACGCAGATGACGCGCCGAGCGCTCAGCTGTGCGCTCGTTGTCTCGGCTGCGGCGGCGTTCGCCGGAATCGCCTCCGACCGCGCCCGGGCACTCGATCCGCCGCCGCCCTTGCCGACGACGACGGTGCCGCTGCCGCTGCCCCCGCCACCTCCGCTTCCCACGGTCTCGACCACCCTCCCGCTGCCACCGCCTCCACCGGTAGTGACGACGGTCGTCTCGCCACCACCGCCTCCGCCACCTCCGGCGCCCCCCCCGCCGCCTCCCCCGCCTGGTTCGCCGCCGCCACCGCCTGGTTCGCCACCGCCACCGTCTGGTTCGCCGCCGCCGCCGCCGCCGCCACCATCACCGCCGCCTCCATCCGCGCCTTCGCCCGCGCTGGTCACCTCCACGCGCTCGGACGCCTCGCCGCAAGTGGACGCCCCCGGCGCGACAGCGACGTCGCCCGTCGACGCCCCGTCGTCGACGCTCGGCGCCCAGCAGGCGCCGGGCGGCGCTGACACGAGCGGCAGCCACCAGTCGCACGTGCATCCGCGCCCCGCGCTCGATCCGCGGCCGACCTTCGTCCCCACGACAGGACATGCGACCCGCAGCGTCGCCGTCTCGTTCCGCCTCGCCGGAAGCGGCCCGGTGCGGTTCGTCGTCACGAAGGTCGGGGCAGCTTGCCGGCCCGTCGGGTCGTTCACCGTCCGCGGCCGGGCGGGCGCGAACCGCGTGCCCCTTCGCGCGCGCGTGGGGCGACACCTCCTCCCCCGCGGCACGTACCGGATCCTCGCGACCCGCGGGGACGAATGGCTCTTCGCGGTGCGGATCGTCGTCGCACGCGGGCGCATCGTCGAGAGCGAGGTCGTGCCGGTGACGTCGGCCGCGTGCACGGGCGCGACGAGATCGGCCGGCGAGCTCCTGACCCGGTCCGGCGTGCCCTTCGCGGCATTCGCTCCGCTCGGGAGGGCGCCGACAAGCGCAAAGGCCGGCCCGGCCGCGACCCCGCAGGACGCCTCGCCGCAGCACGAAGCCCTCGGCGCGCAGTTCGCGCGCAGCGCCGCGGGCGGCGGGATCGACCTGCCGAGAGCGCTCCTCCTCGCCGCCATGGGCCTCGCGCTCCTCCTCCTCGCGGCGGCGACGTTGCCCGACCAGTTCGTCCCGCTCACCGCACTCGGGATCGTGCTCCTCCGCCGCCGCGCCGAGCTCGCGCTCGCCGGCACCTCGACGTTGGTCGTCGCCGCGGTCGCCTACCTCGTCTACGGCCGCTAGGCGCCCCACCAGAAGCTCGCGGCGATCACGACGTAGAGGCCGACGAGGATCACGCCCTCGGGCCACGTGCTCTCGCCGTCGTAGACGACGAGCGTCCCGAGCCCGGCCGCGAACAGCAGCGAGATCGCGAGCAGCACCGGGAAGACGAGCGTCAGGTTCGTCGCGAAGAGGAGCGAGACGAAGACGAGCGCCGGGGTGAGCGCGAGCGCGACCTGCAGCGACGACTGGACGATCACGGCGATCGCGAAGTCGGGCCGGTTGCGCGCCGCGAGCTGGACGCCGATGACGTTCTCGACCGCGTTCCCGGCGATGGCGACGACGACGAGGCCGGCGAAGCTCTCGCTCATGTGCAGCGTGTGGATGGCCGGTTGCAGGGCCGAGACGAACCAGTCGCTGACCAGCGCCGCGGCGACCCCGGCCGCCGCCAGCACGACCGTCGTCAGCGGGAGCGACCAGCGCGGCGGCTCGTGCGGCGGCTCACCGGGAAGCGGCGCGATCAGCCCCGGCAGCGTCAGGACGAAGACCGCCAGCAGGACGCCCGCGCAGACGAGGCTGAGCGAGCGGCCGTGCCCGGCGGCGGGCGCGTGGAACGCGTTCGCGAGCGACGGAACCGAGAGGATCGCGGCCGCGAGGACGGTCAGCGTCGCGATCATCCGCGCGCGCGGCGAGTCGAAGACCTGCGTCCCGTGACGAAGGCCGCCGACCGTGAACGCGATCCCGAGGACGAGGACGCTGTTCGCTAGCACCGACCCGATCAGCGCCGCCTGGACGAGCTTGACCAGCCCGTCGTGGAGGGCGAAGAGCGCGATGAAGAGCTCCGGGAGGTTCCCGAGCGCGGACTGGATCGCGCCCGCGCCCGAAGAGCCGAGCCGGCCGCCGAGCTGCTCCGTCGACGTCCCGACGAGCCGCGCCAGCCCGGCGATCGCGATCGCGGCCAGCACGAACTGGAGCACCGGGGTCGCGTCGAGGAAGTGCGCGAGCGCGGCGGCGACGACGAGCGCGGCGTCGACCACGATCTCGCGCAGCTCCCGCCTGGTCATCCGGCCCGACGCTAACAGGCGCCTGCCTATGATCGGGCGCGTGGTCACCGGCGACGAGCTGCGGACTGCCATGCGCCGGTTCCCGGCCCCGATCTGCGTCGTCACGGTCGACTTCGAGGGCGACCGGATCGGTCTCACGGTCGGGTCGCTCGTGTCGCTCTCGCTCGAGCCGCCGCTCGTCGGGATCGCGATCGGGAACCAGCAGGCCGCGCACGCGCTGATCCGCGGCGCGGGCGCGTTCGAGGCGAGCCTGCTCTCCGCCGACCAGGAGCCGATCGCGCGGCACTTCGCGCACGGCGTCCCTCCCCTCGCCATGTGGAGCGGGATCGAGCTCGCACCGGGCGGGTTCGCTCCGCGCATCGCCGGCGCGACCGCGTGGCTCGACTGCCGCCTGTGGGCCGAGTACGACGCCGGCGACCACACGCTGTTCGTCGGCGAGATCGTCGAGACCGCGCTCGGCGAGGCGCGCGGTGCGCTCGTCTACCGCGGCTCGACGTACCACCCGGTGACGTGATCGAGGCGGTCGTGTTCGACTTGGACGGCGTCTTGCTGGACAGCGAGCAGGTCTGGGACGCGGTGCGCGAGCAGCTGACCCGCGAGCGCGGCGGCCGTTGGCACGACCGCGCCCAGGCGGACATGATGGGCATGAGCTCCGTCGAGTGGTCGCGCTACATGCACGACGTCCTGGGCCTCGCCGAGCCGCCGGAGGAGATCGACGCCGAGGTCGTCCGCCGGATGCTCGAGCGCTACGAGACGGCGCTGCCGCTGGTCGACGGGGCGGTGGAGGCCGTCCAGCGGCTGGCGGAGCGCTGGCCGCTCGGGCTCGCGTCGTCCTCGAACCGCCCGATCATCGAGCGCGCGCTCGAGGTGAGCGGACTCGCGCCGTCGTTCCGCGCGACCGTCTCCTCGGAGGAGGTCGCGCGCGGGAAGCCGGCTCCCGACGTCTACCTCGAGGCGGCGCGAAGGCTCTGGGTCGGGCCCGAGCGATGCGCGGCGATCGAGGACTCCGGCAACGGGATCCGCTCGGGCGCGGCCGCCGGGATGCGGGTGGTCGCGATCCCGAACCGCCTCTTCCCGCCGCCGCCCAACGCGCTCGCGCTCGCCGCCGTCGAGCTGGGGAGCCTCCACGAGCTGACGCCCGACGTCGTCGCCGGATGAGGCCGCGGCGGGGCTCGGCGGGGCCGTGGGTCGTCGTCGGCGTGCTCGTCGCGATCTCGGCGTACGTCCGGTGGCTCGGCGCGCGCTCGGTCCCGTCGCCGTGGTTCACGCCCGACGAGCAGACGTACGGGCTGATCGGCGAGAGCCTCTGGCGACACGGTCGCTACGAGATCCTCGGGCACGAGTCGCAGTTCCTGAGCCTCGTCTACCCGCTGCTCGCCGGGCTGCCGCTCAGGATGGGCGACGCGGAGCGCGGCTACGCCATCCTCAAGGGCGTCCAGGCGGTCGCGATGACGCTCGCCGCCGTGCCCGTCTACCTCTGGGGGCGGACGCTCGTTCGGCGCGGCTGGGCGCTCGTCGCGGCGGGGCTCACGCTCTGCCTCCCTGCGCTCGCGTTCACCGGCTTCGTGATGACCGAGGTCGCGTTCTACCCGATCTTCTGCCTCGCGGCGTGGGTGCTCGCGCGCGCGCTCGCCCGCCCGACGACCGTGAGCCAAGGGCTCGCCGTCGCGGCGATCGCACTGGCGGTCGCGACGCGGCTCCAGGCGATCGTCTTCGTCCCGGCCGTCGTGCTCGCCGTCGCGCTCGTGCTGCTCTTCGAGCGGAGCGGACCGCGCGCAGCGCGACGCTACGTCGTGCTGCTCGTCGGCCTAGGCGCGCTTACCGCCGCGTGGCTCGCCGTGCAGCGCGGGCAGGCGCTCGGCGCCTACGGCGTCACCGGCCACGTCTCCTACGGCCTCCGCGACGCCGTTCGCTTCGTCCTCTACCACCTGGCCGACCTCCTGCTGCTCACTGCGTTCGTCCCCGTCCTCGCGACGACCATCGTCGCGGCGCACGCGTTCGCGGGCCGCGAGGAGTCGGCGGAAGTGCGCGCGTACGTCGCGACGACGGTTGCGCTCGTCGCGGGCGTCGTGGGTCAGGTCGGGCTGTTCGCGTCGCGGCTGCTCGGCAGGCTCGCCGAGCGGAACCTGATCGGCCTCGCGCCGCTCGCGTTCCTCGGCTTCGCGATCTGGCTCGACCGGCGCTGCCCGCGGCCGCGGATCGTCGCCGCGGTGACCGGAGCGATCGCGATCGGCCTGCTCGCGTACCTGCCGCCGTCGTTCGTCAGCGCGGCCGCCGAGCCGGACGCGTTCAGCGTCATCCCGCTCTACCGCCTCCGCGTCGACGACCCGTCGACCGACATCCGGCTCGTGCTCGTGCTGGCGGCGGCCGGTGCCGTGGCGCTGCTCCTGCTCTGGCCGCGCGAGGCGCGCTGGCTCCTCGCGCTCGCGGTCGGCGGCGCGCTCGCCCTCGCGTCGATCCCCGTCACGCACGTGGTCGCGAAGCAGGCGCGGGACTTCCAGCGCATCACCGTCGGCCCGGACCGGACGTGGATCGACTCGCGCGTCGACGGGAGCGCGGTGTACGTCTACGGCGGCGAGCTCGACTGGTCCGGCGGTGCGCCGCCGTGGCAGAACGTGTTCTGGAACCGGCGAATCGACCGCGTCTACTCGCTCGGGGGACGGAAGATCCTCGGGCCGATGCCGACCACTCCCGTCGCGCGCGCGCCCGACGGACGGCTCGTCACCGCCGCCGGCCGGCCGATCCGCGCCCGCTGGGTCGTCGCAGCCGAGGGTTACGTTGCGATCGTCGGACGGAAGGTCGCGGACGCCCGCGACACGGGCCTCTCGCTGTGGGAGGTGGAGCCGCCCGTGCGGGTCAGGTGACGCGGCCGAGCAGGACGCAGCCGTTGTGGCCGCCGAGGCCCATCGCGTTCGAGAGCGCGACGTCGACCTTCGTCTCGCGCGCCTCGTTCGGCACGTAGTCGAGGTCGCACGCCGGATCAGGCTCGCGGTAGTTGATCGTCGGCGGGAGCACGCCCTCGTGGAGCGCGAGCACGCACAGCATCGCCTCGATCGCGCCCGCCGCCCCGAACGTGTGGCCCATCATCGACTTGGTCGACGACACCGCCAGCTCGTACGCGTGCGGGCCGAACACGTCCTTGATCGCCTTGGTCTCGGCCGCGTCCCCGAGGGGCGTGGAGGTGCCGTGGGCGTTGACGTAGCCCACGCGCTCGGGCTCGACCCCCGCTCGGCGAAGAGCCGCGCGCATCATCTCGGCGACCCCCGTCGCCTCCGGCTCCGGCTGCGCCATGTGGTGCGCGTCGTTCGAGGCGCCGTAGCCCAGCACCTCGGCGTAGATCGTCGCGCCACGTGCGCGCGCCGCCTCGAGCTCCTCCAGCACGAGCACGCAGGCGCCCTCGCCCATGACGAAGCCGGCACGCCTCGCGTCGAACGGCCGCGAAGCCCGCTCGGGGTGCTCGTCCTCGGCGACGAGGCCGCGCATGGCGCAGAAGCCCGCGAGGATCAGCGGCGTGATGCAGGCCTCCGTGCCGCCGGCCAGGACGGCGTCCGCGTCGCCGCGCTTGATCAGCTCCGCCGCCTCGCCGATCGCGTGCGACCCGGTCGCGCAGGCCGAGACGACAGCGTAGTTCGGGCCGCGGATCCCGAGCGAGATCGCGAGCTGCCCGCTCGCCGAGTCGACGAGGACGTTCGGGATGAAGTTCGGCGAGACCCGGGCGGGGCCGCGCTCGCGCAGCACGCCGTCCTGCTCCTCGATCCCGCCGATGCCCCCGATCGCGGAGCCGAAGACGATCCCGACGCGGTACGGGTCGAACCCGTTCAGCCCCGAGTCCGCCACCGCCTCGCGCGCCGCCCCGAGCGCGAGTACGACGTTGCGGTCGAGCTTCCGCAGCTCCTTCGGCGAGGCGACCGCGGTGGGGTCGAAGCCCTTGACCTCAGCCGCGATCCGCACCGGGAACTCGCTCGCGTCGAAGGCCTCGATGAAGTCGACGCCGCTCTCGCCCGCGACGGCCGCGCGCCACGTCGAGCGCGCGTCGAGCCCGAGCGGAGTGACCGCTCCGAGGCCGGTGACTACGACCCGCCGCACGGCTCCAGCTTAGAGGCTCGGGAATAGCCCCTTTCAGGCTTGAGAATTGCCCCTTTTGGCAAGGAAGGGTGAAGAAGCAAAGGGGCCAGGTCCTCGCCCCGTCTCTCGCGACGGAGGTGATGAGAATGGCCACCAGCGCCGTGGCAGGCACTGAACCCCGGACGACTCGTTCCAAGCCCGGGCTGGTCTTCTTCCACTCGGCGGTCTCGGGCAGCTGCCGGCGCGTCGAGGGGTACCTCGCTCAGGTCCTCCAGCGCCGCCGGAACCACGGGACCTTCAAGCTCTACCGGGTCGCGCAGGAAGAGCGCCCCGACCTCGTCGAGCGTTTCGCGGTCGAGGAGCTGCCGACGCTCGTCGTGGTCGAGGGCAAGCGTGTCCGCGGCCGGCTCGAGCGCCCGCGCGGGTGCCGCGACATCGAGGAGTTCCTCGCGCCCTGGCTCAACTGAGCGCCGCGGGGTCAGGCCTTAACGCCCGCCTCCTCGAGCGAGAGCTCCGCGAAGCGATCCCAGCTCTTCGCGATCAGGTCGGCCATCTTCTGCTCGTCGGCGATGATCTCGCGCGCGGCGGTCGCGGTCTCCTCGTCGCCGGCGCGCTCGGCGACTCGCGCCAGGAGCTCGTAGCTCGCGATCTCCATGTGCTCGGTCGCGTAGCCGTCGCGGGCGTTTCGGCCCGCCTTCTCCGGCCGCGTCATGTCGAGGACGCTCTTCATCAGCGCGCCGACGATCCCGCCCGCCTCGCGCACGAAGGACTGCGACCCGCCGTGCGCCTCGAGGCGTTTCTGCATGCGCTCGAGGTGCGTCTCCGTCTCGAGCTTGTGCTGGCGGAGGGCGCCGCGGATCTCGTCGTCCTCGGTGGTCGAGATCATCCCGTCGAGCATCCGGAGCACGTTCTGCTCCATCGCCACAGCCTCGTCGATGTGCTTGACCAGCTGAGCCTCGAGCTCGGTTTCCATCGCCTGCCTCCTCATCGTGAACTGTCCGAAGGTGCGACCGCGGATCGTGGCGCGGCCGCGAAGGACGTCGGGGCTGTCCGGCTCGAGCATGTCGACGAACGCGTCGAACGGCGCTTGGTAGTGCAGCGAGAGCCCGCGCACCTCGAAGGTCATCGGCGGAAGGCCGGGGAACCTCGTCTGCCCGTGCGTCCCGTGGATGCGCTTGGTCACGCCCGGGAGGGGCGGCAGCGCGCCGCTCTCCCGCTCGACCTTCCAGACCCCGTCGAGCTCGGTCATGGGAGTAGCCTTCCGCGACATGCCCGGCCCAAACGTGCCCTTCCCGCCCATGGAGGCGGAGCTCGTCGCCGAGCTGCCGGCCGCCGCCGACGGCTGGCAGTACGAGCCGAAGTGGGACGGCTTTCGCGGCGTCCTCGAGAACGACGGCGGCGAGGTCGCGCTCTGGAGCCGGAACGGCCGGCCGTTGCTCCGCTACTTCCCTGAGCTGCGGCCGCTCGGGGAGCTTCTCCCGCCCCACTCCGCGCTCGACGGCGAGATCGTGATCGAGCGAGGCGGAGTCCTCGACTTCGACGCCATGCAGATGCGCCTCCATCCCGCGGAGAGCCGCGTGCGCCGCCTCGCCGGGGAGATTCCCGCACAGTTCGTCGCGTTCGACCTGCTGCTCTGGGACGGCGACGAGGTCTGGCACCGGCCGCTCGAGGAGCGGCGCGCGGAGCTCGAAAGCCGAGCCGAGGCCGGGTTCCAGCTCTCGCCTGCGTCGGGCGATCGTTCCGAGGCGGAGACGTGGCTCCACGGCCTCGAGGCGGCCGGGCTCGACGGCGTGATCTGCAAGCGCCTCGGCCTGCCGTACCTCCCCGGCTCGCGCGAGGGCGTCGTCAAGGTGAAGCCGCACCGGACCGCCGACTGCGTCGTGATCGGCGTTCGCTGGAAGTCGAAGGCGGAGCGGCGGATCGCGACGCTCCTGCTCGGCCTCTACGACGACGAGGGCTCGCTTCGGTACGTCGGCTCGGCCGCCGTCGGCGCGCGACGCCACGACGAGATCGCGGCGCTCGTTCTGCCGCTGCTCGAGGGCGCGCCGGAGCGTGGCTTCTCCGAGCCGAACCGCTGGGGCACCGGCGAGCTCGAGGAGTCGGGCGTGCGCCCGGAGCTCGTCTGCGAGATCCGCTTCGACAAGCTCGAGAAGCACCGCTTCCGCCATGGGACGCGGCTCCTCCGCTTCCGCCCCGACAAGGATCCGGCGCAGTGCACGTGGCGCGAGGTCCGCCCACCCCCAAAGCCGGACGACCTGACCGTGCCGAAGCTGCTCCAGGCCTGACGCCTCACGGCGCGGGGAGCACGAGCAGGCCGAAGCGCCGCTGCACCTCCGCGACCACGTCGTCTGGGATCGGCGCGAACGCCGCGGTCGAGTCGGGGCGTCGCTAATTCGGTGAGGGCGTGTCGAACTCGATCGGGCGCCGCGTCGTGATTCGCCGTGCCTTCGGGTCGAGCACCGGATGATCGCGCGGAGGGAGCTGCCCGCCTGCGTTCTCTCGTTCGACCAGCTCCTCACCATACACAGCCATCAAAGCGATGAGGACGCGCAGCGCTTCCTCATCCATGTGCTCGACATATGGGTCGTGTTCGCGGAGATAGCCGGCCATCTCACAGATACCAGCCGGGTTCGTGATGTCGATGCCTGTGCGAAGGCCGACGATCGCCCACTCGCTGAACTTTGCGAGCGTCTCCGCCGGAAAGTGGATTTCGAGCTTGTCAGACACGAGCGCGGGATCTTCTCAGTCGCGTCGGATGCCACTGTCAGCGAGGCGTCGGCAGTCCGATGAGCTACTTATCGCTGCTAATGCGCTTCCATCCCTGCCGTTCGGGGTCCCAGACGTAGAGCCCGCGGCGGTCGAGACGGCCCTCCTCGATTTCCTCGTACGCGACGTCCGGTAGGTCGTCGTCGAGCTGGATCAAGCGACCGCCGTCGGCGTGAAGCTTTATGACGCCATCGGGCTTGCCTCGCCCACGACGGGCCGCATAGAGGGCCGCAACAAGCGCCTTGAGCCCCCGCCACGTATCACCACCTGCCGCAGCACCAAACGCCGATAAGAAGCTTGTGAGGACGACGGAGATCTCCAAGGCCCACGGAAGCGGGCCCTGCGAGAGCCGCAGAAGGCCCGCGTTGATCTCGCTCTTCAGGCCGTAACGCGCGAATACGGCCGCGATGGCGTCGATCTCCTCCTCGGTCGCCTCAGCTTCGATGCTGACCCAAACATCGCGCGACTCGTCGCTCATCTACAGCGTGTTCAGGTACTCGATGAACCTCCGCATCGAGATCGACTTCGCGTTCTTCTTCGGCACGTTCCCCGGAGCCCAGCGGATGTGTGCCTGCGTGATCCACAGCTTGCCCACGTTCCTGCCACCCTCTTCACCGCCCTCCTCGCGAATGCGAATCAGGACGCCGTTGTTACGGACGCGCACCCGAGGGACGTCCTCGATCGTCACGTGCACGTGCTGCACCCCCCTTTTTGTCTGGCCGCCGCTGTCGGGGATTCTGCCTGATCGGCAGTCCCTAGCCCGGCTGCGCCACGGCCGCGGAGACTTCGGCTTCGGAGATGCCCGCGATGCGAGCGATCTCGGCGTCGTCCATACCCTCGTGCCGAGCCTGAGCGAACGCCGACCGACGGGCGCGGCGCTTGCCCTCCGCGATCTCGTACGCGCTTCCGCGCGGCGGGATCGCCTGCTCGAACTCGCGCTGAGCATTCGACACCAGCGCGACGAGGGCGCCGTAAGGCTCGATGCGTGGGCCGTAGCTCACGGGTTGTGCCTGTGCTCCTGCGCCCACGCCCGCCAAATCGGCAGGACACGATCCTTCGCGATGAACGGGTGCTCCGTCGTCGCCTCGGGGCACTCGCGGCACGAAAGCGTCAGGGAATAGAAGCCGTCGCGGACGTGGTACGCGTCCGCGCGGACCGTGCCGTCATCGACCTCGTGATGGATTAGTGGGTAGCGCCTGCTCACAGCGCCAAAGTAGCAGCGCCTCTAGTCCTCACGCTATTAGCGGCGAAGCCGCTCTGCGTAACGTCGAGCCGCTTCGAGCACATCGGCCCTGTCGCCGCTTCGAAGCACTTCGATCGGCGGCCTGCCGTCGAGCTCGGGCTCGTCGGCAACTAGCCACGACGCGATCGTCCACGTCGTCTCGACGGCGTCGGCGAATAGGTTGACGATCTCTGCGATTCCCCGCAGAGGCTCCGAGTTGGGCCCGAACTGCCAGAGCGGATAGACGCAGTCGCCCTGCTCCATGGGGAGCGCGAAGATGCGGTGGCTCCACACTCCCTCGTTGATCGCTTGCCGAGAGACCCGAAGCAGGGCTTCCAGTTGGCTCGTCGTCACGAGCGGCCCGACTTCTCGTTCCCAGAGCAGCGCCGACATCGTCAAGGTCGAGGCTACGTGACGACGGACGCCGGGCTGGTCAGGTCCAGCTCCGGCGAGACGAGCCTGAACCGCGCGCCGGCCGACGCGTGGACGGTTCGCCGGAGGAAGCCGCGCGAGTCGGTGCGCCCGAGGCTGCCGACGATCTTCCAGCGGCCGAAGACGAGCTGCTGGAGCTCGTACGTTCGCCGGCCGGAACCGGGCCGGACCTGGCCCCACAGGATCGTCATCGAGCCGTGCCGCGAGACCTGCGCGAGCGGGAGCGAGAACGCGTAGTAGGAGGGCTTGGCGACGCCGCCGATGTTCAGCAGGCCGCTCTGCCAGCGCCCGACTTCGGGCTCGTCGCGGACGAGGAAGTTGATCAGCATGTCCACGCGCGGAGCGAGGTAGGCGCGGAGCGCCGCCTCGGCGAGGTAGCGCGCCTGTAGAGCCGGCGACACGCCGAGGAAGCGGTCGGGCGGGTTCGTCTGGTAGCCGTACTCCGTCAGCCAGACGCGCTTGCCCGGGAAGTAGCGCTGCACGTCGGCCAGGAGCATCGGGAGGTTCGCCATCGTGAAGGTCCGGCAGTGCGTGCAGGCGCCTGCGTACGGCGTCTCGCTGCGCGGGTTCAGGGGGTACGGGTTGGTCGCGTAGGCGTCGAGGCGCGCGTGCGCGGCCGCCATCCCGCGGAGCCAGTCGACGGGCGAGACGCCGCCGGTCGACCCGCGCGGCGCGGTGACGGCGCCGCCCACGAGCATCCCGCGCCGAACCGTGTGGAGTGCCGCGTACGCCGGGTTCAGCACCGTCTGCGTGTAGACGCGCGGCGACGTCGGCCGGAGCCAGATCCGCTGGTTCGGCTCGTTCCAGATCAGCCAGCGGCGCACCCACGGGTAGCGCAGCGCGGTCGCCCGCGCGAAGGCCGCGAGCGCCGACTTCGAGCGCGGGGCGAAGTTCGGCCCTCTGCCGCCGTTCGCCCACCGCGGCGTGCCGTAGAGCGTGACGACGACGTCGATCCGCGCGTCGTGCAGAGTCTTCAGCACCGAGTCCGGGATCGTCCAGTCGTAGGCCAGGTCGGCCGGCGAGGCCGCGCGCGACGGGGCCTTCCGCGAGACTTGATCCCAGCGGACGGTGTAGCGGACGATCTGCACGCCGAGCTTCTGCAGCCGGTCGACGCGGTCCGCGATCGTGCCGGGGCCCGCCGCGAGCCACGCGTCGTCCTGGACGCCGTAGCGGATCGAGCTCGAGGCGCCGGCCGTGGACGGACCAGCGAGCGCAGCCGTCAGCGCGAGCACGCCGATGACGAGGAGGGGCTTCCGCAAGGCGGCCACCGTACCCGAGCCGGATTACGACGCTGTAAAAACACACCGCATGAGCAGACGCATCCGATGGGCGCCAAAGCTCCCGGTCGAGCGGATCGTCCGGCTCTACGAGGCGGACGCGAAAGGGCTGCGCGACGACGACCTCGCCGACGACGTCGGGTGGAGGCTCGTCGCCCGCTGCCAGGACGTGCTCCTCGTCAGCGACAGCAAGGTCACCTGCCCCGAATGCGGGACGACGTTCGAGGTTCCGTGGATCGGGGAGCGGGACGAGCTCGTGTCGACGTGCCCCGGCTGCGGCTGGTCGACCACGGCGAAGGACTACCACGCGACGTTCCACCACCAAGACCTGTACGGCGTCGGCGCGCGCGAGGCGTTCGCCGCCTACGCGGCGCGGTTCCCGCGGCTCACGACGTACCCCGAGAAGATGCTCGCGATCGACCGGCTCGTCCACGCCGTGCACCAGAGCGGCAACCTCGCCGCGCGGAACCTCTTCGAGGGGCGAGCGCGGGACGTGGTCGCGACGCTCGACGCGCTCGCCGCTACGGGGCCGGCGGCTCCAAGCCGAGGCGCTCGAAACACGGAAGCAGGCTGACCTTCCGCTCCCACATGCCGGCCGTCGGGTCGCCGACCTCGGCGATCCGGCCCCGCATCGTCAGCAGCGTGAAGGCCGCGGGGTCGACGTCCGCGACCTCCTCCCAGCGGAGCGGCGCCGAGGCGCGCGCGTCCGGGGTCGGCCGGATCGAGTAGGCGCTCGCGATCGTCCGGTCGCGCGCGTTCTGGCCGAAGTCGACGAACACGCCCTTGCGCTCCTTCACGCGCCACGTCGTCGTCGCGACCTCCTGGTCGCCGACCCGCCGCTCGACCTCCTCCGCGAGCGCCTTCGCGAGCCGCCGCACGTGCGGGAACTCGAGCTCCGGCTCGATCGGAACGAGGATGTGGAAGCCGGTCGCGCCGGAGGTCTTGGGGTACGACGGGAGACCGAGCTCGTCCATCACGTCTCGGACGACGAGCGCGATCTGACGAACGTACGGCCACTGCCCGTCGGTGGTCGGGTCGAGGTCGATCAGCAGGTAGTCGGGCCGCTCGATGTCCGGCACGCGCGAGTGCCACGTGTGCAGCTCGATGCAGCCGAGATTGATCACCCACGCGAGCGCGGCCGCGTTGTCGACCACCGCGAAGACGGTCGAATGGCCGCTCGGGAACCGCACGAACACCTCGTCCACGAAGTCGGGGTGCTTCGGGACGCGCTTCTGGTGGAAAAAGTCGCCCTCGACGCCGTTCGGGAAGCGCTTCATGTGGAACGGCCGCCGCCGCAGGTGCGGGAGAACGCACTCGGCGAGCTCGACGTAGTAGTCGACCAGGTCGCCCTTGGTCACCCCGACCGCCGGGAAGAACGGCTTCTCGCCGTTCGTGAGCGTGACGTCGTAGCCGTCGATCAGCATCTCGTCGCGACGATGATCGTGTTCGGCCGTGGGTCGATCCACGGCCCGCCGTCCTCCCGCAGCAGACGGACGGCTCGAGCGACCTCCTCGTCGGTGAGGAAGTCGTAGCGCGCCCGCTCGGCGTGAAGCTCGCGCTCGACGCCCTCGAGGGTGAGCCGCTTGTTGCGCACGACGCGTCTCGTCGAGACGTCGCCGAAGCCCGCGCGCTCGAGCATTCGCACGAGCGCCTCGATCGGAGGCAGCCGCACGGCGTCGACCTCGGCCATCGCCGGCAGGTACCGCTCGGGGATCCGGTCGCGGGCGTCCTCGGGCGCGATCGTCCGGACGAGCGCGACTCCGCCGTCGCGAAGGACGCGGAAGGCCTCTCGCACTGCGGCCTCGGGACGCGTGAGCTGGTGGAGCACGAGCGAGAGCAGGACCCGGTCGAACGAGCCGTCGTCGAAGGGCAGCCGCTCGGCGTCGCCGACGAGGAAGCGCACGGAGCCCGGCTCCTCGCGCGCGCGAGCGACGAACCGCTCGGACTCGTCGAGCCCGGTCACGACCGCCGACGTGGTCGCGGCGATCGCGATCGAGTAGCCGCCGGTCCCGCAGCCGACGTCGAGCACGCGGCTTCCCGGCCGAATTTCCGCCGCCTCCACGAAGAGCGGCACCCAGAAGCGCAGGTTGTCGTCCGAGAAGCGGGAGTGGAAGTGGTCGACCGCGAGCCGATCGGAGCGAAGACGCCTGCGATCGAGGCTCACTCGTAGTCGCTCACGTCGAAGCTCGTGCGGGGATCGTCGTCGAAGTACGAGAAGTCGCCGCCCGGCATCGAGAAGAGCGTGATCTCCGGGCCGCTCACGTGACAGCTCTCGTATCGGGGATCCGGCAGCGCGACGAGCCGCTCACCGCCCTCGAAGTCGACTTCGAGTAGGCCGGACCCATGGGCCACGCAGCGCTGGACGACGGCGCCGCGGGCGAGCCTGCTCGGTCGATCGCCCGGCGTGGCGTCGATCGTGTACTCGCCGCGGCGAGTCGCGATCCGAAGCCTGAGGTCGCCGCGACCCATGGTCACCTCCGCGACTCGCCCGCCCGCGAGAACGCCGATCTCGAAGCCGTCGCCGGCCTCGACGTAAGCCGGCGGCGGGTCCGGTGCTTGCAAGGCCCGCTCGAGCTCGTCGATTCGCGCGTCGTCGAGGACGAGCTGCGGCTCGTCCCCTCGATCGCGGTAGAGCGCTCCGAGCGCAAGCGCGATGGCGCGGTCGTGCCCGTCCTCGTACGTCAGCTGGAACTCTGGCGCGTGATCGGCCATCCACGCCTCGAGCGCCTCCTGGGGCCCGGCCGGATCCGAATCTCGCGCCCTTCGCCGGACCGACGTACGGGTGGGTCGCGTGGAGGAGGAGCTTCGCCCAGCGCCACGTGTCGGCGACGGTCACGACCAGGCCCCTCGCCGCACGTGCCACGCGCACGAGCTCGTCACGGGACGTCTCGCGGAGAGCAGCGAGCGGAGCGAGGTCGCCCGCGACCAACCGCCGAAGGCCGCGCTCGTCGATGTACGTCACTCGCCGGAGTATCGTGTCTTTCGTGCTGGAGGAGCCTCAGCGCCTCGACCTCTCGCTCGAGCCGCTCGACGACTTCGTGGTCGTCCAGCCGTCGGAGGAGGAGACCGAGACGCGCACGGGCCTGATCATCCCGGCGAGCGACGAGGCCGGCTGCAGGACGGGGGTCGTGACCGCGACCGGGAGCGACGTCCAGGGCATCGAGCCGGGCGACAAGGTGCTCTTCCCGAAGGAGTCCGGCTTCGACGTCCGGCTCGGCGGCAGCGTGGCGAAGCTGCTCCGCCGCGGCGAGCTGATCGCGCGCGTCAACGACTAGGTCTCGGGTCGCCAGAGCGGCACGCCGTCGCAGCGGAGGTTCTCGAGGAACGGCGTCGGCGGTTCCTCCTCGAGCTGCGCTGCCGTCCGGAACTGCGGCCCGATCTGCCGCCCGCACTCGAGGAAGAGCGGGTACGTCGCGTTCACCAGCTCCTCCTGGAGCTCGTCGACGAGCGGGGAGCGCGTGACGACCACGAGGTCGATGTCGGAGCGGATCCGCATCGCCGGCCACCACGCGTCGCCGCGCGCAGCCGAGCCGAAGAGCCAGATCGCCTCCAGCTCGTCCGCGAGCCGGTCGGCAAGCAGGGCCACGTAGCGCTCGAGGCAGTCGCGCTCGAGCTCCGAGAGGTGCGGGGTCTCGTCCACCCGCCGATTCTTCCCAGGAGACGCAAAAGCCCGCCTCCGTTGCCGCAGACGGGCTTGTGCAAGAGCGCCGGTGAGGGGGACCGGCACGGCTCATCATCGCCGGACCCCGCCCCGGGCGCGTGCCCTCAAAAGGGGATCTTCCGCGGGGCGCCGCCGGTAGAGGCGCCCCGCGGGTCGGACGATCAGTCCTGCGGCGCCTCGCACGGGCCGAAGGCGAACGAAAAGTTGCTCCCGCCCTAGCCCATGTGCTCCACGCCTGCGACCTTCGCGACGACGCCGCCGCTCGGGCCGAGGATGTTGAAGAACTCCGTGTCCGCGAACTCGTACTTGCCGTTCACGTAGTCGAGGTTGCCGCCGAACCACGACGCGCCGGCGAGCCGGTAGACCGTGTCCGTCGTCCCGTCCGTGAGCGTCACGCCGATCGGCGCGATCGTCCCGGTGACATGCTCGCTGCCGTTCGCCGCGAAGCTGTCGTGGGAGATCGACCGGACCGTTCCGCCGAGGACGGTGTAGTCGGCGCCGGGGCACGTGAAGACCGCCCCGGTCGGGTCGAACGTCGTCACCTGCGTCGTGCCCGCGTTCCCGGCCGCGCTCGCCGAGGTCGCCGCGACGAGCGCGACTGCGACCAGCGTCGCAAGAGCTGCGATGTACCGCATTCGATTGTCTCCTCCCATTCGGCTGTGTCTGCACCACGTCCGCGAGGGCACAGCCGACCGCTGCGCGCGCCGGCGCGAGCCGACGCGTCGTTGGCCGCAGTCTTGGCCCCCCGACACGGCCAGCGTCCTGCCGGCATGACTGCGCGCCCGTCAGCGAGAACCGTCTTCGGGCACCCGAAGTCCCCTCGGATACCATTCCCGCGCACGGAGAAGTGGCCGAGTGGCTGAAGGCGGCGCCCTGCTAAGGCGTTAGGTGGGGAAATCCCTGCCTCGAGGGTTCGAATCCCTCCTTCTCCGCCTCACCGCCACGAGCGGTCCGGAGGGGTGGCAGAGCGGTCGAATGCGGCGGTCTCGAAAACCGTTACGGGCCTCTGGGTCCGTCGAGGGTTCAAATCCCTCCCCCTCCGTTAGTCAGTCGAGGTGCGATACCAGCCAGTCCCTCATCTGGCTTCGCGAGACAAGCCCGGCCGCGACCCCCTCGAAGCCAGGCGCCGCCAAAGCAGATTCGGCCAACGGGACCAGCCGCTCGAACCGCATCAGCGTCTCGGCCGGGATCCCGAGGACGCGTTCGGCGATGGCTAGATAGTCGGCGAGGTCGGTTTGCCGCCGCGGGCGGACGGGCAGCCGCGACCCCGAGGTGGACGAAGCGCAGGACGCGCAGCTTCCGGAGCTCGTGATCGGGCGCGTGGTCGCGGTGGAGGAGCACGGCGGGGCCCGGGCGCCGTCGTACGCGCTCGACGTCGACGTCGGCCCGCGCGGCCGCGTGCAGACGACGATGGAGCGCGGCTCGTACGAGCGCGAGGAGCTCGAGGGCGCCCAGGTCGTCCTCGCGCTTCGCGGCGACGAGACCGTCGTCCTCGCCGCCCGCTCGCACGGCGCCGGGCTCGTCCTCCTAAAGCCGGACCGAGACGTCGAGGACGGCACCGTCGTCGCTTGACCGCACCGGCGCCGGCTTCGGAGAGTCGCGACACCGATGAGGCGCCTCGTCACCGCCATCCTTGGTCCAGCGCTCGAGCTGGGGCAGCGCGACGGCGTCGACTCAGAAGAAGTCGGAGATCTTCGCCGCGAACGTCGCCGTGTCGACGCGCTAGCTCACCAGACGGAAGAAGACGAGGTTCCCGGGCCGCTTCGCGCCGCGCGCAGTCACGGTCAGCGTCCCGCGCACGTTGTCGTACAGCCCAGTCCCGCCGACGACGGCGAGCTGGAAGAACTGCCGGAACAGCAGCTGCCCGCTCACGACCAGCTTGCCCTTCGGGAGCGCGTACGTCCCGTTGCAGCTCCGGGAGTTCCCTCCCGTGAGCGTGCAGACGAGCTCTGCGTGGCCGATCGGGTTCGGGGTGATCCGCGTGTTGAAGAGCGACCAGCGCGTGATCTCGAGGTCGCCCAGGCTCCGGCCGCGCGGTCCCACGTCGACCGTGTGGAACGCGAGCTGGCGGTCGGTGATGCGGATCGTCCCGGGCCCTTTCAGCCCCGGCGCAGCCGCCGCAGGGTGCATCTGGAGCAGAACGACCAGCACGAGGGCCCCCAACACCTCCAGCTTCCAGCGCATCTACTTCTCCTTTCTCACTGGGCGTGGTCCGCGCGATCCGCCGTCGGCAGCTCGACCCAGAACGTCGAGCCGCGGTTCAAGGTGCTCGAGAAGCCCATCCGGCCCCCGTGCGCCTCGACGATGTCGCGGGCGAGAGCGAGTCCGAGACCGGTCCCCGAGATGCCCTGCGCGCTGGCGTCGCCGCGGAAGAACTTCGTGAAGATCCTGTCCTGGAGCTCGGGCGAGATCCCGATGCCGTGGTCGCGGACGCCGACGTACACGACGTCGCTACGACGCGCGCCGACAAGCTCTACCTGACCCCCGTCGGGCGAGTACTTGATCGCGTTCGAGATGAGATTGCCGAGCACCTGGAGCAGCCGCGATGGGTCACCGTACACCGGCAGCTCCTCCGCTGGAAGGTCGAGCTCGAGCGAGTGGCGCGCGGTCTGCACGGCGAACGCCCTTGCTTCCTCCCGCAGCAGCTGGCCGACGTCGACGAGCTCCTGCTTCAGCTCGAGCCGGCCGTCCTCGATCCGCTGCACGTCGAGGAAGTCGTCGATCAGCCCCGCGAGCCGCCGGGCCTGGTCTTCGACGATGCCGAGGTACTGCGCCCGCTGCTCGGGGCCGAGCGTCCGCTTCCGCATCACGTTCGTGAATCCGAGGATGCTCGTGAGCGGCGTCCGGAACTCGTGCGCGACCATGCTCACGAGCTCCGTCTTGAGCTGGTCGCTCTTCCGCACGCGCTCGTACTGCGACTGGAGCTCGTCGTGGCTCTGCTCGAGCGAGCTCGCCATCGCGTTGAACGCACGGGTGAGCGTGCCGACCTCGCCCGGCCCGGACTCCTCCATCCGCGCGCTCAGGTCGCCGCCGGCGAGGCGTGTCGCTCCGCCCGCGACCTCGCGAATCGGCTGTGCGACCGCCCGCGCGAGGTAGAGGCCGAACAGCAGGATCAGGACGATCGCGGCGCCGAAGACGGTCGCGCCGACCACCAGCGCGCGCCGCGTCTCGCGCCGGACCGACGCGGTGTTGACGGAGGCCCGCCGCCTATCCACAGTCAGGAGCGCGTCGAACCGCCGCCTGATCGCGCCGATCCTCGGATCGCCCTGGGACGAGACGAGCTGAGGCTGGTTCCGCACGGCCGCGGGAGTCGTACCGGCGAGAGTGATCATCGGCTCCGCGAACTCGCTCTCGTACGAGTTGATGAGCTCGACGAGATCGTGCACGCGGCGCGTCTCGGCGCGGTCGTCGCGGACGAGACGCTGCAGCACCGCGATCCGCCGCGGAAGCTGGTGCAGGCCGTCGGTCCAGGGCGCGAGCAGCCGCGGCTTGCCCGAGATGACGAACCCACGGACGCCGGCGTCGAGGTCGAGCACGACCTTCTCGAGGGACAGGGTCGCGACGGTCACGTCCTTCGAGCGACGCTCCCGGCTCGTGGCGTCTTGGAGCCGCGTGATCGCGACGACGAGGATCGCGAGCCCCGCGCACACGAGCAGCGCGAGCGCGGCGCTCGCGGCCAGCATCCGCCGGCCGAGCGACCAGGACCCTCTCATCGCGCGAGCAACTCTTCCACGGCGTCCTTCATCGCGTCAGGTTCGAAGGGCTTCATGAAGAACCTGCTAGCGCCCGCCTCGGCCGCCTCCTCCTCCATCTGCGGCCAGGCGGTGACGACGACCACCGGAACCGGCGCCAGCCGCGGATCCGCGCGCATCGCCTCGAGCACGGCGATCCCACCCGTGCCCGGAAGCATCACGTCCAGGATGACGAGGTCGGGCCGCCGCCGCCGAGCGACTTCGAGCGCCGCGAGCCCGTCCGCGGCCTCGTCGAACTCGTACCCGCCGTCGAGGACCACGCGGAGCAACTCCCGCATCGTCTGCTCGTCGTCGCAGATCAGGATTCGCTTAGCGGCCAGCTCTCTCCTTAGGACGCCCGTAGCCCGGGCTTGCTTGCGGGATGCACAAAGTCTCCGGCCAGCGAGCAACAGCCGCAACCCAAAAGGGGGGCGCCGCGCAGGCGGATTCATTCCGCCTGCGCCACCAAGGCCCTCCGACAGGAGGCGGCCCGGCCCGGAGAGCGAGCCGCCGGCTCCGCAAAGACGTGAACCCCCCCACGCGCGAGAGGCGGGGGCCCGCGGGGGAACCAGGGGTTCCCCCGCGCCGCGAAGCGGAGAGGGCGGGATTTGAACCCGCGACGCACCTTTCGGCACGTACGCGATTTCCAGTCGCGCTCCTTAGGCCACTCGGACACCTCTCCGAGCGGCGAAGAGGGTAGCCGACCCGCCCGACTTCCACTCGTTGATCGAGGCGAGTACCCTCGGCAAGCAGCGGTGGATCGCGAGCGTCTCACGGAAGCAGAAGGCCCCCACTCACCCGACCAGGTCGCGCAGCCCACGCCGCCAGCGGCGTGGGGATGGGCGAAGTCACCGCTCTGCGACGGCCGCATCGGCGTCGGAGTCGCGCTCCACCTCCAGCAGACTGCGGGAAACAACGCGCTCGTCCGGGCGCTCCAGGCCGAGCGGCGCTCGCTCGCCCGCTTCGACCGCGGCACCCCCGAGAGCGGGAGTCAAGCGCCGACCACCGATGCGGGCGCACCCACGGACGGCGACGCCAGGACCGACGGCGGCGCGGAGTCGCCGCAGCTCCGCGAGAGGATCGACCGGATCGAGCGCGAGTGCCGCAGCATGGTCGCCGACGCGAGACGCAGCGGCCACAACGTCGCCGCCGACAACCTCGAGCGCTACCTCGACGGCACCGGCGGCGTGAAGAACGAGAGCGTCTCCTGGCTCCGCGGCTTTTCAGCGATCACGAACGCGGAGCGGACGAACGAGGAGCGGTTCGAGCCGCAGCTGAATGACCAGGCGAACCACATGCGCCACGGCGACCGGCGCACGTTCACCGACCACTGGGACAGGATGCTGATCGCGGGCGTGACGACGGAGCTCTACTACGCGAGCGGCACGAGCACGATCCGATCGACGGGGACGTTCTCGCTCGAGATGATCGAGAACGAGGTGTCGATCCACGGGACTGTTACGCACCACTGGTTCGACCCCTACGACTGGCACCCAGGCGCCAGCACGTTGATCCCCGGCCACGGCACGGTCTCCGACGCTGACGTGCTGCTTTTGCAGAATCACCGCGGGGCGAGAAAATTCGACATGGAGGCCGACTGGACGCGGACGCTCGACGGGCACATCAGCGTCGGGCACATCTGGAACACGAAGTCCTTCTTGTGGAGCGGCCCGTAGCGCCGTGGCCGACCTCGTGGCGTTCCACCCGGTGCACCGTTCGGGCGACGAGCTCCTCGCCGCCGCCGACGTCGGCTCCGACGAGTTCCGCGACCGGCTACGGCGCGTGCTGAGCTTCTACCGCGTCCCGTGGCGGACGCGCGAGGACGGGGCGGTCCTTGTGCCGAAGAGCATTTGGGCCGACCGCGATACCTGCTGGAACTACACGTCGAAGGCCGAGGACGACGAGTGGCTCGCCGCCCACGTGTGAGGCTTAGGCGACCTTGACCTTGACGTCCATCCCGAGCTGCTTATGGCCCGGGACGGAGCAGTAGAGCTCGTACTCGCCAGCCTTCAGCGTCACCTTCAGCGTCGCCGTCGAGCCGCCGCCGATGACCGCGGTCTTCGCGTTCGAGACGCCGGGGCCGTTCACGACCAGATCGTGCTGCGACGGGCCGTCGTTCTTGAGGTCGAGCTCGTAGGCGCCGGGCTTGAGGGTCGTGGACGGGAGCTCGATCTTGAAGTCCTTCTCGGTGACGGCGACCTTCTTCGCGGAGGGGCCGCCGCTCGTCGTCGTCGTGCCGCCGGTGCTCTCCGCCTTGTGCTCGGCCTCGGCCGGCTCGCGGCCGAAGAACTCGACGGCGAGCATCATCCCGACGAACAGCACGAGCACCGCGACGATGAACCAGCGGAGCGAGCGACCGGGATAGTCGGGCCGGTAGCGCGGCAGCAGGAACGACGACGCGAGCGCGAACCCGATGAAGACGAGCGCCACCAGGCCGAGCCCGATCTTGTGGCTGGTCGAGAGCGCGAGCAGCACGGCCCGGAAGCTACCACCTACGATCGCGCGGAATGGACGACAGGCTCGCCGCGCGACTCGAGCTCGCGGAGCTCTCGGACGAGGAGTTCGTCCGCCGCGCCTACCGGCTAGTGCTGCGGCGCGACCCGGAGCCGGCGGCGTTCGAGCGGAGCGTGTCGCGCGCGACGCTGCTCGCCGAGCTCGTCTCGAGCCCCGAGTTCGAAGAGCTGCGCGCGCTCGACGACGTCCTGGCGCGCGCCGACGGACCTGCGCGGTTCCTCGAGGCGCCGCCCGGCCTCGACGAGCGCGCGATCGAGATCCCGTGGGCGCTCTCCCGGACCGGCGGCGCGCGCCGTGTCCTCGACGTCGGGTCGGCCAACGCCCCCGCCGCCTACCTCGCCGCACTCCTGACCGCGGGAATCCCGGAGCTCGTCTTTGCGGACGTGGTCGAGGCCGATCTGCCCGGCTTCGTCCGCGCCGACGTGCGCGAGCTGCCCTTCGCGGACTCCTCGTTCGAGCTCGCGCTCTGCATCTCGACGCTCGAGCATGTCGGCCGCGACAACCGGGTCTACGGCGCGGCCGACGAGCGCGGAGGCGCCGAACCCCAAGCCCTCCACGAACTCCGACGGGTCGCCCGACGAATCCTCGTCACCGTCCCGACCGGCGACCACGAGGACCATGGGTGGTTCGTGCAGCGCGAGCCCGATGCGTGGAACCGGCTCTTCCTCGACGCGGGCCTCGACGTCGACGAGGAGGAGATCTACGCGCTCGGGCCGGACGGATGGCGCGCCGCCGGGCCCGACTTCGAGCCTCGAGGCGTGCGCTACGGCGAGCGAGGAGCATCGGCCGTCCTCTGCGCCCAGCTCTCCCCCGCAGGCGGAGCGCGCCGACTCGCTAGGCGCGCGCGAGCAGCCGCTCGTTCCCGCGGCGGCGGAGGAGCCGGCTAGCGACCAGCAGCAGCACCCCGACGACGAGGATCGGCAGCAGCACGATCGCGCCGTAGATCGTCCCGGCGACGATCTTCGCGAGCAACCCGAACGCGTGGCTCGCGGCGCGGCCGACCCGTCCCTGACCGTGGTGCACCGGGACGACCGCCGCCTTCCGCGTCGTCAGCTCGAGCGTGAACGTCGCGAGCCGGCCGCGGCGCAGCGTGCCCGCGTGCTGCTCGGTGCGGGCGCGAAGCGCCGCGCGAGCCGCGTCGAGCTGCGACTGCGTCTGCACGCGCTCCTCCGGCGACAGCGAGCCGCGGAGCTTCGCGACGAGCCGGTCGATCTCCCGCTGGAGCCGGATGATCTGCACGGCCTCGTGGTTCGCCTGGTCCTGAAGGTCGCGGATCGAGATGTCCTGAGAGAGGATCACGCCGAGGCTCGAGAACCGGACGACGGCCTGCTGGACGCGCGCGTTCGGAATCCGGACGGTCAGGTACGCCTCGCCGCTCTTGCGACTCGGCGTGCCGTAGTCGACCGACGCGACGAAGCCGCCCAGCGACCGGGTGATCCGCATCGCGCGGTTCGTCGTGCGCGAGAGGCCGTCGACGCCCTTCACGCGCAGGCGCATCGTCGCGCTGTACTGCTGGAGCCGGCCCTGCGTCGGCGGCAGAGTCGCCGCCGAGTCGAGCGCCGCGGGAGCCGGCGGAGCGGCGAAGGAGCCGGCGACCGCGGTCTCGGTGGTCAGCGTCCGGTGTGCCTTCGGCGCAGCGCGAACGGCACCCCCGCCGCCCGCAGCGCTCACCGTGCCCGCAGCCTTCTCCGCCTGCGATCGCGAGCCCCCGCCCGAGGAGACGATCCCGTAGACGGCAGCCACGCCGGCCACGCCCAGGAGGACGAGGCACGCCGCCACGAGGACGAGCCGCCCCGTGCGGCGCCGCCGCGGAGGCGCAGGCGACGGCTCGGCGAGCCCGAGCACGCGAGCGCGGAGCTCCTCCGGCGCGCGAGGCAGCGTCCGCAGCTCGCGGACGAGGTCGTCGAAGCGCGGATCGAGCTCAGGCGTGGACATCGTCCCCCACTTTCTCTTGGAGTTTCTGGAGCGCCCGGGAGAGCCGCGTCGCGCAGGCGGTGCGGCTGATCCCGAGCAGGCGTGCGGCCTCGTCGCCGTCGAGCTCGAGCAGGACGCGCAGCGCGATCACCTCGCGCTCGGCCGCCGACAATGCGTCCAACGCGACACGGAGCACCGGCGACAGCACGCCGCCCGGAAAATCAGGCGCCGAAACCTCCGCGGGCTCGGCGCCGTAGCGCTCCTCGCGCCGGCGGCGCCGCTCCTCGCCGCGAAAATGGTCGAGCGCCGCGTTCCGGGCGATCCGGCAGAGCCACGTGCGGGCCGACGCCCGGCGCGGGTCGAAGCGGCGCCACGAGCGAAGCGCCTTCTCGAAGGTCTCGCCCGTCAGGTCCTGGGCGGTCGCGTCGTCTCGGGTCATGAGCAGCAGGTAGCGGTAGACGGCGTCGAGATGCTCCTCGGCCGCCGCGGCGAAGCTCGGACGCGCCTCGCGCGCCCCGAACCGCGTCGACCGGAAGGTCATCGCCGGGTTCACGCTCCCTTTACGCCGCCGGCGCCTCGAGCGTCACACCGTCCAGGCGATGACGTGCACGCCTTCCCACCAGTGCGGGAAGCCCTTGTCCTTGCCCGGGATGTCGAGCAGGAGCCGGGCGCGCGGCTGCGAGGCGAGGTAGTCGCGGTCGGCTCGGTCGACACGCTCCCAGTCGCTGTCGTCGACGATCACGAGCGCCTCGTCGGCGAGGTACGGCTCGATCAGGCGCAGCCCGTCGAGCTGGTCCTCGTACGAGTGGCCGGCGTCGTAGTAGTAGACGCCCACGGTTCGGCCGGCCAGCGTCTCGCCTCGGAGGACGTCGTGGAAGTCGCCCTCGAGGATCGTCGGGCGGCCCGCGAGGCCGAAGCGCGCGAGGTTCGCGTCGAGCTGGTCGCGGCTCGCCTCGCTGAACGAGAAGTCGTCGATCGCGACCGCGTCGAGGTCGTCGTTGCCGCGGAGCGCCGAGACCAGGCTCGTGCCGCGAAAAGTCCCGACCTCGACGTAGCTCTCGCCGGCCGGAACGAGCGAGGCAGCGAGGTTCACGAGCGCGAGGTTGTTCTCCTTGGCGAGCCCCGGAACCGCCTCGAGCACGTCGTCGAACCGCCGCCCGCGCGGCTCGGGCGAGGCCGGGAAGTCGTCGAAGAGCGCAGGCAGCGCCCGCGCGAAGGCCGCTACGTCGATGGCGTCTCCCCCGGCAGCGCGGGCCGCACCGGCTCGACGGGCTTCGAGTTCGTGTCCGGCGCGCCGGCCTCCTCGTTCTCGAGCTTGAAGAACGAGCCGAGCCCCGCGAGCGCCTGCGAGAACTCGCTCGGGATCACCCAGACCTTGTTGGCGTCGCCCTCGGCAATGCGCGGGAGCATCTGGAGGTACTGGTACGCGAGCAGCCGCGGGTCGACGTTCGCCGCGTGGATCGCGTCCGTCACCTCCTGGATCGCCTTTGCCTGGGCTTCGGCACCGAGGATCTGCGCCTGCTTCGCACCCTCCGCCTTGAGGATCGAGCTCTGCTTCTCGCCTTCCGCGGTCAGGATCTGCGACTGCTTCACTCCTTCGGCGTTGAGGATCGCTGCGCGCTTGTCGCGGTCGGCGCGCATCTGCTTCTCCATCGCCTCCTGGATCGTCGCGGGCGGGTCGATCGCCTTCAGCTCGACGCGGTTCACGCGCACGCCCCACTTGCCGGTCGCCTCGTCGAGGACGCCGCGGAGCTGGTTGTTGATCTGGTCGCGCGAGGTCAGCGTGTCCTCGAGCGACATGCCGCCGACGACGTTTCGCAGCGTCGTGACGGTCAGCTGCTCGATCGCCTGGATGTAGTTCGCGATCTCGTACGTCGCGGCCTTTGGGTCGGTGACCTGAAAGTAGATGACCGAGTCGATCGAGACGACGAGGTTGTCCTCCGTGATGACCGGCTGCGGCTTGAACGAGACCACCTGCTCGCGCAGGTCGATCAGCGGGCGGAGCCGGTCGATGAACGGGACGACGATCGTGAGGCCGGCGTCGAGCGTGCGGCTGTAGCGGCCGAGCCGCTCGACGACGCCGGCGCGGGCCTGCGGGATGATCCGGACCGTCCGAGCGATGACGAGCAGGACGAAGACCGCGATCACGAGCAGGACGATTGCGGTGGCCATTGGAACCCCTTCCTATTCGTAGACGAGCGCGGTCGCGCCCTCGATCTTCACGATCTCGACCTGCGTGCCGGGCTCGATCACCTGCGTCTCGTCGAACGTCCGCGCGCTCCAGACCTCGCCGCCGATCTTCACGCGGCCGCCGTTCGCGTCGGTCCGGTCGAGGACGAGGCCGCGTGCGCCGACGAGCGCCGCCGTGCCGGTCCGGAGCGCGTGCGGCATGCGCAGATGCGCGCGCGCGATCGGCCGGAGGATTCCGAGCGACGCGATCGAGGCCAGGATGAAGACGAGCAGCTGGAGCCCCGTGCCGAGACCGACCGCGGCGGCGATCGCGGCGAGCACGCCGGCCAGCGCGATCGGGCCGAGCCAGAAGAGCCCCGGCGTGAGGATCTCGCCGATCGCGAACCCGACCGCGACGATCGCCCAGATCACCCACGCCGACACGGGTCAATCGTAGTTCGCGCGGCGGCGCGTGACTATCCGCGGGGCCGGCTCAGCCCTCGTCGGTGTGCTGCATGCTCCACTCGGCCACGTCCCGGATGCTGACGATCCCCACGGCGCGATCGCCCGAGATCACCGGCAGGTGGCGGAAGCCGTTCTCGAGCATCGTGCGAGCCGCGTCGGCGGGGTTCGTGTCCTCGTCGGCCGTGATCGGCTCGGCCGTCATCCACTCACGGACTCGCGCTTCGCTCGAGTGCGTCCGTGCCGCGACGGCCCGCAGCAGGTCGCGCTCGGTGAGGATTCCGATCAGCCGGCCGAAGTCCATCACGACCGCCGAGCCGACGCCGCGCTCGACCATCTTCTGCGCCGCCTCGCCCAGGGTGTCCTCGGGCGCGACGGTCAGCACCTCCCGCGTCATCAGCTCTCCGAGCCGGGCCATGACGCGAGCATAGTCGCCGAGGTTTTACGAATCCAACATCTCGCGTGCATACGATGCGGCCGATGCGAACGAGAATCCTGCTAGGCGCCTGCGTGCTCGTGCTCGCGGTGCCGGCCGTCGCAGCGGCGATCGAGCGAACCGGCCAGTTCAAGGCCGGCTTCGCGGCGACGACGCACAACCCGACCGTGAACGTCAAGTGGCCGTTCGTGGTCAGCGCGAAGACCCTGAGCGGAAGACCGCTGAAAGCCTCCGTGCACCTCCAGGTCTTCCTGAACGGCAAGCGCGTCGACATCGTCGGCTGGCGGCAGTTCACCGGCACCTACAAGTCGTCGAAGCGCTGGCCTGCCTCGACGCGTGGACAGACCTACGTCTTCCAGGCGCTCGTGATCGCGACCGGCGCGGACAAGCGCAAGACGCAGATCAAGCTGAACTATCCGGTTACGCCTAGGTAGTTAGAGCGACGGCTGTTGCTGCTGGGCTCGGCGGGCGCGGCGGCCCGCCAGCTCGTCGCGCGCGGTTTGGACGGCGGGGAGCTCGCCGTTCTCGTCCGGCACGTCGTAGGCCTCGGCGAGGAGCGTTCGCGCGGCGTCGAGGCGCGTCTCGTAGTCGGGCCTGCCGTCGGCGTGGACAGCTTCGAGCGCCTGCTCGAACACCTGCCAGAGCGCGTCCACGTGGCGCTCGACCTGCTCGCGGAGGAACCGCCGCGGCGAGACCTCGGCGACGACCTGCGCCTGCGACTCCTTCAGGGCGGCCACCTCGGCCAGCGCGCGATCGAGCTCGCGCGCGAGATCCTCGGCCCGTTCGCGCGCCTGCGACTGCTCGGCGAGCGCCGTGCGAAGACGAGCCTCGCGGGAGAGCGCCGCCTGGAGCTCGAGGCTCAGCTCCTCCGCCTCCGAGCGCTGGGCGTCCTCGGCGACGACCGCCTCGGGCTCGAGCGGGACGGCGTCGTGCAGGTCGTAGTCGCCGCGGCGGCGCTCGAGCGTCCGGCGCAGGCCGGTGCCAAAGCCCGTCTCCTGTTCCGACGCGTGGATGTCGTTCTCGTGCGGCATGAGCTTTCGCGGCGCGGGAGGCGGCTTCCCGTGTCGGTGGAATCGGCCTCGCGCGCGCGAGCGTCGATCCCTCGGAGGAAGGAATCCCGGAGATCTCGCGGAAGTGGGGCGATCCCGTGTCCCGTCGAGCTTCAGTCGTCGCGGTCGCGGTCGCCGCGCTCGCCTTCCCCGGAGCGGCGTCGGCGATCACGAACCCGCAGATCCCGGGCCTCCAGGTCGCGCTGCGCGCGCACGGCTTCTACGGCGGCGCGATCGACGGCGTCGCCGGGCCGCTCACCGCGCGCGGGATCCGCGCCTTCCAGCGGTCGCACGGGCTCCGCGCGGACGGCCTCGCCGGGCCGCGGACGCGGCTGGCGCTCGGACGGCTCGGACGGCCGTTCTTCGGCCGGCGCGACCTCGTCCGCGGCCAGATCGGCTGGGACGTGTCGGTGCTGCAGTTCCTGCTGGCGCGCCGCGGCTTCGCTCCCCCGCGAGTGAACGGCAACTTCGGCGAGGGGACGCGCCGAGCCGTGATCCGCTTCCAGCGCCGCGTCGGCCTCTTTCCTGACGGGATCGTCGGAGGCGCGACGCGTGCCGCGCTGCTCGGGAAGCGACGGCCGGCGGCGGCTCCGGCGAGGCGGCCGACCAGCCGCTACGTCGTCCGGCCCGGGGACACGCTGACCGGGATCGCGACCCGCTACCGCTCCACGGTGCACGCGATCGCGCGGACGAACCGGCTCGACCCGTCGCGCGTGCTCCTGATCGGGACGCGTCTCCGCGTGCCGGTCGTCGCGCTGCCGGAGCCGTCCGCGGGCGCGCGCTCGTGGCTCGTCCGCGCCTCGATCGACCACTGGTCGTCGCACTACGGCGTCGACCCGCACCTGGCTCGCGGCCTCGCGTGGATGGAGTCCGGCTACCAGTCGAACCTGACGTCGGACGCCGGCGCGTGGGGCGTGATGCAGGTGACGCCCGCGACCTGGGACTACGTTGAGCAGGTGCTCGTCGGCGCGCCGATCCCGCGCACGGCGGACGGCAACGTCCGCGTCGGGATCGCGTACCTCGCCCACATCCTGCGCGAGTTCAAAGGCGACGAGCGCCTCTCCCTCGCCGCCTGGTACCAGGGGCCCGCCTCCGTGCGACGACGCGGACTCCTGCACGAGAGCAAAGCTTTCGTCGCAGACGTGTTAGCCCTGAAAGCGCGGATGTAAGGGGTCCGCAAAGGCCACGTTCGGCATCCGCGGGGGCGGGTAGCGTGCCGAGCGTTGGTGCATTTACCGGTTGCAACCGAGGAAAGGAAACCGATGATCGCGCGTCTCTTGCGCCGCCGCCCATCGCCGGCACTCGTGATCAGCTGCCTCGCGCTGCTGTTCGCGCTCGCGGGCACGGGCATCGCGGCCGTGACTGTCCTGCCGCGAAACAGCGTCGGCACCGCTCAGCTCCGGAACAACGCCGTCGTGAGCGGGAAGGTGAGGGACCACTCGCTGCTCCGGAAGGACTTCAAGTCGGGCCAGGTCCCGGCAGGTCCGGCAGGTCCCGCGGGTCCCGCCGGCCCGGCAGGTCCCGCCGGCCCGGCAGGCCCGGCAGGTCCCGCAGGCCCGGCCGGCACGGCGAACATCAAGTGGGCGCTCGTGAAGGCCGACGCCACGATCCTCCAGCAGTCCGGCGGGATCTCGATCACGTCCCACTCGGCGGGGAACTACATCCTCGACTTCGGCAGCGCCATCAACGCGAAGCTGATCCTGGCGACGTCCTCGTCGGCCAGCGGCGACACGACCGGCCGCGACGCCACGCTCGCCGGCCCGTGCGGCGGCACGAACGAGGGGAGCGTCTGCGCGTCCGGCAACGACACGAGCCACGTCCGCGTGCAGACCTTCAACGCGACCGGCGTGGCGGGCGACCACCCGTTCTACGTCGCCGTCATCGGCTGAACCACGTTCCATCGGTCTGACGCGAAGGGCCCGCCGAGCGGGCCCTTCGCTCGTTCCGGCGCTCAAGCGCGCCGCGCGGGCGGTCGATCTTGCCGACGATGCGCGCGTTTCTCTGCGGCCTCCTGGCGCTCGTCCTCGCCGGCTCGGCGGCGGGCGCGGTCCGGTACGGCGTCACCGAGGACGCGGGCAAGTACGCGCGCGACGGCGGCGCGGGGTTCTTCTCGCAGCTGAACGACGTCGGCCTGACCGAGAACGCGATCACGATCTACTGGGACCCGTCGCTTCCGGGCGGCATGGCCGAGCCGGGCCTCCTCGATCGCGTGCTGCCGCAGGCGCAGGCGCGCGGGATCCGAATCGTGCTCGCCGTCTACGCGCTCAAGCCGCGGATGTTCACGACCAGCCCGACCGCCGAGGCGCAGTTCGTCGACTTCCTCCAGCGGCTCGCGCGGACATACCCGCAGGTCACCGACTTCGTGGTCGGCAACGAGCCGAACCAGCCGCGCTTCTGGCAGCCGCAGTTCGGCACCGACGGTTCGGACGCGGCGGCGACCGGCTACGAGGAGCTGCTCGCCCGCTGCTACGACGCGCTCAAGAGCGTCAACCCGCGCATCCGGGTGCTCGGCTTCGGTCTCTCCGAGCGCGGCAACGACGACCCGCGCGCGCCTTCGAACGCGTCCCATTCGCCGCTTCGCTTCATTCGCGACGTGGGCGCGGCCTACTACGCGAGCGGCCGCACACGCCCGCTGATGGACGCGTTCGCCTACCACCCGTACCCCGGCTCGTCCGCGGATTCGCTCGACAAGGGCCTCGCGTGGCCGAACGCGAGCATCGCGAACCTGGACCGTGTGAAGCAGGCGGTGTGGGACGCGTTCCACGGAACCGCGCAGCGGACCTTCGAGAACGGCCTCGGGCTCACGATCACCGAGATCGGCTGGCAGGTCGCCGCCTCCGGCGCGGCCTACACGGGCGTCGAGAACGTCCCGACGACCGACGAGGCGACCCAGGCGGCGATCTACGCGCGGATCGTCCAGCAGCTCGCCTGCGACCCGTCCGTCGCGGACGTGCTCTTCCTGCATCTGATCGACGAGACGGACCTGAGTGGGTTCCAGTCGGGCCTCGAGCGCGCGGACGGCTCGCACCGGCCGTCCTACGACGCCGTACGCGCCGCGATCGCGGCTACCCGCGGTCTCTGCGCCGGAACGCCGGTGGTCTGGCGGCACGCGACAGGTGTCGTCGGCGCCGCCGTCGACCTCTCCGGAACGCGACGCCGCGCGCTGGCTCGCCGGACGCGCGCGGCCGTGGCCTCTGCCGACGAAGGCGCGATCGCGCTCGCCGGCGCCGTTCGGTTGCCCGCGTCGTCCGCGGCGGTCGAGCAGGCGCTCCTGCAGGGGTCGGTCTCGGTCGCCGAGACGCGGGTGCGCGCAGCGTCGCGTACGGCGATCGCGCTTCCCCCCACTCCCGACGCGCCGGGCCTCTACGCGTACGCGGTCATGCTCCAGGCCGCGCTGAACCCGCAGCGGCGAACGACGTTCGTCGGCCGGCCGTTCCGCGTCCGCTAGGCGCTAGCAGAGCGCGCGGTCAATCTTCCGCATGCGCCGGACGAAGAGGAGCCTCGCGTGGCCGCGCGGGATCTCGAAGCCGGCGTACATCAGCGGCTCGAGCGTGAGGCAGGCGCGCGGGAAGTCGTCCCGCGAGAGCGCGCCGAGCACGCTCACGAGCCCGGCCCGCGCGACGCGAAAGCGCGCAGCCGTGAAGCCGCGCTCGGCACGCCGGATCGCGCCGAGGCGTTCGATCGCGCGCCGAAGCGCGCGCTCCTGATGCGCGACGACCCGCAGCGAGGGCACGAACGGCTGCGCGAGGACGAAGGTCGTCGACCCGCTCCCGTCGGCGCGGATCCGCGTGGCGGTGACAGCGAGCGCGCTGAGCGTGACCGCGACGCTCGTCGAGAGGGGAAGGCCGGTCCCGAGCTCGAGCTTGCGGCAGGTCACGCCGAGGTCGCCGTGCCGCCGCGCGACCGCGCAAGCGACGTCGGTCCCGGCGATCGAGATCGTGTCGCCCGGCTCGACGACGAAGACCGTCGGGTCGACGGCCGGAGCCGGCAGCGGCTGGCCGACCTGCGGCGGCTGCGGGTACTCGCGCAACAGGCCCGCGTCGCCCGAGAGCGTCCGCTGGAACACGTCCGCGACCGTCGCCCCGAGCTCGAAGTAGACAGTCCCCGGGACGACGCGCGTCGTCCGCCCCCAGAGGCTGCACGTGAGGAGCGGCTCGCCGGGCGTCGGCCGCGACGAGCAGCCCTCGCGCGTGCCGTCGACGGTGAACGCCTGCCCGGGCTGGAGGTCGTAGAGCGTCGCGGCCGCGCGCGCGGGCACGGCGAGCGCGAGCAGGCAGGCGAGGACGACGCAAATCCGCAAGGCCGATCATTGTGGCTGCGCCGCCCGACGATGAACAGGGGCTACGGGCCTTCGGCGCGCGACGCGGAGGACGGCGCGCTGAACGCCGCCCTCCGCGTGTCACGTGCTATTGGCCTGCGCTCTTGGCGAGCCGCTGGGCGTCGCCGAGGTCGGAGTTCCCTTCGAGGAAGGAGATCGCCGCGGCCTCGCCGGCGTGCGGGCCGGTGTAGCGGAGCACGTAGAGGCCGTTGCGGATGTCGACGACGTAGATCAGGCCGTCGCGGATGATCGGGAAGCTCCACATGACGACCTTGTTCGGCCCCCGCGAGAGCGCCGGGTCCTCGTTCGCGACCGCCGCCAGCGGCGTGGGCGAGAACCAGCCGGCCTGCGCCGGGCTACCCGGATCGGAGACGTCGATCGCCTGCTCGCCGCCCGAGTGCCAGGAGTCGAAGATCAGGTCTCGCAGCACGGTCGGGTTGTGCGACGAGTACGAGGTGAACTCGTTCTCGCCGGGAGCCGGCGTGTACGCGGTCGTGTTCTGGAGGAGCTTGTACTCGCCGACGATGTGCGGCGCGCGCGGCTGCGCGACGTTCCAGAGCCGCGCCCACCCCCACGGCCACCCGAACGAGTCGACCGTGAACGTGCCGTACACCTCGTCGATCGTGAGCGCGAAGGGCCGGCCCGGTAGCGGCACTGCCGAGTGGCTCTCGGCGCATCCGGCCGCGGTGTGGCCTTCGCAGTGCGGACCGGTGCCCCACGTCGGGAACGGGACCGGCGTCAGGAGGTCGTTGTTCAGACTCTGCACCGTCCCCGTCGGGACCTGGTCGTTCGCGACCTCGCTCGTGTCGAGGACGCCAAAGCCCCCGCGCAGGTAGGCGAGGTACGTGCGAGTGCCGTCCGCGGACGGCGTCATCGAGTGCAGCGAGAGGTCGAAGTCGTAGTTGGCCGGATCGGCGGCGCCCGGGAAGAACTGGTTCCAGTTCCCCTCCGCGAGCTCGCGCACCGATCCACCGGTCGGTACGGCGCTGATGTCGACGATCATCAGGTTCGGCCGTGCCGGGTTTACGGACGCGCTCGGCGTCGACAGCCAGAGCAGCGCCCGGTCCGGGTTCTTCGGATCCACCCACAGGTACATCTCGTGCGGCTTCACCTTCGTCCCCGCGACCGAGGTCGGCACATAGCTCGAGATGAAGGCCGGATGCACCGGGTCGGTCAGGTCGAAGAACTTGATGTCGAACGGGAACGTCGTGTCATTTCCCGGCGGGCAGGCGTGGATGACCGAGCTACAGCGGAAGGTCATCACCATCAGCAGCTTCTTCTGCGGCCACACGCGCAACTCGCGTGTCGTGATCCCGACCTGCCCCGCATACGGCGGCCCGATCTCGCCGACCACCGTTGGGTTCGCGGGGTCGGCCACGTCCACGATCAGGATCCCCGGATGCGGATGCGGGCACGGCCCCACGCCGCGGCGCGGATCGCCGATCCCGCACGTGTCCGAACCGTCGGTACGGTTGCCGACGTAGATGTAATGGTCGAAGCTCGCGATCGCGGCATTCATCCCGCGCGCGAAGAGGTCGTTGTGCCCGACGAGCACGAAGTTGGCAGACGTTCCGGGCGTTCCACCACCCGGCGCAGCGGTCGTGTCTCCCAGCACCACGGCGGGCAGTGCGAGCGCGCTGAGCGCCAGCGCACAGATCAAGGCCAGGCGTCGTCTCATCCGTCCCCCTTTTTGAGCGACTCTGTGGTTCGGTAATACCGAGCCGCGCGCGATCCGGATTGATCCGTGCAGGCGCCCGTTCGCCAGCTCGCGCGTCGGATGCTTCGCGGACCGCTGCGGCCTGGGCAGCTTCGCGCAAGCAACCGCGAAGTCATGTGAGCGCTCTACCCCGACAGCGCCACGGCAATCCTCGCGTCGGCGTTCCGCGAGGCGGGGCTGGGCAGGGACTCGAGCGGTCTACCTTCTGCGTGGCTTGGAGAGCGCCTTGAGCGCGGTCACGGCCGAGTACGCGAGCCCGTCGCCGCCCCGCTTGACCTTGACCGCAGCGAGGATCTTCTTCTCGCGCACGACCGGCTTACCCTTGCGCCAGAAGCCGAACCCGTTCGGCATCGCGACGAGCAGCCGGTTCCTGTATTGGAACGAGATCTCGGTGCCGAGGAACTTCGCGTAGACCTGCGGCTTCCCGAAGAGCGACGGCACCGCGCCGAGATCGGCCGGGTCGGCGATCACGGCCACCTTCACGCGGAAGCCGGTGTGGTTGAGCCTCCCGACCTCCTGCTGGAGCGCCGTCTTCGCGGCCGGAGACACGTTGACGCTGTACGTGAGGAACACGTTGTCGATCAGGAGGATGTCGCTGGCCGGATCGCCGTCGGCGCGCGCCGGTGCGACGCCGAGCGTCACCACCGCCGCGGTAAGCGCGAGAACCACTAGGCACGCGCGGAGCGAGGCGCCCACACGCGCGAGTCTAGGCCGCGAGCGACCGTCTCAGAACGTGCTTTACGTAGGCTTGACAGTCTTCCGGCAGGCTGGTGACCCGACCCGGAGATGCCCTTCTTCCTGCGCCTCTTGAGCGTTTTCGTCTGCACCGCGAGCGGCCCCGTGCCCGCGCCGATCGGCGTCGGCGCGCTCTACCACCCGGCCGCCGCGTCGCCTCGCGTCATGCAGGCCGAACCGGTCGGGCGGCTTCGGTGCTCGGCCGGCCGCCGGCGACGCTTCGGCGTCCACCTCGAGCTGTTCGCGAACCGCCGCGTGATGATCGTCCCCGCCGGGATCGGGATGGCGCCGCCGCTCGTCCGGGACGGCGCAACGGTGCGCTCCGGCCGCTGCTCGTACGGGGTGCGGACGAGGCAGCCGACGGGCGTGCTCGAGGTGGCACGCGGGAGCCGGCTGACGCTCGGCGACCTCTTCGCCGTGTGGGGCAGGCCGCTCTCGCGCTCGCGGCTCGTCGGGTATCGCGCGCGGCCCGGCGAGCGGATCCGCGCCTGGGTCGGCGGCTGTCCCTGGGCGGGGCCGCTCCGCGCCATCCCGCTCCGCCGCCATGCGCAGATCGTCCTCGAGGGCGGCGGCTACGTCCCCCCG
>Ga0081539_10000962_pt1 | contig 53956 bp, 45 predicted proteins | sample TabmetS4T2R2_FD_71023 | JGI IMG/M metagenome (GOLD analysis project Ga0081539, IMG submission 71023) | Tabebuia heterophylla rhizosphere microbial communities from the University of Puerto Rico - S4T2R2 | ecosystem: Host-associated > Plants > Roots > Rhizosphere ...
TCTCAGGCGAAGTATCGTACACCTGACAGACAAACAGGTAGATTTCTATGAGTAGGTTTTCCATGGTAAGAAAATTCTACTCAATCTCTTGTTTGTCTGTCTTTTTCAACTACTGATTCGCATTTTTCTTGACTCCAGACTTCAGACTTCAGACTCCAGACTTTCTCGTGAGCGCGGGCTACTTTCCTTTCCCCGACGGGTTGTGGTCAATTATCTCCGTGATGGCGGAGAAGGGGATTTTGACGAGTTCGCCGTCGGGCCGTTCTATCTTGACGCTGGGGCGCGTGAGCGCTTGAGTCTGCTTGAGGCTGCGGACTGTTCCGCGCACGCGCGCGCCCGTCTCGGTCACAATCTCGACGTTGTCCTTCCCGTAGAGCGGCTGAAGCGCAGCCAGAGCCTTCGTCACTTCCACTTTCGTCCTCCCCGCCTGAAGCAATCCGTTCGAGGTCATCTCCAAAGACGGCTTCACGATTCGTCACTTCCACTTTCGTCCTCCCCGCCTGAAGCAGTTTTCAGTTTTCGGTTTTTAGCAAGAAGCGAAAACGCTTTAACTGAAAACTGAAAACTCGAAACTGCCTTGCTTCCGTGAGCACGCGCCGTGCCGCTCGAAAGTAAATGCTTGCGCGGGAGGCCGCACGGAGTTCACAATGTCGCGGCGGCATTGAACTTGAACGTGGCTTTGTAGTCTATGCCGCGCGCGACCAAGGATGCAACCGCCGCGCTCCAACAGGCGTATATTCTTAGCGCAAACGAACGGCTCTGAGTCGCGCCCCGACGTAAGAATCAGGTGGAGTGTTTCCGTAAAGCAAAAGTTTCCTAAAAAGATATGCAGAAACAACAAGAAAGCGCCGAGATGCGAGAAGAAAACGCGGGCACGGTGAGTTGCCCAAGCTGCGGCGCGAGCCTCATCGCGGGCCTGCGCTTCTGCCGCATGTGCGGCTACCGTCTGGGCGAGGGCGTCGAGGAGTACGTCCCGACGCAACTGCTCGACCAAGCGCAAGCGCCCGCGCAACCGACAGACCCCTTCGCCCCGCGTCAGACTTGGGGCGGCAGCGCGCCCGTCCAGCCCATCCAGCCGCTCGGCACGACCTCGCTCAAGACGTCGGACACGGCCTCGATGCAGACTTGGGGCGCGGCGTGCAACCCGCGCCGCGGCGGTTGGCTGCTCTGGATAATCCTCATCTTGGCGCTCGTCGCGGGCGGCGGCATCATCAGCGCGGTCGTCAAGAACGCGCGCGCGCGCCGCGTCGCCGCAAACACTTTGCCCGAAACGTCAATCCGTTACGAAGTTGACGACTTCGACACGGCGGACGGCGGCGGCGCGTTCATCGTCGGCCTCGCCGGGCCGAACACCTCGCTCGAACGCGCCGGGCTAATCGGCGGCGACATCATCACGAGCTTCGACGGCAAGACCGTCCGCGACGAAGACGCGCTGCGCCGCACGCTCGCACAGACGCCGCCGGGCAAAACCGTCGAAGTCATCTACATACACGACGGCGAGACCAAAAAGACCATGCTGACGACGACGGCCAAGAGCGACTTCCGTGGGATGGAGGCGATTGAGAGTCGTCCCGGCGGGCGCGGCATCATCGGCATAGACAGCAGCGCCCCGCGCCGCGTGCGCATACCCAACACGAACCTCTACGGCGTCGAACTCGGCAGCATCAACCGCAACGGCCCGGCAGACCTCGCCGGACTGCAAAAGGGCGACATCATCACAGAGTTTGACGGCAAGCCCATACGCACGCCCGGCGACCTGCGCCTGCGCATCTACGAAGCCGTGCCGGGAAGCCTCGTCAAAGTCGTGCTCCTTCGCGGCGGCGAGCAGATGGAGATACAAGTGAAGATGGGACGGGGCAGAGACTAGCGTTTGCGGAATTCGGATTGCGGACGTGCGGACGTGCGGATTGCGGATTTAAGAATGACGGGAGACACGCTGTTCTCCCGTCATCTTTTTTGCGCGACCGAACGACGCGACAGGAACGATTGAAAACACCGTCGCCTTCATCAATCAAAACACCATCGCCTTCATCATTAAAAACAGCGCCGGCTTCGTCAATCCGCAATCCGCCGTTCCGCAATCAACTGCCGGGCGCGACGTACTCACGCAGCCGCGCCTCCATCTCGCGGCGCACGTCCTCTCTATCCTCCTCGGCCTCGTCCGGCTCGAACAACTCGAAGAGCGCGTAAGGCGGCTCGGCCACGAGTCGCAACTCCCAAGCCTCGCGCCCGCCCTGCGACGCGCGCGTGAACCACATCGCGTCGAACTCCGACTCCGAAACACGCGCGCCTTCAAATTCCGCCTCGCCCTCGTCCGCCCCGCCCGCCGCCGCCGCGCCGCCAAACTCCGCGAGCGTCTCCGCGCGCGCAAGCACGCGCACGAGTCGCCAGCCGTGCTTCCGGTACATGGCGAGCACGTCCTCGAATTTTTTCAACTGACTCATCGCACGCTTCTTTCCCCGGCTCGTCGCGCCCGGCAGTTCCGGCTTCGATAAAATATCTCCCCTGAAGACTTGTCCACGCCCGCCCGCGTTTGTTTACAAACGCCCTTGCGTGTTATCACACGATGCGGGGCGCGTACAAGCCCGCGCCCGGAGGCGTAGAGACGTTGGCGGTTGAAGACGAAGTGACGAACGAGAGAGAAGCGGCGGACGAGCCGGCGCGCCGCGCGCCTTTCCGCGTCGCGCTCGAAGCGGCGCTTGCGCGTCGCGGCGTGAGCTTCGAGAGTTTCTGCCCGGCAAACGACCCGGTCTCGTGCCGCGTGATTGAAGAGTACGGCGCGATGTACGTCGCCGAAGGCGTGAGTCTTCCCGACGTGTGCGTCTTCGAGAGCGCGGAAGCCGTCGAGCGATTCCAGCGCGAGGCCGTCTGGCGCACGGCTGAGTTGGGCGGGGCGACCGTGGAGTTACAGCCCGCGGCTTTGGACGCGCTGCTGCGCGCGCGCGAGGAGGCGCGCGCCGAAGGGCGCGACATCACGCCGCGCGGCGGCGCGGAGGCCGCGCGTCGCGGCTTCGCCGACTCGCTGCGGCTCTGGCGCTCGCGCTGCGAACCCGCGCTCGAACACTGGCGCGCGTGCGGCTGCATCAAGGCCGAGGACGCCGAACGCGTGCGCGCTCTCCCTTTGCGCGAGCAGGTCGCGGCGGTGCTCGAACTCGAACGCGGCGGACTCTTTTTCAGCAAGTGCTTCTCCAAAAGCATCCTTCAGTCGGTCGCCGCGCCCGGCGCGTCGCAGCATCTGGCGATGCTCGCCTTCGACGCGTCGGAGTTCGCCGACGCGCGCGTCTGCGCCGCGCTCGCCCGAAACGGCTGGTTTCAAACAGTCTTGAGCGACCTGCCGCACTTCACCTATCTCGGCCTCGACGAACGCGCCCTTCCCGCGCGCGGCCTCCGCCGCGTCGAACTCGACGGACGCGCGTTCTGGATACCGAACATGGAAATGATGAATGCGGAGTGATGAATGATGAATTAAAACGGAGGCTGCTGCCTTCATTCATCATTCATCACTCCGCATTCATCATTTCTTCTCTTTACTTTTGCCGCCGTTTGTGAGAAACACTTGTCTCCGCTCGGTCGGACATGACTACAGTCTGCGATTTACCCGACTGACCTTAAAACATTGCAATCAAGTATGGACGAGTTCCCTATGAAGTGAGGCGCACAGTGCCGCGCTTTGCTTCACCTCTTGTAAAGGAGAGACAGATGATTAATTGCACATCCTGCGGAGCCGAGAATGCCGAGGGCGTTCGCTTCTGCGTCCGTTGCGGCTCGACCTTACCCGCTATCCCCCAACCCGGCTCTTGGCAGCAGCCAAGCGGCGGACTAGGGAGCACCCCCAGCGGCGGCCTGAACAACCCTAGCGGCGGACTCGGAGGGACGCCGAGCTACACGCCTCCGCCTGCCCCTTTTAATGTTGGTTACGGCGGCGCGGTCATGTCCACTGGCATCGGCGGAATGCCTTATGCGGTGTGGGCCGACCGCGTGTTGGCTGCCATCATAGATGGCCTCATTGTCACGGGTGGGGTGATAGTGCTCTATATCCTCATCACGATTATAAGTCTGGTGCTGGGTGGTATCGGCATGGCTATCGGCGGTGCCATTGGGGGCGAGCAGGGGGCAGGGTCGGGCAGTATATTAGGCTCAGGGTTCTGCTGTATTGCGTTCGTTCTGTTCCCACTAGCTAGTCTTGGCATCGGTCTCTACAACAAGGTCTTCCTCGTCAGCAAGCGCGGCTTCTCAATCGGGCAGGGCCTCATGAAGCTAAAGGTTGTGACGGCGCAAGGGATGCTCGTCCCGACAGGGACACTCGTTCTGAGGCTGCTGGTGCAGGTCGGCTTCGGGATCATCCCGTTCCTCCCGTTGCTCAGCATCCTCTGGCCGCTCTGGGACGAACAGCGGCAGGCGCTTCACGACAAGGCCGTCGGCACGTTCGTCGTTAAAGCAGGCTGATTCATTGACGACGACGCGGGTTGAGATGTGTTCGATGAGAGTCGCACCGGGCAGGAAGGAGTTGACGGCAGGCGTCGCGGGAGCAACGCTCACGGGGGCGCTGTTCCTGACGCGCGCCGTAGCGTCGGCGACCACTGACTCGGTCTCTTTCGCCGGACACGACCTGCGATGGGGGTGCGCGTTCCGCCAGCGGTTCGGCATCCCCTGTCCAGCCTGCGGCCTGACGCGCAGCGTTATCATGTCGCTTCACGGCCAACTCGCCGGCGCCATCGGCATGAACCCAGCCGGCCCGCTCGTTATGCTCGGAACGGTTCTGCTCTGCGCGTCGCTGTTCGCCTTCGCTCTCCGAAGCGCCATGCTCCGTCGCCGGGACGCCTGTGACGATGGTCTTCTGCGAAAGTTCACGCTCTTGACTTCCGCCTACGGCGGACTGATTGCCCTCACGATGCTCGTCAACTGGGTGCGCATCATCGCCTGAGCGCGAAAGACACGGTGCGCGCGCACCGCGTCCGTTCAGGTAATCCGGGCCGCAACTCGGCTGCGCCCGGATTTCGCTTGCGCGCGGCGGCGAATGCGCTTAAACTCGCAACTCGTCCGGCCACGTCGGAGAGCCGGACTCGAAAGCTCCCCGTCAACAACTGTTAGTTGAAGTTTCACTCGTCCCGCGTGGGACGCGCCTCTTCGTCTCCAAAAGCCCCGCCCGTTAAGCGAAGAGCGCGCGCACTCGCCGGTGCGACCCTTTCCCGACTTCAGAGGGTCAGAAAATGGATACCCCCCAAATAATCGCCGGGCGGTTTCGCGTCGAATGCGAAATCGGAAGGGGCGGCATGGGCACGGTCTATCGCGCCTTGCACCTCGGATTAGAACGCCCCGTCGCCGTCAAAATCCTAAAACAAGAGTTTGCCGCCGCGAGCGAAGTCGCCGAGCGCTTCATGCGCGAGGCGCGCACGATGTCGCGCCTGCGTCACCCGCGCGCCGCGATGATTTTCGACGCCGGACACCTCGCCGACGGTCGTCCCTTCATCGTCATGGAGTACGTCGAAGGCGCGACGCTCGCGGAGACTTTAGCGCGCGAGGGGACGTTCGCGCCCGAACGCGCCGTCCGCGTCGCCTCGGAAATCTGCGACGTGCTCGCCGAAGCCCACGCGCTCGGAATAGTCCACCGCGACCTCAAGCCCTCGAACATCATCCTCAACGAGCGCGGCGTCTGCGTGCTCGATTTCGGCATCGCCAAAGTCTTGCAGACCTCGACCGAGATGACGCGCACGCACGCCACGACCGAATCCGGCCTCGTCATCGGAACGCCGCGCTACATGTCGCCCGAACAGTGTCTCGGCCACAAGGTCGGCCCCGCCTCAGACCTCTACAGCGTCGGCGTCCTCCTCTACGAAATGCTAACGGGGCGGCCTCCGTTCGTTGACGTGCTCTCTTCGGCAGTCCTAGTCAAACAGGCGACCGCTCAGCCCACGCCGCTCGTCGCCCTGCGCCCCGACGTGCCGCGCACGCTCGCCCACGCCGTCCACGCGCTGCTTGCGAAAAACCCCGCGCACCGCCCCGCGAGCGCGTCCGAAGCGCGACAGACGCTCGAACGAAGCGTCGCGCCCGTGCGCCGCGCCGTGAGCGACACAGAGCCTTTCGCCTCGACCATCGTCGCGCTCAACTCGAGCCGGCGCTACACGTTCACGCGCGTCGTCACGCTCTCGGCGATTCTGGCGATGATCTCGACGGTGCTCGTCGTCTGGTCTGCGAGCGCGGGGCAGACGGGCGCGCGCGCCGACGCGCTAGAAGCCGTAGCACGCAACCCCGCCGCGCTCTCGTCCGCGCTCACGTCGCCGCGCCGCGTGCGTCGGACGCCGCGCAAGGCCGACGACCCGGCGCGCGCGTCAAAAGAGAGAGGTCGGAGGTCAGAGACTAAAGACTAGAGCCGCTTCACAGAAGCGTGTTTCAGTTGAGTTAACCGAAAGAGGTTTCGACACAGAGAACACAGAAGACACGGAGTTCACGGAGATAAAACTGCGATGTTCTCTGTGCCTCCGTGTTCTCTGTGATTAATCCTTCCTCGGTAAATTCATTTGCAATTCTCTAGCCGCTAACTTGTAGCCTTTGACGCTATCTCCTGAAAATCCTCACGATGTCGGGCCAGAATTCCTTGAAGACGATGTTGTTAATGGAGCCTGTGAGGAAGGAGCGCGCGAAGCGTCGCGCTGTTGCGTCGGCGCCGGTGCGGTCGTGGCCGGGCGTGCTGTGTTCCCAGAGGTTCGAGAGCGCGCTGGCGGTGGCGACTCCGGCGAAGCGCGAGTAGTTCGGCTCGAGGTTGCCGGCGTCGTCGCGCGTGACGAAGACGCGGCTCGCGGCGTGCAGAGCGCGACGCCCGAAGCCTTTGCGCGTCGAAGCGTCGTAGCGCGGGTCTTGCTTGAAGAGGGCCGGGTAGAAGCCGGAGGCGAACAGCGTGGTCGTGCTCTTGGTGGCGAAGTTGCGCGCGGCGCGCGAACCCCAGTCGGCCACCTCGTCGCCCGTGTCCTTGTGCGGCAGGCGGTCTTCTCTAAACTGCGTCAGGCCCGCGCTCAGCGCGCTCGTCATGTAGGGCACGGGACTCAGGAAGGCGTGACGAAACGCATACTCAATCTTCTTCTCGGACGTGAGCGGCGCGAGCCTGTTCGTCGTCTGAGACGCGCCGCCTTGAGTCGTTTGAGAAGCACTGCCGCCTTGAGTCGTCTGTGTCTTCGTGCTCTGCCGCGCGGACGACGTTTCAGACGGAGCGCGCGTCGCGCGTCGCGTGTCGTTTGAATCCTGCGCCTGCGCCGCCGTGAAGAAGACTAGAAGCGCGGTTGCCGCGAGCAGCGCGCGCGCCACGCGTGAAGACGACTTGGACATCTCTTGTTCCCTCCGGTTCGTTCTCTTGAAAGGTTTTTTCTCGCCGTCATTCTAGCCCACGCGCCGAAGGCGTCGGCGCGTCTTAGGGCGAGTCGCTCAACCGGTACGGCCCGACGACTCAGCAATCCCCATTCCGCGAACAGGCGGCGCGTCGTCTTCGTAACGTTTCTGAAATTGCCCTTTTGTCACTCAAAGGCATAAAATCACGCCGAAAGAACCTTCAGCCGCGCCCGCGCGAACGGGCGGCGCGGGCCGCGGAGCGAATCCGCCGCCCGTAATTCAAAAGTCGCCGGCGCGCCTTCAACTCGTCTTCAACCCGGACGCCCCTTGCAGTAGGAGTTTCAAAAATGTACTTCAAGCAGTTCTATCTCGGATGCCTCGCGCACGCTTCCTACCTCATCGGCTCTGACGGCGAGGCGGCGGTCGTTGACCCGCAGCGCGACGTTGACCAGTATGTCGCCGAGGCGGAAGCGCAAGGGCTGAAGATTAAGTACGTCGTCGAGACGCACCTGCACGCCGACTTCGTGAGCGGCCACCGCGAACTCGCCGCGCGCACGGGCGCGGAGATAGTTTTCGGCGAACGCGCGTGCGTGCGCTTTCCACATCGAGCCGTGCGCGAAGGCGACGAACTCAAGGTCGGCAGAGTCACTCTTCGCGTCCTCGAAACACCGGGCCACACGCCCGAAAGCATCTCCCTCATCGTCACCGACACGGAAAACCCCGGCGACGCGCCGAAGGTTCTGACGGGCGACACGCTGTTCGTAGGCGACGTTGGCCGCCCAGACCTCGCGGGCGCGCGCGGCTTCACGCCCGAAGCGATGGCCGCGTTGATGTACGACAGTCTCCACGAAAAACTCCTGCGCCTCGACGACTCGACCGAAGTCTGGCCCGCGCACGGCGCAGGCTCTATGTGCGGTCGAAACATTTCAAAAGAAACACACTCGACCATCGGCGAGCAGCGTCGCTTCAACTACGCGCTCGCGCCGATGCCGAAAGACGACTTCGTCCGCTTGATGACGACCGACATCCCCGAAGCGCCCGCATACTTTCCAGCCGACGCCGAAATCAACCGCAAGGGCGCAGCCGCGCTCGACGAGTTGCCGCGTCCCGCCGCGCTCGCGGCGCGTCAGGTCGCGTCGCTCATAAACCAAGGCTACGTCGTGTTGGACGTTCGCCCGGCGGCGGAATTCGGCGCGGGCCACGTCCCCGGCGCTTTGAACATCGGCCTTGGCGGGCAGTTTGCTTCTTGGGCGGGCGCGCTCATACGTTTGGGGACGCCGATAATCGTCGTCGCGGGCGCGGAGGAGCAGGTTGACGAGGCCGTGACGAGGCTCGCGCGCGTCGGCCACGAGACCGTGCGCGGCTACCTGCGCGGCGGCATCGAAGAGTGGCGCGCTGCCGGGTTCGACGTTGCCGAAGTCCAGCAGGTCACGGTCTTAGACCTCCGACAGATGCTCGACGAGCGCGCAGACCTTCAAGTCTTAGACGTGCGACGCCCCGCGGAGTACGCCGCCGGGCACGCGCCGCGCGCGGCGAGCGCGCCCCTTGGCGTCTGGCTCAAAGAAGAGGTTGCCGAACTCGACCCCGCGCGCCCCGTCGCCGTCATCTGCGCGGGCGGGTATCGTTCGAGCGCGGCGACGAGCATGCTCAAGCCGCTCGGCTTCCGCCAACTCTTCAACGTCACGGGCGGCACGGGCGCATGGGTCGCCGCCGGCTTCCCCGTCGAAAAACCAAGCGCGACGATTTGAGTTAAGACATTTGAGTTAAGACGCAAGACGCGCGTCGCTTCGTCAACAAGCGAACTCGCGTTTGAACACTTCCGACGCCTGCTTCCGAACACCTCCGACGCCTTTCGCAACTTGCTAAACCGCCAAACCCGCGCTCGCCTTTTGCAACGCGACACGTGCGCCGGGGGCCGACGAGTCGCGCTCCGGCCTCTCAAGCTTTCGCCCCAAAAACACAAGCAAAATCGCTGAAAACAAGCGTCGAGTCGTCAACGACGAACACGGCATGAGTCTTGATTCGCTTCGTTGTGTGGCGCGCGGCTCGCGCCGACGTGGAGGTTGGAAGCGCATGTCGGAAAAGAAGGTCGTACTCGCTGGCGGAAGCGGTTTCCTCGGTCGCGCGTTGACGCTTGAACTCTCGCGCGCGGGCTACGAGGTCGTCATCCTCACGCGCAAGGCGCGGCGCGCCGACAAAGTGAAGCGCGGTTCTTCGCGCGCGCTGAAGCACGCATCTTCGCGCGCGCGATATGTAGAGTGGGACGGTCGAACCGCCGGCGCTTGGGCGCGCGAACTCGAAGGCGCAACGGCGGTCGTCAACCTCGCGGGCCGAAGCGTCGCGTGCCGGCAGACGCGCGAGAACCACCGCGAGATTCTTGAGTCGCGCGTCCGTTCGGTCGAAGCAATCGGGCGCGCGCTTGCCGCGTGCGCCGCGCCGCCGGAGGTCTTCGTGCAGGCCGCATCGCTCGCAATCTACGGCGACGCCGGTGCGCGCGTCTGCTGCGAAGACGCGCCCGCTGGGCGTGGCTTCGCGCCGGACGTGTGCCTTCGTTGGGAACATGCTTTTAACTCGCTCGACTTGAGCGCGACGCGGAAAGTTCTTCTACGCATAGGCTTCGTGCTTGGGCGCGACGGCGGCGCGCTCCCGACGCTTGCGCGCCTCGCGCGCCTCCACCTCGGCGGCACAACCGGCACGGGCCGGCAGTACGTCAGTTGGATTCACGTCCGCGACTTCTGCCGCCTCGTCCTCTGGTGCATCGAACGCGAAGACGCGCGGGGCGTCTTCAACGCGACCGGCCCCGCGCCCACGACGAACGCGGAGTTCATGTGCGAGCTTCGCTGCGCGTTGAAGCGGCGTTGGAGTCCGCGCACTCCCCGGTGGCTCGTGCGCCTCGGCGCGTTTTTGATGAGGACGGACGCCGAACTCGCGCTCAACGGGCGACGCGCGATTCCAGACCGCTTGGTCGAAAGCAACTTCAAGTTCATCTACACGAACCTCGAAAGCGCGCTCGCGGATTTGGTCGCCGAAAGAATCGTTGATAATGAAGACGAAAGAATCGTTGATGATAAAGGCGACGGTGTTGAAGAGTTGAAGGCGGCGAAGCTCGCGCGTGTTGACGTAGTTCGCCCCGCGCGTTTAGCATCGAAGGCGTCCCCCGAAAATTTAGTTTTGCGGACGGAGGAATGCTCGCCATCGAGTGGATTCGTGAAGTCTTCCAAAGCCGCTGGTTCCAGCCGCTTTCGCTCATAGTCGTGGCGACCGTCCACGGCTACGTCGCGGCTTGGCTCGCCGTGCGAATGCTCTTTCGCCCGCACAAAGCCGTCAAAGTTTTCGGCGTCACCGTCTGGCCGCAGGGCATGATTCCGCGCCACCGCGAGCGGCTCGCGCAGACAATCGGCAACGCCGTCGGCAACGAATTAGTCTCGCAAGACACGGTCGTCCACGCGCTCTTCGAGACCGGATTTTTCCAACGCAAGGTCGAGAGCTTCGTCGCCTCTTTCACCGGCGAACTCTTGAACAAAAACTACACGACCTTCCTCGACGCGCTTCCGCGCGCCGCACGCGCGCCCGTGCTCGACGCCATCGCCGCGCTCCAACTCCGCATCGCCGAACACGTCGCGGGCGTTTTGAAGAGCGAGGAGACGGCGGAAGCCGTCGGCGGATTCATAGACAGGCGAGTTGATGAGATTCTCTCTCAGCGTCTCGGCGAGACCGTGGGCGAAGAGACGTTCGAGCAAGTCTTGGGCTTCGTCGAGAATCGTTTTCGCGGCGTCGTCAACGAACGCGGCTTCGAGTCGAAGGTGCGCGAGTTCGTCTCGTCGCGCGTTGACGATTTGGCGGGCAGCCGCGCCACGCTCGCCGAGATGTTCACGCCCGACACCGTCGCGCTCATCAAGGAGCGCATTGACGGCCAAGTGCCGCCCATCGTCCAACACCTCACGGAGATCGCCACCAACAAGGGCACGCGCAAACAGATAGGCGCGCTCATCAAGCGCGAGGTTGACGACTACTACCAGCAGCTCTCCTTCTTCAAAAAAATCTTCATCTCGCGCGAGCGCGTGCATCACGAAGTTGACGATTTAGTCAACAAGACGCTCCCGCGCCGCGTCGGGGAATACCTTTCGGGCGAGGCGTTCGAGCATCAGGCCGAAGACTTTTTGAACTCGACGATTGACGGCGTTCTAGCGCGCCCCGTCAACGAACTCGTCGGCCAGATAGCGCCCGAAAAACTCGAGTTGATAAAGGACGACGTGGCGGGCCGCATACTCGCGCTCGCCCGCAGCCCGGAGCTTTCGACATCCGTTTCGGCCTACGCGACCGACGCGCTCCAACGCCTCAAGCCGCACAGCCTTCGCGCGCTATTAGAACACGCGCGCCCCGACTCCGCCGAGAAGTTGAAAGACTTCCTCGCGCGCGGCCTGATGAGCGTTCTCTCGCGCGAGGAGACCGCGCGCACGATTAATTCCATCTTGACCGCGCAGGTAGAGAAACTTCTCATCACGCCGATAGGTCGCGTCGGCGACCTCGTGCCCGAAGAGAAGATTCGCCGCGCGAGCGCGATGCTTACGGAGCGCATCACGACGGCGGCGCGCGAACGCCTGCCGGCGATGATCGCGGAGTTCGACATCGGCGGCATCGTGCGCGAAAAAGTCGCTGGCTACCCCGTGAAGAAGTTGGAAGAGTTGGTGCTCTCGGTCGCCAAGCAGCACCTGCGCACGATTGAACTTTTCGGACTCTTCATGGGTTTCTTCATCGGCGTCGTTCAGGCCGCGCTGATGTACTTCGGAATCATCGGAAGATGAAGCCGAGTCTGGAGTCTGGAGTCTGGAGTCTGGAGTCTGGAGTCTGGAGTCTGAAGTCTGGAGTCAAAGCATAGCGGAAGGCAATCGTGATGAAAGCAATCGGGTTTTGACTTCTTGCTTCAGACTCCAGACTTCAGACTTCAGACTTCAGACTCCAGACTTAAATGGCGCTTTCCTCTCTCCCGCGAAGCGCGTCGAAAGTTTTCAATAAGGGGGAATGAGCACTCATGTTTTCACGACGGATTTTCAGGGCGACGGCGCTCGTCGTGTCGCTCGCTTCGTGCGCGGCGGCGCAGCAATCGCAGGGCTTCATACGTTACGACCGCTTCGAGTCGGAGCGCGAAGACAAGTTGACGGGCGGGCGCATCGAGCGTGCGGAGTTTGAGGCCGGGCAGGCGGACATCAAGTTGACGCTGAACGTGCCTTCGTTTCGTCTGACGCTTTGGCAGAACGGCAGGGAGGTGAAGTCTTACAACATCGGCGTCGGGATGAAGGATTATCCAATCTACATCGGCGAGCGCGAGGCCGAAGAGATAATCTGGAATCCGCCGTGGATACCGCCCGCGAGCGATTGGGTGTCGGGCCACAAGGGCGTGCGGCCCGGCGAAGTAATCCGCGCGAGCGACCCGCGCAACCCGCTCGGCAAAGTTAAAATTCCGCTCGGCGACGGCTACCTCATACATCAGGCGAAGGGCGTGGGCGACCTCGGCAATCTCGTCTCGCACGGCTGCGTGCGGATGCTGCGCGCAGACCTCTACGACCTCGCCGAGAAGATAGTCGCGGCGCGCTCTCTTCCCATCTCGCGCAAGCGCATCGAGGCGGCGAAGCGTTCGTCGCGCACGCTCGTCGCGCGTCTGGATGAGCCGCTTCAGTTCGATATCAACTACGACACGCTCGTCGTAGAGAACCGAACGCTCTACATCTACCCGGACGTTTACGACCGGCGCACGAATACGGTCGCGCAACTGCGCTACGAGTTGAAGTCGAGCGGCGTTGACGATTCGGCGATTGACGACGCGACCATCGAACGAATGCTGGCAAGCGTGACGCGGCACACGAAGTTCGTCGTCCCCGTCGAGAGCATCACGCAAGGGCGCGCGCTCGAAGACGGGCGCGTCGAGCCGCTGTTCGGACAACCGACGCCCAAGCAGACGCGCCCCGCGCGAAAGAAACGCGCGGGGAGATAATTAGGGCAGGAAGAGTTAACCACAGAGGCACAGAGGACACGGAGATTGCACAGAGGATTTAAGAATCTCAAATTTGAAATTTGAAATTTCAAATTCTTAATCTCTGTGCCCGCTCCGTGCTCTCTGTGTCTGCGGTGGTTAATTCCTCCGTCAAGCGAAAGTTGCTTCAGCCGATTCTGACGGCGAGCATAGAGATTGAGCCGCCGTCGAAGCCTTCGACGGGGAACGAGACCTCTTCGCCGTCCCTCTGGAGCGCAATCGTGTAGAGGAGCGGCAGGTAGTGGTCGGGCGTCGGTGCGGAGAGGCGCGCGTCGCGGCCCATCGTCTCGTAGGCGACGAGCGGCGCGTGGTCTTTGGCTTCGAGCAGTGCGCGCGCGCGTTCCTCGAAACGCACGGCCCAGTCAAGAGGCTCGACCGTGTGGCGACCCCAAGCGTATGCGTGCAGGTTGTGGACGATGTTGCCGCTTCCCACGATGAGCACGCCCTCGTCGCGCAAGGGCGCGAGCCGGCGCGCAAGCTCGTAGTGAAACCGCGGCTCTTGCGTCTCGTCAATGCTGAGTTGGACGACGGGAACGTCGGCGGCGGGGAAGACGTGGCGGAGCACCGACCAAGTTCCGTGGTCGAGTCCCCAGCGCTGGTCTTGACGGACTTGGACGGGCGCGAGAAGTTGGCCGACGCGCTCGGCGAGTTCCGTTGAACCGGGCGCGGGGTATTGGACTTCGTAAAGCTCGCGCGGGAAACCGCCGAAGTCGTGAATCGTGCGCGGCGAAGGCATCGCCGTCACGGCGGTTTCGGGCACGTACCAGTGCGCGGAGATGGCGAGCACGGCGCGCGGTCGCGGAAGGTCTCTGCCGATTGCTGCCCAAGCCTCTGTATAGACGTTGACGAACAGCGCGTTCAGAGGGTTGCCGTGGCCGAAGAAGATTGCGGGCAGAGGCTTCGACATGTTCGCACGCCTCGCTGTTTGCCTTAACGCGTTCGCATCATTCCGTCGCGGAGTTCTTTCCGGCGGTGTCGGCGAGTTGTTTGGCTTCGGGGAAGAGTTCGAGGGCGCGCAGGAGTTGCGGGTCGCCTTCGAGTAGGAGACGCGTCGCGGCGTCAGTGCCGTAGGCCGCGAAGACCATGTTCTCGCGTATGCGAAGTTTGGCGTACTCGATGTCGCGGTCAACCTGCGCGGGGGTGAGTCCGCTTTCCGCGTCGCGTTTGACGAAATCGCGGAAGGCTTCGACGACTTTGTCGGTCATCTGAAAATCGGTCGGGCGCGGGTAGCGCGCGTACTGCGGCTCTGCGTTGACGCGGTAATTCTCAAGCCCCGCGACTTGACCGCCCGCGAGTTGGCGCGCGAAGTAGAAAGCCTCCTCGAAGAGACGCGCGCGCAGGGGCGTGCCGACTTCGCGCGGCTTCACCGTGTAGTCGGGCGTGATGCCGCCGCCGCCGTAATAGACGCGGCCTCCGGCGGTTCTGACGGGCGGGCCTGAAGGCGTAGGGGCCGGCGTCGGCTGGGCTGCGGGCGTGTTGGGCGGAACGGCGGGCGTCGCCGGATTGGTCGTGCGCTGCGGCGGCGGCTGGTCGGCGATGTTCCCGTTCTGGTGCGTGTAGTAGTCGTAGAGCGAGCCGGCGGCGTAGGAGCGTTGAATGAGTCGCCCGTAGGGCGTGTAATACTTCGCGGTCGTGAGCGTCAGGCCCGCGCCGTATGGGAGGTTGAAAACTTTTTGGACTAAGCCCTTGCCGAAGGTCGTCTCGCCGACGATGAGTCCGCGCCCGTGATCTTGAATCGCTCCGGCGACTATCTCGGAGGCCGACGCGGAGTTGCCGTTCGTCAAGACGACGAGCGGGTAGTTGACGGGGTCGTAGAGCGTGTTGTGAAACTCGCGGCGCTCGTCTTCCTCGCGCCCGCGGACGGAGACGACGGTTTTGCCGCGCGGGACGAAGTGGCTTGCGACGCGTATGGCTTGGTCGAGAAGGCCGCCGGGGTTGTTGCGTAGGTCGAGTATGAGTTGCTGCATGCCTTGACGGCTTAAGCTGTCGAGCGCGGCGGAGAGTTCGTCGGCGGTCGTCTGCGTGAAGCCGCCCGTGAGTCCGACGTAGCCCGTGCCGGGTCGAACCATGAAGGCGTTGCGAATCGAAGGCTGCGGGACGCTGCCGCGCTTGATTGTGAAGTAGAGCGGGGCTTGGCTTCCCGCGCGCTCGATCTTGATCGTGACGGGTTCGCCCTCGGGGCCGCGCACGGCCTTCGAGACTTGCTGCGTCGTCCACTCGCGCGCGTCCTTGCCGTCAACCTCAACGATTCGGTCGCCGAAGCGCAGGCCCGCGCGGTCGGCGGGCGTGCCTTCGAGCGGAGTCTGGACATAGACGCCGTCGCGGTGACGAAGGATTGAGACGCCTATTCCGGTGAACCGCGACTCTTGATCTTGAAGGAGTCGCTGGTACTCGGTCGGGGTGAAGAAGTTCGAGTGCGGGTCGAGCGTCCAGAGCATGCCTTGGATGGCGGCCTCGTTGGCCTTCTCGTAGTCAACACTTTCGACGTAGTTCTCCGAGATGACCGAGAGCGCCTCGTTGAAAGACGACTCGATGCGCGCCGCGCCCGAAGCCTCGCCGCTCGTCTGGTAGGAGAAGGCGCGGCTGCCCCAGATGCCGCCGACGAGCGTTGCGGCCAAGAGGATTGTGATTGCCGTGATGCGCGTGAACGTCCTACTGCTCATGTCTTGCTCCCGAACTTCAACAGAACTTTTACGCTTCCGGGGGTGAGAAGATTTTACCACCGAGCGAGCGAGCGGCACAGTCAACAGGAACGAGGTTTATTCATCCGTAGATTTCAGAAGCAAGAAGCCTCACCGCAGAGGCGCAGAGAGCGCAAAGGAAGCGCAGAGATATTTAACTCCTCTGCGCTGTCTCTGCGAACTCTGCGCCTCTGCGGTGAACCTCCTAACATTTCCCACGACGGAGGCGTGCGCGACGGGCGCTGTGATATATTTTTGATGGTTAGACGCGACCGTTAATTCGCTAAGATTTGCGAACTGACTCGCGGCCCGAATTTTCCGCGAAAGAGTTTTTTCAGACAGATGTCTTCGTCCCTCTCAATCGTCATCCCCGCATACAACGAGTCGGCGCGCATCGCCAAGACGCTGCGCGAGGTTCTTGCTTACCTCGACGAGCAGCCGCGCGGCGGCGAGGTCATCGTCGTTGACGACGGCTCGCGCGACGACACGAGCCGCGTCGCGGAAGCGGTAATCGCCGAGCACGCGCGCGGGCGTGCCGAAGGCCGAGTCGTGCGCGTCGAGCCGAACCGCGGCAAGGGAAACGCCGTCCGCACGGGACTTCTCGCCGCTCGCAACCGCGTCGCCGCATTCTTCGACGCAGACCTCTCGATGCCGATAACGGAGACGCCGAAGCTCGTCGAGCCGGTACGTTCCGGCCAGTACGACATCGTTCTCGGCTCGCGCGCCCTAGACCGAAGCCTCATCGGCACGCACCAGCCTTGGACGCGCGAACAATCGGGGCGCGTCTTCAACCTCGCCGTGCGCGTCTTGACGGGCCTTCCGTTCGCCGACACGCAATGCGGCTTCAAGGCGTTCCGAATGGACGTTTGCCGCGCCGTGGTCGAAGGCGCGCTGATTGACCGCTTCGGCTTCGACGTCGAACTTCTCTTCATCGCGCACCGCGCGGGGCTGCGTCTGCTCGAATACCCCGTCCGTTGGAACGATGTCGAGGGCGGCAGCGTCAGCTTCAAGACCGGCCTCCAAGGCTTCGCCGAACTCCGACAGATTCGCGCAAACTCCCGCCGCGGCCTCTACGACGAAGCAATCCGACGCACACGCGCCGCCGCCGAAGCGGTTAAGAACAACAGGCTGCTCAACGCCGACGGCGAGGGAATCGAGACGGACGCCTCGCCCGAACTCGCCGGGCAGAGGATTTAAGAAAAATTGATAAGTGCTTGATGCCGGGTGTCGGTTAGAATTGAAACCAGCATCTTAGCAAAAAAAGTTGAGGTCTAAGAACATGAAGGACAGTTTCGCGGAAGTAGTGGAAGAGGTGAAGAATTTATCCACCGAAGAAAAGTTGGAGCTGAGAAGCCTCATCGAAAAATACTTAGCCGAGGAAAGAAGAGAGGAGATATTTGATAATTACCAAGCGAGTCTGGGCGAATTGAAAGAGGGCAAGTTGGCGTTCGCGGGCGATGTGGACACGCTCAAAGGAATGCTCGATGATTGAGATCGCCTTCAGTTCGTCCTTCAAAAGGGCGTTCAAGAAGAACGTCGCGGGGAACGCGAGTTTGGAGACAAGATTCTGGGAGCGGGTGGAGCTTTTCAAGAACAATCCCTTCGATCCGAAACTGAGGACGCACAAACTGTCAGGGAAACTCAAGGACTTATGGAGTTTCAGTATTGAATATGACCTGCGAGTGGTCTTCTCATTTGCCGGACAGGGTAGAGCCATCTTCGTAGATATTGGCGGTCACAAAGAGGTCTATTAGCCTCTAACGTCCGGCGTCAACATTATGACAGCAAGACTCAACGTCAACATTGACCACGTTGCGACCGTCAGGCAGGCGCGGCGCGCGCCGGAGCCGAGCGTTGTGGCGGCGGCGATGATGTGCGAGGAGGCGGGCGCGGACGGAATCACCGTCCACCTTCGCGGCGATAGGCGTCACATACAGGACGAAGACATCTACGCGCTGCGGCGCGTCGTCACGACCTACCTCAACTTGGAGATGGCGGCGACAGACGAGATGGTCGCAATAGCGCGCGACGCGCGCCCCGACGCCGTGACGCTCGTCGCCGAACGCCCCGACGAGATTACGACCGAGGGCGGACTTGACGCCGTCTCCAACTTCGACTCGGTGCGCGCGGCAGTTGATCGCCTGCGCGAGAACGGCCTGTTCGTAAGTCTCTTCATAGACCCGGACGCGCGCCAGATTGAGGCGTCGCAGAAGGCTGGCGCGCAGCAGGTCGAACTCTGCACGTCCAGCTACTCGGAGGCCACGCTCGGCGCGCGCGCCGTACACTCCGAAGGACGCGTGCGCGCCGCAGCCGAACTCCAACGCCTGCGCAAAGCCTCGATGCTCGCCGCGCAGTACGGCCTTCACGTCGCCGCCGGGCACGGACTCACCTACCGAAACATCGGCGAGGTCGCAGCCATACCCGAAATCACCGAGTTCAACATCGGCCACAACGTCGTCGCGCGCGCCGTTCTGACGGGCCTCTCGGAAGCCGTCCGCGAGATGCGCGCGCGCATACGCGACGCGAAGCCGTAATCCCCGCGCCGCGCGTCTCACGATTTCGGTCGTCTGGCCTCAAGCTGTTAAGATAAACGCGCTCCCCGCAAAAACTCTTTGCCGAATGGAGAAAAGGCGTGCGCCTGAAGCCTCGCCCTCATCGAATGAACGCATCAAAGCCTTTGATGAAGTCGTCGAAAATATTCCTAACAATCGCGGCTCTGCTTCTTTCAGTCTCTTTAACTCCGACGCCGCTTCGCGCGCAAACGTCGCAGACTTTGACGCTCGCCAAAATCGAGTTCAAAGGACTCGAACGCGTGACCGAGGCCGAGGCTCTGGAAAAGAGCGGCTTGCGGACTGGACAGGTCGTCACGATTGCGGACTTAGACGCCGCCGCCGACCGGCTCGTCGCCTCCGGCCTCTTCAAGAACCTGAGCTACGGCGTGAAGGGTAAGACCGACAACGCCGTGCTCACCTTCACGGTCATCGAACAGAGTTGGAACATGGCCGTCGTCTTCGACAACTTCTACTGGTTCACCGACGACGAGTTGAAGGAGGCCGTCCGCCGCAAGTTGCCGGCCTTCGACGGCACCGCGCCCGAAGCCGGAAACGTGACCGAACAGATAAGGCTCGCGCTTCAAGAGCTTTTAGCCGCGCGCAAGATTGAAGGGACGGTCGAATACAAACTCACTTCCGACGTTTCCAACCGTGTGGTGCGACACCTCTTCAGGGTCAAGGACGCGGGGCTGAGGGTCTGCAAGTTAAACTTCGCCGGCGCGCGCGCCGTCTCGGAGGAGATGCTCGTCTTGAAGTCGGGAGGGATTTTCGACAACGACTACTCGCAGGTCTATACGGCGGAGTTCGTCGAGAGCAACCTGCTCCCGCTCTACCGCGAGCGCGGATACCTTCGCGCGTCAATCGCCGCGCCGAAGACGAAGCAGGAGGCGACAGACGAGTGCAAGGGCGTCGGTCTCACGCTCTATGTTGACGAAGGCCCGATATACGTCTGGGACAAGGCCGTCTGGGAAGGCAACACCGTTCTCACGCAGCAGGAGTTGGACGCCGCGCTCGGTATGAAGTCGCGCGAGATAGCAAACGGACTGAAGATTGACAAGGGCCTCGCGGGCGTTCGCAAGGCTTACGGTCGCAAGGGCTATCTCGCTTTGCGCATGCGCGCCGCGCCTGAGTTCGACGACGAGAACCGGCGCGTCGCGTACCGCTACGCAATCGAGGAAGGCCCGCAGTATCACATGGGCGACCTACGCATCACGGGCCTCACCGAACAGGACTCAAACAACCTTCACGGACGCTGGCGACTTCTTCACGGCGAGGTTTACGACGAGGGCTACTTGGAAGAGTTCCTCAAGAAGACCGTGCTCGAATTCTTGAAGGACGCCGCGCGCGAAGGCCACCCGCTCCCCGCGCTCAAAAACGTGACCAAGATTGTCCCGAACAACCAGAAGCAGACCGTTGACGTGACGATTGACTTCAAACCGGAGTCCGCGCCCGCAGCGCCACCGAAGCCTTGAGGAAGAGACTAGAGACTAGAGACTAGAGGCTAGTTAAAATTAATACTTCCAATGCCTGATGGACGATGACAGTCTCTCCGCTGGCTGTCGTCGTCCATCATTCTCCATCTCCGTGGAGAATTCCTTCGCCCTGAAACTCAAAATGATTACTTGACGGGAGAATATATCCATGTCCCAACGCTTCAAAAATCCCACACTCCCACTCGACACCCTCCGCCAACTCATACGCCCCATCCTCCTGCTGCTCCTGACCCTCTCCCTGTCGGCAGACAAACTCGCCGCGCAAAATGGTGGAGAGATAACGGCGCTGAAACTCCGTCAGCCCATCGAGCGCGAACTCGCCGGAGGACAAGCACACTCGTACACTATCGCGCTCATTGCCGGTCAATTCCTGCGCGTCGTCGTCGAGCAAAGAGGCGTTGATGTTGTGTTGACGCTCTACGGGCCGGACGGGCGGAAACTCTCTGAAGTTGACAGCCCGAACGGTACGCAGGGGCCTGAAACCGTTTTGCTCGTGGCGGAGGTCTCCGGCTCTTACCGTCTGGAGGTGCGCTCGCCGGACGAGAGCGCACAGGCCGGGCGCTACGAGGCGCGGCTCGAAGAGTTGCGCCCCGCGACGGAGCAGGACAAACAGCGCGTCGCAGCCCAGCGCGCCGTTATGCACGCAACGCAGTTGCGCGCTCAAAGGAGCGCCAGTTCCGCGCGAGAGGCGATTAAGGAGTATGAGCAGGCGCTCGCAATCTTTCGTGCGCAGGGCGCGCGCGATGAAGAAGCCGCCATGCTCTTCAACATCGGGGACGTTTACTACAACGTAGATGAGAACCTGAAGGCGCTCGATTACTTGAAGCAGTCGCTTTCAATCAGACACACACTCGCCGACCGTTACAACGAGGCCAGCACCCTCAAAGCCATCGGGCAGGTGTACGACGAACTGGGAGACAAACGCAAGCAACTCGACTACTACAAGCAAAGCTTAGCGCTCATACAGTCTTTGGGAGACACGCGCGACGAGATAGAGATGCTCTTTGATGTGTCTAAGGTTTATGAATACCTAGGCGACAGCCAGCAGGCGCTCAATCACTTGAACAAGGCGCTCGCGCTCGACCCTCCCGAAGATAAAGACGGGGTTGGTTCTATCCTCCAACGCATCGGCTCTACCTACGAGGACTTGGGCGACGAGGCGCAGGCGCTCAATTACTACAACCAAGCCCTGAAACTGTTTCAAGCCTCCGGCAATACTTACGGGCAGTCCATCGTGTTTAATCGCATGGCCGACATCTACGACGCGTCGGGCGATAAGCGGAAGGCGCTCGAACTCCACACGGCAGCGCTCTCGATTAAAAAGAGTTTGGACGCGACCGCCGAGCAGGCCGTCACGCTCACGAACATTAGCAAGCTGCGCAACGACTTGGGACAGCGGCAGCAGGCGTTGGCCGATCTCGACGAGGCGATTCGTTTGAGCCGTTCGGTAGAGGCCAGCCTTGATAAAGTCGCCGTGTTCACCCAGATTGCGAACGCCTGCGACGCTCTGGGCGAAAAGCAGAAAGCGCGCGAGTTCTTCGAGCAAGTGCTATTGATTGCTCGTTCGAGGCAAGACAAATTCTCTGAAGCCGGGGCGCACTTAGGTCTCGCGCGAACTTACCCTGATGGGAGCGAGCAGGCGCTCGACCACTTGAATCAGTCAGTGCTGCTCTGGCGTGCCGCAGGCTTCAAGTCTGCCGAGGCCGACACGCTGGTCAGCATTGCTCGCGCCGAGCGCGTTCGCGGTAGTCTCACCAGCGCTGTCGAGCGCACGGAGGCCGCGCTTGTGATTCTCGAATCCCTGCGCGCCAACATCACTAATCAGGAACTCCGCTCCTCTTACTTCGCTACAGTTCACAGCTACTACGAGTTCTACATTGAACTGCTGATGCGCCTGCACGCGCAGCAGCCGTCGGCGGGCTACGACGGCAAGGCGCTGCAAGCGTGTGAGCGCGGGCGTGCGCGTTCGCTGCTTGAAACTCTAGCCGAAGCCAACGCCGACATACGGCAGGGCGTAGATTCCAAGCTGCTCGAACGCGAACGCGCGTTGCAGCAACAACTCAACGCCAAAGCGCAGGCGCAGTTGAGACTCTTGAGCCGTTCGCACGCGGAGACGGAGGCGAACGCTATCGCCGGAGAGGTAGAAGCGCTGACGAACGAGTTTCGGCAAGTCGAAACGCAAATCAGGCAAACCAGCCCGCGTTACGCGGCCCTGACGCAGCCCGTACCGCTCACACCGAAAGAGATACAAACGCAGGTGCTCGACGCCGACACCGTGCTGCTCGAATTCTCGCTCGGCACGGAGCGCAGCTACCTTTGGGCGATGACGCCGAACACCATCACGAGCTACGAGTTGCCGAAGCGTGAAGAGATAGAAACAGCCGCGCGGCAGTTCTACGAATTACTCACAACGCCCCCTTCGCAGGCGACCGACGCCGCGCCGGGTAAGAGCGAATCGGGCGGAGGGTTGCAGCTACGTACTGGCAAACGACTCGCGCAAGCGTCGGCGCAGTTGAGCCGAATGCTGCTCGAGCGGGTCGCGCCGCTGCTGGGCAACAAGCGCTTGCTCGTCGTCGCCGACGGCGCGCTGCAATACATACCGTTCGCGGCCCTGCCAATTCCGACGGGCGACGCGGGCACGACGACAGCCGCGCCGCTTATCGTCGAGCATGAGATAGTGAATCTGCCGTCAGCTTCGGCGCTCGCCGTGCTGCGGCGCGAGTCGGGCACACGCTCACCCACGACCAAGACGTTGGCGATACTGGCTGACCCCGTGTTCGGAAGAGACGATGAACGTCTCAAAGCGCGAACTGGTAAAACGGAGGCGCGCGGACGCGTTGAAGCCGTGCGCGTAGACGAAACACATGCGCGCGGTTTGGTCGTGACCACAGCTGCAAAACAATCAGGGGTTGCAGACGCCGATCTGAGCATCCCGCGCCTGCCGGGTACACGGCGCGAAGCGGACGAGATTGTTAAGCTCGTTCCTCCAACCCAGTCTAAAGAGGCACTCGACTTCGCGGCGAGCCGCGCGACGGCCACCAGCACGGAACTCGGCCAGTATCGTTACGTACATTTCGCCACGCACGGCCTCATCAACAGTCAACACCCGGAACTCTCCGGCGTCGTGCTCTCCCTGTTCGACGAGCGGGGCGAGCCGCAGGACGGTTTCCTGCGCGCGCACGAAGTCTTCAACCTGAAACTGGCGGCGGACGTGGTCGTGCTGAGTGCGTGCCAGACGGGATTGGGCAAGGAAGTCAAAGGCGAGGGGCTAATTAGCCTCACGCGCGGATTCATGTACGCAGGCTCTCCGCGCGTGGTCGTCAGCCTTTGGAGCGTCAACGACGCGGCGACCGCGGAGTTAATGGTGCGCTTCTACCGAGGGATGTTGAAGGAGAATCTGCGCCCGGCGGCGGCGTTGAGGGCGGCGCAAATCTCTCTGATGAAAGAGGGCCGTTGGGAGTCGCCGTTCCACTGGGCCGCGTTCACCTTACAGGGTGAGTGGCGCTAGTCGCGCGGCGGATGAGCTTAATTGACGTAGCCTTCCGGCTCGCCGCCGTCCGTGTCCGTGGTGGAGGCTTCGAGCGAGCGCGGCCTCGTTGTCTCTTCTTCGAGACTCCAAATCTCGTACAACTCGGGCGGGACTTCGGTGACGAAGCGGGAGGGGCGTTGGAGTAGGGTTTGACGGCTTGAGTAGTCTGTGACCATAAGCGGGTAGGTTATGTAGAGTTGGTCTTGCGCGCGCGTGAGCGCGACGTACCAGAGGCGTCGTTCCTCTTCTTCGCCTTCCGTATCGCGCAAAGAGCGGGGCGAGGGAAACTTGCCGTCGGCGGCCCAGATGATGAAGACGGCGCGCCATTCGAGTCCTTTGGCTTGATGGATGGAGGAGAGCGTGAGGAGTTCGTCCTCGTCGCCGCCTTCTACGACGTCTTCCGACGTCAAGCTTTGCGGCGCGCCGTAGCGTTCGGTTGAAAGCAGCGCGAGTTCGGCCAAGAACTCTTCCGCCGAACTGAAGCGCGCGCTGTAGTGCGCGAGTTGGCGAAGGTCTTCGAGACGCGCTTCGGCGTTGTCGAAAGTGTTCTCAAGATAGTCTTCGTAGCCGCGCGCGAGCACGGTCTCTATCTGACGCGCCGGACTTGCGCGAATTTCGTCTCTCACCAACTCTTCGAGGAGCGCACGAAACTCCGTCCAGCCCGTGCCGCGACGCGTGGCCGCCGCGTCGGCCTCGCCGCGCAGGACGAGCGCGAGCGGGTCTGTCGCGTAGGAGATTCGCTCCCAGACGCGGTTGGCCGTACTCGCGCCGACGTTCGGGATGAGTCGAAGACAGCGTTTCCAAGCGAGTTCGTCGCGCGGGTTGGCCGTCAGGCGAAGGTACGAAACAACGTCCTTGATGTGAGCCTGCTCGAAGAAGCGCACGCCGGAGCGGACGCGGTAGGGGATGCCGCGGCGCGTGAGTTCGAGTTGAAGTTCGAGCGAGTGGTAATGCGAGCGATAGAGGACGGCCATCTCGCTTAAAGAGACTCCTTCGTCGCGCAACTCAAGGATGCGCGAGGCGACGAAGGCGGCCTGTTGGTCTGCGTCGCGCGAGGGGACGAGCGCGGGCGCGAGTCCGAGCGTGGGGCGCGCGGCGCGTAAAGTTTTGGTGAACTGCTTTCGGTTCGAGGCGATTGAGATGTTGGCGACCGAGAGTATTTCGGGGGTCGAGCGGTAGTTGGTTTCGAGCCGGAAGACGCGCGCGTCTGTGTAGCGTTTGGGAAACTCGTATATACCTTCGACGGACGCGCCCCGGAAGGCGAAAATGGACTGCGCGTCGTCGCCGACGACCATAACGTTTCGATGCTTGACCGCCAGAAGGTCAACTATCTCCGACTGTAGCTTGTTCGTGTCCTGATACTCGTCAACTAAAACGTGCTCGAACTGCTCTTGATAGAGGCGCGCGATTTCTTCTCGCTCTTCCAAGAGACGCTTCCAGTTCAGCAGAAGGTCGTCGTAGTCCATCACGTTGCGCTCGCGCTTGCGCTCCATGTAGAGGCGGTCAACGCGCGTTATCTGTTGCGCGAGCGGCTCGAAGTAAGGGTAGCGGCGCGCGACTACTTCCGAGATGGGCGTGTCTGTGTTCGTGGCGAAGCTGATGATGTCTTGGAGGACTTCCGCCTTGGGGAAGCGGCGGGCGCGAGTGTCAATTCCGGCCTCGTCAACGCAGACGGAGAGGAAGTCTTTGGCGTCCGCCGAATCAAGTATCGAGTAGTTCGACGTGTAGCCTAGACTTTCGGCGTGGCGGCGCAAGCACAGGTTGGCGATGCGGTGAAACGTGCCGCCCCAGATGCGGCGCGCGGCGTCCGACGCTCCGCCCGTCAACTGCTCGACGCGCCGTAGCATCTCGCGCGCGGCGCGGTTCGTGAAGGTCGCCAGAACTATTCGCGCCGGCGCGACGCCGTGCTCGACCAAGTAGGCTACGCGGTATGTGATTGCGCGCGTCTTTCCGCTGCCCGCGCCCGCGATGACGAGCGTCGGCCCGGCGTGCGAGGTGGCAACAGCGAACTGCTCCTCGTTCAACTCCTCGCGGTAGCGCGCGAGACGGTCGGGCAGATTCGACCCCGCCGGACGTTTGATTACGTAACGCTTCATTGACTCTACGGCTTATAGCACGCGAGCGCGCGGCGCGTAAACGCGATGCGCGCCCGCGACTCTTCGCGCGTAGCCGCGCAACGCAAAAGCCCCCGACTTTTGTCGGGGGCTTTGCGGCTTTCGGAAGGCGAAAGGCTACTTGCCCGTGTTGACGAACTGTATGCAGTCGCCCTGATTCTTGAAGCGGCGCGGCGTGTCGAACGTCTGCCAGCCGCCGTTCTTACACTGGTCTTTGTTCGTCGGCGGGCCGACGTGCGGCGTCGGAGTCGGAGTCGGTGTCGGCGTCGGCGTTGGTGTTGGCGTCGGCGTCGGTTTGCACTTGCCCGCGCTGCCGGCGTTGAAGATTGTAAGGATTTCAACCTGCGTGAGCGGGCGGCTGAAGACCTCGACTTCGTCCGCGAGGCCGTTGAAGTTGCCGACCGCGGGTTGAGTCCGTTGGCCGATGGTCAGCGGGTAGTTGCCCGAATAGAAGATCGGGCCTGACGGCTCCGTACAGGCGAAGCAACTGTGAAGTTGGAACGTCTGCTGTACGCCGTTGACGTAGAGCTTTAGAGAGCCTGTGCCGCCGACGCCGTCGTAAGTCACGGCGACGTGATACCACTGTCCCGCGACGACGGTCGCCGGCGAAGACCTGTAGTAAGTTCTCACGCCGCCGCCGCCCGCGACGAAGCCGACCGTTCCGTCCGTCTCGATTTGAAGTTGGTATCCGTCGAAGTCGCCTTGATTGGAAGTGACGATTGAAGAGGCAGACGTGCCGGGCGGGTTGCTCAGGTCTGTCGCCCGAAGCCAGAGGTCAACGGTTATCGCGCCGGGGTGGAGCGAAGGGTTGGCGGGGACGTTCACGTAATCGTCAATGCCGTCGAAGGAGAAGGCTTGACTGACCATGCCCGGTGCGAACGTCGCGCCGTTAACCGTCGTTCCGTTATTGACGCCGGTCAAGTCGTTCGCGTCTCCGTCTCCGGGCCACCAAGCGACCATGTTCGCGGGCGGCGCGGCGCACGCCGGAGGCGTAGTTGTAAACGCGTAGGTGGTCGCGTTGATGACAGGATAATTTTCGCCGCCGGTGACGAAGATGGAGTTGCCGACCGTGACGGCGGCGAACTTGGAGAGCGGCTGCGGCAGAGGCACGCCCGCCGTCCAACTGTCCGTCGAGGGGTCGTAAACGTCTGCGCGCGGCGCGTCGGTCGTATCGGTCTGGCCGCCGGCGACGTAGATCAAGCCGTTGAGGACGGCGGCGCGCGCGTAAGTCCTGACCGCGGGCATCGGCGACTTCGCTGACCAAGTGTTCGTCAGCGTGTCGAACTCGAAGACCGTGTCGTGCAGAAAGCCGCCGGGGTTCTGGCCGCCGAAGATATAGATTTTGTTGCCGAGGGTAGCGCCCGCGGCGAAGTCGCGCGGCTCGGGCAGGGCGGGAAGAGTCGTCCAATGGTCGAGAACGGGGTTGTAACTTTCCGCGTCGTCGAGCACGGTGTCGGTCACGTCCGGGTGAAACTGATGACCGCCGAGGGCGTAGAGTGTTCCGCCCACTTCCGCCGTGACGAAGCTCGACTTGGCGACCGCGAGAGGGCTTGCGGTCGTCCAACTGTTTGTTAAGGGGTCGTAAACCGAGACGGTCGCGAGCGAAGACGTTGAGCCTGTTGGGACGCCGCCTATAACGTAGAGCTTCCCGCCAGCCGACGCCCCGCCGGCCTCGTTGACGACGTATGGAAGCGGCTGGACGCTGCGCCAAGTGTCGCCGACGGGGTTATAGACTTCCGCCGCGTCGCTCAGGACGCCGAAGAACTGGTACGCGCCGCCGACGGTGTAGAGTTCGCCGTTGAGGACGGCGTAGGCGGGGTCGGAGCGCGGCGTCGGCATCGAGGCTTTCGTGGCCCACGCGCCGCTCTGCGCGGTGGCGAGACTGGAGACGACGACAGCCGTCAGGATTATCGAAGCGAGCAAGAGGAGCCGGTAGGTTGACTTCATCGGATTGTTCCTTTCCGCCCGATGAGGGGCGTCTGGTTGCGGAGCGTGGGAAGTCGAGCGGGGCGGCTTCTGGATGGATTGGCGTCGGAAGGCTCGCGCGCGGGAGGCAGGTCGGCGGGGGCGAAAACTCTTTGCGGAAGGCCCGCGCGGGCCTTTTGAACTACTCAGGCGGCGCGAGAATATAAAAGCGCGTTTCTCAAGTCAAGAATTTCAACCGGACGATATCAAGTTTGCGCGCGTGCCGCGCTTCCGCTTCGTTGACCTGACGACCTTCCCCGCGCCCGGAGGCATCGCAGACTTTCGACCAAGAACTTCGACGTTAGTGGTCGTGAGCGGCATCAACGAGGCGGCGACGTGCCTTGCGTCGAACGGCGTGGCGACGACGCCATCCACGGTGAACGTCCAAGGGACGACGCTTGAGACGCCGCCCTCGCAACCCAATGGCAGTGGCTTCAACTCGACTCTCGGCGGGGAGGGGGAGAGGGGGAGAAAGGGAGAAAGGGAGAAAGGGAGAAGGAAAGGACGCCGCCGTCAGCGTGCGCGTGCTCTCTCTCCCTTTCTCCCTTTCTCCCCCTCTCCCCTTCTGTCCCTTCTCCCTTCCTTCTTCCGCGTTGCATTTGCGTCGGATGAAAGCTACGATGTTTGCCACACCCTTTAATATTTTTGCTGAGCGAGCGAGGTCAAAGCGAGATGAAATTTCCGGGCGGGATGAACATCCAGCAGATGATGAAGCAGGCGCAGGCCATGCAGGAGAAGATGCAGAAGGAGATGGAGGAGATGGTGGTTGACGCCACAGCAGGAGGAGGCGTCGTCACCGTCCAGATGCGCGGCACGAAGGAGGTCGAGTCAATCAAGATTGACCCCGAAGCGGTCAAAGAGGGCGACGTCGAGATGCTCCAAGACCTCATCGTCGCAGCCGTCAACGAGGCCGGGCGCAAAGTTGACGAGGCCATGAAGTCGAAGCTCGGCGGAATGCTCCCGCCCGGACTCCTCTAAGAATTTCGGATTGCGGATTTGGAGCAACGTGTCTTTCGTCAAGAACCTTGCGTGTATGTGCAAGGCTAACCGATGACAACACGACTCTCATTAAATCCGCAACCCGCAATCCGCAATCCGCAATCGAGCCATGCTTGAGTATTCCGAACCCGTAACCAAACTCATTGACGAGTTCAAGCGTCTGCCCGGCGTCGGCCAAAAGTCGGCGCAGCGTCTCGCCTTCCACGTCCTGCGGATGACCGAAGCCGACGTTGAGCGCTTCGTCGCCGCGCTCGAAGAGGTGAAGCGCAAGATTGTGATGTGCTCTGTGTGCAACAACCTCACCGACGTTGACCCCTGCCGCTTCTGCACTTCCACCGCGCGCGACCGCTCCGTTATCTGCGTCGTCGAAGAGCCTTACAACCTCGTCGCCGTCGAGAAGACGCGCAGCTACAACGGACTCTACCACGTCCTTCACGGCGCGCTCTCGCCCATACGCGGACTCAGCCCCGAAGACCTGCGGCTCGCAAACCTCCTGCCGCGCCTGCGCCCCGAAAACAACGAAGGCGTCGCGGTGCGCGAGGTCATACTCGCCACCAATCCCAACACCGAAGGCGAGGCCACCGCCAGCTACGTCAGCCGACTCTTGAAGCCCCTCGGCGTACGCACAACGCGCATCGCAATGGGAATGCCCGTCGGCTCAGACCTCGAATACGTTGACGAAGTAACGATGGACAAGGCGCTCGCCAACCGGCACGAAATTTAAGAAGGCAAAAGGCAAGCCGCTGCGCGGAAGGCAAAAGGCAAGAGGCAAAAATCAAAAGGAGGATGAGAGACACGGTGTTTCTTATCCTCCTTTTCGCCTTTTGAGTTTTAACTTTTGCCTCTTGCCTTTTGCCTTCGCTTCGTTAGAAGCGCACGTGTTCTTCGGCCACGTCTTTTTTGCACTCGACGCAGGAGTCGCCGTCGTCGTACCACTTGGCGTCGAAGTCAACGAGCGAGAGTATGGGGAGCGACTCGCCGCCGACGTCGAGTTTGTCGGGCGCGCCGCTGAAGCGTACGATGACGCCGCCGCCGATTACCTTCGCGCCGAGTTGTTTGACGAGTTCCACGGTCTCTTGCAAGGCCGCGCCCGTGCGCGAGATGTCGTCAACGATGACGCAAGGGTGTATCTCGCCCGCGTTGACATACTGACGGAACATTCGCTTGCCTTCCTCGCGCTCGGCCCAGTAAATCTGCTCCGCGCCCAGAGCCTCGCGCACGGCGAACGCGACGGGGATGCCGCCGGGGCTTGGGCTGATGATGGAGACCTTGGGGAGCGCGCTCGAAATGTCTTTCTCAAGCCGGAGCTTGCGCGAGAGCGCGACGGCGAGCACGCGCGCCGTGTCGTAGTAGCGGAAGGCGAGCGGCATCTGGAAGTAGTGCGGCGTGTGCTGCCCCGAAGGATAGACGAAGTGTCCTTCGCGGTACGCGCCAGTCCTCTTCAAAATCTCCATCACCTCGTCCTGCTCAGGAATCAGTCGCGGCATCATGGTTGTTAGTCTTCTCTCCTGTGTATTTAGAGGTCGGAGGTCAGAGGTCGGAGGTCAGTAAAGTAGCCGGCTCGCCCTGAAGGTGCGCCGTCTAAACAGCGCGCCACAAATTAGGACGCAACGACTGACCTCTGACCTCTAACCTCTAACCTCTGATTTTCGCCACAGCATACCACACGCGCGCGCGCCTTTCCCTACTCGTCGAGCGCGCGGCTGATGACGCGTCGCTGGCTCTCGCTCAAATCCGCGGGCAGCGCATCGCGCGCGAACCACTCCGCGCGGTCAACCTCGAAACTCTCCCGCGCCCGCGCAACCGACTCCGACGGGAGACTCCCTCGGAATACGACTTCGACCTGACGCACGCTCCGGAGCGTGCGCACGAACGCTAGTTCGACGCGCTCCAACTCTATCCCCGTCTCCTCGCGCAACTCGCGCCTGATGGCCTCGTCGGGCTGCTCGCCCGTGCGCAGGAAGCCGCCGGGCACACCCCAACCGCTTCCCTTTCGCAACGTGTGGCGAAGCAGAAGCACGCGCCCGCGTTCGTCCGTCAAGACCGCGCCCGCCGTCACGGCGAAGCGCGGCTGCGCGAGCCACACGCCCGCGCGCCTCACCAACAGCGGCGAACGCTTCCAAAGCCCCGCCAGTAAACTCTTCAACATGCGACAAGGATAAATGAAGAAATGATGAATGCGGAATGATGAATGATGAATTAAAACCACGGCCTTTGTTTCATTCATCATTCATCATTCCGCATTCATCATTTCTTCCTGTTGACGCTCCTCAAGCCTTGAACGTAAGATGCCTGCGAGACTTTCGAGAGAGTTTCGACCCGCACTTTTCTGAAATTCTTAAAGGAATCCGGGACGGAAAATAATGTCGAGCGAAGCAGAACAGACGGGCGCGAAGCAAGCGCCGGCGGAGCAGCAGGAGTCGCGCGCGGGCGTGCCGCGACGTTTCGCGCCGGGGCAGACCGTTTGCAACGAGAAGAACGAGAAGGGCAAACTCTGCAACGGCCACCTCAAACAACTCAACACACAGCACGCAGCCGAAGAGTTCCTTCGCGGCGACGACGTGCTCTACCGTTGCCAGACGTGCGGCGCGCTCTACATGGGGCCGCCGATGGGCCACGTCCGCGACCCTCGCAAGCAGACGCGCTACGTCGAGCGCGACCTCGCCGCCATTCTCCAAGCCGCGGGCGGCACGCTTCCCGCTTACAACTACCCCGCACCCACTTGGCGCGACACGCCCGCGCCCGAACGCTTCGCGCCGTCGTCGAGTCGCACGCACGAGAAGCGCGAGTCTCCCGTCGTCAACTCTTCTCCTTCGGCTGACGCGCACCGCCCGGCAGCAGAAGCGCAGGCCGCGACCGGACACGCCTCAGCCGCGCCCTTGAGTCCGGCGGCTGCCACGGCCTCGCCCGCCGCCGGCGCGGAGACGGTTTCAGACCTCGCCGCCGATGCCTCGACCGAGTTGACGGCAGCCGCGCCGAAGGACGAAAGAACTAAACCTTCTGAAGCCGCATCCGCAGTCGAGACTAAACCCGCCGCCGAAGCCAAACCGAAAGCGAAGAAAGGAGCGGGCGGCTTCAAAGTCCCGCCCGAACTCCAACCCCAACCCGGCGAGACTTTCGAACAGAAGGTCGCGCGCCTCAAACGCATCAACGAAGAGGCCAAACGCGCCGCCGGAAAACTGTAACTGAAAGAAGTTAACCACAGAGGCACAGAGAGCACGGAGGATGCACAGAGTTTGAATTCTCTGTGCATCCTCTGCGTCCTCTGTGTCTCTGTGGTTAACTTCTTTCAATCCGCGAACATTCTCTCAACTCTTTCCGCACTCCGTTTTTGCGCGCGGCGCGTCCGGCGTGCTTAAATGCCTTCATTCCGAAAGGGACAAACGATGCGGCACGAAAACACGCTCGCTCCCAACCAGACGGCGCTCGTCGTCGTTGACGTGCAGGAGTCTTTCCGCCCGCACATCCCTGACTTCGACGAACTCGCCGCGCGCGCCGCACGCCTCGTGCAAGCCGCGCAACTTCTTGGCGTCGCGGTCGTCGTCACCGAGCAGTATCCGAAGGGCTTGGGCCGCACGGCCACGGAGATTCGCGCCGTGCTCCCCGAAAATTTCGCGCCCGTCGAGAAGACCGCCTTCAGTTCGTGCGGCGCGCAAACCTTCGTCGAGCGACTCGAATCGGCGGGCGCGCGGCAAGTCGTCTTGTGCGGCATAGAGGCGCACGTCTGCGTCAACCAGACTGCGCACGACCTACTCGCGCGCGGCTATCAAGTTCACATTCTGACCGACTGCGTTTCGTCGCGCGCGGCGCACAACCGTCAGGCCGGACTCGACAAGATGCTGCGCTCCGGCGCGCTCCCCTCTTCAATCGAACTCGCCCTCTTCGAGTTGATGCGCGACGCGCGACACGAACAGTTCAAGGCGATTCAGAAACTAATAAAGTAGCGGTTAGCGATTAGCCGTTAGCTTTTAGCTTTTTATTTTGCGGAACAGTCAACTTTCATTTTTAACTCATATCTCTGTGGGGCGGGAAAGCTAATCGCCAACCGCTAAATGCTAACAGCTTTTCATCATGGACTTACTCTCAACGCTCAACGAACGACAGCGCGAGGCCGTCGAGGCGACCGAAGGCCCTCTGCTCATACTCGCGGGCGCGGGTTCTGGAAAGACGCGCGTTATCACCGTCCGCATCGCCTACTTAATTTCTGAAAAGAGCGTCGCGCCGCACAACATCCTCGCCGTCACCTTTACGAACAAGGCAGCGCAGGAGATGCGCGAACGCGTAAATCGTCTCATCGGGCAGCGGCGCATGGAGAGCGCGCCGCTCGTCTCCACCTTCCACTCGCTCTGCGTCCGAATGCTGCGGCGCGACATCGAAAAACTCAACGAAGGCTACACGCGCTCCTTCACAATCTACGATCAGGACGACTCCACGCGCGTCGTCAAATCCTGCATCAAAGACCTCGGCTACGACGACCAGCGACTCGGCGCGCGTCAGACGCAAAGCGCAATCAGCCACGCCAAAAACAGCGGCCTCGACGCCGACACTTACGCGGCGCGCGTCGAAGCCCACGACGAACGACGCGCCGCCATCGCCCGCGTCTTCCGTCTCTACGAGGAGCGACTCGTCAACAACAACGCGCTCGACTTCGACGACCTCCTAATCAAAGCCGTTCGCCTCCTGCGCGGGCGCGAAGACGTTCGCGCCTACTACAACGAACGCTTCCGCTACATACTCGTTGACGAGTATCAAGACACCAACTCCCTACAGTTCGCGTTGATTCATTTTCTCACCGAAAAACAGCAGAACATCTGCGTCGTCGGCGACGAGAGTCAATCAATCTATCGCTGGCGCGGAGCAGACATCTCCAACATCCTAAACTTCGAGCAGCACTACCCGAACGCCAAAGTCATCAAGCTCGAACAGAACTACCGCTCGACGCGGAACATCTTGAACGCGGCGGACGCCGTCATCAAATTCAACACCGAGCGCAAAGACAAAACGCTCTGGACTGCGAACCCCGAAGGCTCGCTCATCAACTACTATCAGGCGACCGACGCCGAATCGGAGGCGCGTTTCGTCGCCGCCAAAATCGAAGACCACCGCCGCCGCGACCCATCCACGCGCGCAGCCGTCCTCTACCGCACGAACGCGCAGTCGCGCCTCTTTGAAGAAGCGCTTCGACGCGTCGGAATCCCCTACAACATCGTCGGCGGCTTCTCCTTCTACGAGCGCGCCGAAGTGCGCGACATGGTCGCTTACCTCAAGCTCGCGCTCAATCCGCACGACTCAATCGCGCTCCTTCGCGTCGTCAACACGCCGCCGCGCGGACTCGGTAAACAGACGCTCGACGAACTCGACCGGCGCGCCAAAGACTACGGCGTCTCTCTCTGGGAGACCATCGGCATCGTCACGTCGCAAGGCGAGGGATTCACCGCGCGCGCGGTCGGCGCGCTAAAAGGTTTTCAGACCGTCGTCGAAAATTTGGTCGCACGCGCGCAGAAGGAGACCGCGAGCGAAGTCGTCAAAGCGGCCATACTCGACACGGGCTACGCCGACGCGCTCAAGGCCGAAAACTCGGAAGAGGCCGAGGGTCGTCTTGAAAACTTGCAGGAACTCGTCAACGCCGCCGTTGACTACGACGCCGAAGAGGGCGGCGGCCTGCGCGACTTCATTGACGCCGCCGCGCTCGTCTCCGACACGGATCAATACAAAGGCGACGCGCCCGTCACTTTGATGACGATGCACTCCGCCAAAGGACTTGAGTTCCCCGTCGTCTTCATCGTCGGCCTCGAGGACGGACTCTTCCCGCACGCGCGCTCGGCGGCAGACCAACAGGAACTCGAAGAGGAACGACGCCTCTGCTACGTCGCCATCACGCGCGCCGAAAAATTCCTGTACGTCACACACTCGATGCGACGCCGCGTCTATGGTGAGGAGTTGGCGTCCGAGCCTTCGCAGTTTCTGAACGAGTTGCCGCTTGAGTTGATGGACGATCTTTCGCGCGGCGCGTCTTGGCTCTCGTTCGCGCGAAGTTCTTCCGCGATTGAGTCGAGACAGACTGCTCGCGCGCTTCGCGGCGAGAACGCGCGACAGGAGCGTCGCTACGGCGGCAAGACCTACGACAGCGCCGACTCCATCGCCGAATTCTTCCGTCAACGCGGCGAGCAGATAAACCGCAACGCCGCCGCCGCCAAACACGCCCAGACGCCTTCAACATCGAAACCTACGCCGCCCGTTTCCAAACAGACGACGCCCGAACGCACGTCCGCAACGTCACGTTCCACAGCGTCGCCTTCATCAACAAACTCCTCGACGGGCGGCGGCTTCACGCCCGGCACGCACGTACGTCATCCAAAGTACGGACGCGGCCTCGTGCTCCGCCGCGAAGGCACAGGCGACGCGGCTAAACTCTTGGTCAGCTTCCCCGGCTTCGGCCAGAAGAAACTCGTCGAGAAATACGCAGGGCTTGAGAAAGCGTAGAAGAATGATGAATGCGGAATGATGAATGATGAATTAAAAGCACGACCTTCTTTTTCATTCATCATTCCGCATTCATCACTCATCATTTCTTTATGGCGATGACGAACGACGAGATAGCGCGTTGGTTCTCGCGTTTGGCGACGCTGTTGGAGATTCGCGGCGAGGACAAGTTCCGCGTGCGCTCGTACCGCAACGCGTCGGAGATGATTGAGACTTGGCCGACGCCCGTAGAGCGCATCGCGCGCGTGGAGGGCGCGAAGGGTTTGCAGGCGATTCCGGGCGTGGGGAAGGCCATAAGCGGGAAGATTGTCGAGTTGGTCGAGCGCGGGACGTTCGAGGCTTGGGAGCGTCTGACGCGGGAGACGCCCGCGAGCGTGTTAGACCTGCTCGAAGTTGAGGGCATCGGAATGAAGACTGCCTCCGCGCTTTACCAGCAGTTCAAGATTTCTTCGCTCGAAGACTTGAGCGCGTTCGTCGAGGGCGGCGGGCTTGAGTTGGTTGACGGCGTGGGTGAAAAGACCGCGGAGCGAATCGCGCGCGGCGTCGAGAGACTCACGAAGTAGTCGCGCCGCGTTCAAACGAAGCCGCAAGCACGACCACGGTGCTTGCGGCTTCGTCTCTTAGTCTTCAGTGGCGCGGCGCGGCGTCGCCGACGACGTCGGCGAAGTTCATCTTCTCCTTGCGCGCGTCGCGGCGTGGGCGGCGCGGCTTCTCCTTCTTGACGACGCTGTTCTTGCCCCAGACCGTGAACGAGCCGCGCTTGGCCTCGAACACGTCGGCGTAGCATTCGGGCAGAACGTGGAACGGGTGGTCGAGAAGGCCGAGGTGGTCGAACTTGCGTTTGCCTCCGTCCTTCCAGTTGTTCTCGAACCATTCGGGATAGACGAAGTTGCAGACCTGCACGCCGTCTATGTCGTACTTGTGACACTGTACGGCGTCGCAGACTTCGTAGAAGTATATGCGTTCGGGGCGGTCTACGTCGGCGGGGCGGTATGCGTAGAGGTTGCACGCGGGGTCAATGAGCATTTCGAGGACTTCGTGCGAGAGCGTGTCGCTGATAGTGTTGTTTTTTACCATGCCGGCGTCGGCGAAGATGGAGGCGACGGGGTAGCCTTTGGGCGAGAAGTGGTAGCCGAGGAAGTTGGCCTCGTTATTAACCTTCGCGGTCTCATAGACGATGATCTGGTAAGCGTGAACGGGCACGTCGTCCTTCTTGTCAACAACGACGAGTTGCGCGCCGACGCCCCAGACGGGCTGGAAGTGTTCGTTGACCTGACGCTGGACGGCGGCGACGAGACGTTCGAGTTCTGCCGGGGGCACGGCATTCTTCGCTTCGTTCCTGATGTAGATGAGCGGGTTTACGCGGGTGTGGTGCATGGTCTGTTCTCCTGTTGGTTGAGGACTCCGGCTTGAACTGACCCGCGCAGTATATCCCTACGCCGAGCAGAATCAAGAACTTTCTCGAAAGGGGATTGGGTGTTGGGTGTTGGTAAATGCTTCTCGTCTTTACCAGCCCCCAACACCCAATCCCCTTTTACTGTTTGACGCGCTTGACGATGAGGAGCGTGATGTCGTCAACGGCGGGCGTGCCTTGCGCGAAGGCCGTGAGCGCGGCCTCTATCTTGTCGCGTATGCCGGAGGCGGTGCGTTCGATGTTCTGCGTTATCACTTCCTGAAGTCGAACCGTGCCGAACTCCTCGCCCTTCGGGTTCTGCGTTTCCGTGACGCCGTCGGAATACGACACTAAAACGTCGCCGGGTTGAAGCTGGGTGCGCCCCTCTTTGTAGTCGAAGTCGGGCATGATTCCCAGAGGGAGTCCGCCCGAACCGAGTTGTTCGAGCGTGCCGCCTTCGTGGGCGATGATGGGCGGGTTGTGGCCCGCGTTGATGAAGGCGAGCGAACCCGTCAACGGGTCAAGCTCCGCGTAGAAGAGCGTGACGAAGCGGTTGGCGGGCGTGTTGTCGGCGAGGTAACGATTGACCGCGCTCACGGTCTCGCTTATCGGTCGGCACGAGGCAACCTGCGCGTGGACTGCCGCGTGCAAGCTAGACATGAGGAGCGCGGCTGAAGTGCCCTTGCCGGAAACGTCGCCCAAAGCGACGATGAAACGACCGTCGGCGCAACTGATGAAGTCGTAGTAGTCGCCGCCGATTTGATACGAGGGGAAGCTTATGCCTTGAAACTCGAAGCCGGGGACGACGGGCGGCGCGGTCGGCTGGAAGCGCTGCTGAATCTCGCGCGCGAGTTGAAGCTCGCGCTCGTAGCGCTCCTGCTCAAGATGTTCTTCGAGCAGGCGCGCGTTCTCGACGCGTATGGCGGCGACCGAGCCGAGCGTTGTCAAGACCTTCAAATGGTCTTCGGAGAAGCGCGAGGTGGCGAGCGGCGAGTCGGCGTAGATCATTCCGAAGATGCGTTCGCCGACTCCGAGGGGCACGGCGAGGACTGAACGTATGCCTTGGAACGTGACGGTGCTCGACATGAAGCGCGGGTCGTGCTGCGCGTCGGACGTTAAGACTGAGCGGCCTTGCGTGACGACCTCCTCGATGATCGTGCGGCTGACACGCACTTCGCCCACGTCGGGCTTCTGGTCGTGCATTTCGGCGGCGCGGACGCGGAGCGCGCCTCCGTCCTCCTCTCGCAGCATGATGATGCAACGCTCGGCGGGCACTGCGTCGAAGACTAGGCGCGCGACCTGCCGGAGCGTCTCGTCGAGCGTGGCCGATGCGAGGAGCGTGACGCCGACCTTCGAGATTAAAGCGAGCAGGTCGCCCTGCTCGGCAGTCGCCGCCTTTCCAGTCGTGCGCTGCGGGACGATTGTCGCAACGTTGAAGCGGCCTGAAGTCTGCGTCCGCGCGCCCTCGATGGCTTCAAGCAGGCCGGAGGTTGTGTGCTGCGAGGAGTCGAAGGCGATTGTGGCTTCGGGGAGCGGGGCGTCTTCGTCAATGGTCGGCGAGGAGAGCGCGCGTTCGGTCGCCTTGTCTTTGAAGACGATTTCGGTTTCGCCAATCTGTATGCGGCTGCCGTTGGTGAGCGCGACCGTCTGTTCGAGCCGCGAGCCGTTGTAGTAAGTGCCGTTGGCCGAGCCGAGGTCTTGCAAGAGATACTGGTCGCCCTCGCGCCTGACTTCGGCGTGGACGCGCGAGGCGAACGGGTCTGGGATGCACACGTCGTTGCGCGCGGAGCGACCGATGGTGATGCGCAGGCGTCCGAGCGACAGGCGCTCCGGCGCGCGGTCTGGGTGGTTGACGATTAGCTCAGACATAGTTGGAAATGATGAATGATGAATGCGGAATGATGAATGAAGACGAGCACGCTGTTTTCATTCATCATTCATCACTCCGCATTCATCATTGCTTTCTCAGTCGGTCAAACTCTTTCTCTAACTGCTGCGCGTAGGCGCGCGATTCGGCGGCGTGCTGCGCGCCGCGCTCGGCTATCTGAAAGTGTTGGAGCGCAGCGACCACTTCGGCGCGCTGGAGCGAATGTATGTTGCGCCCTTCGACGTAGGAGAGGCCGAGGTAGTAGTGGGCGTCGGGGACGCTCGCGGCGGCGCGAAACTCGCCGAGCGCGACCGAGCGATTCGACGACCAAAGCTCGACGCCGCGACGATAGTGTTCGGCGGGCGAGGCCGACGCCGGAAGCGCGAGCGACGCCGGAGTCGGCTGCTGGCGCGGCGTCGGCTGCGGCGCGGTCGGCGCGGGCGTCGGCGTCGGCTGAACGATGGACGCGACCGTCTCGCCTTCAGTCGTCTCTTGAGTCTCGCCGGGGCGATGCGCGGGCGTCGGGCTGGGCGTCGGCTTCGGGAGTTCGGCCAGATGCCGGCGCGCAACGCTTGCGACCTCCGCCGCCGACGAAGACGCCAGACGCTCGTAGAGCGAGCGCGCCTCTTCGGTGCGCCCCGAAAGACGAAGCGCGTCGGCGTAGGCGAGCAGGTCGTTTGCGTCAGCCGTTTGCTCGCCGCCGCTGAGTTCAATCAGCCGGCGGAAGCTGTCGGCTGCCTCGCGGTAGAGACCTTCGGCGAACTGCGCCGACGCGAGTTGACGCCAAGCCGGCGCGTCGTCGGGCGCGTTGCTCGTGACGGCGCGAAACTCTTCGATTGCGTCGCGTCGCGCGCCCGCGGCGAGCAACAACTCGCCGAGCCGCCGGTGCGCGCGCGTGTTCGAGGGGTCGAGCGCGTTCGCTTCTCGAAGGCTCGACATCGCGGCGTCCATGTTCCCCGCGGCGAGCAGCGATTCGGCTTCGGCGAGTTTCTCCTCGAAACGCTGCAAGGCGTCGGGCGCGGGCGTCGCCGTCGGCGTCGTCGCGGGAAGCTCGGCGAGCGACGGGCGGCGAAGCATGCGCCAACCGACGAACGCCGCCACGACCGCGAAGAGGAAGACGACGGCGCAGACGCCGGCGACTACCGGCCACTTCCCGCGCGCCGACGCCGGAGGCCGCGCCGCCACGGCGGTCGGCGAAACTTGCGCGGCGACGACGCGCGTCGCGGGCGCGCCCTGCGGTTGCTCCGGTGCGAAAGAAGACTGCGCGGGCGTCTGTCCGCCGTCGCCTTGCGCGACATCGTGCACGGTCGTCACGGGCACGACGCCCGCGCGAGAGAAATCGCTTGAAGCCTCGCGCGTCTCAAAGGGCTGCGCGGGACGCGGAACGGGGATGGTCAACTCCTCTTCGTCGAACCGCGCGTCGGGCCGCGTCTGCGCGGGCGTCGAGACGTGCGTCGCGTCCGAGTCGCGCGAGTCCGTTGCGTTGGAATCGTCGCTCGCGCCGCGTTCAAAATTTGAAGAGACGTTTGAACTCGAAGCGAGTTCGGAACTCGAAGCGGTGTCTGCGCCGCGCGTGTTTTTCTGCTCCGCGTCCTGCTGCGTGCGCAGGAGTCGCTCCAACTCCGCCTGAGAGACGCGCGAAGTGTCTGCGACCGTGCGCTCCTCGCGCTCATCGAGTCCGTCGGTCGCGCGCCCGTCGCCGCCTTCGCGCAAAGGGACTGTGGGCGACTGCGGCGAAACGTCGCGCGTGCCCTCGCCCGATTCGCGGTGCGGCGCGCCGCAACGCCGGCAGAAACGCGCCCCCGGAAAAATCTCTGCGCCGCAACTTGAGCAGGTGGTTTGCATCCGTCGTCTCTACGGTCTCGCCGTCTTCGCTCTGGAGTCTAACGCTGCGGCGTCGCGCGCGGCGCGACCGCGCACGACAACCGTCCCCGCCAGAAGGTCGTGGAGCGTGCGCCCCTTCGGGTTGAAGGCCGCGACGAGAAAGCCGAGGCCGAGCGTCAGCATCGTCAGAGGGTAGCCGACGAGATGCCGGACGAGCGCGCGCGTGAAACTCAACTCCACTCCGCCGGTGCGCTCGATGCGAAGGCCCGCGATCCACTTGCCGAGCGTGCGGCCCGTCAGACCCGCGACGAGGACGAAGTTTAGGAGCGCGGCCAAGATGACGCCCACGTAGCCCGCCAACAGCATTGCGCTGCTGGCGCGTCGCGCGTCGCCGAAGACGCGCGCCAGAAGCGTCGCAAAGGCGAGGACGCCGACCAAGATTATGTAATCAATCAGCAGCGCGCCGCAGCGCAAACTGAAGGGCGCGCGCAGGCGCTCGAAGTTCGGTTCGCCGCGCTGCAAATCCACGCGCGGCCTCGACGCCTCGCGCCGCGCAGGGGCGCCTGTCGTTTGTCGTTCGAGTCTCACGGACATTTTCAAGCTCTTAGCTATTAGCTGTTGGCTGTTAGCTCACGGCATACGCCGAAGGGCTGCGTCAGCGTTGATAGTCTGAAATCTAGTTCGCTTTCTTTAAGCTAACAGCTAATAGCTAACAGCTATCCTATCAAGAAGTGGAGCGTCGTTTCGCCGAGGCGCAGGCGGTCGCCGTTGGCGAGCGGGCGCGGTTGGCGCGGGCCGAGTCGCACGGCGTCGTTGACGACAGTTCCGTTGATGCTCCCCAAGTCTTCGACTAAAAAGGTGTCGCCCTCGCGCCAGATGCGCGCGTGGCGGCGCGAAATTTTCGTTTCGGGGTCGAAGCGCGACAGGTCTATGTCGGGGAAGATGTTCGACTGCGGGTCTGTGCGTCCGACAAGGTTCGTCTCCTTGTTGAGCAGAAACGTCGCGTCCAACTCGGTTGTTCCGGCGACGACGAGACGCGCCGTCGCGCGAGCCGCGCGCAAACTCGCCGAAGCGGCGGCGATTGGCTGGCGCGCGCCGCAGTGTGGACAGAAAACGTCCTCCGACGAAATCGCCTTGCCGCAGAAGCCGCAGAAGACGCGTTCGACGGCAATCGTGCGCGCGTCCTGCTGCTGCTGCCCGGCAGCGCCGCGCACTGCGCCGTAGGTGACCGCGCCCGAGCGAAGGCGTTCGACGTGCTGCGCCAGAGTATCTCGAAACTCAGCCGCCGAGCGAAAGCGACGTTCAGGTTCGTACTCGACGGCGCGCATCAGAATCCACTCCATCTCGTTAGAGAGTCCGGGATGAATCTGGCGCGGCGTCGGGTTTTTGGTGAAGTCGAAAATAAGGAGCGGGTTGTCCTGCGGGTCTGAACCCGTGAGGAGGTGAAACATGGTCGCGCCGAGTCCGTAGATGTCTGTTCGCGGCTCGGCCTTGCCGCTGAAAAGTTCGGGCGGCGCGTAGCCCATCGTGCCGACGGCGGTGACGCCCTTCTCCTGCGGCGCGACCCAGCGCGCAATCCCGAAGTCAATCAACATCACGCGACCGTTGTTGCCGTCAATCATCAAATTGGCGGGCTTGAGGTCGCGGTAGATGATCGGCGGGCGCTGGTTGTGGAGGTACTCTAAAACGTCTGCGGCCTGCATGCCCCAGTCGGCGACGGTCAACTCGTCAATGCGATTGCCGGGCGAGTTTCTCAGGCGCGCGAGGCAGTCGCCGCCCGAAATGTATTTCATGACGAGGTAGAAGCGAGAGGCCGTGTCGTCGTAAAAATAGTCGTAGATGGTCGGGATTGAGGGGTGTTCGAGCGAGGCCAGAAGCATTGACTCGCGTTTGAAGTCGGCGACGGCCTTCTCCTGCTGCGACTCGTCCAAGTGCGACTGAATCATCTCCTTGACGGCGCGCGGCGCGTCGCCCAAGTTCTTGTCCTTCGCGTAATAGACCGCGCCCATGCCGCCGCCGCCGATGCGACGCACAATCTCGTAGCGACCGTAAAGAATCGTCCCCGGCTCAAGCTGGCTCGAAGAGCGACGCGAGCCGCCCGTGCGCCCCGTGTAACTGGAAGGCGCTTGCGGCATGTCGCCCGTCTGGCGACGACGAGAGCCGCCGCCGTCGTCTTCCGATTCGACGCGCGCCGATGGCGCGGCGGGCGGCGCAGGCTCCCAAGCGGGCGCAGGCTCGTCCGACGCCGAAGCGCGCGGCGAGGGTTCGACGAGCGTTTCCGAGCTTTGAAGTTCGGAACTTTGCAGGTCGGACGACGCGGGCGCGTTCGCTTCGTGCGCGGGCGCGGGCGCGGCTGCCTGCCCGCCGCGCGACGCCTCGATTATCGTCGGCTGAAACTGTTCGCTGTTCTCTTCGGAAGAAGCGCGGGCGTCGGACGGCGCGGAAGAGTCGGAAGACGCGGAAGACTCCGAAGACGCGGATGACGTTGAGTCTTCAGCGTCTTCGTCCAGAGGATTCGATTGCCCCGAAGCGGCGACGGCTTCGCGCGACGCGGAAGGTTCGACGATTGTGGGCGCGCTCCCGCTACCGGGCGCGAACGCGCCCGACGCGCCGCCCGACGGCTCAAGCGCGATTCCGCAGTTACCGCAGAAGCGATCTTCCGCGGCGACCGTCGTGCCGCAATTGAAACAAGACGCCATTACGATTCTAAAGCAGTGACAAGTGACGAGTGACAAGAAAATGATGAATGATGAATGCGGAGTGATGAATTAAAAACAGCAACCTTCTCATCGTTTATCACTCGTCATTCCGCATTCCGCATTTTCTTGTCACTCGTCAACTACTGCTTTTGAGCACTTGGAATTTAAGAAACGTCTTCCCGACGATGACCTCGTCGCCGTCGCGAAGAGGCTGCCGGTCGCCCGGCAGAAGCCGCCGACCGCGATTGACGAACGTCCCGTTCGTCGAGCCTAAGTCTTCGATGTAATACTTCTCGCCGCGCCGCGTGATGCGCGCGTGCCGGCGCGAAACTTTCGCTTCGGGGTCGTCCGAGTCGAGGTCAACGTCGGGGAATATGCCGCCGTCGGCGTCCCAACGACCGATGTGCGACTCCTCCTCGCACAGCGGAAACTCTTTGCCGACCGAACGCCCTCGGTGTATGACGAGTTTGGAGTGTGCAATCGTAGAACCCGTGCGGCGCGGGGGCACGGAATCGGCGTGCTCGCCCGAGGCCGCGCCGAACAGAGACGTGCGCGCGGGCGTTATCACCTGCGAACGCCCGGAGACGTTCGCCTCCACCGAAGACGCTCGCGCCGCCGAAACCTGCTCGCCCGCGGTCTGCGGCTCTGACGTTGCGTCGGACGCGGCGGCGTCATGCGGCTCGGCGACCTGCTCGCCGTCGCCGTTCGCGGCCCTTTTGCCCGCGGAGAGGCCCGCGCCGGGCAAGATGGCCCCGCACTCGTCGCAATACTGCGAGCCTTCAAGATTCTCAGTCTGGCACCTTTCGCAGGTGATCATGGCCGCGTCCTTAAAGGTTTTTTTTGACTGGCGGTGCGGGCCGAGAGTGCCACGGCGGAAGAGGCCCGCCCGAAAGGCACATCAAAGCGCCGGACGTTCATTGTACCGCGAAAACCGAAGCGCGCCAACAGCGTCAAAAGAGAAGCCGTTAGCTATTGGCTATTAGCTGTTAGCTGTTAACTTTGCGGACAGCGGGCGTCGGAAACAGCCGGGCGGGTCGTGAGGGACGGAAAGCTAACAGCCAAAAGCTAACGGCTAACAGCTTTTCGTGAAACTGTTCCATCATTTCGCACGTAGAAGATTTGCCGACGGGACGAAGAAGGTCTTGCATGGACTTTGATTTAGAACCGGCAGTGTGAGAACCTAAAGTTCCAACCCGACCGAAAATTTCAACCCCGGTTTTTTCAGGAAGAGGAATTAAACAGACATGGCTCTGAGCCGGAAGAAGAAAATTATCATCGCGGTCGCGGCGGTCGCAGTCCTCGGGCTGATCGTCGTCATAAGCATCCTCGCGCGCGGCAAGGACGAATCGGAAGTAACGGTCGTCAAGGTCGAGACGCGTCCCGAACTCAAGTCAACCGTGACGGCTTCGGGCGAGGTGCGCCCCATAAAATTCGTCAACCTGACGAGCGAGGTGCAGGGCCGCATCGTCGAAATCAACGTCAACCCCGGCGACCACGTCACGACGGGCCAGCCGCTCGTCCGGGTTGACCCGACGCAGCTCGAATCCTCCGCCGAGGCGCAGGCCGCGGGCGCGCAGGCCGCATACTCCGACGTTCAGAACGCGCGCGCCGCCGTGCTCTCGGCTCAGACGAACGTTCAGCAGGCGCAGCAGCAACTCATCGCAGTCGAAGCCTCGCTCGCGCAAGCGCGTCAGGCCGTTACCACCGCGCAAACGTCCGTTGACCGCGCGCAGGTTGATTTGGCGACCGCGCAGCGCGAACTAAAGCGCACGACCGACCTCATCGAGTCGGGCGTGGCGTCGCGCTCCGAGTACGACGCCGCTCAGGATCGCGTCAAGCAGGCGCGCGTCGCTCTGAACACGGCGCAGGCGCAGTTGAAGAGCGCGGAGATCGCGGTCGAGGAGTCGAAGGCGAGAGTCAACCAGCAGCGCGTGGCGGTTGAGGATGCGAAGGTTGGTGTCAAGCGCTCGCAGGAGAGCGTGCGTTCGAGCGAGTCGCGCGCAAACCAGCAGCAGGCGCTTCTGCGCGGCACGTCGTCTCTGCGCTACAAGGCGACGACGCTCTCGCCCTTGACGGGCGTCGTCGTTGACATCCCCGCGCGCGTCGGCCAGTTCACTCTGGCGAGCACTTCGACGACTTCGCTTATGACCATCGCCGACATGACGACCATCAACGTCGAAGTCAACGTTGACGAGACCGAGATTGCGCAGGTCGAGGTCGGGCAACCCGCGAAGGTGAAGGTTGACGCTTTGGGCGAGAAGGAGATTACGGGCATCGTCACGCAGAAGAACCCGCTCGCCGTCTCGCGTTCCGACACGCAAGGCAGCGGCATCGGCAACCGCGTCAACGTTCAAGAGGCGAAGGAGTTTAAGGTCATCGTCGAGTTGAAAGACCTGCCCGATGAAGCGCGCAACTCTCTAAAACCCGGCATGACCGCGACGGCCACCGTCACGACGAAGACGAAGCAGAACGTGTTGGCCGTCCCGCTTCAAGCAATCGTCGAGAAAGCGCCCAGCCCGACGCCGACGCCGCCCGGTCAACAGGGGCAAGCCCCGCCGCCCTCGGAGAAGCCGAAGGAGATTAAGGGCGTCTATGTGTTAGACGGGCGCAAGGTCAAGTTCGTCGCGGTCGAGACGGGGATAACGGGCGAGTCTGACATCGAAATCGTGAGCGGGTTGCAGCCGAACATGGAAGTGATCACGGGGCCGAGCCGTGTGCTGCGCACGCTCAAAGAGGGCGACACCGTGAAGAAGCAGACGGCCAAGCCCGGCGCCAGTCCGGGCGGAGACGGCAAGTGAGCGAGGCGACACTGATGGAGAGTCCGGTAACCTTAGAACCGAACGCGCTCGCGCACGGCGACCTGCTCGCGCACGACGCCGTCCCGGCGGCGCTCATCTCGATGCGCGACATCTGGAAGACCTACGAGATGGGCGAAGAACCTCTGCACGCGCTGCGCGGCGTCTCCTTCGACGTGCAGCGCGGCGAGTATCTCGCAATCATCGGCCCTTCGGGTTCGGGCAAGTCAACGCTGATGAACTTGATCGGCTGCCTCGACACGCCTTCGCAGGGTCGCTACTGGATTAACGGCAAGCTCGTCTCCGAGATGGAGGACGACGAACTCGCACGCATACGCAACAAGGAGATAGGCTTCGTCTTCCAGACCTTCAACCTTCTTGCGCGCGCGACGGCTCTGCACAACGTCGAACTCCCGCTCATCTACGCCGGAATATCTTCCGCCGACCGGCACGAGCGCGCGCAAAACGCTCTCAAGTCGGTCGAACTCTCAGACCGCATGACGCACCGCCCGAACGAGCTTTCGGGCGGACAGCGACAGCGCGTGGCAATCGCGCGCGCGCTCGTCAACCATCCTTCGCTTCTTCTGGCCGACGAGCCTACGGGCGCGCTCGACACGCACACGAGCATTGAAATCATGAACCTCTTCGAGCGCCTGCACGAAGCCGGCAACACCATCATCGTCGTCACGCACGAGCACGACATCGCCGCGCGCGCGCACCGCGTTATCTCAATCCGCGACGGCCAGATCGAGAAAGACGAGAAGATAAAATAGCCGCCCGAAACATTCTCTGAAATGCGCGACGCGGCGAACACACGTTTCGCCGCGTTTTTACTTTTCGGTTACGTGTAATGTAAGACTGATTAACCACGGAGGCACAGAGGACGCAGAGCGTGCACAGAGTTTAAGTCCTCCGTGCCGCCTCCGTGTCCTCTGTGTCTCTGTGGTTAATAAAACATCGCGCAACACTCAAGTAGAGTAACTTCGAAGTCCTTCGCCCGCAGCCATGCACATCGGCATAAACAAACGTGGCCGCCGAAGCGTAAAACAGGTGTTGCAATTCCCTCGCGCGTGAGTTTCCGACGATGAGTTCCGCGCTTCTGACAGAGCCGACCGAAGACGAACGACGAGCGACGCGCCGGGGCGGAAGCCTTCCGCCCGTCGAGCCGCCGCGCCGACGACGCGTGCGGCTTCCAGCGATTTTCTACACGACTTGGGAGTCGTTTCGCATCGCGCTCGGCAGTCTGCGCGCGAACAAGTTGCGAACGGCGTTGACGCTCGTCGGCGTAGTCGTCGGCGTCGCCGCCGTCATCGCCGTCGTCACAATCATCAAGGGATTAGACCAGACGGTCGCTTCAACCTTCTCATCGCAAGGCTCTACGGTCTTCACCGTCTCGAAGCGCCCGCAGGTCATCACCTCGCGCGAAGACTTCATACGCTTCAACCGGCGCAAGGACGTGACCGAAACGGACGCCGAAGCGGTTGCGCGCCTCTGCACGCTCTGCTGGCGCACAGGAATAGCCGCCAACGCAGCCGCGACCGTCAAGGCGGGCGACAAGTCTTCCGAAAACGTTCGCGTGCGCGGACTCACGCTCTCGATGTTCTTGATTGAAGACACAGACATCGTCGCTGGGCGCGCTTGGACTGACGTTGAGGAAGCTTCCGGTAGAGACGTTGCCGTCGTCGGCGCCGATATAGTTGACAACCTCTTCGACGGCGCGCCCGACGATCAGGTCGTCGGCAAGCAACTACGCATCGAGGGGCGCACCTACGAAATCATCGGCGTCGCCGAACGCCTCGGCAAAATCTTCGGCTTCACGCGCGACAACTTCGTGCAGATTCCCTACCCGACCTTCAAGCGCTCGTTCAGTTCGCGCGTCTCGCTCATCGTCTTCGTTCAAGTGCCCGAAGACAATCAGCTCGCCGCAGCCGAAGACCAAGCGCGCGCAATCATGCGCAACCGGCGCGGCAAAACTTACACCGACGACGACGACGGCTTCTCTTTGGAGACGCAGGACGTTTTCATAGACCTCTACAAGAGCGCGACCTCGAACATATACATCGTGACAATCGGCGTGGCGGCAATCTCTCTCGTCGTCGGCGGCATAGTCGTGATGAACATCATGCTCGTCAGCGTCACGGAGCGGACGCGCGAGATAGGCATACGCAAGGCCGTCGGCGCGAGCCGCCGCGCGATACTGACGCAGTTTCTCGTCGAAGCCGTCGTCATCACGGCCATCGGCGGACTGCTCGGCGTCGGCACGGGCTTCGCGCTCGCCGTCGCGCTCTCGGCGGCGATGGGCTTCCCGCTGCTTTTGAGCGCGTGGTCGGCCATTCTAGGCGTCGGCGTCTCATCGGGCGTCGGCATCGTCAGCGGACTCTGGCCCGCTTGGAAGGCTTCGAGTTTAGACCCGATTGAGGCGCTACGAGCAGAGTAGCCAGTAGCCAGTAGTCAGTAGCCAGTAGGCTTCGCGCTACGGACACTGACGCTTTTCTATCAGCTACTCGACTGGGAAGTTTTTTCTACTGACTACTGACTACTGACTACTGACTACTGACTACTGGCTACTGTCTTATGTCTTTCGACGACATCAAAGAATCCGCCGCGATGGCCGTGGCGACCGTGAGGGCGAACAAGCTTCGCTCGTCGCTGACGATTCTCGGCGTGGCGATTGGCGTCGTCACGCTCACGTTCATGGTCTCTATCATTCAAGGCTTGAACAAAGCCTTCGCGGAGCAGATTGAAAGTTTAGGCTCGAACACGATCTTCGTCTCGAAGTTCGACCCGAGCTTCGGTCGCGCGCAGCCGACGTCGGAAGAGCTTCACCGCAAGGACATCACAATCGAGGACGCCGAAGCGATACGCACGGAGGCGTCGAACGCCGTTGACACGGTCGCGCCCATACGCCGCAAGATTGCCGCCGGAATTCGCTACAACGATAAGGAGACCGACACGCCTATCTTGTTCGGCGTCACGCCCGAATACGAGTACACGCTCTCGCAGTTTGTCGGGCGCGGTCGCTTCGTCGTTGACGCCGACATCGCCGCGCGCGAGAACGTCGCCGTGCTCGCGCAGGACGTTGTGCGCGCGCTCTTCCCCTTTGAAGACCCGCTCGGCAAGGAGATAAAAATCGAGGGCCGCCCGTTCCGCGTCGTCGGCGTGATGGAGCCTTTGGGGAACTTCTTCGGACAGTCGCGCGACAACTCGATCTTCATCCCGCTCGCAACCTTCGACAAATACTGGCGCGACATAGAGCCGCCCATCGTCATCTTCTTCGTAATCATACGCCCGCACACGCGCGCCGACGTGCGAACGGCGACCGACGAAATCACAGACATACTCCGACGCCGACGCCAAGTGCCCGCCGGCGCTAAAAACAACTTCGGCGTCTCCTCGCAAGACTCTCTCCTAGACTTCTACAACCAACTGACGAGCGCGACGTGGCTCGTCCTGACTGCGATTTCGTTCGTCGCGCTGATGATTGGCGGAATCGGCGTGATGAATATCATGCTGGTCTCCGTCACCGAGCGCACGAAGGAGATAGGCGTCCGCAAGGCCGTCGGCGCGACGCGCGCAAACATTCTCTGGCAGTTTCTCGTCGAGGCCGTCGTGCTCACCGCTCTTGGCGGAATCGCCGGACTCGTCGTCGGCGAATTGGCGAGCCTTCTGATGAACCGCTACTCGCCGCTCCCCGCGTTCGTCCCGCTGTGGGCCATACTCGTCGGCATAGGCATCTCCGCGAGCGTCGGTATAGTCTTCGGACTCTGGCCCGCTTGGAAGGCCGCGCGCCTCGACCCGATTGAAGCCTTGCGCTATGAATAAGGGGTCGGGGGACAGGGGCTAGGGGTCGGTTAAAACAAAATTTCGGAGGTCACTCACATGGCGATCAACAGTTTTCGTGACTTGAGGGTATGGCAAGCAGGGATGGATTTGGTAGAAGAGGTGTATCACCTTACGACTTCTTTCCCGAAGCACGAAGTTTACGGGCTGGCGAGTCAGATACAGCGGGCCGCGGTGTCAATTCCGTCTAACATCGCGGAAGGTCATACACGTGAGTATACGAAAGAATATCTTCATCACCTATCAATGGCGCAGGCATCTCTTGCGGAGCTTGAGACGCAACTAGAAATCGCCGCCCGCTTGCAATACCTCTCAGGGGAACGCCTCGGTCAAGTTCTTGAGCGTGTATGGTCGCTCGGCAGACAACTCTACTCCTTGCGCAACTCCTTATTAAAAACTCTGCACAGATAGTACCTATAAATCCCGACCCCTGACCCCCGACCCCCGACGCTGTCTGTGCTTGCAACTAAGTCCTACGTTGTGCCGTAATAGTCGCGCACATGAAACTCGTCGAGACATTGAAGCTGGCGCTCGCCGCAATCTGGGCGCACAAGTTGCGCTCCGCGCTGACGCTCTTGGGGATGATTATCGGCGTCGCGGCGGTCGTCGTGGTCGTCTCGCTCATACAGGGCTTCAACCGCTACATAGACGAGAAGATCGCCGGAATAGGCGCGAAGTCTTACACAATCCAACGCTTCAGCTTCGACGACTTCAAGGACATGGACACAATCGCCGCTGCCCAGCGGCGCAACAAGGAACTCGACTTCGACGACTACGAGTTTCTTCGCACGCGCCTCACGCTCACTGACAGGCTCGGCGCGGGCGCTCGCCCGCAGGGCGCGCAGGTCAAGCGCGGCGCGGAGATTCTTGAGGGCGTCGCCGTTGACGGGACGATGGCAATCGTCGGCGACATCAACAACGTGGACGTTGCCGACGGGCGCTACTTCACCGAGGCCGAAGACACGAGCGCGGCGCGCGTCGCCTTCATCGGAGCGGACGTTGCCAACAAGCTCTTCCCTTCTTCTTCGGCGGTCGGCGGCGAGATAGTCGTTGACGGGCTGACCTACCGCGTCATCGGCGTGGCGGCGGCGAAGGGGACGGTCTTCGGTGTCCCGCAGGACAACTTCGTAACGCTTCCGCTTCGCACCTTCCGGCAAAACTTCGGCCCGCTCGTCCGCCAACGTTCCTTCTACATCGTCGGCACGGCGAAGGACGACGAGCACTTCGCCGACGCCGTTGACGAGGCGAAGCAGTTGATGCGCATACGGCGCGGATTAAAACCCGGCGAGAAGGACAACTTCGGCGTCTTCACGCCCGACCTCATCACGGGCCTCCGCGACCAGTTGTTCGGCGTCATCTACATCGTCGCTATCGCCGTGCCGGGCATCGCGCTCGTCGTCGGCGGAATAGTCGTGATGAACATCATGCTCGTCAGTGTCACCGAACGGACGAAGGAGATCGGCATCCGCAAGGCGCTCGGCGCGCGACGCAGCGACATACTCAAGCAGTTTCTCGTCGAAGCCGTCGTGCTCTCCGGGATAGGCGGCGCGGCGGGCGTCCTTATCGCATGGCTTCTGGGGCGTATCGTGACGGCCATACTCATCCCGACCTACCTCTCAGTCGGCGCGGTAATCATCGCCGTCACGGTGTCGGGCGGCATCGGCATCGCCGCCGGACTCTTCCCCGCTTGGAAGGCCGCGCGCCTCGACCCGATTGAAGCGCTGCGGGCAGAGTAGACAGTAGACAGTAGTCAGTAGCCAGTAGGCTTCGCACGACGGACGCCGACACTTGCATTCTGACTGCAAACTATCGAAGAGCTTTTCTACTGACTACTGGCTACTGGCTACTGACTACTGCTTTATGAAACTACTACGCAGCGACATTTATGAAAACCTGATGATGGCCTTGGGGACTTTGCGCGCCAACAAGCTGCGCTCGGCGCTGACCGTTGTGGGCGTCGTCATAGGCGTCTGGACGGTGATGGCGATAGCCTCGATCATTAGCGGCATAGACGAGGCCGTGAAGAAGGCGGTCGAGTCGTTCGGCACGCGCTCGATAATCATCTCGAAGTTCGACCCCGGCATACACGTCGGACGCCGTTCGCGCGAGGAGCGCATGCGCAAAGACCTAACCTACGAGGACGCGATGGCGCTGCGTAACTTGCCCGGCGTCGAAACCTCCGTCCCCTTCCTCGACATCACGAACAACTTCTTCGGCGGCAGGCTCAACGTCTCGGCGGGCGGAAAGACTTCCTCGTCGGTGAGACTTCAGGGGACGCTCCCCGACTTCGAGCGCGCAGGCATTATGATCATCGCGCAGGGACGCTGGTTCTCGCAGTTTGAGAACGACACGAACCAGCAGGTCTGCACCGTCGGCTCGACCGTGGCCGAGACCTTCTTTCCCTACACCTCCGCGCTCGAACAGTCAATCCAGATCGGCGGCAACGACTTCCGCATCGTCGGCGTCTTCGAGAAGCGCGAGCAGTTGGGCGGCGGCGGCGGCGGCCCAAACGACCAGAACAACGTTATCTACGTCCCCTACAACGTCGCGCACAAGCTCAAGCCCGACGCCGAGCAGGTCACAATCATGGCGATTGCGAAGGTCGGACACACGGACGAGGCCGTTGATCAGATAACAGACCTTCTGCGCGTGCGTCGCCAAGTGCCGTTCAACAAGCCGAACGACTTCGGCACTTCGACCGCCGAGTCAATCATCAGTCAGTTTCGTTCCATCACGGCGGGCGTAGCGATGGCGATGGTTGCCATATCGAGCGTCGGGCTGATGGTCGGCGGTATCGGCGTGATGAACATCATGCTCGTCAGCGTCACCGAGCGCACGAAGGAGATCGGGATGCGCAAGGCCATCGGCGCGCGACGCAAAGACATACTCTGGCAGTTTCTCATCGAGGCGGCGACGCTGACGGGTGCGGGCGGGCTGGTCGGACTCCTCATCGGCTGGCTGACGACGCTCCTGATACGTCTCTTCGTCCCTTCATACGTCCCCGTCTGGGCGCCCGTCGCGGGCTTCGTCGCCTCGGTCGGCATCGGCCTCATCTTCGGACTCTGGCCCGCTTGGAAGGCCGCGCGCCTCGACCCGATTGAGGCGCTCAGATATGAATGAGAAGGGGTAAAGGGTAAAGGGGAAGGGGAAAGGGAACTTCAGTCGTCCCTTTCCCCTTCCCCTTTACCCTTTACCCCTTCTCCTAAGAGATGAAGTTGCCGAAGAGCAGGCTGAAGCCCGCGGAGAGCATGAGCAGCAGCACCCAGAAGATTAACGCGACAGTCCAAGCCGTAGAAGGCGACACGCGCTCGCCGCCGTTGCGCAGGCCCGTCGCCAAGAGCCAGAGGCGGTAGAACGATAGGACGCCGAAGAAACCCAAGACCGTGTAGAGCACGGGATGCTCGGCTGACTTCACGAGCATGCTCAGGTTGTCTGTGACAAGCCCGCCCTGACCGAGTATCGGGTGTATGTCGTCGGGGTCTTTCACGTAGAGCAGCACGATGCTCAAGATGTTGCTGATTATCGCCGCCGGGAGCGCGGCGTACAGTGTGACCGAGAGCGATTGCCAGAAGCCCAGACGCCCGCCGAACAGGAGCACCGCGAGCATGTAGAGCGCGGCGAATATCGCCGTCACGACGAAGACGCCGACGAACTTCGTTATCGCGTTCGCGGCGATTCTGGTCGGAGACTTGGACTCCGTTATCTGCTGCTCCTTCGACTGCTCCAACTGCTCCGCCGGGACGTTGAAGCGTTCCGCAACCTTCTCCATCGTGAAGCTGACGATGCGCTCCGGCGTGAGCCGGTATGTGAAGGCGGTCGTGTAGGCGAAACTCAGAAGCGCGATGATGATGGCCGCGCTCAGCCAGCGCGGGTGCGCGCGCAGGTTTCGGAAGACGTTCGACGGCTCGAAGAAGATACCCGTCAGCCGGTCGAAGAAGGACATCGGCGGCGGCGCGTCAGCCGGAGGCTCAGAGCGCGGGATGAAGCTCAGTCCGAAGAGTATGATGGCGAGGAAGGCCAGTCCGCCTCCCGCGGCTATCCCGCCCGGAACTTTCAGAGCGCCCGCGACGATCAACAAAACTCCGACGCCAAAAGCGATGTACGTGTAGTTGCGACGAACCACGGGGGAAGAGTCCTCACTTCGCAAAGAGTTGGGAGAGCACAGCGCGCATTCTAAACCCGGACGCCGTAGCGCGCGAACAGATTTGTTACGCACGCGCGCGCGTCAATGTTTCAAAAGCAAGAAGGGAGGAAGCAAGAAGGGGAGAAAGTGAGAAGGGGAGAAGGGGAGAAAGAAGTCGCGTCGTCCAACGTCTCTTTTTTTTTTCTATCTCCCCTTCTCATTTTCTCCCCTTCTCGCTTTCTCCCCTT
>Ga0081539_10000963_pt1 | contig 53945 bp, 56 predicted proteins | sample TabmetS4T2R2_FD_71023 | JGI IMG/M metagenome (GOLD analysis project Ga0081539, IMG submission 71023) | Tabebuia heterophylla rhizosphere microbial communities from the University of Puerto Rico - S4T2R2 | ecosystem: Host-associated > Plants > Roots > Rhizosphere ...
GTCAGTCGGGCATTCTGATGCACGTTCATCCAGGCCTCCTGTTCAGGGAGATTGATCGCTTGGCCGCAATCAACTTCCCCCAGGTCGGCCTGGGTGAACAACCTATTGCTTCGTCACAGCTAGCGCGCGTCATCGGAAGGGGCGCCGCGATTCAGCCACGCGCTGAATTCCGGCACGCTCGTGGCCAGGCGCCACTCCGCGAGCACCTCCAGCGCCATCGCACGCGTCGCGCCCGCTTCGCCGTCGGCGGACAGACAGCGCTCGAGCAGCCAGCCCTCGAATGCCCCGGGCTCTGGATCGTCCGCGACGGCCCGCTCGAGCAGCGCGCGCTTGAGACCGAGTCCGATCGCATCCGGCGTCGTGTCCCGCTTGCGGCGCCGCCGCCGGCCCTCGGAGGCCTCGAGCGCGCCGAGCAGCTCGCGGCAGATGGTGGCGGGTCGCGCGATCATCGCGCCCACCACCGCCGCATGCGCGAGCCCAATGTGCGCGAACGGCCGACGACGCGAATGTTCAGCGGTGCACCGAGGGCAGACGGGCGGCTCCAGCCGCGTGCGAGCGCGGCGGCATCGAGCTCCACCGTGGCGAGATCCAGCAGCCTCAGCTCGCCGACGGACGACGCGCCGAGCGTGGCGATCGTCTTCATCCACGCACCGCACGCGGCGCAGCCGTCCGCCCGGCGCGACTGGCCGCCCGCATCGCCGACGAGGCCGCGCAGGCGCGCGTGCTCGTCGGTGCCGCAGAACGGGCAGCGCAGCCACTCCGCGCGCCAGTCGCCGCCACAGCGCCCACAGCGAAGGCGACGCACGCCCTCCAGGCCGCGGGCCTCGGCAAGGACCGCCCAGGCGCCGCAGATCGGACACCAGGCGTGCGCGTGCTCGCGGTCGACGCTGCCGGCGAGGCGCGCGCCGCAGCGCTCGAGCCACGGATAGGCCAGCAGCGGCAGTACGGCGCGCAGCGGCTCGCGCGGCACGCCCGCGCCGTCCGCGAGCGCATCGATGCGTTCCGTATCGAGCGCCATCGCCGCCTCGAGCGCCGCGAGCGCGTCGAGCCGCTCGGCGCCGGCGAGGGCAGGCGCCGCCGCGGCGCCGACGCTGATGAGCCGGCGCAGCCACGCGTTCACGAGATCGGGATCGAGCGTGAGCGTCGCGCCAGCCAACGCGGGGATGGCGCTCGCGGTGACCGTCGGCGCCACTGCGTCCCAGCCTGTGACAGCGCTCTCGTCGGCGACGGCGGTGAGGAGCGCCAGCCACCCGCGAAATTCCGGGTGGTCTTCGGCCAGGGCCTGAGCGGTCGGCGCGGTGAGCGTCGTGGCGGTCACCGGCTCCGCGGCGAGGCGGCGGCCTCCGCGCTCGGCCTCTGAGGCATGACCACCGGCGTCTTGGCGTACGGGTCTGCGCCCGCGTGCAGCTCGATTTGGCCGCGATTGCCGATGTCGGCGCCCGGGCCGCCGGCGCGCTGCCGCGTCGCCTCCGGGCTCGTGCATCCCGCGAGCGCCACGAGCGAGAACACGAGAAGGATGCGACGCATCGTCAGATCACCTCCGAGGACAGCACGATGACCACGCGCAGAAGGAAGCCGCCGATGAGGACCAGCACGGCCGCCGCGCGTGCCGCCGCCGACACGGGTGTGTGGGAACGCGCGTGGAGGAGCAGCGGCACCACGATGCCGATCCCGACGACGCCGAACAGCAGCAGCGCGCCCCACGCATTCAGCCAGACGCCCGCGAGCCGACCGAGCGACGCAATCAGCGCGGCCAGCGCGATCAGCTCCAGCACGAGCACGATCCGATCGAAGCGCGCGAGCGCGCGCAGGCCGCCGCCGATCAGCCCTCGGCGCGAGCCCAGCAGGAGCAGCAGCGCGATCGACGTCGACGCGCTGGAGACGAGGAACACCGCGCCGAGCAGCGTCGTGTCCGACCAGATCGGCCGGTTCGTGACCGCCAGGAGCACGCCGGTGTACGAAACGAGGAAGAACCCGGCGATCCCGCCGAGCAGGCTCACGAGCGTTCCGATCAGGCCCGGTGGTCGCAAGAGGGCGAGACCGCGTCGTGGCGGCTCTCCGGCGAAGGCGCCGAGGAACGAAAGAAAGGAAAACCCACCGAAGACGAGCAATCCCCACGCGCCGGCTGACATCGGCGAATACGTCTTCAGCATCGGACGCCACGTCGCCGACTGCAGCAGCATGTGCCAGAAGCGCTCGGGACGTCCGAGATCGGCGATCAAGAGACTGCCGCAGACGACGACGGCGGGAAAGGCGATCAGGTGGCCCAGGCGCGCGAGGGGTCGATCGGACGGCCGGCCGACGAGGTCGAGCATGGAGGCGACGAAGTAGCAGCCGCCGGCCAGGCCGCCGATGAAGAAATAGAGGATGATGAGCCAGCGCCAGTGCGGGGCTTCCGTGAAGAAGGTGCTAGGCATCGTCAGTCCTTCGGCCGCGCAGCGACAGCACGCCGGCCACGCCCACGATCACGGCGCCGAGCACCGACCACAGCGAGCCCGGCTTGAGATTGCGGCTCGGAATTTTGGGATCGGGCGGCAGGCCGTACACCTCAGGCTTGTCGACCAGGAGATAGAACGAGTTCAGACCGCCCAGGATCTTCTCATCGGCGCCGTACAGGTACGCGCCGCGCTCGCCTCGGCTTCGAAGCTGCTCGACCCGCGCCTCTGCGTGCTGCTTCAGCTCGCGGATCGGGCCGAAGTTGATCGAGTCGGTCGGGCAGGCCTTCGAGCACGCCGGCTCGAGCCCTGCACGCATGCGGTCGTAGCAGAGGGTGCATTTCTGCGCGGTCCCGGAGACGGGGTTGATGTCGATCACGCCGAACGGGCACGCGCCGATGCAGTCGCGGCAGCCGTTGCAGACGTCGGACTGGATCACCACCGTGTCGAACTCGGTGCGGATGATGGCCCCGGTCGGGCACACCTCCAGGCATCCGGCGCGCACGCAGTGCTTGCAGACGTCGGACATCATGAGCCAGCGGCCCTCGCTTCGATCGGTGTTGAACTGCTCGACGAACTTCACGTGCCGCCAGTGGATGCCGTCGAGGCGCCGTGTGTTGTCATACGAGTCGCCCGACAGCGTGTTACGCCCGCCGTTCGTCGCCGGCAGCTGGTTCCACTCCTTGCAGGCGACTTCGCACGCTTTGCAGCCGATGCAGACCGTCGTGTCGGTGTAAAAGCCCATCGGCTCGGGCATCAGGCCTTCTCCACGTTGCACACGAACGCCTTGCCCTCGTGGATCGACACGTTCGGGTCGCCGACGAGCGGCGTGAGCTCATTGACGACGTCGCCGGTCACCACGCCCTCATAGCCCCAGTGCCACGGCATACCGACCTGGTGGACCACGCGGCCGTCGATCGTGAACGGACGCAATCGGCGCGTGACGAGCGCCTTGGCGCGCACGCTGCCCCGCGGCGTGCTCACACGCACCCAGTCCACGTTCCCGATGCCCTTTTCCGCGGCCAGCTCCGGGCTGATCTCGATGAAGAGCTCGGGCTGCAGCTCGGTCAGCCACGGGTTGAACCGGCTCATCGCCCCGGCCAGGTAGTGCTCGGTCAGGCGATAGGTGGTGATCACGTACGGGAAGCGGCCGTCGCCGGGCGCCACGAGCGGGTTGTCGTCGCGCTTCCAGTACTTGTAGACCGGGCTCGACTGCTGCTTGTAGAAGGCGTTACGCACCGGCGACTCGGCCGGCTCGTAGTGCGCGGGCAGCGGCCCGTCGACGAGCCCCGTGGGCACGAACAGCCACCCGCGCCCGTCGGTCTTCATGATGAACGGGTCCGTGCCGCCGAGCGCGTCGAGGCCGGTCGCGTTCGGGTTGGCCTTCGCCGACGGCGCCTTCGTGACCGCGAAGTCGGGCACGTCCAGGCCGACCCACTTCTTCTGCGCCTCGTCCCACCACACCCACTTCTTCTTTTCGCTCCAGGGTCGCCCGCTGGGATCCGCCGATGCGCGGTTGTACATGATGCGGCGATTGGCCGGCCACGCGTAACCCCAGCCGAGCTGTGCGCCCGGTGCCCCGGGCGGATCGGCCTTGCGGCTCGCCGAGCGATTCTGGCCGGGCGCGGGAAAGACACCACAATAGATCCACGAGGCGCACGTCGTCGAACCGTCGTCCTTCAGGTCGGCGAAGGCCGCAACGTGTCGGGTGGGATCGTCAGAATAGAAGCCGTTGATCTCGCGCAGGATCTTCAGCCCGTCGGGATCGCCGGCGGTCGGCGGCACCTCGTCGGGATCGTGCCCGACGGTGGGGTCGGGGTCGAAGTCCCAGGTGAGCGCCTTGAAGCCCGCATCGCGGGGCTCCGTCGAGCTCTCGTAGGCCTGCTTGAGCCGTTTCGCGAGCTGGTGCGTGAACCACAGGTCCGAGCGGCAGTCGCCCGGAGGCTCGGCGGCCTTGTAGTGCCACTGCAGCATCCGCTGCGTGTTGGTGAAGGAGCCGTCGTACTCGGCCACCTGCGCCGATGGGAAGAAGAACACCTCCGTCTTGATGTCCGCCGGCTTCACCTGACCATTCTTGACCTCCGGCGATGACTTCCAGAAGGTGGCGGTCTCGGTGACCCAGTTGTCCTTCACGACGAGCCACTCGAGCTTGGCAAGGCCCCGCCGCTCGACGAGGGCGTTGAGCGACGTCGCGGGGTTCTGACCGATCGTGAACATCCCTTTCACGCGCCCCTCGTTCATGGCGACGAACATCGGCAAATGGGAGTGGTCGCCGAGGATCTTCGGATGCCACTCGTAGCCGAAGTCGTTGTCTTTCGTCGCGGCGGCGCCGTACATCGACTTGAGATACGAGACCATGAACTTCGGCGTGTTCGACCAGTACCCGCGTGCGTTCGTCTCTACGGCCAGCCACTCGGCGAGCGTCGCGTGCGGCTTGAGGGCCGAGGGGTGCGTCATGTAGCCGTGAATCGAGTGGTAGAGCGTCGGAATGTCGGTCGAGCCCTGGATCGACGCGTGGCCGCGCAGCGCCATGATGCCGGCGCCGGGGCGGCCGACATTGCCGAGCAGCAGCTGGAGCAGCGCACAGCAGCCGATCACCTGTGGCCCGTTGGTATGCTGCGTCCACGCGACGGCATACGCGAACGAGACGGTGCGATCGGCCCCTGACGACGCCAGCAGGGTCTCGGCAACTTTTAGGAACGTGTCGCGCGGGCAGCCCGTCACGCGCTCGACCATCTCCGGCGTGTAGCGCGCGAAGTGGCGCTTGACGATCTGGAACACGCACCGCGCGTCTTGAAGACTCTCGTCGCGCGGGGTGGGCGGCTGCAGCAGATTCTTCACGAGCGGGTCGAACGGCGGCCCTGGCGGCAGCGGCGGACGGGACTGAGCGGCGCTGCCGCCGTGCTTGTCGGCGGTGAGCGTCTCGCCCGTCTGCTGCGTGTGGCCCTTCCAGCCCGCACCGGGCTCGCTGCTGTGGCCCTCGTACTGCCACGACTTGCTGTCGTACTGACCGAGGAAGCCGTTGAGAGGCCACTCAGCGAGTTTTTCCGTGTAGTCCTTCAGCCCGGAGAACACGCCGTCGAGGTCCTCGGTGTCCTTGTATTCGGGCGACACCAGCATCGCCGCGTTGGTATACGTCTTCACGAACGTCTTGAAGAACGGATCCGTGTTCCAGCGCTGGCTGTTGATCACGTAATTGATGAGGCCGCCGAGGAACGCGACGTCCGAGCCCGCGCGCAGAGGTGCGTAGATGTCGGCCATCGCGCTCGTGCGGGTGAATCGCGGATCGACGTGAATGATCTTCGCGCCACGCGACTTCGCGAGCATCGGCCATCGGAACGCCACCGGGTGACACTCCGCCATGTTCGAGCCCATCACGACGATGCAGTCGGAGTCGGCCATGCTCCGCGGATAGAGCGTGGCGGCGCCGCGTCCGAACCGTGTCCCCAACCCGGGGACGCTGGAAGAGTGTCAGATCCTGGCCTGATTCTCGATCGCGACGACGCCGAGGCCGCGCATGAGCTTCTGCTGGATGTGGTTCCACTCGTTGTCGAGCGTGGCGCCGCCCAGCGAGAAGATCGCCGGCGTCATGTTCACGACGGCGCCGTCGGAGAGACGCTCGATGAACGTCTCGTCGCGCGTCTTCTTCGTGAGCTCGGTCACGCGCGCCATCGCGCGCTCGAGATCCCAGACCTCCCAGTCCGTCGCCCCCGGTGCGCGGTGTAAGACCTTCGTCGGCCGGTTGGGATTGACGTGCAGCTGGTAGATGGCGGCGCCCTTGGGGCAGAGCGTGCCCTCGTTGTGCGGGCTCCGGGGGTCGCCTTCGATGTTGGCGATCTTGCCCTCCACGGTGTGCACGAGCGTCGCGCAGCCCACTGAGCAATAGGGGCAGATGCTCGGATGGGTCTTTGCATCCTTGATTCGCAGCTCGGCCGCAGCCGCCAGGGTCGGCGCAAGGTTGGCGCCGAGCCCTGCCAGGCCGCCGAGGGCGGCGGCGCCGCCCGCCCCGGCCGAGACGCGGATGAAATCGCGTCTTGAGACATCCATCGGTCGCACCACCTCGTGGGTGCGTGTGTCAAATCCGCAAAGCCCATGCCGTCGAGGCATCCGTCGCGGCACGGCGAAGAGTGGAAAGTTTTGCAGGCCTCATATCGTGAGGCGATACAATCGTGAAGTGCGGCGGACCCGGACCCAACGGGTCGATTACGCGACGCTCGCCGAGTGGCGCTACCAGTTGCGCCTCCTGCTCGGCCGGCGCGAGAACGCGGCGCGGGCCGCGGGAATCGAACCCCAGCAATATGCGCTGCTCCTCCAGATCAAGGGGCTGGAGGCACGCGGCGAGGTAACCATCGGCATGCTCGCCGAACGGCTCCAGATCCGGCATCACAGCGCCGTGGAGCTGGTGGACCGGTTAGTGGAGCGCGGACTGGTGGCCCGGCGACGCCACGAGGGCGATCGCCGACACGTCGTGGTGAAACTCCGGGCGGCCGGAGAGGTCGTGCTTCGTCGGCTCGCCCTCAACTCGCTCGCCGAATTGCGCGCGGAGGCGCCGGTGCTGGTGGCCACGCTGCGACGGCTGATCCGTGACGCGAATGGGCGAGGGCGGTGACCAACAACTTCGGGAGGGAGATGCGCATGCGGACCACAGCGTTGATCGTGCAGGGGATCCTGCTCGCGGGTCTGGCCGCGGGTTGTGCCCGGACGCCGGCGACGTCCACGGCGGCGGCCCCGCCGCCCTCGGGCTCCTCGCTGACCACGCCGGGAACATCAGCCGGCGGCGGCTCGCCGCAGAGCGCTGGCGGCACGCGCCAGGCGTCCTCGACGGCTTCGACGACGCGGCCGCGGATCGACGGCTTCAAGGCCACCGAGAGCCTCAGCGACATCTACTTCGAGTTCGACAAGTACGAGCTCACGGCGGAGGCCACGAAGACGCTCACGGCGCATGCCGAGTGGCTCAAGGCCAATCCCAAGCACCTCGTGCTGATCGAGGGGCATTGTGACGAGCGCGGCACCGACTCGTACAACCTCGCGCTCGGCGAGCGCCGGGCGAAGGCCACGCAGAACTATCTCGCCGCGCACGGGGTGCGAACGGCGCGCATCACGGTCATCTCGTACGGCGAGGAGCGGCCGCAGTGCGCCGAGCACACCGAGGCGTGCTGGGAGAAGAACCGTCGCGCGCACTTCATGCTGAAAGCGCAGTAACCGGCTGATCGGGGGATCCCCGCGGATCCCCCGTTTACCGTCCGCTCGAGCCGAACCCTCCAGCGCCGCGCGCGCTGTCCGGCAGTGAGGCCACTTCGATCAGCTCGACCCGCTCGATTTTCTGGACAACCAGCTGGGCGATCCGGTCGCCACGCGCCAGCGTCACCGGCGTCGCCGGGTCGTGGTTGACGAGCACCACGCGGATCTCGCCGCGATAGCCCGCATCGACGAGCCCCGGCGTGTTCACGATGCTCACGCCATGGCGCAGGGCCAGGCCGGAGCGTGGCAGCACGAAGCCCGCGTACCCGGCCGGGAGCGCGATGGCGATGCCAGTGTCCACCGCGGCGCGGGCGCCGGGCGCGAGCGTGACCGTCGCGCGCGCGTAGAGGTCGAGCCCGGCGTCATCGGCGCGGGCATATGCGGGCAGCGGCAGGTCGGGGTCGAGCCGGTGGACGAGGACGCGGACCGGCGCGTTCAGCGGTTCGAGAGCGCGCGCTCGCGGTCCGTCTGGACGACCCAGTTCGCCAGACGGCGCACGACCTCGGCCGTGAGCTGGGGACGGTTGCGGATCAGCCACTCGAGCCGCTCCTGCTTGAGCACGAGCAGTTCGACGGGCGTCGCGGCCACGGCGTCGGCGGAGCGCGGCGCGGAGCGGAACAGGCCGATCTCGCCGAACAGCTCGCCCTCACTGAGGCTGGACAGCACTTTTTCCGCACCGTCGAAGGTGCGTTTGATCTGCACGGTCCCGGCGTGGACGACGAAGGCCTCGCCCTTGGGATCGTCCCCCTCCTTGAAGATCAGCTCACCCGTCTTGAACGAGCGACGCTCGAGGTCGCCGATCGTGAGGTTCTTGTACATCTCGAGGCCGATCGAGGGCAGGTACGACTTCGACTCCACCGGGAGCCGCGCGTTCGTCCAGCCACCCAGCCCACCCTTGAGAATGCGCACGCTCTTGAACCCGCGCCCGCGCAGCGCGGCCGCCACCCTCTCCGCCGTGGCTTCGCCCGGGCTCGTGTCGTACACGACCACGAGCTGATCGCGCTCGACGTTCGGCTCGGCGTCCGGCTGTCCGGCCAGCACGGCGTCGGGATCGAGCCGCACGGCGCCCGGCAATCGCAGCGGGCTGGTCTCGAGATCGGTCTTGGTGCGCGCGTCCACGAGCTGCGGGTTGCGCCCACTTTCGATCGCCCCGATGACCTGCGCGGGCAGGATGCGGTAGCGATTCTTCCACCAGCGCCGTCCGAACATCCCGCCGTAGGCGCCCGCGCTCAGCACCGTGACGCCGAGCGTGGCCCAGGCCCAGGGAAACGGCTGCGGCGGCGGATTCTTGAGCTTGCGCTCGGCTTCGGCCAGCGCCTGCTTGACGTCGGTCAGGTTCGGCTGCATCTCGTTGGCTTCTCGCAGCCGCGCCACCGCCACCGAGTAGCGATCGGCGAACAGCGCATCGAGTCCGGCCATCCACGCGCCGTTGAACCGGCTCTCGCCGGGACGCACCGGCGTGCCCTCGAGGAAACGGCGCACGTCGCGCGCCGGGATGACGAAGTTGAACCCCTGCACGATCGCGCCGCTCGACCCCGCGAGCGTGGTCGCGGTCAGGACGCCCACGAGCTTCGCATCGTCGCCCACCGCGGGGCCGCCCGAGTTGCCATGCGCGGCGGCCGCGTCCGTCTGGATGAAGTCCTGACCGATCGCGTCTTGCTTGAAGCCGGAGACGGCACCATTGGTCACCGAGGCTTCGAGCGTCGCAGACTTGTTGAGCAGCTCGTGCGAGAGCACGACGCCGGGAAAGCCGATGATGTGGATCGGGTCACCGATGCGCGCATCACCGTCGCTGAGCCGGATGGCGGGGTACGTGCCGTCCGGCACGCGCAGCAGGGCGAGATCGCGGCCCGAGTCGGATGCGGGCTTGCCGTTGATGTCGAAGCCCAGCGGCGGGCTGAACTTGATGATCTGCGCCTTGAGGCTCACGCCGTTGGAGAGCAGCACTGTGAGCTGCGGCATCGGCGCAACCTGCGCCGAGCTCATCGCGCGCGCCGTCGCCTCACGCCGGACCGCCTCCTCGCGTTCCGGGTTCTGGCCGCGCATGATGCCTTGCGCCCGGAGCGCGGGGTCCACGCACGCCTGGTCGATCGCCTTCTTCTTCAGCTCGTGCGTCACCCACGGCGGAAGGCGCTGCACCGGGTCGACCACGTGGCCGTTGGTGATCAGATAGCCTCGGCCGTCGATGAACCACCCCGTGCCCGTCTCGACAAAGGGATTCGGGCGCACGGTCACCGGGCCTTTTCCGCAGTTGAGCGTGACCTCCGCGCGCACTTCGGCGGTGACCAACGCGACGGCAGGCTTCGCGAGCAGGATCGCCTCCTGCAGGCTCACCGCTGCAGCCGCGGCCGGCGTCAGCAGCGTGAGGAGCACCAAGGACAGTCGGAGCACCGCTCTCATCGTCCGACGACCCTAACACGGGAGCCGGCCGGGGCACAAAGCGGGCGCCCCGAGTACAATGCGCGCATGCCGTCCAGCCGCACGGACGCGAACCTCCAGGTCGCGCTCGCCGGCGAGGCCGACGCCAACCGTCGCTATCTTGCGTACGGGATCCGCGCGCTCGCCGAGGGCCGGGCCGACATCGCGCAGCTGTTCTTCGAGGCGGCCGGCGCCGAGACGATCCACGCGCTCGAACACCTGCGCACCATGGGTGCCGTCGGCTCGACCCGCGAGAACCTCGTCGTCGCCGCCACCGGCGAGATGCAGGAGATCGACGTGACGCTGCCGCGCATGATCGGGGAGGCCGAGGAGGAGGGCCGTCCCGACGCCGCGGCGTCGTTTCGCCTGGCGCTCGAGCGGGAGCGGCACCATCGCGACATGTTCCGCCACGCGCTCACAACGTTCGACAGCGGCGTGTCGACCTCCGCGGCCGCGTCGTCCATCGCCGCGCCGGCCGTCGCGCCCGGCGTGATGGCGGCCGCCGCGACCGCGTCGGCGACGCTGTCGGCCCCGGCGACCATCTCACGAACGCCCGGTGTAGCGGGCGCGCGCGGCGGCCTGACGGCGGCCACGATGCGTCGCATGGATGGTCGCGCCCACGTGTCCGAGCTCGAAACGGAGCCCGGGCGCATCGAGCGGCTGGCGTCCATTCGCGAGGTCGTCTTCGGCGCACAGGATGGGCTCGTGTCGACGTTCGCGGTCGTCGCCGGCCTGGCGGCCGCCGGCGTCGGGCCGCTCGTCGTGCTGCTGGGCGGCGCGGTGTCGGCGATGGCGGGCGTGCTGTCGATGTCCATCGGCACGTTCCTGTCGTCGCGCGCGCAGCGTCAGCTCTACGAGCGCGAGCTCGAGCGTGAGCGCCGCGAGATCCGTGAGCACGCAGGCGAGGAGATCGCCGAGCTCATCGCGGCGCTCGCGGCGCGCGGCATGGCCCGTGCCGACGCCGCCGAGGTCGCGCGGCGCATCGGCCGCCACCCGGAGATTCTGCTGTCCGCGCTGTCGATCTTCGAGCTCGGGCTCGCGCCGCAGCGGCTGGGCGCGCCCGTGCGCGACGCGCTCGTCATGGCGGTCGCGTTCGGCGTCGCATCGATCGTGCCGCTGCTGCCATTCCTGCCGATGCAGGGGCTGGCAGCGCTCGGGCTGTCGGCCGCGCTGACGCTCGGCGCACTGTTCGGCGTCGGTGTGCTGAAGGCTCGGGTGGCCGGCGTGTCGGCGCTGCGCTCGGGCGTCGAGGTCGCCGCTCTCGCCGCGGCGTCCGGTCTCATCAGCTTCGGCCTCGGGCGCCTGGCCTCCGTCGTGCTCGGCGTCGACATCCGCGGGTGACCTTCGCGCTGCGCCTGACCGCGGACCGGCTGGCGGCCGGGGCGCGCCTCACGCTCCCACCGGCGCCGCGCGTGGTTTACATCCGCGACGGAGCCACACGCATCGAGCACAGGCCACCCACGGTTGATGCCGGCCTCGCGGCCCTCGCTACGACAACTGTCGCCACGGCGTGGCATGGCACCGACGCGGCCGTGCTCGTTGCCGACGCGCCCGCGGAAGTCTTGCGGTTCGAGCTCCTGCGCGGCGCGGACGCGGCGCAGCCCGACGCCGATCCACCCCAGTCGCGCCGGATCTTGGAGCACGCGATCGATCTCGACCCCACGCGCGCGTGGCTCATGCGCTGCGACCGCGTCGAGTTTGCGCCCGGCGGTGTCGCGTTGCCGCACGGTCACAAGGGCGGAGGGATACGTTGCCTGCTGGGCGGCACGCTGGAGGTCACCGTGGGCGACGCGCCCCCACGGCTCATGCGCCCGGGCGACGCGTGGTTCGAGAGCGGCCGCGAGCCGGTGCTCGCGAAGGCATCGGCGGAGGTGCCGACCGCATTCGTACGCGTGTCGATCCTGCCCGGCGAGATTCGTGGCCAATCGTCGATCGTGTACGTCGATCCCGCCGACGCGGCGCGCGGCCGCCCGCGGCAATACACGGTTTACGTCGACGAGCCGCTTGCGCTGATCTAGCTGTGACGAAGCAATAGGTTGTTCACCCAGGCCGACCTGGGGGAAGTTGATTGCGGCCAAGCGATCAATCTCCCTGAACAGGAGGCCTGGATGAACGTGCATCAGAATGCCCGACTGACGCTTCGACGTCGACAGGAACTTGTCGCCCGCATCCAGTCTGGTGCGCCGCTAAAGTGCGCGGCCCGGGCGTTCGACGTCTCCATTCGCACGGTGCGCAAGTGGTGGCGCCGCTATCAGGACGAAGGCCGGGGCGGCCTGCACGATCGCTCAAGCCGCCCGCACCACAGTCCCCGGCAGACCGCGGCGTCATTGCAGCTCGCGGCGAAGGTGCTCCGGCGGCAGCAGTGGACGTGTCAGCAGATTGCGAGCGCGTTGGACGTCAGCGCGGCGACGATCGCGCGTATCCTGCGCCGCTGTGGTCTCTCGAGGCGTGGGCGGCTTGAGGCGCCGTTGATGATCGCCCGAGACGAACATCCCCAGCCCGGTGATTTGCTGCATGTCGACACCAAGAAGCTCGGTCGAGTCCAAGGTCTGGGCCATCGGATTACCGGACGTACTGCCGGAGTGCATCGTGTCAGCGGCGTGGGGTGGGAGCACCTCCATGTCGCCGTCGACGATCATTCGCGAGTCGCCTACGTCGAGCTTCTGGCGGACGAGCGCATCGCCAGCGTTCGGGCGTTCGTGGGGCGTGCGCTCCGGTGGTTTCGCGGCCACGGGGTGAGGATCCGGCGCATCCTTACCGACAATGGCTCGGCGTATCGCTCGCACAGCTTCCGGGCGACGTGCCGAGCGCTCCGGGTCGTCCACCAACGGACCCGGCCGTACACGCCTCGCACGAATGGCAAGGCCGAGCGCTTTATCCAGACCGCTTTGCGCGAGTGGGCCTATCGACGACCGTACTACTCGTCCGCCGATCGTGCTCGGGTCCTACCGGGCTGGCTCGAGCATTACAATTGTGCGCGGCCGCACAGCGGTATCGCTGGACAGCCCCCCATGCGTCGCTTCCCTGAGGGACACAACCTCATGCTCCGTCACACCTAGCTCAAAACGAGGCCTATGGTGGACTCAGATACGGGGAGGAGCGCTTCGGGCCAGCGCTGCCGTCACCGCCATCCGAGCCAGGACGCAAGCGGTGCGGAGAGGAGTGTACATTGCCCCAGCCGACGACCCGGCGACTTCAGGCGTCGGCCGTGACCGCGAGAAACTGGATCAGCCGCACGTCGGAGCATGAGCGCAATTCGAATCACGTGGGCGTCGACGCGACGACCCCAGCGGCGATTGAACGGGGCGTCGTCGCTGTTTGCACGAGCGTCGGAGGCTCACACGACGCGATCGGCGATACATTCGGACGACTGATTCGAATCGACGGAACCCAAAATAGGCGCGCGAGGATCGACCGTGTCGAGCCAGCGGTGACACGTGTCCAGCGTCGCTCGCATATCATCGAACAACCGAAGACGGCTTGCGGCTAGGCATTCAACTTCCCGCTGTACAGCGATTTCCTGATCTCGCGCCGCGGTGACGATTGACTCGGCTGTGGCCCGTGCCTTGGTCACGACGTCTTCCGCTTCGTGGTTCCGCTGCACCTTTAGCGCTTCGGCTTCGCGCACTATTGCGTCCGCGCGCTCGCGTGCAGCCTCGATGACGACCTGCGCTCGCGCTTGAGCGTCGTGGAGCAAAGTCTCGACTTCATGCAACGTCGCACTCCGTAGCGCCTCGAGCCGGCTCGGGGCGTCGGCGTCCTGTGCATCGGTATCTCGGACCGTCGGCCATACCTGCACCGTCGTTTCATGAGACATATCCGGCCGCGGATTGGTGACTTGCGTCATCCTGCGAGTTTGAACATCGGCTTCAATAAGTTTCATCTGTGTCCCGATTTCGATATACCGGGTCTGCGCATTCTCGAACGCGTCGGCGACCACGTCGAGGAATGCCATCACCTCGGCTGGATCGAGACCGAGCAACAGCCGCTTACTGAAACGTCGAGACCGGATTGTAAAGGGAGTGATAGAGGTGTCGTCCGTTCGAGCGCAACCGGCGACGGCGGCCTCATCATCGACCGTTCCTTCCGCTCGTAGTGAATACTCAACAAAGGGCGAAAGCATCCGCTTCATTGACATCGCCTCCCGCTGGGTGGATCGAGGCGCATCATGGAACGTCGGACGTGTGAGCGCAATCGAATTCTCCGCGGAGCCGTGCGACACAGCGGTAGGCGTGTAAACAATACTTTCGCGATGGCCGACGCACGCGTGCCCTCTCATCAGTCGCAGAGAACCGTTTGGGTGCGCGGTCAGGCCCTAGTCGGCTCGCTTCCCCGGGCCGATGCCTGTTGAACGCCCGCGAGTGCGGGCCCGAAGGCCTGGCCGCATGTCGTGCCTTGCCAACACCCAGCCGACTCGATTGGCGACGCCGACACTATCTCGCCAAGCCGTTCGAGCGACGAGATGCGCCTGGTGCCCGAGCGCGCGCTCGCGGCCGGCCGGTTCAGCCAGGAGGTGGCGCGCCTCGAGGCCGCCGGCCTGCAGAAGGGTGAGTTCGGCGGGCTGATCAGGCGTCAGCCGCGCTGATCGGGCGTCACCCCACATGCAGGAGGTGGACCAGATCATCAGACGCATCGCCGCGAGCGACATGACCGTCCTGCTGCGGGTGGAATCGAGCATCAGCAAAGAGCTGGTGGCACGTGCCATTCATCACTAGAGCGGGTGCGCGGGCGGCCGTTCGTCGCGGTGTCATCGGGCCTTCCGAGCCGCTCCTCAACTCCGAGCTGTCCGGGCATGAGCAAGCCGCCTTCACCGACGCCAAGGACCGCAAGCTCGGCAAGCTTGAGCTTTGCCATCGCGGCACGCAGCTCCTCGACGACATCGGCGACACGCCGCCTGAGCTGCAACCAAGCTGCTGCGCGAGCACTGGCAGGAGCCGATGATCGAGCACGTGGCGGCCACGATCGATGGATCGACGTGCGCGCGCTCACCGCTACCGAACGCGACTTCGAGACGATGATGCGCGAGCGACGCTCCCGCGAGGACCTGTTCTACCGGCTGAAACGTCGTTGCCCTGACGCTGCCGCCACTGCACGAGTGGCGCCGCGACATCCCGCTGTTCGTGGCGCACTTCCTCGCCAAGCACGCGATCGAGCTCGGCGAGCGCGGGCTGGGGCCCCAGGGCGCTGGACCGGCTCATTGGCCACGAGTGGTCCGCGATGTGCGGGAGCTGGAGAACGTGGTCCTGGGCGATGGTGATGGCCAGCAGCGGAGTGATCCTGCCCGAGCGCCTTCCCATCGGCCTGTCTCGGCCGCGGCATCGGTCGCCATAATGCCACGGTGGAGAAGATTCGAGGGCAAGCTGATGGAGTGCGTACGCCGCTACGCGAGCACGTCAGCGCCCACCTCTCGACCTCATGCTCGGCCTCGTCGAGAAGCCGCTTCTTCGGGCGGGCGTGCGCAAGACCGGCGGCAATCAGGTGCAAACGGCCAGATTCTGGGTATCAACTAGAACTCTGCGCAAGAACCTGACCGAGGACGGGATCGATCCGGACGCCAGTGGAGGGGGGAACGCGTAGTTTTACTCGCTTGGCATTGATGGTATTGTCGGACATCTCAGGCGCGGCACTCATGACCGAGGTCGCGATGCCTTTCGGCAGGCTCGAAAGACACTCGATGACGTCCGCCGCGAACTGGGCGCGGAGTATGGGCACGGAGGGATCCTCGACGCGGACGCCGCGGTGCGGCTGTTGTAAGCCGAACCGAGATCGGCGCCCGTCACGTCGCCGGCGGTCTGCACCACCGGACCCCGATTGCGCGGGTACAGTACCGGCCCGCTGCGCCGGATATGTCGTTGCCGGAGTGATGGGTGCTTCGCTTCGGTCAGGTTGTAGTACTGGGCACCAATCGATGACCCGAGATTCGGGTTCGCCCGGCGACGCTGGTATCGGCCTGTCCGTCTCGGCGTTTCGCCGCCGCCAACGACAGGCAAATCATCTTGGCCCCCGCGGCTTTGACGCGGTTTGTGCCTTCTGCAGCGGTTTCGAAACCGACCGCCGGTCTCGCTCCGGTCTTGCGGCAGCCACGCCATCGTCCAAGTCATTGACTCGGGTCATGGATTCCGGAGGTCCGGCACAAATCATGAGGAAGGTCCGCGCAGCGCTGAGCGGCTGGCTGTTACTGTCCCGCCGAGGCCATGCTCATGCGCCGGTGTCCAAAACGGCGGTGATCCGCAGTGCCGAGGGCAGGACACCGCTGAGGCACGTACCGATCCGTTCCGGCGGCGGCATCGTCATCCACGAGCAGCGCTGGAGGCGAAGCCATCGGGCGGGCCTCCTCGACGACCGCCAAGCCCGGGCGACTCGATAGCGCGAGTTCCGTATCAGGGAACTGGAGGATTGGATGGCTTTCGACGCGCCTCGAAAAACACTCGACGAGATACGTCGCGAGATCGACGCAGAGTTCGCGGGCCGACCGACCGCGGACGGCGCGGCCGCCGACGCAGGCGCCGAGCGTTCGGCGCCGCTTCGTGACGACGTCGGAGAAGACGTGCGACTCGAAGATTTACGCCGGCATCGCGGAAGCCCGAGGACGAGGCGAGGCAGCTACATCCTTGCTGGAGTCATCGGATGCGTCGTCGGCCAGTTGGCACTTTTCGGTTCTGTGATCGCTACGCGCTACTGGTTCCGGTCCGTTCATGCCGTCGCGGATGCGCCGCCGGCCCCGGTCGCGGCGACGCCCGCGTCGCGGTCGGTACCGCAGCCACCGACCGCGACACCGCCGTCGCACGCCGCCGACGTCGCGAGGACACCGGAGCCCACGCCGTCCGTCGCCGTCGCGTCATCGTCGCCGGCGGCCGCGGCGCCGGAACTACCCGAGACGCCGGTCCCGCCGCTGACGATTTCTCCGCCGCCACCGAGCGTTGCCGAGCCGTCGATGCGCGCGACGGCGAGTCAGCGCCGGACCGCGTCCACTGCCCGAGTCGCGGTGTCAGCTCCGACACCTGAACTGCGGGCGCGCGTCGCGGACTTCGATAACTGGGCGAAGTCTCAGGCCGAGGTACGCGCTGCGTTGGGCGAGTGGCTCGCGTTATCAGGCCGGCGCGGAGCAGACGCGCTGGCCTCGGAAGCCGTTGTGATCCTTGGCGCCGACGGGCAAACGGCGAAGACGCACGTCCCGGTCCGCTCGCGCTCCGGAGTCATGACCATCGGCGAGCAGCGCTGGGAACGCACTGCGAAGGGGTGGAGCATCGTCGCGGAGCGCGAAGAGATACGGCAGCGGTAAATGTACCTCCGACGGATGAACGGCGGGCAATCGCATGGTGCAAGTTCGTGCACCGCGAGTGGCCGATGCGTCAGCACCTACCCACGCCGCTAATTGCGCAGGAATCGCTCGCAGGAGCAGCGAATGGCGGGTTCCCGTTGCGCCGGAGCATGGACCGCGATCTGCGCATGACGGCTGCTCCGGAAGCCTGCAGCGACGGGTGTGGCGTGGCTCGCGCCACTAATCACGACGCGGCCACCGGCAGCCTGACGACGGCGAGCAGCACGCCGCCGCAGTGATGGGGAAGCTGCCGGGTCAGTTTCACTACCAGGGTCCCTAGCCCGGTCCTCAGAACTCGAAATGGTATTGGAGCGCGGCTTGCGGCGGCCTCGGATGAACACACAGTCGCGGCTGTGGATGAGACCGATCGTGTCCTCATCAAGCGACGAAGCTTGGGGAAGACGCCGGCATTACGAGCGGCTGCTCGAACTCCTCGGCGATCCGCGACATCATCATCGCAATGAAGCAACGGCGCGCCATCAGTGGTAGAACTGTTCGCCACGCTCGCGGCGCGCGGCTTTATTGTCGTGCTCCTGAATCCGCTGTGCATGGCCAGCGCAAGGCCTCGGCGCAGGGCTGCGATAGTCGATGAGAAGCCGCACTGTCTACCGTGTCGACACGGATGCATCAATGTATTGACGCGCCACTGCCATCGCAGCCTGCTCGACGGCGTTCCGGTTTGTTGACGCGCCACTAAAACGAACGTTGATACCGGGATGCCCTTCCGGGCGTACTTCAGGCGGCCATACCCGGACACGAGCGCTCCATAGATCCTGTATGCGTGAAGGTAACACCGCGATAGTCCAGCCCTTGTATTCGCTCACGGCTGGAGGTTGATCGAGTGCGCGTGGCGGCCCGCTACGACCGCAGCCAGCGACGATGGCGACGATCAGTACACCGCACAGCAGCGAAAACATCCTTGCGACCATGCTGCCCCTCGTATTCCTTAGACAGCTCAGCGCAGTCGAGGTCGACATCACGCTAGCGTCGTTCACGTCTCCTGATTGCATTCATCTGACAAGCACATTGATTCGTGGCCTGGATTGTCGAACCCCTCCGACCGCTCCACACATTAACGTGAGAGTGTGCAGGAGCGCGTGCCCGTTTTCCCCTACACGGCATTGTCTCGAGCCGCGCCGGCTTGGGCGGCGCGCTTACTCTATTACTCATAACACGCGCGGTGTCGTCGCTGCCGACAGTAACACCGATGAATAAGTTGTACGTGGATCGGCTGGACGTCTGCGGCTTGGCGTCGGTCCATGCTGCAGCAAGGGGGCGCTGTTGCGCACGGCTGTGAACAAGGCGATGTCCGAGCCGGTCGATCTCACGCTGACCGGCCTCATCGTCGAGTGCCTCGGCTCCGGCAGCATCGAGACGCTCGAGCGGTCGCTGCGCTCGGCACTCGAGGACCCCGGCGGCCGGCTCGACAGCATCATGATTAGGAGGATGCAGTGATGACGACGACAGGCTCGCGACACCGATTACGTGCGCCGGTGCTAAGCATCTAACTTGTCGAGAACCGCCTCGCACTCTGCGAGCTTCGTCACCACGTTCTGGACGGCTGGCATGACGCGTGGCGGTCTGGTGGCAGGTCGTGGCTGGCGTCGAAAGACGGAGTGAAGTCGTATCGCGTTCGACGAAATGATAGTGACCGCGACGTCCCAGGCGTCATCTGTGTTCCCGCTCGAGCCTGCACCTGAGCAGCACTGCCCAGCCAGTGGCCCGATCGGGACTCGCGCCCACGCCTGTTACGAAGCGGCTCGCCCACTATGGTAGCCGCGAGTTCTTCATGCCGTCCGTGCGGCTGTGATAGAAATTTTACTTCTGCGCCTCCTGCGTTTCTTCGCGCGGTGCTCATTCGCCCAATCGCAGACGGCGTGGTAGTCGTCCGGGGCCACCAGCGCGGCTATTGCCATCGCCTGCTTCGCGAACGCCTCCACTACCCAGCCGTATGTGCCTAGACGTGCTCTGTCTCACGGCCGGCCGTTGTCGTGCTTCTGCAGCACGACTCGAACCATGCGGCGTGCGATCTACTTTCCATCGGTTTCGCGCACTCGCGGACAGCGCACGCAGCTACTCGCCGGGCGCCGAGCCCGTGCGCCGCGTTTCAGTGGCCGGCGTTTCGACGTGCTGCTAAATGTCGATGCCGGCGACCTCCCGCCGACGGACTTGAGCGCGACCGACGAGTCACCGCGATATGGCCGCTGGCGAAAGTGCGCGTCTCTGCGGACTGTCGGCAGCCATGTGTCACGGTGACGCGACGAACCGGAGATGAAGCGCGACAATCCCTGCGTTCTGCAGCATCCTACCGCCCGTCATCCTTCGGGACGAGTCGCCTCGTAGCTGTTTCGGCCACGTGACTGCCAGGCAACGTGCGTTGTCGGGAACGCAGCTGCGCGTAGATCATGCCGGCGTCGTCGGCCGCAGATCATTGTCGTCCTGTGCGCTCGGCGGCCGGGTGATCGTCATCGAGACGTAGTAGGTCGGCATGGCTGTCCCTCCGACGGCCCGAGGTGACCATGATACGACCGTTACGAAGAGGAGTCGCTCGTGCTCGACCGATGCCGTCGCCCTTCCGTCAGATCGCCAAGGCCGCCGCGCTCACGCTCATGCGGATGACCGAGATCCGCATGCCGCGGCGCATACAGCCGCGAGCCAGATCGGCAAGGTGTGCCGGCGCGCCTCGCGTGGCGGCCTGCCTCAAGAACTTCCACTTTCACACGCAAGAAGGGGCCGAGGGTTCGAGCCGCGTTCTTCGACGATGCGCGCGATCCAAGAGTAGTCGTGTGCACGCATGCGTTTTGGAAAACCGATGGATGGCGCCTGAGGAAACTAGGACGAGCGAAGGGACTGCGAGATCAATATTACGCCTCACAACGAGGTGAAAACTTGAGAATAGCCATTGCGAGGGTGGGCATCATGCATGTCGAGAGAGCGATACGTGACAGGCGGAATCTAGGCGAGCGACTTTTCCTTCAGGTACAAGAGTAACGCCCGCCGTCCCTCAAGCTGTAGCCGCTCATAGATCGCGTGCAGGTGGTTTTTGATCGTTCCTTCCGACACGCCAAGCTGCTGCGCCAATTCTTTATTGCTGAGCCCGCTCACCGCGGCGCGCGCTACCTCGATCTGGCGCGGCGTCAGCGTGCGGAGCACATCGGCACTGGACGCGATGGCAGCCGCCTCAGCGACCTTCGCGTCCAGGCACCGGCGGCCGGCGTGGACTTCCCGAATGCAGCGGATGAGATGCTTCGGATCGGAGTGCTTGGACACGACGCCTTGGACGTCGAAGGCCAATGCACCCAGCAGCTTTAAATCGCCCGAGCTCGCAAGTAGCACAACCGGTGTCTGATTTCCCGCTGTGCGGAGGTGTTTAAGGGCGTCGATGCCGCCGACTTTCGGCATGTCCTGGTCGATCACCAGCACGTCCGGCTCGTAGATGCGGACGGCCCGCAACGCCTCATGTGCATCGCCACATCGAGCGAGGACAGTAAAGTCGGCGCCAAGCAGCACGTTGAGTCCCGCGAGTGTTATCGGGTGATCGTCGACAACGACGATCCTAATTTGCGACGTCGGCCTTTGTCGCACGGGGCGTGCACTAACCTCGCGATTGACCGCGGGACGAACGGCCGGTGATTGAGGAAACTTGGGCCTTGATCCCTGGACCCTCGTGGTTACGCCGCGCTCGCTGCTTAGAACCCCTGCCGACCATCGACAGAAAAGGGCGACTAGCATGTTGTAAGGACGAAAGCCGAGGAATCATGGAAGAAGTTGTGTCATGCGTGCTTCAAAAGGCCATTCTTCGATGTGGTTGGACGTGAAGCCGGGCAGAGTAATTCACCTAATCTACGGCGTCTCCACCCTTCGAAGATGGTCCCGAGCAGCTCGCGACTCTCCGCATACTGAACGAGCACGAAAACGCTGAGACGAGAGATTCTGCGCTCGCGACTTCGGTGCCCCGATCCGTTCTAGTACGAAGTTATCGGATTTTGGGCCGGCGGCACGGCTGGGTTGGCCATGTGTCACTAGCATCGTCCATGGCCTTCATGTCCTTTTGGCCTCCTCGCGATGGCCTCAGGTGATCGATCGGCGGCGGTATCTGGGTCATCCAGCATCTCCTTGAGCTTCGTCCCGTCGATCACTGGAAATCTCTTTGGTTGTTGTTCATTGCGATGGCCGACGCGCCCGGCCGTGCCGTTGACGAGCCCGCAGCGCATGCATCGCTCCCGCTCACTGTCCAGGTAGTGATACTTCTCCGCGACGCTCGGTGAATTTGCCTGGACCTGCGTCAGCAACATTGGAAGTTGCCGCAGAGGGCAGACCGCGGCAGGCGTTTCACACGGCAGCCGCGGCACGCTCGCGCGACTGCGCGGGCCGTCGTTGGGACAACTGCATGCGGCTGCACGGCCCGGCCTATCGCCCCGCGCATCCACGGACAGCACCGCGACCTGCCGACACTAGTCGGCGGCACGTGATGCGCAATGCCGTCGCGAAGGAGGAGCGAGTATGAAGGCGCTCTGCTGGCACGGCAAGGAAGATGTCCGCATCAATACCGTCCCTGACCCGACCATCCTCGACCCGCGCGACGCAATCGTAAGAATTACGTCGACGGCGATTTGCGGCTCGGACCTGCACCTCTACGATGGCTATGTTCCGACGATGGAGAAGGGTGACATCCTCGGCCACGAGCCGATGGGGGAAGTCGTTGAAGTGGGGCCGGGCGTCAAGAACGTGCTGCCCGGTGATCGCGTCGTCGTTCCGTTCACGATCTCGTGCGGCACGTGCTGGTTCTGCCGGCGCGGCCTATTTTCGCTGTGCGATACCTCAAATCCCAATGCCGAGATGGCGCGCAAGTTGATGGGGCAGTCGCCTGCCGGCCTGCTCGGCTATTCGCACATGCTCGGTGGCTTCGCGGGCGGCCAAGCGGAGTATCTGCGCGTGCCGTTCGCCGACGTCGGGCCGATGCGCGTGCCGCCCGGGATGCCAGACGAAAAGGCGCTGTTCCTCTCCGACATCTTTCCGACGGGCTACATGGCGGCGGAGAACGCAGAGATCGAGCCGGGCGACACCGTGGCCGTTTGGGGTTGCGGTCCCGTTGGCCAGTTCGCGATCCAAAGCGCGTGGCTGTTTCGCGCCGGGCGGGTGATCGCGATCGACCGCGTGCCGGAACGGCTGCGGATGGCGCAAGGCCCAGGTCGCGCCGAGACGATCGACTTCGAAACGGAGGAGGTCTATGACCGCCTCATGGAGATGACAGACGGGCGCGGACCCGACCGATGCATAGACGCCGTGGGCAGCGAGGCGCACGGGCGCGGCAGCGCCGACGCGCTCATTGACAAGGCCAAGACGTCCCTTTATCTCGCGACGGACCGGCCCCACGTGCTGCGTGAGGCGATTATGTGCTGCCGCAAAGGGGGCACCGTGTCGGTTCCGGGCGTCTACGTGGGTTTTCTGGATAAGATTCCGTTCGGCGCCGCCATGAACAAGGGCCTGACGATCAAGATGGGCCAAACACACGTGCCGCGTTACCACGAGCGGCTGCTGAAGAAGGTCGATGTCGGCGAGATTGACCCGTCGTTCGTGATCACGCACCGCCTGCCGCTCACGGACGGCCCCCGCGCCTATAAGATGTTCCGCGACAAGCAAGACGGCTGCATCAAGGTAGTGCTGACGCCGTGAGCAAGTAGCCGTGAGCCGCCGCGAGGATTGTTGTCGGGCGCCAGAAAGCTGCTGGGCGGGCGGCCACGAAGGGGCACATGGCCGCGGCACTGATTGGAGTAGTACAGCCAGCCGGAGCAGCGCACGGTTCGCTGCCCCCCCGGTCGGTAGCACGGACCTACGCCGACGCGCCGAACAGCCCGACGCCTCAAACAGCATTTGGATAAAATCGCGGCTTTCCGCTGGTGCGCACAGCATCGAGATCAACGGGCTTCACGAGGTGCATGGAAGCCGCCGCTCGTGAGAGCTGCTGGTCGGCCGTTGCCCGTAACCAGAGATGGCGATGAGGGTCGTTCGCCGTCCCGTCGGTGGCGCGCAGCTGACGCGCCACCTCCTCAGCCATCGAGGCCCGGCAGGTCAATGTCCGATGAAGGCGACAGGTCGAAAATCACGCGCCTCGGCGAGCGCCGTGATGCCGTCCTCGGTCTCATGCAGATCGTGGCCGTCCGACTCAAGCGAAAGGCGAAGCGTCCGCCGTACATCAGCGCCGTCCTGCACGAGCAGGACCCCGCGAGCGCCTAGGCGGCCGTTCGTTTGATGGCATGGCGACTCCTTCCACGGGGACGGCGAGGCGCGGTAGCCGACAGTGAAGTGCTGGCGGGACTGGACCGTCACTGCACGCATTGAACAGATCCGCCGTGCAGTTTGCCAGCTTCGCTAGCGTCAGAGTCGCATTCTTAAGCAACGTTTGGTCCAATCCCGCGTTGACTCTCCTGGATGAACGGATCGAAAATCCGAGGCAGAAGTGTAAACTCATACTGGAATCCGGCAACGCGCGACTGACGTCAGATGGCGTGCTCAAGATCCACGTAAAGGGGCTCGTCCTGAATGACACGACCCTTCCTGCCGATGTGAATGGGACGCCTGACGGAGTCTGCGAGGTGGTGGCGACACTGGTGTGCTGGGGTAGAGGCGCAGCCGGGTTGCCGCCGAGTCCGGACGAGTGCCATTGAGCAAATCGGGCGACGCGAACATCAACCGCGTGCGCCAGTTGCGCACGCGCCCCTATACCCCGCGCACGAATGGCAAGGCGGAGCGGTTCATTCAGAGCCTGCTGCGGGAGTGGGCGTATCGTCGCCCGTATGCGACGTCCGCGATTCGCACGCGCGCGCTCGGCGCCTGGCTGCACTACTACAACTGGCACCGTCGCCATTCCAGTCTTCACCGGGAGCCGCCCGTCAGCCGTCTACGTGCGGCTAATGTCGTGAGACTTCACAACTAGCGCGGCCTCGCCACAGCGCCGGCCGGGGCAGGATAGCGGCTCGCCCCGACGTGCCCCAGGAGATACCGTAAGCTTCCGGCCGCGTGCCGGGTCCGAGTCGGATGCTTGGCAGGGTCGGAGGGGCATTCCCGGCGTTCCGCTCAGCGGTTTGCGAGCGTTGACTGGACCCAACCGCTCAGGAAGACCGTGCCTGGATCCAGGCCGCTGATCCTGCCGCTGCCGAAGGATGTGAACAACGACGGTCCGCTGCTGACGAAGACGAACCAGGACTACGCTCACAGCCGGATGGAGACTGTTCGCACGTGGCGGCCACGGACGAACGCGGCGACCTGCCTCATCTCACCGTCGGTCGCGAGCCCGACGCACCCCTGCGTCCTCACGAAACTGTCCGCCAGGGAACCGAGCCAGCGCGTGGCCCGGGGCGGACCGTGAATGCCTATGGCGTCGCCCGTGTAGCCTGCCGCTGCCTGTCGCGCTGTCGGATAGCCGATCGGGATGAAGAGACCGTACTTTTCGGAGTTGCGCGGCACTCCGAGCTCGTAGGTTCCGAGTGGCAACCGCGCATCCCCTGCCCGGATCTTGCCCAGGCCGTTCCTTGCGAGCCGGACCTTGAACGACTTTATCTCGCGGCGCTCGTAGCATAGCGTGACCCGGCGCTCGACGGGCGTCACGACGAGATGAGCGTCCCGCGTCATTCCGCATGGCCCTGCGCCGGCCGGCGCAGGGCCATGCGGCAACAGGACAGCGACGGCAAGTGACCCGAACCCGACGGCGGCCGCGCGGCGGGGACGCCATGCGCTCATCCCCGACGGCTCACATCTCGGGGCGCGAGCGACACGGCCCCTGGCCCCCGGCTAAGTACTTGCGGACGCAGTCGTACTGTTCCCGATCTCTTAATCGCGCGTTGACCTCTATGGGCCTCCACCTCGCATGGCCCTGCCGTGTCAGCCAATCGATCCCGGTTGCGAACTGGCAGGCGAGGCGGCGGATCGTTTCGCCTCGGGCGGGACGATGCCGGCCCAGCCGGAACAGCAAGCGAGCGGTAAGGTTCGTGCTGCTGCCCTCGTGCACGATGGCCGATCCGCTTTCGGTCAGCTCCTAGACGTCGCAACGTGCGAACCACCGGCCACGGGGACATCTTCGTTGAAGAGCGGAACCACCTCCGAAGATTGCGCTCGATCGCAGGACTCGGGGACCGGGAAGGGCGATGAGGTCCAGGACATCCGCCTGCACGATCCCGAGCTTGCCGTCGTCGGGGGGAACGGCGCAAATATTGTTGAGCGAGCCGCGCGACGGATGGAGACGCAGCTCGATGCCGCCATCGCCAGCGCCTGAGATCTTGCGCGAAGTGGTCGCACGTGCCGCTTTCGCCGGGCGTGATCAGTCCCCGATGGGCGACGCAATGCCGTCCGAAGAAACGCAAACAGGATAAGCACGGCGTGCGTGGCACGTTTCTCGCGGGCGTCATCCCGTCCGGGGGAGTTGCAAACATGCCGCCACCAGGCTGGCTTCGCCAAAATGTCGTCGAACCCAAAGGTCTTGAAAGCCGCCAGCCCTATTCCGATACAGCGGCCGATGAACTTCGAATTTGTGACCAACCTCAAGACCGACAAGGCGTTGAGCTCACGATTTCGCCTTTTGCTGCAGGCTGATTAGGTGCTCCAATCATGAAAAGTCCAGAACGCGATGCGCGGTGCCACGCCGGGCTAGGCCAGTTCCAGTTAGAGAGCTGCCGAGCGTTACGAGCGATGGACCCATGCGGTCTGCTCCGTCTCTGGCCACGAACCGCTGAGGCGTATCCTCGAGGTATGCAGAATACGCGCATCGGGGGACTTGAGCGCCGGGGCTGCCGCCTTGCGTCGCGTCCTAGATGTCGCCATCAGACGGCTGTCGTCACATCTCGCGGCGCGGCGTGTCGCGAATGGGTTCACGTCAGACAGTCCGCGCCAGATACGGAAACCTCGCGCTCCATGCGCTTCCTATAGTCGGCCGTGAAACGGCATCGCCGCGGGCGCAGCGTCGCCGAGCCGCTTGACCGTGGCGGCTCGGTGTTATCGTCCTTAATCTTCGCTTTCGATTACGTCCTTGCTCGGAGGCCGGTGCGTTATAGTGGCTGCGGGGTTCACGATATAATCGCGAACACAGTCGTACGGCTCCCAACCGTTGATGCGCCGCTGAATATCGACGCGCTTCCAGTACGGATGCCCGTTATTTACTAGCCAGCCGAGGCCGGCCATCACGTGGCGGGCGAATTGTCCAATAGCTTCGCAGTAATGGCGGCCCGCATCTTGCGCAACGATGAGTGCCGTCACCGCCACCGTCGAGACTCTCGTCGGCTGCCACGGGTACGTGCCAGCCGGGATCTCGGTCGCGCTGTAGGCGTCGAGGATAGCGGGCGCAGTGATCGGCAGGAGGATGAAGCCATCGCCGGGCTTTACCCCGTCGCGCAGGAGTCTTACGGGACGCCCGGCGACATAGACCATCGCGTCGATGCGTCCCACCTGTAGTTGAGAGAGCGCTTCCGCTGCGTCGAGTGTAACCATGGCCGCCGGCACGACGCGCGCGAGCCGGAACAATCGAAGTGCGGTGAGATAAGTGCCGCTGCCCTCGCGGCCGATCGCAACGTAACGCTGCGTGAGCCCATTGAGATCATTGATGCCACCGCGCGCCAGAACGTGTACCTCCTCGTCGTAGAGCGGAAATACCAGGTGCACGCCCGCGCCGCGCGGCTGCATCTCGCCGTTGCTCTGCCGATTGGCGATGGCCGAGAGGACGTCTGACTGGACAATGCCAAGCTGTACGCCGGAACGCTCGGTGACCGCGTGGAGATTGTCGATGGCGCCGTTCGAAGAATGCACGTTGATGTTGATGCCATTAGGCTTCAGCAGCCGCCTGACGTCCTGACCAAAATGATAGTACGTGCCGCGCTCGGGGCCGGTGCTGAGATCGAAATCCGTTGCCGCCACGGCGCCCGCCATGCCGGCGCAAAGAAGAAGAGTGGCCACCGACTGCGCCAAACGGTTCACCGCACTGTCGGCCGGTGCGGGATTGTCCGGCCACCAACACGTCCTATTGGCAGCGCGATGATCGTCATCGCATCTCCCCGGAGCAAGCCGGAACTTAAGCTTAGGAGCCTTAGCCGGCAGCGTCCGTCGCGACGCGGACGCCGTCGCTCTGAGGCAATGCAATGGGCATTCCCGTGAGGACACTGCACCCACGCTCGGGGACAGGACCGAGGATAACTGCCTCATGTCCCAATGTTCGCCGAGCTGGCTTTCGTGCAGGCGCCGGAGGGACACGGTAGGATCGGCGGATGACGGCCGACGTCCCACGCTTACGGCTTCTGCGTGTCCCTCGCCGGATGGATAGATCGCTACGACCAGCACGTCATCGAGTACCTCGTAAAAGGAGAACCGCGTTCTCCCGAGCGCAGTTGAAGGCATAGCGTTCCGAATATTCGCCCGAGGTCCTAACCGCGGCTAGTAGTCGCCGACGTTCAGTGGCAGATTTCTGCAGCCCAGCCCACCGTAGGCCATCAGGGGCGCTCCCTGAAGCGCCTCACCCCGCACCGCTCGCACCTGAGCCACACCACCCACGATGCGGTCAGGCTGATCTGTCCGCCGCCGTCCAAGTCGGTGCCCACCCCAGTCCTCGTGCTCGCGACGAAGACGCGGAGGTCGATCAGTAATCGTTCAGCACGAGCTCTGGCTGCGGTTCTTCCGCGTCATTGCCTGCTCCCAGCATTCGGGGTGATAGGGGCCGCCGTGGACGGTAATCTTGCTGTCCGACCGCTTGATCAGGTTCCGGCAGAACGCGCAGTTCTGAGGGGCGGGATACCGGCTCTGAACTGGCGTTCCGCTGTCACGAGTAGGTGTGTCTTCCATGGCCGTGTACTCCGCGGCTGTGGGCTGTGTTGCCGGAGTTTGCCATGGCGGTGGACCGGGACCAGCCGCAGGATCACGTAGACTGGGCGGTACATTGCCTCACGCGTATCCGTCGTGTGCTAACATCCGCGCCCGCGAATCAGACCGGGGGGGTCTTCGTCGGGAGGGTCGTTGATGCAGCACGCGGCGATGATTGCGGTGCTGATCCTGGAACGGCCCCTGTGCCTTGACTGCATCTCCATGAAGACCGGCCTAGGCATCCGGGAAGTAGATGAATACCTGACGATCATCAGCCGTGGGTTGGCGCTGCGCCGCGAAGATGACCGCTGCCGCGCGTGCGGTGAGATGGTAGTGGTGTACTCGTTCACGCGTCCGACGAACTGAGCAGCGTGTCCATGGCGCTCAAGAGACGAACAGCGTCCTGGTCGTCCCTGGCGGTTTGGTGTGTCACGTCGTCTATAACCGCCGGCCGATGCCCGAGAAGGCCGCACTGATCGCTGGCATCATCACGGACTCACCATTAGGACAGCCGCGCGGTGAGTTGCGGAGTGAGGAACGGGGGATTTTCGTCGTCAGTCGGGCGGAAACATCGAGTATACCTCGGTGGAGTTCGCGCACTCTTCGCACCGCTCGATGGCATGCTTCAGGATGATCAAGCTGTCGATGCGGCCAAGGTACGACTGCACCTCGTCAATCGGTAGTCGCGACTTCACGGAGGGGCAGGGCAGGCACAGCGGCCGGGAACGCCCTCAGGCGTCCGGGATCGGGCCACGGTGGGACTTGAAGATTGAAGAACGGCGACGGTGGTCGCTCGTGCGGGCCAGCTGGGGACTACGCGGCCGTCGTATGCTCCACGGTGAGCTCTCCGGCGTGATACACGACGCGGCCATTGGCGAACGCGAAGATCCGCAGCCAGGTGATGGCACTTGCGACACCAATAACCGGTGTAAATAACGGTAGGAATATGGGGAGAGAATATGGCGGCCCGGAAATACTGGCCTCGGAATTTCGTGGCATGTCGCGACGAAATTGCGACAGCGAGAATCTAATCTCGTGGCGCATCCCCCGAAATTGGGCGCTCGCGAACCGGGTGCGGCGACCCGTAATTACTCTGATATTCACTGGTCGCTCGGGTCCAAACTACGGCATGAACCGGGGCGTGATGCCGCCAGAAATGCGGAGCGTACGCCTCAGTACGAGCGCTGGTTCCTAATCCGGCCACGACGCTGGTGGCGTCGCCGAGGTCAACTGGTGCGTGGCGACGAACCAACCGCAGCAGTTTCGTTATTATCCCACCGACCGATATGGGTGTCGTGAGGCGGGCGCCCGCGAGGCCCGTGAGTGTGATCGCACGTCAGAAAGAGGGTCGTGATGCGCCGGCGCCGTCCTGACGTCGTCGTGCGTCAGCGAGCGATTCCGGCAACCCTATACCGTCGTCGGCCCCATCCGCCTTGTGCGGGCCGCAGCATCGTTCGCGGCGCTCGCGCGGCGAGACACGGATTGGCACGCGCAACTGATCGAGGAACGGCGGGATGGCTCGGCCCTGGTTCCGACACATGGAAAGATCCGAGTACGCTATCGGAACTCGCCGACGGAGCCGAGCCTCCTTGAGCCAGCCCGGGTTTACAACACCGGAAGGCACAACGTCCTCGCCACGCAAGAGATTCACCAGAGCCTCGAGGCGGCGTCATATATCGAACTCCCCGTACTTCGGTGCTTCCAGTGTCCGGGCCTCGGTATCTGATCATCGTCGGGCGTAGACACCCCGAGCAATTCGCACTACTGACACAGTTATTTGCGGACGACAAGGCGATAGCAGTCCTCGTCGACCGACGTCATCCGGGGCGGGAGACCACGAGCCGCGGCCTGAGCCGCTCGACCGAGCGTCGGCGAGGGCGACCAGTCGACGATCAACTCCATACGTTGGGTGCGGCAGTAGTCCGCGCCTCGCCCATCAAGGCATCTCATGCCCCGCCGGGGATCGCGGCGCCCGAGGGCATCGGTCGGATACGGGCCGACGAGGCAGCGCGATGGGACGACGTCGTGCTCTTTCGGTACCGTACCGATCGGCCCACACGGCACACGGTCCCGGTCCTCTTTGTCGCGCCGCCGAGCTTGCGCCCGGATATCTTCGACCTTGCGCCGGGCCTCAGCATGGTCGAGCACTTTACCGCCCAGGGCCTCGACGTGTTCGTGCTGGATTTCGGCAGTCCCGACCCGACCCGATGCCCCGGATTCCAACAGTACGTCGATCAACTGGGCTCTGCCGTCGAACGCGCATGCGACATCTCCGGTGCGACCACGACGACGCTGCTGGGTTATGGGTTCGCCGTGCTCTACGCCGCGCTCCAGCCGGTGCGGGTTGCCAACCTCGTGACCGTCGCGACGCCAGTTGATTTCTCGATGGCGGGGCCGATCTATAGAGCGGCGCATATCGTCGACGCTGAGGCGCTTTCGGGGGTCGTTGGCAATGTGGCGGGGAAGTGGATTCGGGATCAGGTCGCGTGGTGGAGCACCTACGTCATGCCCGAGCATTCGTTTCGGCTGTGGCTCGAATCCTCGTCTCACGTCGATGACCCGGAATACTGGAAGCGACAGGCGCTCGTCGCCCGCTGGCTGAATGACATGCGGCCCTTTTCGGGCGTGGCGTATCGGGAATTTGTCCGCGAGCTCGTCCAAGCCAACCGGCTCGCAAGGCGCGAATTGCGCATCGGAGAGCGGCTCGTCGATCCCGCGCAAATCAGTTGTCCGGTCCTCGTCGCGGCGCACAGCGACGACGTCCTCATGCCTCCCAGCTGCGCGATGGCGCTGCTGGGTCTCGCGGGTAGCCGAGACCTCGAGGGCTTTTCGGTCTCTGAGGGCGCAACGGGCACATCGACATTCTGGTCGGCGGCGAAGGGCCGGCGGTGACCTGGCCGAGGCTCACCGCCTGGCTTACTATGCGTTCGCGCTAACGGACTGAGTATCAATTTCGACTGGAGCGATGAGCCGCACCGGAAATTGCCGACGAGGATTCGAGTGCCTCGACAGGTTCGACATCGAAGACGGACCCGGAGACCGCGTTGAACGCGAGAAACGCGCCGCCACGGCGCTGCATCGCAGAAAGGCGACGAGTCACCCGAGCGGAGGCGCGATGCCGATCGCCGTCGCCTGAAATAGTCACGACTGCGCCCTGGTCCACCGTATGCGGGAGTTACAAGTAGTCTCCGTTCAAGACACGATCGACGCAGAAGACTACTGAACTTACAGCTGCTGCTAATAATGTCCCAGTATTCGGCCGAGCTGGCCTTCTGTGACGAGCCCGAGGGAGGGCGATAAGCTCGGCGGATGACCGCCCACGTTCCACGCTTACGGCTTCTGCTCGTGTTCCTCGCCGAATGGATCAATCGCTACCAAGAGCACGTCATCGAGTACTTCGTAGAGGAGAACAGCGTTCTCCGAGAGCAGTTAAAGGGCCACGCCCTGCGGTTGAAGGATGACCAGCGTCGCCGTCTCGCAGCGAAAGGGCATCGGCTCGGCCGAGAGCTGTTGAGTCGCCGCTGTCCCGTCAACCCGCGTTTGGGTTGCAGCGACGCCGCGGCCGAGTATAGCGGTCAGGGCATTGACGTCCGAATAAATCAGAAGTCGTTAGGAGTCTGCTCACACGATAGGCAGGTGCTCGAGGGCGGGGCGACAGCAGGCCATTGGCGACGAGCTGGTTGGTGGCCGTCACCATTTCTCCCGGGCATTCTTTCATCTTCGCGGCGCCGTCAGGCACAGCCCCTCGAGCAATTCATGAAGCTCGTCTCGAAGAAACTGAGCCGGATCTGAAAGCATTAGGCGGCAGGCTCGGGATCCAACGCGGGCCATGGAGGACCTCCGATAGGCGGCGGACCTTGCATACCAATAGAACGCCAATGCACAAGCAGGCGATGCGCAAGCAAAGAATTTACCCAAGACCGAACTCACGAGACAACTTTTGTGGGGAGGCATGATGGTCGAGTACTACCGTGAGCACCGCGTCGACGTAAGCGCGATGCGGGCGGGCGGCGGCTGGAACGCCGGGGTCAGGATTCGCGACACGTCGGTGAACGTCCACCGGCAGGTGGAAGTATCCACAACCTATAAGGTTCCTCAGACCAAGCCGACCACAGCGCGCTGATTTCGCGCGTCGCTGGATCGATCTGCAGTTGAACAACGGACTAGAGCGAGCGCGTAGTGATGAACATTCCAACGAACCTTGGCCGCAGCGATCAACCAGCCTGTTGTTTGAGTGCGCTTGGAAAGACGGCCAGCCAAACGCCGATGAGCTGTTAGTTCTGGCCCTCAATTCGGACACGTGCGGCCGCCGCCTGCAGCAACCCAAAGTACCAATCCGGCGTCTCGATCACGATCGCCGCCGACATCCCCCTGAACACCGTGAATGCATGAACCACGTGGTCGGCGTGGCGACGCTTGCCGCCGGCGTGCTCGTCGGTCTGCGGCTTCCTTCACCGCGCACGAGGACGACCTGCTGGGGAAGCCCCGGGACTCATTGCTCGACGAGGTCAAGGGACTCGGGCAGGAGGCGCTCGACACGGGCGAACAAATGCGTCAGCTGCGGCAGAGACGCTGAAGTAGGGTGCCGAAGAGCACCGCTTGAGCGTTGATATGGTCGCCGCAAGGCTCGAACCGTCGGGCGCGGCCCGCAGGTCGGGTCAGGACAGCCCGCATCCCCGAGACACCGAGTCGCCTAAATCCGCGCAGCGTATCGACGGATTGCCGCCATCCGCGCGCCGTTTAGCGCACGGCGGCGATCGGTCCGCCATGTGTCCTCAGCTTTCTCTGTGCGAAGCTGCGGAAAGCCGAGTTCGCTTTCCTCAATGAACGCTAGTCGCTCGATTTCGTCATTGATGTGCTTGACGACGGCCGTCGGTTTCGCATCCTCGCTGTGGTCGACGATTTCACTCGCGCGTGCTTGGCCATTGACGTCGATACGTCGATCAGGGGGCGCCGCGTCGCTGAGAAGCTACGGTGCTACAACGCGTGATCGACACGCGCGGCAAGCCGGCGATGCTCGTCACCGACAACCGCCCGCAGCTCATCAGCCGGGGGCTTGACGCGTGGGCTTACGCCCACCGGTATCGAGCTGCATTTCATCGAGTCGGGTAAGGCAAAAACCCAAACGCATACGTCGAGGGCTTTCCGGCCGTCTGCGCGACGAGTGCCTCACGGCGTTCGCCCTGTGATACCCATGGCGGCGGTGAGACCGCGCCTTGGTGACGTTGCCACCGCGCTAGCGCCCTCGGCGCGGCAGCGACGATTCAGTCGCGGCGGTGCCCAGTGCCCGGCGCGCCTCAGCGAGCATCGACTCCTCGGCGCCGCTGGCCTGCAGTTCACGGTAGTAGGCTTCCGCAGCGGCGCGATCGCCGGTGGTGACGAAGCACTTCACGGCGCCCATGAGAGCGCGCCCCTCGGCTGGTGAGCCTTTGGTGAGGAATACCGACATGATGAACATGTTGACCGCTTCGCCATGGCGGCCTGCCATACGGAGAAGCTCGCCGCCGCGATAGGCGGCCTCGCCCGCAAGATCACGCTCGGCGGCATATGTTGGGCTGCGATGCCAAGCCTCGATCGGTACGGTGTCGAGTACCTTCGCATAGGCAGCGAGGGCGTCCGGTCTCCGGTCCAGTGCAGCGAGGGAATCGCCCGTGCCGAGCAGAGCCAGCCGGCCCCAACGTGACTCCGGCGCAGCGCTCACTGCGTTAGTGAACCATTCAAGGGCCATCGCATGCTGTCCGCGCTCGTGCGCCAGGCGCCCGAGCTCGTATGCGGCTTCGCTCGCCGTCGCGCCCTTCGACGTCTGCGCTGCCGCCTGCGGCAATCGGCGCGCGCTGTTGGCCTGGCCTGCCTCTCTGAGCACTCGCGCCTGTGACAGCAAGCTCTCAGGCGTGCGCGGCATCGTCGGCGGAACATGCTCGTAGGCGGCAAGCGCTTCGCGGCGATCGCCGAGCGTCTGGCTGATCTCGGCGAGCCGCAGCCACGCGCGCGCGGACTCCCCACCGCCGGCGACGACGGCACGCCGGAGCTGCTCACGCGCCTGCGGCAGCGCGCCCGCATGCACGAACGCCTCGGCCAGTTCAAGGCGTGCGCGCCGGCCGGCAGGCGCGTCGCCGTAGCGCGCGACAACTTTCTCATAATCCCGCGTGGCCACCTGCCAGCGTCCGGCCGAAGCCGCCGCCGCGGCGACACGGGTCAGCAGCGCCGGCGCCGCGTGATAGGACGGAAAATCGTCGACGAGACGGTTGGCCAACGAGTCGACAAGCGGGTCCGTCCAGCCGCGCTCGCTGGCGGCGACGAGCGCGACACCGTGCAACAGCGGCGGAGTCGTCTGCCGCTCGCGGCTGTCAATGACGGAGGTGGCGAAGCTCTCGAGCGAGTCTCCGCGCGCGGGCGGGGGGGGAGACGCCGACTCGAGCGCCGCCTCGGCGCCCGGCGTCGCGAACGCCGAGGCGATCACCGCGTGGTCCTGCACCACCGGCGTCCCGCGCGTCTCGATGACCTCACCAAGTTCGCGCACCGCGCCGTTCTCGTCTCCGCGGTGCAGCGCCAGCAGCGAGCGCTGCAGGAGCGCCGCCCCCACATAGGGGCTATGTGGGTAGTCGGTAAGCAGGCGATCAAGCGCCGCCTGTGCCGACGCGGGATCGCCCGCCCTGTTTGCGGCGCCTGCGGCGAGCATCAGCGCCAGCGGAGCCCGCGCGTCATGCGGGAACTCGTCGACGAGGTACGACCAAGTCCACTGCGCGTGACCGGTATCGCCTACGCGAAATTTCGCCCATCCGCGTGCCATGGCCGCGCGCGGCGCGTCGGGAAGCGCGCGATGGCCCGAGAGAAAGGCTGTGTAATGGGCAGACGCCCGCGCATAGTTGCGCAAGGAGAACGCCGCGTCTCCTGCCACCAACAGCGCCGACGCATTTTGCGACGCCGGCGGGTTCGCTCGCACGACCGTCTCAGCGCCTGCCAGCGCCCGTTTGAAGTCGCCGCGCGCGAGATCCTGCTGCGCCTTCGCGAGAACGACATCGGGCGCCGGCGTCAGCGACCTCCCGCCGCTCGCCGCTGCGTCTCCGCCGCCTGACGCGCCTCCAGCGCCGACCGAACCGCCGGCAGCGGGACCGCCGCTCGGACCAGCGCTCGGGGCACCGCTGGTCGCGCCACTCGGGGCACTGCCAACACCGCTGGTGCCGCCCGAGCCACCGCCCGCAGAACCGCCGCTGCCGGCCGAGCCACCACTACCGGCGGAGCCGCCACTGCCGCCGGCGGAGCCGCCGCTGCCGCCGCCGGAGCCGCCGCTGCCGCCGCCGGAGCCGCCGCTGCCGCCGCCGGAGCCGCCACTGCCGCCGCCGGAGCCGCCACTGCCGCCGCCGGCTCCGCCTCCGCCGCCTCCGCCCCCGCCTCCTCCACCGCCTTTAGCGAGGAGAACCGGTCCATCTGTGGAATTCCACTGAGAGTACGCGAGGCCGGCCAGGGTCAGGCCCGTCCCGATTGCGAGGATCAGCGCGAGCAAGATAGAGACGAGTCGGTTCGCAGCGCTCACAGCCGCCGCAACGGCAGCAATCACCATGCCGCCCGATTGCGAGTCTGAGTAGACCATACGTAAAGAGGAGCGCTTGGGCGCCGGCGGAGTATTTCGCTAAATACGGTAACAGCCGCTATGACTTTCGCGCTGATCTTCGAGACCCTCTTTCGCCTTGGTCGAAATGCTGCGGAGTCCGGTGATAGTGTCGCGATCGGCGCTTCACGCTCTTCAGCAACGAGCGCGAGTCCGCCCCCGACGAGCCGGGAGACGACGCTCGGCATCTTCATCTTATATCCGAGACGGCACGTTCGCCGTCGCGGTGACATGCTCCCAGCATTTTCGTTGCTGTCCCCTGGATGACTCAAAGACTCCGCAGTGGAACCGGCGGTCGACGGGACGGCGCACACAACGTGGGATAAAACGTTGAGTCGACCAATATCGGACGCAAATACCGGCGAGCCGGCCGGGCCCAATTTCGTGGCCATTACATGACCGCCGCCACACAGAGCGCTGCCGAACGCTCACCCCATCTGGAAGCCTTCCGCGACAAGAGCTACGAGGTGCTCTTCTTCAACAAATGTGCAGCCGCGATCAAGTCGTCCAGGCCGGAGCTACCTCGCGCCCGCAAGCGCGCGTGCTCGTTTGACAGGGTTCTCAAGCCGTTCCTACACTATCGCCCGCCATGGCCCCCCAGGCGCGAGTTGTCGGACTGCGCTGTCTCCGCTGCCGCACTCGCTTCGACGAGCCGCGTCTCTTCACGGGCTGCCCGCGATGTCGCGCGCAGGGCGTCGCCGTGAATCTCAGCGTCGAGTACGATCTCTCGCCGCTCGCCGGCGTCACGCCCGACACGTTTGGCAGAACCGCGCGCGGGCTGTGGCGTTTCGTTCCGCTGCTGCCGGTGCGGGCCGCGCATCCCGTTTCGTTGGGGGAAGGCGCGACGCCGCTCGTCCATCTCGAGCGTTTTGGCCGCCGGCTCGGCCTGCCGCGGCTCTACGCGAAGGACGAAAGTCAAAATCCGACATGGTCGTACAAGGACCGGCTCTGCGCGACGGCTGTCACTCACGCCGTCGAGACGGGCGCGCGCGTCATCACGATCTCGTCCACGGGCAATCACGGCGCCTCAACGGCGGCGTATGCGGCGCGCGCCGGGCTGCCGTGCGTCATCTTCACACTGACGTCTGTTCCCGAGACGATGAAGACGCTGATGCAGGCGTACGGCGCGGCCGTCGTCGCTTGCCCGACGTCAGAGTCGCGGTGGGAGCTGATGCGGCAGGGGATCGAGCGCTTCGGATGGTATCCGACGAGCGGGTTCGTCGCGCCGCCTGTCGGCTCGAACCCATGGGGCGTCGAAGGATACAAGACCATCGCGTATGAAGTCGCCGAAGACCTTGGCTGGACTGCGCCCGACGTCGTTGTCGTGCCGAGCGCCTACAGCGACGGGCTCTATGGGATCTGGAAGGGGTGGACCGAGTTGCAAGCGCTCGGCCTCATCAAGCACACCCCGCGCATGATCGCCGCCGAACCCTTCGGTCCCCTGGCCGTCGCTCTCGAGCGCGGGCTGGAGGCGCCGGAGCCGGTCGACGCGCCGCCGCCTTCCGTCGCCTTCTCGATTGCGTCGCGCTACGGGACGTGGCAGGGGCTCGCCGCGTTGCGCGAGTCGGGAGGCGTCGGCGTGCGACTTACCGACGAGGGCGTGCTCGAAGCACAGCGTCGGCTGGCCCATGAAGAGGGGCTGTACGCCGAGCCCTCATCGGCGGCCGCGCTGACGGCGGTCATGCACCTCGTCGAGCGCGGCGCGCTCGACGCGGCGCAGACCATCGTCGTTGTGCTGACGTCCGGCGGGCTCAAGGACCCGGGCGCGAGCCGCGCGTGGCTGCCAGCGGTGCCGGCGGCCGACGGCGACTTCGATCGGCTCCTGAGCGTCCTGCGCGAGGGCTATGGACTGGCGCTGGACGGCTAGTCTCGGCCTGGCGCTGATGGGGCACGGCGTGCCAGCGCGCGCGATCGAGTGGGCGCGTGCCGCCGAGCGCGCCGGCCTCGGCAGTGTGTGGGTCATGGAAGACTACTTCCGTCCAGGCGCCTACGCGCTCGCGGCGGCGACGGCCGCCGTCAACGTGCGCAGCGTGATCGGCCTCGGTGTGGTCACCCCGTACACGCGACACCCCGCCGTCGTGGCCATGGAGACAGCGACGCTGGCGGCGATTGCGCCGGGGCGCGTCGTCCTCGGCCTGGGCAGCAGCAATCAGCGCTGGATCGAGCAGCAGATGGGGATTCCCTTCAAGACTCCGTTGCGCGGCCTGCGTGAGAGCGTCCACATCGTACGCCGGCTGCTCGACGGAGAGCGCGTCACTTACAGCGGCGAGGTGTTCTCGGCGAACGAGGTGGCTCTCGAGGCGCCGCCCTCCGTGCGGGTGCCGGTCATGCTGGGCGTTAAGGGCCCGCGCGCGCTCGCGCTCGCCGCTGAGGTCGCCGACGGCGTGCACTGCTCCATCCTCGCGTCGCCGGCCCACGTGCGACGCGTGCGCGCCAGCACGACGGGCGCTCGTCGGGACTTCAAAGTTATCGCCTACGTGCCAGTGGCCGTGTCCGAGGATAGTGCGCAGGCGCGCCGATGGATGCGGCCGCTCGTCGCACATTACCTGGGACTGCTCCACGGGCAGTCGATCCTGGAAGATGCCGGGATCCACCCGGCGCGAACGCAGCAATTCCGCGATGCGTTTGTGGCAGGGCGCGCCGTCGCTGCCCAGCTGGTGACCGATGACTTGCTCGACGCTGTGGCGATCGCCGGCACGCCAGCGGAGTGCCGCAGGGCGCTGGCGCGCTGGGCCGAGGCGGGCCTCGACGCCGTGATCGCCGTCGTTCCCGAGGCCGCCGACCTCGCCGTCCAGATCGAGTGGATCGGTGGCGAGCTGTCTACCGCCTGGAAGGAAATGCGATGCCGCTGAGGTTCGGCGTTCACATCCCGACATGTATCGAGGGAATGATGTACCCGGTGCCGTTCGCCAGACCCGAGGACATCCTGCCGACGGCGCAGCTCGCCGAGCGTGTCGGCTTCGACTCCGTCTGGGGCAACGACCACATGACCACCCAGCGCTACGTGCAGCGCGAGTGGCCCGTCCCGCCGAACTTCTATGAGCCGCTTGTCACGTTCACGTACGTGGCCGCGCGCACCGAGCGCATCCGGCTGGCCACCGGCATCATCGTGCTGCCCATGCGGACGATGCCGGTCCTCGCCAAGCAGGTGGCTACGCTCGACCAGCTCTCGGGCGGGCGCGTGATCCTCGGCGTGGGCACCGGCGCTTACCGCGAGGAGTACGAGGCGTTGTGTCCCGACGCGCGCGACGTGCGCCGGGGCGAGATCGTCGACGAGGGCATGCGCGCCCTGCGCATGCTCTTCACCGAGCGGAAGGCGAGTTTCCGCGGCAAACACGTGCGGTTCCAGGAGGTGGAGTGCTTTCCCAAGCCGAGGCAGTCGCCGCTGCCCATGTACGCGGGTGGCAACCATCCGGAGGTGCGGCGCCGCGCCGGGGAGTACGGCGAGGGCTGGATGCCAGCTGTGCTCTCCCCCGAGGAGATCGCGGGTGGCGTTCAGGACGTCCGTCGCGCGGCGGACAAGGCCGGACGCGACGGCTCCATGATCGACATCGCGCCGCAGTTCGCCTGCTCGATCGGCCGCACCCACGACGAAGCCGTGAATCGTTTCCACGGCTCGCAACTCTACAAGCATCTCGAGTCCCTCAAGCGCTCCACGCTGCGCGAGCAGACAGGCGGCTTCGAGCAGCGGAACCTCATCGGCAGCCCGGCGGAGATCTGTGAGCGCATCCGCGTCTACCAGCAGGCCGGGGTCACCACGTTCTCAGGTCTGCTCTTCGTGGCAAATACCGTGCGCGAGATGCAGGAGGCGATCGACCTCTTCGGGCGCGAAGTCATCCCCAACTTCAGGTGAAAACATGGATGCACACCGCCAGCAGCGTCTGACCGCCGTCCTGGAGGCCGAGGGCCTCGACGCGCTGGTCGCCACCACCACGGAGAACGTCTACTACGTGAGCGGCCTTCGCTCCATCTCGCACGCGCTCTTCCGCGGCCTCGAGCTCTATACCGTCTTCTCGCGGCGCGGCACGGCGCTCGTCGTCCCGTTCATCGACACGACGGGCGTCGCCTCCGACCGGATCGAGGTCGACCACCTCGCGTGCTACGGTAAGTTTTTCTTCGAGTACGCCGACGATCCGGGCGAGATCGGCCGCAAGATCCGCGAGTGGACGCGCGCGCCGGTCGCCAGCCCCGCCGACGCCCTGGCGGGTGTGCTCAGTGACCTCGGCGTGCTCGGTCATCGCATCGGTCTCGACGAAGGCAATCTCTTCGCGCCCACGTGGAGGCGCGTCGAGGAGCGGCTGGCCGGCACCACGTTGGTGCCGGCGTATCAGATGTTCAGGCAGGCACGCATGGTCAAGGGCCCGGACGAGGTGGCGGCGCTCGAAAAGGCGGCGCTGATCGCCGAGGACGGCATCGCCGCGGTGCTCCGCATGCTGAAGCCCGGTGTCACCGAGCGGGCGGCGGCGCGCGTGTACGAGGAGGAAGTCCTCCGCAGGGGCGCCGAGCCGTTCTTCACCGTGGTGACGATCGGCGAGCGGGCGGCACTCGCGGACGTCTATCCGACCGACCGTGCGCTGGGCCCGGGCGACCTCGTGCGCTTTGATCTCGGCTGCCTGATCGGCCCGTACCGATCGGACATTTCTCGCACGGCAGTACTCGGTAAGCCGACCGACAAGCAGGCGCGGTACTACGGGGCCATCCTCGCCGGCGAACGGGCCGCTATCGCGGCCATGAAACCCGGCGTGCCGGTGAGCCAGCTCTTCGACCTCGCGGTGCGCGTGACGCGCGAGAACGGGCTGCCGCACTACCAGCGCCACCACGTCGGCCACGGGATCGGGCTCGAGCCCTACGACCCGCCGACCATCAACGCGGCGACCAATACCGCGCTCGAGGCCGGCATGGTCTTCTGCGTGGAGACGCCCTACTACGAGCACGGCTGGGGCGGCGTGCAGGTCGAGGACGCCGTCGAGGTCACGCCCGGCGGCTCGCGCACGCTCACCCGCTCCAGCCAGGACCTTGCGGTCATCGGATAACGAGGAGACTGCCATGCGACTCGCGCTCACCGTTACCACGCTGCTCCTCATGGCGGTTTCCGCCGGCGCCCAGGCGCCGCCGATCCGCATAGGGTTCGCCTCGGCGCTGAGTGGCCCGGCAGCGATCACCGGTGAGGGGGTGCGCTGGGGCGCCACGCTCGCCGTCGAGGAGATCAACGCGAAGGGCGGAGTCATGGGCAGGAAGCTCGAGGCGTTCTTTGCCGACAACAAGGCGCAGCCCGGCGAGGCGGTGAGCGCGGTGCGCAAGCTCGTCGACGTTGACCAGGTCGATGTGATCATCGGCCAGACGCACAGCGGCGCCTGCCTGGGTGCCATGCCGGTCGTGAAGGAGCTCGGCGTACCGATGGTGATCGAGGCCTGCTCGCATCCGCAGATCCGCGCGCTCAGCGGGAAGGGCGGCAATGAGTGGACGTTCCGCGTCGCCCTCGACGACGAGATCATGGCGTACACGTTCGCCCGCTACATGGCGCGCCAGGGCGTGAAGAGCTCCTCCATCCTCGCCATGAACAACGATTTCGGCCGCGGGGCCGCCAATGCCTACGACGCTGCATTCAAGAAGGCTGGAATCAAGCTCCTCTCTACGGAGTTCTTCGATCCGGGACAGCCGGACTACCGGCCGGTGCTCACGCGCTTGAAACGGGCGAATCCCGAGACAATCCTGGCGGTCATCCTGGCCAGCGACGGCGCCCCGTTCATGCGCCAGTACCGTGAGCTCGGCTTGACGCAGAAGATCTTCTCGCGCGGAAGCCTCGCCTCGGCGGAGTTCCTCTACCAGGTCCGCGACAATCCGAGGGTCGGCGACGGCGTTGTCGAGGCGGGCTACTGGCTGACCGGCCTCGATCCCGACTGGGACAAGAAGTGGACCGAGCGCTATAAAGTGCCGCCGCGCATCCATGGCAGCCTCGCCGCTATCACGCTCAAGTGGGCGGTGGTGCCGGCGCTCGAAATCGCGCTCAAGAAGCATAACAAGGCCGATCGCCAGACGATTCGTGCAGCGCTGGAGGAGGTCGACGTCAAAGACTCGCCGCTCGGCCCAATCAAGTTCGACGCCAATCATCAGGCCTGGATCAACATGATCCTGATCGAGATGCGCGACGGCCAACTGCACATCCTCGAGAAGCTGCCGACGAGCCCGGCGCTCCTGAACTGATTTTCGATCTCTTCGAACAACTGCTGCACGGGCTCACCCTTGGCGCGATGTACGCCATGGTCGCGGCCGGGCTAGCCCTCATGCTCGGCGTGGCGCGCTTGATCAACTTCGCCCACGGCGAGTTCTTCATGCTCGGCGCCTACGCGTTCTGGTACGGCTACAGCGAGGTCGGCCTGCCGTACGCGGTGGCGGCGCTGTTGGCGCCGGCGATCATGGTGCTCTTCGGCGTTGTGTATCAGCAGACGGTCATCCGTGCGATCTTGCCGCGGTCCTGGCACGTGCAGCTCATCGCGACGCTGGCGACGTCCATCGTTCTCACGAATCTCGCGATCATCGTCCTCGGCACGCAGCCCAAGGAGGTGCCGACGGCGCTCTCGGCGCGCATCCTCGATGTGGGCGGGTTCCGTGTGGCGTGGCAGCGGATCCTCGTCCTCGTCGCGGCGCTTGTGATGTTCTGGGGGCTCCAGCGTTTCGTCGCCGGCACGCGCACCGGTCGCGCCATGCGCGCGATGTCGCAGAACCGCGAGGCGTGCGCCGTGGTCGGCGTGGACGTGCAGCGCGTGACGCTGGTGACCTTCGCGCTCTCGGCCGGGCTGGCGGCCGTCGCCGCCGCGCTCGTCTCCCCACTGTTCAACGTCTTTCCGGATATGGGCACCGGGCTCACCCTTAAGGCGTTCGCGGCGGTGGTGGCTGGCGGCTTCGGCTACGTCAACGGCGCCATCGCCGCCAGCTTCCTGATCGGCATCACCGAAGCGCTGGCCGGTAGCTACGTCTCCTACGCTTACAAGGACGCCATTGCGTTCCTGATCATGATCGCGGTGCTTCTATGGCGGCCGCAGGGCCTCTTTGGCCGTCGGCTCGGGATCTAACGTGCGTCGCGCGGTTGCGGTCGCCCTCGTCGTCGTCGTCGTGAGCGCGCCGTGGCTCGTGGCGGTGGCGGTCCCGCGCCAGCAGCGTTACGTCCTGCACGTGCTGATCTTCACGGCGCTTTTCGCGGCGCTGGCGCTCTCATACGACCTCGTCGTCGGGCACGTGGGCAGCCTCTCGCTCGCGCACCCGGCATTCTTCGGCGTCGGCGCGTATTCCGCCGCGCTCCTCGCCACACGGGCGGGCTGGCCATTCCTCGCCGATCTCGTCGGCGCTGCGCTGGCGGCGGCGGTCGTGGCCGCGCTGGTCGGTGTGCCGCTTTTCCGGCTGACCGAACACGCCTTCGCCGTCGGCACGCTCGGCCTGGCGCTCGTGGCGTCAATCGTCGCGAATAACTGGGTTGAGGTGACTCGCGGGCCGCTCTGTATCACGGGGATCCCGAAGCCGGTTCTGAGCGTGTCCGGTGGGCCGGCGTTGGCGATCACGACGCTGCCGGGTTACTACTGGCTCGCGCTGGCCGCGCTCGCCGCGGTGGTGCTGCTCTATCGCGGGCTGACGACGTTCCGGCTAGGCCGCGCGTTCCACGCCGTGCGCGACAACGAGCCGCTGGCCGGTGCTGCGGGAATCAACGCCCTCAAGTATCGCCTCCTGGCGTTCACCGTCGCTGCGGCGCTCGCTGGCGGCATCGGCGCAGTGTACGTCCATTACCTGTCGGTGATGTGTCCCGAGGAGATGAACATTGGCCTCACCGTGAATCTGCTCGTGATCGTCTTCCTCGGGGGCGTGGGCAGCCTCCGCGGGGTGCTGCTCGGTGCCATCCTTTTCACCGCGCTTCCCGAAGTCCTGCGGCTCGCGCCAACGTGGCGGCTCGTCATCTATGGCCTGCTTCTCCTGCTCGTCGTCGTGCGGTCGCCGCAGGGAATCGAGAGCCTGCTGCGCCGCGCGAGCGTCGCGCGTCCCGCCCGCTGATGGCGCTGCTCGAGGTTCGCGGTCTCACCAAGCGCTTCATCGGCGTGACCGCCGTCGATCAGGTCGATCTGGCCGTCGAGCGTGGTGAGCTGGTCAGTCTGATCGGCCCGAACGGCTCGGGCAAGACGACGCTCTTCAACTGCATGACCGGTTATCTCGCCGCCGACGGCGGCCGCGTGCTCTTCCGCGGACGCGATGTGACCAACGCCCCGCCCCACCGGCTGGCGCGGGTCGGCATCGCCCGTACGTTTCAGCACGTCAGCGTGTTTCCGCGTCTCAGCGCGCTCGACAATCTCCTCGTCTTTCTGCAGCAGCACCAGGAAGAATCCCTGCTGGCGCGCCTGCTCCGCACTCGCCGTCTGCGGCGACTGGAGACGGAAGCCATCGAGCGCGCGCGCCGCCTGCTCGATCTGGTCGCTCTCGCGGACCGAGCGTCAGCGGACGCCGGCGGGCTCTCGTACGGACAACGCAAGCTGCTCGCGTTCGCCGCCGCGCTCATGCCTGACCCCGAGCTGCTCCTGCTCGACGAGCCTGCGGCCGCCGTGAATCCCACGATGATCAACCAGATGAAGCAGCATATCCGCGCGCTCCACCGACAGGGCAAGACCGTGCTGTTGGTCGAGCACAACATGGACATCGTCATGGACATTTCCCAGCGCGTCGTCGTGCTCGACCACGGCCAGAAGATCGCCGAGGGGCCGCCGGAGGCCATTCGCCGCGACGCGCGTGTCGTCGAGGCCTATTTTGGGGGCTGACGGCGGCGCGCTGCTCGAGTTGCGAGGAGTCGTCGCCGGCTACGATGAGGTCGAGGTGCTCCGCGGCGTCTCGTTGTCGGTGCGCCCCGCTGAGATCGTCTGCATCATCGGCGCGAACGGCGCCGGCAAGTCCACGCTCCTCCGGACTGTGTTCGGTATGGTGCGGGCGCGCGCGGGCGCGATCCGCTTCGGCGGCGAGGAGATCGCGAACCGCTCGCCGACGGAGGTGCTCAAGCGCGGCATCGGCTACGTTCCGCAAGGCCGTTGCAACTTCCCGGCGATGAGCGTCGAAGAGAATCTCGAGATGGGCGCCTACCTGCGGCGCGACGCGGCAGCGCGAAGGGACATCGGAGCATTGTTCGAGCGCTTTCCGCTCCTGGCCGCCAAGCGTCGCGACCTCGCCGGCACGCTGTCGGGCGGCCAGCAGCAGATCCTCGAGATGGCAATTGCGCTCCTGTTGCACCCGCGACTGTTAATGGTCGACGAACCGTCGCTGGGCCTTGACCCTCGCATGGTCGAGGTGGTATTCGACACGCTGCTGGCGATCAACCGCGACGGAACGACGATCCTGATGGTTGAGCAGAACGCGAAGAAGGCGCTGTCCGTGTCGCACCGGGGCTTCGTGCTGGAGCTCGGCCGCAACCGCTTCGAGGGCACAGGGCGAGAGTTGCTCGACAACCTCGACGTGCGGCAGCACTACCTCGGTGGATAGCCTCGTCGCCGTACGAACGCTGCGACAGCGCACAAACTCGTTTGCGATGGTTTTTCTGGCCGGTTTCGGTCGGCAAGGGCAGGGTCCGTGGTCATCGTTTCATCTATGATGGGTCGACTTCAATGAGCAACACCACGTATCAAGCTGCCTGCCGGTCGTTCCGCTGGGATGAGACAGTGCGATGTCTCGGATGGACATCGACCGGATCCCTTAATCTCGAGCGGACCATCGTTGACCGGCGCGGCGGAGTACCTGGCGGAGCCGCTCATTCTATGCTCGCGGTGAGCAGAACCTTGAGGAGCAGACCAGCGGCTCTCCTCGACCTCGAATCCGACGCAAGCTCCACCGACTCGCACTACGCGAACCGACTCGCATCCCTGGTGACCGACCACAACGAGGTGGTTTCCCCGGAAAACGCGTGCGCGAGAGTCAGGCCGTTGGTACCGTCCCGCCGTCGATAACGTATTCAGACCCTGTAATGGATGCCGCCCGTGGCGACGCCAAAAACGCGACCAAATCGGCTACCTCTGTGGGCTTGGCCGGCCGGCCGATTGGAATGCCGCCAAGCGAATCCATGACGATCTTTCGACCACCCTCGTAATCGGTGGCGTTCTGCCGCGCGAGCTCCGTGACGAGACCCACAGCGCCGTCAGTCTCGACCCAGCCGGGCGAGACACGGATGACGCGCACGCCCTTGGGACTCACTTCCTTGGACAGCGCCTTGCTGTAGTTCGATAGCGCCGCTTTCGCTGCCGCGTAGGCTATCGTCGCCTCGGGCAGCGGCATCCGATCCTGTATCGAGGTGACGTGGATGACAACGCCGGCGCCCTGTTCGATCATGGAAGGTACGAGCGCGCGATCTAAACGGACAGCGGCGAATAGGTTCTGATCGAGCGCCTTGTGCCATTGCTGATCATCGAGCACCGCAAAACCTCCGGCCGGAGCAGACGAGCCGCCGACGACGTGCACAATGATGTCCACGCCGCCGAGACGATCGCGGACAGCATGAGCGACGGCGGCGCATCCTTCGGCTGTGGAAACATCAGCAGCAACAAATCGCGCGGGGCTCCGAATGCTTTCTGGACGCGACCGGGCCGTGGTGAGAACGGTAGCGCCGGCATCGTGTAGCGCGGCGACCACCGCCTGCCCGACGCCCTTGGTGCCGCCGGTCACGAGCGCTCGCTTTCCTTCCAGGTCGAGATAGCCGGTCATGATTGGATCTCCAGGGCGGCGATCTTGCCGCCCTCGAGTGTGAAGACGAAATCGAGCGTGATCGGACTCCCCGGAAAGTCGCCCGTGAGCGTTGTTCTGACGACGGTCTTGCCGTCGCGCGCGGTGACGTCGATCGGCTCCACGGTGTGCCGGTACTTCTTGCTGGTTTCGAGCCTCCAGGCTTTGATGGCCTGCAGGCCCTGCACGGTCTGGCCTTCGTCTCTCACTGTCGCGCGTGCGGCGAAGCAGTCAGTGAGCGCCTCGAGGTCATGGGTGTTTTCGGACGACATGAAGAGCTCAATCGGCTTGGGGAGCGGCAATGGCATGGCGAACCCTTTCTGTTGGTCGGCTCCCTCTCAGGTATGGGCGTTGCCTCGGATTCATGATCTCGGTAGAGTTACTGAATGGCAAGAACGCACAAAAAAGTAAGGTACTTACCAAAAGGTAAGGCATACACGCCCGTCACCGCCGCACGGGACGTGGGGCAGGCGTTCAAGGTCGTCGAGGGCCGGTGGAAGCTCTTGATCCTTTTTCATCTGTTCGGTGGGAAGATCTTGCGGTTTTCCGAGCTGCAGCGGGCGATTCCCGCTATTTCCCAGAAGATGCTGATCCAACAGCTTCGCCAGATGGAACGCGACGGTATGGTGCGGCGAATCGTCCACCACCAGGTGCCGCCCAAGGTCGAATACGCGCTGACCGATTGGGGCCAGGCGCTGTGTCCAGCACTCGACGCGCTGCTAACATGGGCGGCGCTGCGCGAGGAAATGGCCGACGGTGTCGCCATTGCGAGCAAGGAATGACGTGCTGGCTCGGATCGCCGCGCGGGCAGCTTCTGCTCCGGCGCCGGAGTCGTACATGCCATTGATCACCGCGTTCAACCTGCGAAGGGAAGACCGATTGCCCGATATCGAGAATGCTCTCAAGCGGGCACGCGTGAGCATGCCCGAGTTGAAGATCAACGACGACGAAATCGACTTCGTGCCGGTCTTGACGCCTGATGGATTCCAGGGCCAGGTGACCCGGATCAACGTGGATCTGTGGGAGGGAAGTCATCGCACCAAGGAAGCACTTTAAGAGCTGGCCGCGAGAGCCGCAACAGCCTCTGAACGCGTTACTGGATCGGATCGAAGAGTGAAGGTCGTGATTCAGCCCTACGATGTCGAGAGCGCGGAGTGGGTGTCGGTGTAATCAACAACGCGGTCGGCGCGACCCGGCAACATCGGGCGGTGCGGTCGTGTCCCGAAGCATGTGGAAAATCCGGACGCATCCTCCGGTAGCTGAGCGGTGAAGCTAAAGCATCTCCAATTCATCACCTCCCCTGTGTGTCGAACGCGCGAGCCGATCATCAGCGCGCAATGAAATCGCGGGCTTGAATTATGTAAGTTCGAATGTGTCCCGTTGGGGCCACCATTTCGATTGGTTGAGATTTTTCGCTCCGCGTTTTAGGAACATCGCAATGTTCCTCGAACACGGAACGCATGCACATCCTCACTCGCTCAGTATCTTCGTCGCGCGCTCCTCGTAGAACGACACTGCGCGCTTGAGCTGCGCGGGTCGAATACTCGTATAGATTTGCGTCGTATCGATGCGCGCGTGACCGAGCAGCGCGCGCACCTGCTCAAGATCATGCTGCTGCTCGAGCACTTGCATGGCGACGCCATGACGGAGGTCGTGCGGCTTCAGCTGCGGGTAGCCGATGATGCGACCGTAGACCTTGCAGAGTCGCCAGATGTTCTTGCCGGTCATCGGCGCGCGAGTCTTGCCGACGACGCGTCGGCCCCAGACCGACCAGAACAACGGCGTTTCGGGCGCCGCGGTACCGGTATGTGAGCCCTCCGGCCCGGGCCACGACCACGTTTTCGCTGAGCGGCAGTATCAGGAGGAACAAGCCAGCCGTCAACTGAAGGCGCAAGTCCATAGCGTTCAGCGATCGGCGCAGAGTCGCGAATGTTCATCCGCGGGTTCATCCCACTAAGCTATGGGCCGGATATGTCACCATCGCCTCGCGCACGAGCTCCTCCGCCTCCTCTTCCCGACCGCAGGCAACCAATGCGAGATACCGACGGCCGATCTCCGAAACGTCATCCAATTCAGCAATGACCCAGACCCGTTGACCATTACGCCAACCGTGCTGTCGAATTAAGCCGAGAGCCGCTAGCTCCCTGCGATGCTGACGCACCTCTTCATGTTTTATGGTTGTGTCTCCTCGAGTTGTTAGGTTCGTTGGCGGAGGTCTTGTTCGCGAAACGCGTTCGCGGCGTCCGCCATCCGATGCGCGCCTCGAAAGTAGCGAGACGGAGGGGCGTTTCTGATGCAGTGTGCTCGTAGTGCGCCCGGCCGCGGTGGCATGGAGTGGAAAGCGCGCGTCTGGAGGCGAGGCGGTTCAATGGCGGCGTCGTTTACAACCGCTGCGATTGCCGGTCGGATGGCGTTTCCGTCGGGGACGAGCCGCGGCTGTCCCGGTGGACGCCGCGTCCGTGAGCCGGCGTCAGCTAACGGTGACTCCCTCATGACGTCTGCGTTCGTGAGATTGATGCCTCCATCGGACGCCGAAAGCCAGCGTGACTAGGGCCCCGTTCGTCGCCGGCCTCGCGCGCGACGCGGCCCACGCCCCCGTCACGCTGACACCTTTCTGTAATGAGCACGCTCGATGGTCAACGGCGTGGGGGCTCCCGGACCGCGAGCGACTCGGGCTGTGGACAGTCTGGGTGAATCGCCCGTCGCCAACGAAAACCCGCCTGGTCATCACGATTGAACTGCTGCCGCCTTCATCGGGGCCGCGCTCATCGTCGTGCTGCAACGCAAGATCTGGCCGTCGCGCATGCTGAGAAACATGCGCCGCGACGGACGAGCGAACGAAGAGGTTTCGAGATGAGGGCCGGCCGGCAAGGGCGGACGACTCCGCCGGTCGGGTCGATCGGCTACACCGGGCCCTACTGCGAGACGTATACTCCTCTCATGGAGATCAACCGGACCGGACCTCCGAAAACACACGATCGCGTAACATGGCGTGTACCTCTCAGCGCGCCGCCGTCGATGCGCTGGCGGCAGTCCTTTCTCGGTGCAAGTGACTCCACGATGATGGCTACCCCTGCCGGCGTACGATTCGAGGAGCTGGCATTGACGTTTCGCAGCTCCGACGATGACGTGCCGACGTGGATTCAGTACATCGACAAATGGATCGCGCATGCTAACCGCCATGAGACGGACGTGCATGATCGGGAGCAGCGGAACGCCGAAGCGACGACTGAGCGACGTAACGCCGACCGCCAGGCCGCCAGCGACGCGAACGAGAGATTCAAGAATCTATGACCGCAGCACCCGCGCCCGCGGGCGAACCTCCGGCATTGAGCGAGCGTGACTGACGAGCTCGTCCCCGGCGACAGTCCCCGGGCTCGGGCGCTGTGACCTTCGGAGGGTTGCGCACGGCATGGCGCAGAGCAAGCGCGCTCTGACGAGAAAATCGGCTTCGTTCCGCCGCGTCCAGTCTCCATCAATCGGTCCATAGTGGGACTTTGGTCCACTATCCAGGCGAGCGCGTCCCGCTACACTTGGGCCACGTATTGTTCTCTGCACCAGGAGGTGCCTCATGCAAGAGCTCCGCGCGTCGCTTAAACCAGGAATCTGGGGCGTTGTAATCGGTAGCATTCTGACCATGATTGTGGGTTTCAGTTGGGGCGGCTGGACGACAAGTAGCACAGCGCATCAGGTCGCAATGCAGCAGACTGACGCCGCGGTTAATGCAGCACTGCTTCCGATCTGTCTGGCAGCAGGGAAGGCTGATCGTGGCCACGCCAAGAAGCTCAGCGAACTCACGGCCATGACGTCGTCCTACGATCAGACTGAATTCGTGATGAAGACCGGATGGGCGACCTTCCCGGGTCAAGCGGACCCCAATCGGGGTGTGGCAGAGGCGTGCGCGTCTGCACTCCTCAAAACCGCCGCTGCCAAATAACGTCCCGTACGCTCCGCGCGCCGCGATGGCACAGCATCGCGGCCTAGTGATTTATGCACGGCTCAATGAGTCGCCGACGCAGGCACGCTCGAGCCCCCATTGCCCATTGTCGATTCAGCCTGCCGGCGAAGGCGTGGACGTCGGCTCCGAGTTTCGGCTGAAGGCTTCCGCTCGCATTCGACCGTGCTAGACTCACGTCGCGCTTGCGGTCGCGGCGATTAAGAAGGGCAGCGTGGGGGCGACGGGGGCGACCGGGTCCCTTCTCGATCGCAGCCTGTTCGGACTGCGAGATCTGGTCGATCGCACGCTCGTCGAAGTGCGCCTGACCGCCGGAATCCCGGACCGTCGAGAACGAATCGCGATTGCCGACTTCATTGCTGAGGTCCAGATCGCCGCCGCGATGGAGGCGCAGATCCGGGATCTCGAGTTCATCGTGGCTCCGGTCGAGAAAGGCCTGGCCGTCGAAGGCGACCGCCAGATCCTGACCGCGGCTCTGGCAAACCTGCTGCAGAGCGCCGTCACGTTCACCCGACAGCCGCATTTCCCTTACCGCGTACGCCGCCGATGATCGCGCTTCTGATCGAGGTCCAAGACGAGTGCGGGGGCCTCCCGGCGGGAAAAGTGGACGAGATGTTCCGACCGTTCGAGCAACTCAGCACCGAGCGGATGGGCCTCGGCCTAGGGCTGCCCGTCAGCCGGCGCGGTGTCGAAGCGAACGGTGGCAACCTTGCCGTGCGTAATCTCCCCGGCACGGCCTGCGTCTTCACGATCGACCTTCCTCGGGCGGCCACGGCTCGTAGAACCGGCTCAGAGATTCTGCGCGTGCTGGTACGAGAGACCTGTGCGGGTTTTTGTGGAACTCGCGCAGAAACAGGTATGGCACCTCTTCGAGGAGCGGAGGCTCGATGCTAGGGTTCGATCCAGCCGAACTGCGCCACGCCGGCGTCAACATCGGCCTGCTTCCGGATGAGCGGGGCCACTTGATCGACGTCGACGCCTTGCCGATGACGTTCGCCAAACATCTCGAGCGCCACGGCCTTGATATTTCGAAGCCTATCCGCGTTGTAGGCATCGTTGGCCGCCGGCCGGCTGGCGGCCTGAGTCCCTACGTCATTCACTTCGAGCAGGAATAACCACGGTTAGTCGGGCGACCTACAGCGGATGCGACGTCGATGGACGAGTTGACCGAAAAGCGAAGAGAGACGGGGATGGCGAAGCTGATACAGATCTGCGCATCGCAGAACGACCTATTCGCCCTAGACGCGGAGGGCGTCGTCTACCACTACAACTTCAACACGAATACCTGGATGAGATTAGGTCGCGGCCAACGGGACCACGGCGGCTCACCCGGCAGCGCCGACGACGGCGACCGACATGCGCAGCCCGCATAGTCACAACGCTCGGCCTTCTTTCTCGGTTGAAGACGACAACGAGCGCGCGCTTCGTGCCGGTCCACCCGCATCTCATCGAGGCGGGTATGGTGCAGTTGGGGCAGGACAGGGCTGGCTGTTCCCTGACCTTGAGAGCGACGCGCACGGCAAGCGCACGTCGGCTCTCAGCAAGGCCTTCGGCCGCTACCTCCGCGCATTGAAGCTCGACCGCGGCGGGCGTGTTGTGACGCACTCGACGCGACATTCAGTCGCCGACCGGCTGCGTGCTGGTCGTGTACCTGAAGACGTGCGCGATCAGCTACTCGGCCATGCTGGCGGTGGGACAGGGCGGCGGTACGGCACGGCGCACTCGGTGAAGACTCTTCAGGCGGCAATCGCGGCCATCGAGTATCGAGGGGTGAAGCTGCCGAGGTGAACGGACGACGGCGTTATGAGGGCCGGTGTGATGACGTTCCTCATGATCATGCTGTGGCTGATCGGCCTTTCCGTCGTGATGTTCGGCGTTGGCTGGCTCATGTTCAGAGTGGCGGACTGGATGGAACGTGGACGCGCTGGCGTACCGCTGACGGCTGAACGAGGCGAAGAGGTCGGCCGTCGAGTAGGCCTGACGTTCGCGGTCATCGTGTTCATCGCACTGGTGACGTGGTACGAAGTTCTCTCTCAGGTAGTCGGCGCCGCTCTGATCTCTGTCCTCGCCTTCATGCTCTGCTATGCGCCCATTGCGGGAAGCGCGAAGGGACGGGCACAACGGCTCAAACGTCAGCGGGAGGAACACCATGGATAGCGAAGGACAGAAACCAATCAAGGTTTACTTGGTGAATCCACCGATTCAGGACCCGTGGCGTACACAAGGAGAATACCGCGACGAGCAGAAGCGGACACGGCGGCTGTACGTGGTGGCGCTGGTATCGAGCATCGTGTCGGCACTTGGTGCAGTCGGTACATCAGTGAGCGCCGCGGCGGCACTCAAGAGCGCCACAGCGGTGCCTCAGACGGTTCGTGTCGAGTGCGTTGCGCCGGCTCCTGCTCTGCCGGCGTCATCAACCACGGTGAAGCCTCGCGGCATCACGCGTCCCTGACGATCCTCACGCCGCATCGCTGACACGCGAACCACACCACCGCTGCTCCGTTCGCCCGATCCTCCACACCGCCGTCCATCTCCGTGGGACAGTCCTCATGCTCGCTGAGGAACGCGCACAGGTCGGCTACGAGCGTGTCCACTGGCGGCACTATTGCACAGACATGTGTGGGGCCGGATACCGCCGTTGGTCTGGCTTTGCAACGGCGCGCTTGTGATAGAATCGCCGGCCCTCACGGAAATCGCCGAAATGCCAGAGAACGCGGCGGTCATAGCATCACTCATCACCGAGCGACCGCTCTGTCTGCCCTGTCTGTCCGACAAGGCTGGACTGACCACCGACGGGATACGGGCGTACCTGCACCGCATCGAGCGCGTGCTCACACTCAGGCAGAGCGTAGACCGATGCCGAGCCTGTGGGCACGTCACTGACGTATTCGCGATGTTCCGCCCCGACTGAACGCAGAACAAAATCCCCCGTCCGTCACTTCCACGAGCCGGACGTGTGGTTGTCCTACTGGCGAGCGCCCTCAGGCGTCCACGGTCGGGCCACGGGTGCGACTTGAAGAGTGAAGAACGGGGGATGCTGAGGGACTACGCGGGCGTCACCTTCTCAATGCGGTACTCGATGCCATCGTGGGTGATCACCCCACGCTCGAACCGAAAGAGCACAACGTCACGCGGCTGACCGCCGTGTGGAGTGCTCCCCGTTTCGACTGCTCACCGTGGGGACGTAAGATGCAGCGGGAGGCGTTCAAGCGGACGACGGTCCAACGGATCCTGACCGGCGAGAAGACGCTGGCCGAGCTCAGCCGGGAGCTCGACATCTCGCCGAGTGTCATTCGGAACTGGAAGCGATTCGCGGAGGCGGGTGCGACCACCGCCGTCCAAGCCCGTGAGGACGTCGTCCCCGCCAGCCACCTGCGCGAGGCCTACGCG
>Ga0081539_10000964_pt1 | contig 53913 bp, 43 predicted proteins | sample TabmetS4T2R2_FD_71023 | JGI IMG/M metagenome (GOLD analysis project Ga0081539, IMG submission 71023) | Tabebuia heterophylla rhizosphere microbial communities from the University of Puerto Rico - S4T2R2 | ecosystem: Host-associated > Plants > Roots > Rhizosphere ...
CGATAGTGGTGTAGACGAGAATCACCCTGAGTTACAAAGACACATTCTTCCCGGACGGAACATGATCGAACAGAATGACAACACGCAGGATCAGCACGGACATGGCACTGCGATTGCCGGCATCATCGCCGCCACAACCAATAACGCCGTTGGCATGTCGGGGATTTGTCCGACCTGTCAGATCGTACCGGTCAAAGTGCTCGATCAATCCGGCGAAGGCACGTACGCTCATGTCATTGCCGGTATTCTCTGGGCGGCAGACAACAAAGCACAGGTAATCAATCTCAGTTTAGGCAGCTACGGGTTTTCGCGTTTTCTTGCCGATGCCGTTGAATATGCCCATCAAAACGGCGCGGTCTTGGTTGCCGCGGGCGGCAATGAGGCGACGCAAGCCCCGTTGTATCCAGGAGCACTACCGAACGTAATTTCGGTTTCAGTCACTGATCCAGATGACAGCCTGTGGGTTGGATCGAATTATGGTGATGCTATCGACCTTGCCGCTCCTGGCGTGCGCATTCTGAGTCTTGATACGCATAAAAATTATCTCTTTGCCACGGGCTCATCGTTCTCTGCTGCACAAGTGTCTGGAGTCGCGGCGCTGGTGCGAACGAAGCATCCATCACTCAAGAATATACAAGTAGCACAGGTCTTATTTCAGACTGCTGACGACTTAGGCGAGAAAGGCAAAGACCAGTTCTACGGATTTGGTCGGATCAACGCCGCGCGAGCGCTACGGGCGGAGGTGCGGTAGTTTCTTTCCTGTGATTGCAATAAGTGGTTCTTCCTATCCTATCGAACTCACACGACTTGGCGCGTCTGCGATATCATCGTCACCTTTGCTGTATTCTTCGAGTTTGCGATATAGCGTCTTGCGGTCGATCCCGAGAATATCCGCGGCCTCTTTCTTTTTGCCTTCAGTGAATTCCAGTGCCAGCTGAATGTATTCCCGTTCCAGGTCGGCCAGCGAGCGACGCCGCAGCAGTGCGTGCTCTAGTCCAGAGACTTGTGGTTTACTCGCAGTGAGGTGTGGTGCGAGATCGGTAGGGGTAATCTCTTCGCCGCGGCACAAGACCAGCGCGCGCTCAATGGTATTTTCCAACTCTCGCACATTTCCGGGCCACGGATAATTCAACAGAATGCGCAATGCCTCAGCTGATAATCGTCGTACTTGCGCACCTTGGGCCGAGCGTGTGATGAAATGCTGGATCAGCAACGGCAAATCTTCGGGTCGTTCACGCAGTGAAGGGATATGGATGTCAACCACGCTGAGGCGGTAGAATAGATCCTGACGAAATTCTCCGCGGTCGACCGCCCCGCGCATATCACGGTTGGTCGCGGCAATGATTCGAACATCAACCCTTTCTGTTTTCGTTGCCCCGAGAGGACGAACTTCTTTATCTTCGATTACACGCAGTAGCTTGGCCTGCAGGAGCAATGGTAATTCTCCGACTTCGTCGAGGAACAACGTGCCGCCGTCGGCTTCGATAAACAATCCTTTTTTATCTTTACGAGCATCGGTAAACGCGCCCCGCACGTAGCCGAAGAGCTCGCTTTCCAGCAATTGTTCAGGAATAGCAGCGCAATTCACCGGGACAAAAGGGGCCTGTTTCCGCCCACTCTGATAGTGCAGGGTGCGCGCTAACAAGTCTTTACCGGTGCCGCTCTCACCGGTTAACAAGATGTTCACTGGACTTTCTTTGACACGCTCAACTAACTCAAAGACCTGTTGCATAGCAGAGCTTTTGCCAATGATCTGATCAAAATGATAATGCGCTTCAACTTCCTTCTGCAGACGCTGTACTTCGGTCCGCAGATGTTTTTCTTCTAAAGCTTTTTGCACGACGAACAACAGATCGGCGCTCTTGAACGGCTTCGTCAGATAATAGAATGCGCCTCCACGCATCGCTTCGACGGCACTTTCGATGGTGCCAAAGGCCGTGATCATGACGACGGCAAGGTTGGGGTCGCGGAGCTTCGCGGCCCGCAAGACTTCCATGCCTTTCATGCCGTCCATCACCATATCCGTCACCAGCAGGTCTGCTCCCTCTTTTTCTACGGCGGCTAACACCTCGGTTCCGCGCTGGTATGCCTCAACAGTATACCCTTCGTCGCTCAGAAGATCGACGAGAAACGCGCCCATCTCTCGCTCATCATCAAGTACAAGAATCCGCGCGCGGCCTTTACGATCTGCTGTTAGCATGCAATCCCTCCCCTGATCGAATCATCGTCACAGACTGTTCCTCTCCTCTGAGTTCCTTCCGAACCGGCAACGAAACAATAAAGCGCGCCCCACGCCCAGCCTCACTCTCGACGCGAATCTCGCCGTGGTGGTTGAGAATGATCTCGCGACTAATCGCTAATCCAAGCCCAGTCCCGCTTGACCCCTTGGTCGTAAAGAACGGCTCAAACACACGGGGAAGATCATCTGGATGGATCCCTGGACCAGTATCAGCGACAATTACTTCGACAGTCGCACCTTCATCGATCGTGCCATAGTCAACCAGCCGGGTCTTGAGCGTTACCGCGCCAACCGTGCCAACGGCGTGGAGCGCATTCACGGTGAGATTGAGCAGCACTTGTTCAAGTTGGTCGGGATCGGCCTGTATCACCGGCAGTGCGTCTTCTACGTCAAGAAGCACTTCAGCCCCGGTCTGTTGTTCTTGTTCGCCAATGATGTCACGTACTCTACGAACAACGTCGTTGACAGACACCACACGCAAGAGCGGTTCCGGCCGCCGGGCTAGAGTCAGGAGTTCACGGAGAAAACCGCTGATCCGCTCAATTTGTGAGATGATGACGCGAATGAACGTCCGATCCTTTTCTACTAATCCTTCTTGTCGCAAGAGTTGCTCCGCCCTCCCCTGGATGACGTTGAGCGGCGTACCGATTTCGTGGGCCAAACGCGACGCGAGCTGACCCAACGCCGTGAGTTTCCCGGAATGGCGGAGAGTTCGCTCCAAACGCAACTTCTCTTCGCTCTCAATCAGTAAGCGGCGTTGGGCAGATTCCAATCGCACACACATACGGTCAAACGCTTGGGCGAGACGGCCAATCTCATCGCGACGCGTGGCGTCGAGTCGCTGATCAAACCGTCCTTGCCCGATCTTTTCAATCTGTAGAGCAAACTGGTTAAGGGGTTGCGTCACGCCTCGACGAATCATTGCTGGCACGATGAGAGCCAGCACGCTCATCAACCCCAGCGTCGTTAATAGTGTTTGATACGCACGCGTACGAAACTCGTTGGTAAAGATCGGGAGATCTTCGATCACCAAAAACGCCGCGACCCCTTCTCCATCCGAGTTGGCAATCGGTCCCACACGGTAATACCGTTGCGCTTTCCCTTCAGTGAAGAGCCCTTCGACCGGCGTGCGGGAATCAATCACTCCACGCACATCCACATCCGGCAAGTTGTGGTCTTGCAACGACGGCGAGAGCGAGGCGATGTCACCGTTACGATTATAGAAAGCCACCCCAAGCACGTTCTCGAATCCACTAATCCCGGCTGTGAGTCGTTCAAAGTATCGCTCGGGTGCATCTCCTCCCGCGGTATCCAGCGTGAGTTGCAAGGTGCGACTGAGAGTCGAGACCTCGCTCCGCAAGTCAGTTAAGAGGTTGTCTCGCGTCCGTGCGACGCTTAAGTAAAGATCAAGCCCCATGACGAGCAGGACGCCGACCAACAGGTAGCAGGTAAGTTTGTTGCCGAGGCTCATAGTTTCTGGGGCAAGATGCCACAAGTTTCCACCCGCCGCTTCATCTTGCTCCCATTTATCTGTTTCTAGCGTGAACCCGGCTGGAGGAAAAGAGATGGGCACGAGTTTTCCGAGATAATTTTCCACAAGATTTTTACTCTTTCAAAAGAGATGCCAATGAGTCGTTTCGCTGAGAGTCTATCCGAATAATCACCCCCGCCCTACAGTGTTATTATTCTGAGCCCGTCGACTCCACTTCGTGGAGTTTATCCTGAGCTTGCCGAAGGAGACTCAACGTCACATGTGGTAACCGTTATTTCGGATCGGTTTTTAGTGAACTAAGGTAGATAAAAAGCGCAGGACGTCTGAGGTATCGTGCAAATAGTACTGAGCCGCCGAACTCCGCGTCGAATCGGCGACTATAATAGTGACGCCGCGCTCACCGAGGACCGTAAACGCTTCCTCATCGGTGATGTCGTCACCAATATAGACAGGAAGTGTATTGGCATGCTCTCCGGCGAGGAGAAATTGTACGGCTTTGCCTTTACTGCTGCCCACAGGTCGCACCTCGATCACTTTTTTGCCGTGAATCACTTCCAGGGTAATGCCTTTTCGTTGATACGCACGCACGGCTGCAAGAAATGCATCAATCGCCCACGTGTCCTGTGGCTGCGCAAGGCGATAGTGCAGAGCAAGCGCGTATCGTTTATCTTCCAAAATGAGTCCAGGCGCATCAACTAATGCCGGAGCAATCTCTTGACGCAGACGTGCAATCGCCAGAGAAACAACCCCACCGGGGACCAACAGCCGCGTTTCGCCATCAGCGGTGCCGACTTCGCATCCATGAGTACCAACATAGACGAGCCCAGGCAGTGGCAGCAGAGCGCGTAGGTCTGCCAGTGACCGACCACTGACAATCGCTACAGTGGCGTTCGGGCGTTTGATAAGGGCAGAAAGCAGCGTTAGTAGGGCAGCGGTCGGACGGGAATCTTCTGGGCGGGCTGAGATAGGCGCCAGTGTGCCGTCGTAGTCGAGGCACAATAATAACCGCGACCTCGTCCGACAGAGTCGTTCAGGCCACGGACTTTGCCACAGCGAGACAGGCGGCTTGGCCATGCTTAGGCCTCTGAGGCCAACGGAGCGATGTCAATCGGCACCGCAGATACCGAGTAACTCGGGTGTTGTTGACGCGGCAAAGAGGCTAAAGTGGTCAGTATTTTTCCTGCCCAGCGATAGATATTGTTGCTTTTCACCGTGTCTCGCAACCGATGCATACGAGCTTCTCGCTCTACCAACTCCATATGTAACGCCGCTGCTAACGTATCAGCAAAGGTCTCCGTGTCATAGGGATTGATCAAGAGGGCTTGATCAAGTTCGCGCGCGGCTCCGGTAAAGCGACTCAAGACCAACACCCCGTCTTCAGCGTTTTTCGCGGCAACGTACTCTTTGGCGACCAGATTCATCCCGTCGTGCAACGAACTGACGACGCATACTTCAGCAAGGCGGTACCAAGCCAGGACTTGTGTCAGCGACAAATGCTGGCGGAGCAGGACCACCGGCACCCAATCAGGACTGCCATATCTGCGATTGAGTTCGGCTACGAAACGCACAATCTCTTCATTGAGCGCCTTGTAGCGCGGAATCAGCGTGCGACTTTCGGGCCCGGCTTGGACAAAGACGACTTTGCGTTGCAGATGTGGATACTTCACAAGGAGCCGTTCAAATGCGCGCAGACGCTCAGGGATACCCTTGGTATAATCTAGACGATCAAGACCAAGACACACCCGTCGCCCGCGAATCGCACGCAAGCTCTGCAGGCGGCGAAATTCCGTTCCTACTTCGTCACTCTCAGTGTGTACTGACAATGCGGCAAAATCCGTACTGATCGGAACCGGTCGCACCAATGTCTCTATTTCGTCATGATGAAAGACTGAGGAACGTTCGCGATCAACCCGCACTTCGAGTTCGCGCTCTACCGTCGCAAGAAAGTTGTCGCAATGGTAACGAATATGAAACCCCAAAAGGTCATTCGCCAGCAGTCCCCATAACAACTCGTGCTTCCACGGACAGATGCGAAAGGCTTCAGGATTCGGCCATGGGATGTGCCAAAACTGTGCCACTAATACATCCGGACGTGCTTCCTTCAATAAGCGTGGCAACAATGCGAAATGATAGTCCTGAATCCACACGAGTGCAGGCGTGTCTTGCATTTCCGCCAGGATGGCCGCAGCAAATTTCTGATTAACCTCTACGTATGCCTGCCAATCGCTTAGATCGAAGCGCGGACGCGCGAACACCACGTGGCACAGGAGCCAGAGCCCTTCATTAGCAAACCCATAATAATATCCCTGCTCTTCCCGCTTCGAGAGCCATACTCGCTTGAGTGTGTAACGTGGTGCGTCCGGCGGCACAGCAACACAGTCATGAGCATTGACAACTAGCCGATCGGCTGCGCCACTACCATGTGCAACCCACAACCCACCACAGGCTTGCAATACCGGATCAATAGCGCTCACCATGCCAGAGGCAGGCCGCTCGCACACGACCAAGTCTCTGCCGTACTCATGCAGGTATGGTTCGCGATTCGAGACGACGATCAGGCGGCGTCCGTGCAATTTCTCACGAATGGTTTTCTGCAACAGTGCTGCCGTCCACGTACCGTCTCTCTGGAAGGCTTTGCCGGTCATTCTTGTCCTCGCACCAATCACAAATATGCACTCCGCTACTGATAAGGGAGGCTGTTTTTTCTCTCTATACTTACGCAGCAGAGAGCCAGCTTTGGGGTGCGATTACATCCAGATGCTCGACAGAGGGCGTCGTCTCCTTGGGCAGAGTCCACTCTACTCTACTCGCAGCATTCATTGCCTGCTTGAAGCCATCATCATAGGCGGCATGAAATTCCCCGTCAGGCTCATAGCACGAGCCCTTGAGAACACAGCCGATTGGCGTTCCTTTCCATCGCATTTGTTCCGCCATACGCGATCCGTCAGCGTATCCTCGCTTATAGGCTTCCTGAGGATTTTGCGCTCGCATCATAAATTTCCTCCTCGTTCGTGTCCGACATAACTAAAAAATGGGCACATAGCTACGTGCCGTCACCATGTCGGGTGCGAATTTCGGCATAAAGTCTGAATGCTAGGGACTATTGCTAACAAAGTAGGTGGAGTCAGAACAGTGAAGTTATGGTGTAAGGATTGACCGCAATGCCTGTGCCATAATCTACGTTCCTGGCTAAATTCTCTCACCTGCTATGAAAACTTCCAAGAAGGTCTTATTTTTCTATATTTCGATAGAGGAAAAAATGGGGCAAAAAGGGACGTATTTACACCCCGTGAGGCAACTCTCCTCATAAAGAGGGAAATTCGCGCAAAGAAACACTTGATTCCTGGCCTATTTATTGCTGCCGTATGGGACCGACGGGAAAATAAGCAAGCCCGGAGCTGCAATACTGCTCCCATACGCCACAAAAATCTCTTCTTCCTCGGAATAAGGAACCGCAGCAATGGAACAGACAAATACAGCAAAATCGCTCCCGTTTCCTGAACAAGAGGTGTTTGGCATTCCTTCCGCCGATCACCACCGTTTGCAACCATTATTGTTTCTGCCCGAACAGTTCTTCACTGCGAACCAACAATCTTCGTCCTTATGGAGTGGGGAGCGCAGACTGATGTTCGCCGTACTACAAGATGCCGTTGCTTGTTGGTTCCGCTATCGACACGCCCGAACTGACTACGGGCGCGAGATATTTCGTGAAATTCGCGATTGGTTCTGGGATATGGATCAAGAGTGGCTGTTCGGTTTTGAGAGTATCTGTAGCCACCTTGAACTCAATGCTGAATACTTCCGCCGAAAACTAATGCGCTGGGACACATTAAGTCCTGAGTATACCGAACCCGATTGCTGGGATTCGCCGTACAAACTCACACGCCGACGGAGTTGATTCACGCTGCCTACACGTAAGCGTTCAGCCGTCAGCTTTCAAGTTAGTTAGACAGGAAAAGACAGAGAAAATATTGTCCACTGTCTAGCACTAGTCAGAGCTCCCAGCGAGCGCATTCCTCATTTTTGCTGAAAGCTGACGGCTGATAGCTGAACGCTTACGGGTTGCTCTGCTCCCTTGAGCAAGACCGGTGCCTGTGGTAGGTCAATCGCGCGACCGAAGCAATGCGGCCTGAACAGGAAGTCAAAGTGCGAGACTTCCCCTATCGCGAGACAGCATTGCAGTGCGGCGTAAGGGGTGAGGTTGCGCGAGTGTTGACGCTAGCACGCTTCAGTGCACGATTAACCACACGGTTTCTATACGAAACTGGCAAGATGGGAATTTTTCTTGCCTCGGTACTGCTACAGCTGTTTGTTCCTCCGCTCCAGTTGACGCAGCTAGTACGACGCATTGATTTCATCGGTGCTCGTTCTCTTCTCCTCATCATTTTCACCGGGGCGTTCACTGGCATGGTCGTCGCCTTCCAAGGCTACACCGCGCTCCGTCGCTTTGGTGGCGAGGCGTTTCTTGGCCCAGGTGTTGGCCTCAGCTTGATCCGTGAGCTCGGGCCGGTTCTGTCGGCTCTGATGATCACCGGTCGGGCCGGCTCAGCTTTGACGGCAGAACTCGGCATCATGCGGATCTCTGAACAAATCGACGCACTCGAAGTAATGGCGCTCAATCCGCTCAAGTACCTCGTCGTCCCTATTTTGTTGGCGGCACTGATTACCTTCCCCCTCCTCAATGCCGCCTTTGTTGTTGTCGGCATCTACGGCGGTTATCTCGTCGGGGTGCAACTGCTTGGTGTCAGTGCTGGCTCCTATTTCACGCAAATGAGCAGTGCGGTTACACTCGACGATGTTTGGGGAGGACTGTATAAATCTCTCTCGTTCGGTGTGATCGTCGCGTGGGTCTGTTGCTTTAAGGGTTTTTATGCGGCCCGCGGCGCAGAGGGAGTGAGCCAGGCGACCACACAAGCTGTGGTCATGTGCTCGGTCCTCATCTTGGTATGGGATTATTTTCTCACATCGATCCTGTAGCACACCTATGATTCGTATCGTCAATCTGCACAAAGCCTTTGGCAACCAGCGTGTTCTTGCAGGTGTCAACATCGAGATCCCCATGGGCGCACTCTACGCCGTGATTGGTCGCAGTGGTGCCGGCAAAAGCTGTCTCTTAAAGTTGCTGATTGGCCTCATGCAACCTGATGCCGGTGAAGTGTGGATCGACGATACCGAAGTGACCCACTTACGCGGGCGCGCGTTGAATCAAGTGCGCAATCGTTTCGGTATGCTCTTTCAAGGAGGGGCGTTGTTTGACTCACTCTCTGTGTATGACAATGTTGCGTTTCCATTACGAGAAAAGACACGACTGCGAGAATCCGATATTCGCCAGAAAGTGCACGAGCGACTTGCGCAAGTCGGCCTAGCCGGAGTCGAGGGAAAATTTCCTGCCGAACTGTCCGGGGGAATGCGCAAACGTGTGGCTATGGCCCGCGCACTGGTTTCTGAACCCGAGATCTTGCTCTTTGACGAACCCACGACTGGCCTCGATCCGATTCGGGTGAATGCCATCCATCAACTAATTCGCGATCTCCATGCGATGCTACATTTCACCGCCGTTATTGTCAGCCATGAAATCCCAGAGATCTTTTCCTTGGCCACGCAGGTCGCTATGTTGCACGAAGGAACGATTGTTGCCGCTGGGACTCCGGCAGCGATCCAATCCTCACCTAATCCAGTGGTCCAACAGTTCATCCATGGCAGTAGCGATGGTCCCATTGAAGCAAACTAACGTCTGGTTATGAAGATAATCGATTCCGAGCTGCTCGTTGGCCTCTTCTTACTCTGTGGCATCGCGGTCCTGGCGTACTTCTCTCTCCATCTTGGTCAAGTCGGTTTTAGTAAGTCTTCTGAAGGATACACCGTACAAGCCGAGTTTACCAATGCTGGCGGCTTACAGGACGGCGCGATGGTAGAATTGGCTGGCGTAAAGATCGGCCGTGTCGTAGCGGTTCAGTTAACGCCAGATTATCATGCTCACGTCACCATCCATCTGCACCCGACAGTCGTATTAAAAGAAGATGCCAAAGCTACAATCAAATCGGCTGGCCTTATCGGTGAGCGCTATGTTGAGATTCTGCCGGGAACTACAGCGAACCAGATTGCGCCAGGTGGCTATATCCGCCACACTGAATCTCCGGTCGACTTGCAAGAAATTATTCAAAAGTTCATCTTCGGCAATGTCGAAACCAAGCCTGCATCTGATGACATCCGATAATGTGGAGTAAAGAGAGCCCACGGCAGGACGATAACAAAAGAGAGAGGAGTTTATAGTGACGGGACGAATACTACTCGCGACACTCCTGAGTGTTAGTACACTGAGTGGAGTCGTGATCCCTAAAATGGCATATACCCAAACGAACGCGACTATGGAGGAGGCTGCACCAGCACGTTCGAAACTTGGCGCTGAAGAACCAGCCGCGCCGCCAACTCCGGACCCACTGGAGTGGTTTAATCAGCCGGTGTTCGAATTCAACCTCAAGCTTGACGAGTATGCCTTACGTCCAGTCGCCACCGCTTATGACGCTGTTATGCCGGATGCTGCCCAGCGTGGTGTCCAGCGCTTCTTCAAAAATCTCGGGGTCGTAGAACGCTTCGCTAACAACCTCTTCCAGGGCAAGATTCCTCAGGCTGGGCAAGAAGTCGGACGCTTTATCGTCAACACCACGATTGGTGGTATTGGCTTTCTTGATGTCGCTGATGAATGGCTAGGATGGAAAGAAAGCCCAGAAGATTTTGGTCAGACACTAGCCGTGTATGGCGTCTCTTCAGGTCCCTACTTGATGTTGCCATTTTTTGGGCCATCCACTGTTCGTGATACGGTTGGTCTGGTTGCTGATGGCGCTATGAATCCGATGGCCTATTTCCTCTCGACCGTGGAACTCATCGCTGTCCGCGGTGGTATGGCTATCGGCAATGGGATCAACTATCGGTCCCTAAACCTGGACCTTTTCGAAGACGTTAATCGCTATACTGTTGACCTGTACGGCGCGGTCCAGGATGGTTACTTACAAAGAAGAGAGAAACAAATTGCCGAGTAGGACAACGGAAAGTTTGTCTGAGGCAAAGAGGAGGGAACATGAGAAGTCGCTGTACCGTCTTCTTTAACATTGTCGGTGCTGTTTTCATCACGCTGACCACCAATGCATGGGCAACTGCAGAATCGCCCACCGAAACCGTGCGTACGACTATCCAACAGGCTCGGGCAGTCCTGGAAGATCCCAGTTACCAAGGCCAAGACCAGAAACAACAACGCCTGGAAAAAGTCAAAGAGGTTGTGTTACCTCAGTTTGACTCACAAGAAGTGGCAAAACGTACGTTAAGTACGCATTGGAAAGATCTCACAGAGCAACAACAGCAGGAATTCGTCCAGCTGTTTATTGCGCTAGTCGAAAAGACCTATGCGCATAATCTGGATCGCTACAGCAAAAATGTCCAGTTTTTCTACGATCAGGAACGTGTTGAGGATAATTTCTCTGAAGTCGATACCCGCGTACTTGATCCGGTGCAGAATCGAACATTTTCCATCGGCTACCGTTTACATACTGTCAATGGCAAATGGTTAGTCTACGACGTGGTGATCGAGAACGTGAGTATGGTGCAGAACTACCGTAACCAATTTAACCGGATTCTCACTAAGTCATCATATGAAGAGCTGGTCAAGGCCTTGCAGAATAAGCTTCGCGAGCTGGATACGGCTCCCACGCCAGACAGTAAAAGTTGACTTTGTGAGGTCGTGCGAGAAGACAAGCAATCAAGTCATGACGAGATCTTCGGCAAGCTCAGGATAAACTTCGTGAAACGAAGTCGAAGTCTGTCCTGAGCTCGTCGAAGGAGGACGCCTCGCAATGACAACTCTCCGCGTTTGAGACAACCTCTAAGATTTTGGAACGCTGCGGTGCCCAAAAGTAAGATTGTCTGCACGATTGGTCCGGCTTCGCAATCCGAAGAGCAACTTCGAGGACTCATTCAAGCCGGAGCTGATGTCATTCGCTTAAACTTCTCTCATGGAACTCAGGAAGAACATGCCGAGGTCATTGCTCGTGTGCGTCGCATCGCTGAACAACTCAGCGTGCCGGTCGCCATCTTGCAAGACCTTGCCGGCCCAAAGGTACGGATCGGAACCTTCACCAATGGCAGTGTTACACTCGATGCCGGTGCGTCATTTACCTTAACCACACGGCCAATAGTCGGTACACAACAAGCAGTATCGGTTTCCTACGCGCAACTCCCACAGGAAGTGAAGCCTGGAGACATATTACTCCTCGCAGACGGCGCAGTTATCCTTGAAGTACAACAGGTCACAGCTGAAGACATTCACTGCTATGTCGTTGTCGGCGGTACCCTCAGCGCCCACAAAGGCGTGAATTGTCCGTCAGGACTGTTCTACCTCCCCATCCTCAGCACGAAAGATTTGGCCGATCTCCAATTCGGTATCGACCACCAACTTGACTATGTTGGCCTGTCGTTCGTTCGTACCGCAGAAGACATCCACGTCGCCAAGTCTGCAATTGTCCAGCGAGGAAGCCATATCCCAATCATCGCCAAAATCGAAACTCAAGCTGCGCTCGGCCATATTGACGAGATTATTACCGCTGCCGACGGTGTCATGGTCGCACGTGGCGACCTCGGCATCGAAACGCCTTTTGCACGGGTTCCATTAGTACAAAAACAGATCATTGCCAAAGCCAATCAACAGGCCAAGCCGGTCATTACGGCCACGCAGATGCTATGGTCGATGGTGAATGCACCCCGTCCAACTCGTGCCGAAGCCGCAGATGTTGCCAACGCGGTTATCGACGGCACTGACGCCTTGATGCTTTCTGAAGAGACCGCAATCGGTCGCTATCCCGTGCAGGCAGTACAAGCAATGGCAGCTATTGCGCATGAGGCAGAACAGACACCATTACCATTCAACACCAGAGAGGACCGTAGAGAGGTATTTATCCCGTCAGAAGCAGAACTCATGGCCCAGGCGGCGTGTCATATTGCCGCGGCACGCACGCTCGAGGCCATCATCACCGTTACACTGGAAGGAACAAGTGCTCGACTGGTCGCCAAATACCGCCCATCACAGCCAATTCTGGCTGCGACACCACGGGTCGACACATACCGACGACTTGCCCTGATTCGCGGAATCACTCCTCTGCTTCTCCCTCCAGGCACCACTACGCGTGCGGAAATGATAGAAAAGACCAAAGAGCACATGCGTACGGTTGGTAGCCCGGCTCGAACCGTAATGGTCTTCTCTAGCGTGTCCGCCGAGCAGAATCTGTTGTTTACAGACCAGGTATAACGGATGGTGATGCGACGTTGGACTGTTCCGGCATTGCGGGTTTGCGAGGGTGAAGCGGAAGAGAGATTCTGAACGTTGACCCCTGGCCAACGGTGCTTTCGACCGAGACGGCCCCATGCAACAGGTCGAGTAACCGTCGCACGATATAGAGCCCAAGGCCGACACCGCCGTAGAGTCGGGTATCCGAGCTGTCGCCTTGCCGGAACATGTCAAAAATCACCGGCATAGTTTCCGGGGCAATGCCGATCCCCGTGTCCTGTACACAAATCTCGACCCCGCCGTCACGCAGCGTAGCCTTCGTCGTCACCATACCACTGGAGGTAAATTTGATGGCATTGCCCAAGAGATTCTTAATAATCACTTTGAGTTTGGTTCGGTCAGTATAGACAATTGGCAATTGCGGTTCAGCGCGCCAGCGAAAGGAGAGCCCTTCTTTTCTTCCTTCCCGTTCCGTTTCCTGCTGGAGTTCTTCAAGCAATTCCTCGATATCAACTGCATTGGCCTCTACCGGCATACGCCCTGCTTCCATCCGGCTCACATCCAGCGTTGCGGTGATGAGATTCAGCAGTTCCCGTGCGCTATGCCCAACGCTATACAAGGACTTCCGTTGGTCCTCGGTCAAGGGACCAAGATCTCCTTCTACCAGCAAGTCCGTATACCCCATAATAATATTCAGCGGGGTACGAAGCTCATGCGACATGGTCGCGAGAAAGTCGTTCTTGAGACTATTGGCACGTGCCAACTCTTCTACGAGTTTCGCATTGGCCAGAGCCAATGACGCAATTTGGGAGATGCCCTGGGCAATACGGAAGCGTAAGGGCCCCAGCGACTCCTGCGTGCCGTACCCACAGAGGTGGAGACCAAGAAGTTCCTGGCCTCGGCGTAGAGGCAGACAAAGAATGCTACCCGACGCAAACGGGGCAAGCCACGCGTCGGACATCCGTGTCTGCGCCATCAGCATCCGCAATTCAACGACATGTTCGCCGTCAAGACACGCGATCAGCGGTGCTATGGTAGTCTGACGCACTCGCAATACGCGCAGAATCTCTTGCTGTTCAGGGGTATATCCCGAACTTGCTGCTAGTAAATATTCTTCCTTCTGCGGCTGCCACAATAATGTACAACAATAGTTTCCTTGTAAGATCTCGGCAGTCAGAGTGCAGAGCCGTTCGAGCATGCGCGGGGTATCAAGTACCGCAATCAAGTCTCGGCTGATACGAGCCAGCGCAGCAGTCACCTCAGCCTCTTCACGCTCAGCTTTTTCTGCTCGTCGGGTTTCATCACGTAGCTGCTTGGCGCGGAGCGCTTGGGTGACAGCAGGCCCCAAGCGACTTAGGCGATCTTTCAGTAAATAATCGGCTGCACCCTGCTTCATACAGTGCACAGCAACTTCTTCACTAATGCTGCCGGAGACGATGATAAAAGGGACATCTAGCGTCCGCGTACGAACAACGTCCAAGGCACGGAGTGCATCAAACTGCGGTAGGGCATAATCCGCCAAGATCAGATCAAAGTCCCGTTCTTGTAGGCGTGCCAGGTATTCCGACTCGTTCTGCACCCACTCCCAAACCGGCGTAAACCCTTCACGGCGGAGTTCACGCAGCATCAAGGCTGCATCGTCTTCGTGATCTTCGAGAATGAGAACATGAAGTGAAGACACGATAAGTTCCTTGCAAAAAAACGACACCGGAAGGTTAGTGTCCCGACTGCTGATTGAGTCCAAGCCAGTATGACCCAAGCTGCCTTACCGCATCGATGAACTGCTCGAAGTCGACTGGTTTGACGATGTAACTATTTACGCCCAACTGATAACTCTCGACCAGGTCACGTTCCTCGCGCGAGGACGTGAGCATCACCACAGGAATTGTCCGGATGTCATCCTCTTTCTTGATACGCTGAAGCACTTCAAGTCCGTCGACTTTTGGGAGTTTCAAGTCCAACAGGATGACTTTGGGCCGATTTTGCCGGTTGCGATCCGCATAATCTCCGGTGCAGAAAAGAAAGTCGAGCGCCTGTGCTCCGTCGATCACGTGCTGGATCGTAATAGCCTGGGCGCCGCTACTCGTCTTCACTTTCTTGAGCGCACGCAGCGCCAGGTCCGCATCGTCCGGGTTGTCTTCCACTAACAGGACTGAGATTTCTCCTTGTGCCGCCATGATACAATCGCCTCCGCAAACAATTTCAGATTTTCACACTACTGGTGACTATTCTCCAAGAGACCGTTCCCGTTGAGCTTGCTATGCAGGATGGAACCATTCGCCACGTTCCCATTCGCTCCCACCTCATTCTGGCCGGTAATGGGTTGTGGCATGCTATTCTGTGTAGACATATCTTTCTGCTCAGCCACCTGCGCGTCTCCAACGGTGAAGTAAAACGACGCACCTTTCTCAATCTCAGCATCCGCCCACAGCCGCCCACCATGTCGCGTAATCACCCGTTGGACGATCGCCAGGCCCACGCCAGTGCCTTCGTACTCCTTGGCATCGTGTAACCGCTGAAAAACGCCGAACAGTTTATTGGCGTAACGCATATCGAAACCGACACCGTTATCCTTCACGAAATACACGTCTTCGCCTCCAACCTTTTGACAGCCGAGTTCAATACGGCCAGGGTCACGCTTGCGCGTAAACTTCAGCGCGTTGGTCAGCAAATTCACGTATACTTGTTTGAAGAGCGCCGGGTCGCCGTCAAATTGCGGCATATCACCAATGATAATATCGAGTTTTCGTCCCTCTTGATCGCCGTGTAGTTCGTCCAAAATGTGGCGCGCCATATCACCAGGAGTGATGGGTTGCTTGCTCAACGCTTGACGACTGAGGCGTGAAAACGCCAGCAGATCGTCGATCAGTGTGCCCATTTTTTGGGCGTTGTCTTGAATCCGCTTCAGTGACCGCACGGCATCATCAGGAAGCTGTTCGGCATAATCTTCCATCAAGATCCGCGCGAACCCAGCCATGCCGCGCAGCGGCGCACGCAGATCATGCGACACGGAGTACGAAAATGCTTCCAGTTCTTTGTTGGCTACCTCTAACTGGGTTGTCCGTTCCTTGACCCGCCGTTCAAGACCGGTATTGAGCGTGCGGATTTCCTCTTCTGCTGCCGTTCGTTCCTCTTCACGCTGCTGCAGAGTGCCCGCCATTTGGTCAAATGCATAGCCAAGCAAGTTGAGTTCACCAGGTCCATGCGGCAGTCCAGTACGCACGGTCAGGTCGCCCTGGCTCAGGCGTTCCGTCGCGCCTAACACGAGGTTGACGAGACGGAGGATCAGTAGGTCGGCCCCGAACCAAGCCATTGCTAACACCAGCGCAGCTGCTAATGCTAATCCGGCCATAGTCACGCGCCACACGCGGTTGGAGGCCGCAAGGGCGATCTCAGTGGGAATGCCCACGCTGACAAAAGCCGCACCACCAGCAGCACGTAGCGTGGTAAACGCATAGAGTCGAGAAACATTATCCTCGCCCACGACCTGGGCCGTATCTTCATCGATATTTCCTGCCAGCCCCTGAATCAACGTCGCTTCCGGAGCCGCCTGCCCGACCCACTTCCCTCTTTCTGGATGGCGCGCGAGGACCGTCCCTTTTCGGTCAATCACGGTGAGTGTCGACCCTTGTGGTAAGTCCATCTTACCGGCAAATTGATTGAGCCACGTCAAGTCGAGGGTAGCATAGACCGCAGACTGTCGCTCGCCCGCTGCGTTAAACACTGGGTAGGCAAAGGCAACTACCGCCTCCCCGCGTGTTGCGCGCCCAGCCTGGTAATCACCGACGACAAACTCTCCTGTTTCAATCGTCCGCTGCGCCGAGGTCATGAGTGCTTGATCACTATTGAGGTCTTCTTTAGAAAGTGGCGAACCACTACAAAACGCCTCACCGTTGGTCTTAATCACGCCGAGGTTGGTATAGCGGCGATGTTGGCGCAACAGGTCCGCCAGGAGAGCCTGACACTGTGCCGCATCGTCACCGTGGACTTCCGGAAGCCGTGCCAACGTCATCAGCAGTTGACGTACGCCCTCGACCAACTGCTCTTGATCAGCCGCAGCCAGCCGCGCCAAACGCAACGCTTCTTCACGAGCATCGACCACCGCGAGACGGCGTTCGTTCCAGTTGGTAAACACCGTCAGCAAGAATGACGGGATGACAGCAAATAAAACAAGTAACAGCAACCGAAAGCGTAGACTCGCCGGCGAAAAGCGAGACATAAACGACCCCTCTCCAGGGAATGCGACCTCTCGTTCACACAGGGGCGACAATCAGAGACTGCTACGTTCTCCTATGAGGAGATAGCGTACCAATCCCCCTGGTAGCAGGATCGGAGTCGATGAGAAAAACTTTAGTGCGGTTGAGCGTTCGCTCGTTCAATACAGCAAGGGTTTTTGCCTGATCAAGGTATACTTTCGTGAGAGATGGTTGTTATGGTCTACGCATCCCTAAGGCAAAAACAGTCACGCCCCAGAAGAGCCACCACCTCAGTTAGAACGGCAGTGGCGGCAGAAGTCCGGTATCGGAGAGAGAGCGAATAATCAGGACGATTCCTAGTGGCGTCATCACTAGGGGAGAAAGAAATGGCATGTAGGTTCCCCACCGACTTTTCCCACTCCAACGTTGGACAACACTGCCTGCCGAAACCAGCAGCAACCCGACGCAAACAAGCACGGCGGCTAATCCGACACTGAACGCGACGATCAACAGCAGGCCAAACGCAATGCGTTGTAGCGCAACCGCACTGAGAAGAACAACCAGCGCGCCAGGACAGGGAATCATACCTCCAGTAACCCCTAATGTCAGGAGTGTTCCATACGACACATCCTGTGAGGCATCAGGCGCGTGATCATGATGTTGATGCGTATGATCATGGCGGTGGTCCGAATCATGATTATGGTCATGATGTACATGGGAATGATCGTCATCATGCGTGTGGGCATGCAGATGAGGGGGAATTACATAACCAAGAGAACGAAACCAGGCTTGGCGGAGCAAGCTCATGCCAACACTCGCAATGAGAAACCCAGAAACAAGACTCAGCCAGGGATACAGTTGCTCAGGAACGATATAGTGTGAGGCAAACAGGGCAATAGCGCCAAGTGCAAATACGCCAATAGTGTGACTCGCCGTCACCGTGAGGCCAAGGATCAGGGCATGCCAAGCTGTTCCGCGCTCACCAACGAGATATGCAGCCACTAGCGTCTTGCCATGCCCAGGTTCAAGAGCATGCAACGCACCAAATCCCATAGCAATTAAGAGTGACAGCACAATAAGGCCAGGAGTGAGCCGGGGTACAGCCATGAGTTCGGTCAGCCAACTCCGCGGCGTGGACGCCTCCTGAACCCTTACGGACTCGGCCTTGGTAACCAGCACCATAGCCGACGCCTGCGCGCGAACAGCCGCCGGAATTAATACGGTCAATTCCGCTCTGAGATCTTGCGGCGGTGCCTGTAACAGATCAGTCGCATAGTTCGTGAGTTGCTGGCTCTTACTTTCCAGCGGAACTGAACTACGGGTGATATTCGCGCCGTCGTAGGCACGGGCTACAATTTCTTTCCACCCGGCGCGCTGCGGATAGTTGTGGTCTTCATACGTTAGCGTTCCGTTCTCAACGTCGATCGGTGCTTCATACACCACTGCAAACCGCAGGGTTGGTAATCCACCGGCACCGGCAGGAAACGTTACTTCGCTTGAACGCGGAGATAACCTCAACGTCTGTTCACCGATGCGCAACGCCAGTCCTTGTTGCCATTCTTCCACTTTGCGATTTCGATAACGAACTACCGATGGATCCTCGCTCTGAGCAACCAAGCTAGAATCCTGCATTTCCTGAAACGTCGGAATCTCCGCCATATCGATGACATACGACACACGAACCACGGTTGGATACACAGCGATGGCAGAGAAGTGATTAACGCTGAAATTCCCCATCGGGTGAGCAAGGATGCGTCCCGGCAGCACGAGCAGCGTCACGAAAACAAGAACCGCAAGTAGAAATGAGGGAAGTCGTCTATTCGTACTCATTTTTGTTTTCCTTCTGCTTTGGCGCCGAGAACGGTATCACCAGCTTCACAATCGATACGTATGGGCTCCTTGATCAGATTTTCTAGCTTTTTCTCGCCTCCGCTCGCTCATTTCTGCGCTGCCAACGCCTTCCTCGCAATCGACGCTTGTAACGGATCAAACTCAGGGCTAAGAGTCAACGCTTGTGTGAGATATTGGCGCGCGAGCATATGCTCTCCTGTCGCCGCCGCAATCATCCCAGCATGATATAAGATTCGTGCATCCCGAGTACCGAGACGCAAGGCTTCCTTGATTGCATGTTTCGCTTCAGCAATTTTGTTGAATTTGAGCGCTGTCCAAGCAACAGCATCAGCCCCATAAATATCTTTTCGTACCACGTATTCTTTCATCGCATTAGCATAGGCTTCCTCAGGTTTCCGATCATGGTCAGCGTAAAACAGCGCTAGTTGGCGGTTGTAGAGCGTCCCGCTAAGCGTACTCAGACGAGCAATCTGCTCAACGAGGGTATACTGCGCAACCGCCTGTTCCTCACGCCCGGCAAGGTAGTAGAGATCGCCAAGCGCAGCCACAAAGGTGAGGTCTGGAAGCACTCGAACGACCTGCTCATACTGTGCAATAGCTTCAGTTCGATCGCCGCGTGCAGCTCGGACACGCGCAAGCGCGGCAGAGGCTCGCCAATAGCCAGGAAAAGTGACCAGGGCATCACGATAGTGCTGTTCGGCGGTAGCGTAATCACCAACAGTGAAGGCGGTTTCGCCTAACTGCCAACGGCACCACGCCACCATTTCGCGCGAAGGAGGAGTCTGTTCGAGTGCCAGCACTAGTGCCTCTGACAGATAGTGCATGGCCTTCTGAGGACGGCCACGCAGCAGCGCGTATTTTCCCAGCCGGCTCTGTGTACTAGTAGTCTTTTCGCCAAGACTCTGCATACGATCGAGCACTCGCTGAGCACTATCATATTCACCAAGTTCAACGAGAGCATCACTCAGGAGCTGCAATCCCACGCTCTTTGTCGAAGCGAGATTGGTAAGCTGCAAGGCCTGGGCACGGGCGACGGCAAAGTCATGCAGTGCATATTCAGTCTGGGCAAGTACAGCCAGGCCGCTATAATTCTGCTCCGGCGGTACAATGGCAAGCGAGGCACGGGCAGCACGCCCAGCTAATGAGAGATATTCATTACTCCCTGTTTCACGCTGCCGCTGGAGGTAGTATCCCGCCAACTTGGTGTAGGCAATGAAGTCGTCAGGGTTTTGCTTGACCTTTTCTTCAAGCAACCGAATCGTAGCAGTGACCTGAGCCGTGTCTGACGGCAGAGGGGTAGCAGGAGGAAGCGCAATCGATTCTGCAGCGGTCGTTATTTCCCTCTCGTAACCGACACATATGAACGCAGTCATGACAGCAACGACAAGACTAAGGGCGTTCATAAGAGAGAAACACAGCCCGTAGCGCGGACGCGCAGCACATGCCGGCATTACTTGTAAACGACACGGATCACTATAGGTTTTCTAAATCGTTTACGGTAGATGCCGTTCATGCTTCGGCAAGCTTGTTCTGAGCAAGGTCGACGGGCTCAGGGCGAACAGGGTTGATACTGAAATCGTACCTGTTCGCCCTGAGCCCGTCGAAGGAAGGTGGTAAGGTTCACTCCATTTCAAAAAGGAGACCTATACGTAACATTTAGTTCCGCGTATTGTCGTCAACCACTCCAGGAGCGCGCGGTTGCTGCGAGGGTGCAAAGAACGGGAACGTGTCGCGCGGGGCAACGTCGCTCGCATTCACGTTGTCACCTAAAGTATTCTGATTAGCGACAAAAAAGAGGATCGTATCAACGGTATCGTCGGCAAGTCGACGTCCGTTGGGAAATCCCGCTCCAGCATTGTTGCCACCCATCAGTCCAACGTTGGCTTTTTTGGTGTCGAGGCGTAGATAGTCACCCTTTGTCACAGCCACATTGGCAAGGATACCGATGTTAGTCGCATTGGTGCCCAGCGCGGTCAGCGTGGCCACGATGTCGTTGGCGAACTTGCCGGCGGCATCGTCCTCCGGGGTCGCGAAATTGTACTCATTCTTGCGGCTAAAAGGAATGAGCGCCACGTTAATGGCAGGATTGCCCATGCGCTCAACTTGACGGAATTTCCCGGAGGTCTTGAAATCCTCTTTGCGGACACGCGTCGTCTCATTACGCAAGATGACTCCGCTCACCCCGATGCTGCTAGGACTTTGTAATAGTGAGAGCGGAATACTGAGCGCGATCCCCATAACGTTGTACCCAGCGAAGCTGTCGCGGCCTCGCTTCAACTCGTCGGTGGCATTGGGCGTCCCGGCTCGCACCGCCGCCACGAAGCGGCTGAAAGCTGGGATGTCGAAGAAGAACGGATCATCAACCAAGCCGGCGAAGAACGACACACCGGTCGCCGGGTCGGTTGTCACCTCTTGTGTTGGAGCGGTGGCTGCCGTCGAGGAGCGGGTGGTCCGCGCAGTAAAGCTCTGTTTGGAGGGCAATTTGATGGTGGCGGTCTGTGGTCCGCCCGAACCTTCTACCGAAGAGAACGTGATGTCGATGAACTGATCTGGCTTCGCGTCGCCAGTCGTCTCCAGCTGGAGCCGATATAGCAAGAATTGGTCGAAGATGCCAAAGTTGGCATTTTCCCCTGCCGCGATGAATCCTCGCTGGGTCATGGCCAGAATGAGCTTAGAGTTGTCATTCGGATCGAGGAAAGCGAAGACGTCGGCAATATCTGTAGATTGGTTATTGCCGGCAAAGGGCGCATCTCCGTGATCGGCTGCATACACCACCACAGGTGGCGTGCCCAGACTTGCCCATATCATTGCCACTGCAAGAGCACTCGCTGTTCTTCTCAACCCCTTAACAAAAAAGCTTTTCATACACCTACCTCCTTATACCAACTTACGCCAAAAAGAGGCCTCTTTTCCACACGAAGCACTCTTTGTATTTTTTGCTCTCCTGCTGAACAGACCACCCCAAGCGGACACTCTCCCTCAGTGAATATACGAGAACCAAGCAGATTTGGATTTACCAAAGAGAGCCCTATTCTGCCTGTACTAGTGCCTTATTTGCAAGTGTGGCCTATCTAGCGTGCATGTTGAGTTTCAGGAGAAAAGAAATACTGAGTTGTCCAGCACTAAGCAAGGGCTCACCTTCGCATCCAATTAGCCGTCTCAATCGTAGTGGTAAATACGAGGAGACTGACAAATGAATGTACAGACGTGGAAGCCGAATGAGCTTCGGGCTGTCCTAAATAGCGTCCCTCCCCCTTCTCTATTGCCTATGCTTGAGCACCTCCACTATGAGCGCGGTGAGGAACGGCTCATGTTGGCAGTCTTAAAAGACGCAGTCGCATGTATCGAACGATATCGCTACGAGTATGGCGTCCGGAGCCGGGCCGCCTACAACGATGCGCTGCGTTGGATACGTGGCCATGATCCCACATGGCTCTTTTCCTTCGAGAATGTCTGCCTCGGGCTTAACCTCGATCCGAGTCGCCTACGGTTCGTGTTAGACCCGAAACCTACGAAGCAGGCCTAAAACGGACCACAAAACATTGCTGCACTTCGCGTAGCGCGCGCCATACGCGCGACCCCCAACCACCGCTATTCGTGCGTACGCTACCAGGGAGAAGAGATGAGCCTCTGCACAAGTCTCATGTAGTTTTAATTTAGAGTGACCCACGCAGATACATGGCCCCTGACGGTTTTGGCAACCCACCCATCGGTTCCATCGTTACGGCCACCGCAGTAATCTTGCCGAAAAGCTTTGAGGGTGGAGAAGCAAGCACCTGCCCGACGCCTGACTGGTCGGGCATAAACACTCCTGCACTGACCGGCCCTTCTTTCTCGGTCATAAACCACACTTGATATTCTTTCCCTTGTTCTGGTTGTGGCAGACCAAACGCGTAGAAGACCCAGGCTTTCTTCCGTTCGTTCCATAGCACATGCCCTTCGGCGTCCAGACCTGGCATGGCATGACGCAGATATTCGATCTTCACTCCAGGTGAAGTTAATATTTCAATCACCCCACGCTGACGCGCCACAGCTTCGCGCAAGTGCTCAAGCTCGCGCGTACTGGCCGCAACCAAGGCGCGCTGCTGTTCCATCTGGCCTCGCACTTCTCGCACGTCGCGCTCGTGGGCTCCAACACTTTCTTGCGCCTGAGCAAGTTGCTCTCTCAGCCGTTGTACCTCCCGTTGAGCAGCAGTGGCCGCCGCCGCATAGTCTAATCCCTCTTTGCCGGTGCGCCGTGCCTGCGCCAGTTCACGTTGGGTCGCTGTCGCTTGTTCTCTTAAGCCCGCTAATTCTTGCTCACGGGCGGTGACCCTTCGTCGTTGCTCCGCAAGTTCAGCCTCGAGAGCAATGACTCGCTGCGACTTCCCCGAACTCGCCGAATGCTGTTCGGCCAACGAGGCGGTCAGACGCTGAATTTCAGTCTCGCGACTCGCCAATTGCTCTTGTTCCTGTTTAAGCAGTGCGGCAATCCTTTCCGTCTGTGTCGCCTGCTCCGTCGTGCTGGCGGTCAATTCTTCAATTTGCTGCGTTTGCGTGACAACCTGCGTCTTCAGTTCACGATAGCGCTCCTCACCAATCACGAAGAGGACAGCAGCCGCAGCAGCCAGCGGCAATGCAATCCACGTCGCCCGCCATCGCCGTGGCCGCAAAGGAACAACCTTGGTAACTCCGCTCTCCTCCTTGATGCGTTGCACCAACCGTTCTTTGACCCTTGGACTTGGACTCTCTGGGGTTGCTCCTAACGGCAGCAAACCCGCGACTTCTCGCCATTCACGCAGCTCCTCTGGACACGAATCACAGTCAGTGCTCAGATGATACTCGACCTCAGCGATAGACTCCGCATCGAGCCCGCCGGCAACGTAGAGCGGGAGAAGATCTTTCAACTCTTGATGCGTCATGAGGTACCACCAAGAAACGGGCGTAAACGATCTCGCATGCGGAGCATCGCGGTGCGAATCCGTGTTTTGATCGTCCCGATAGGCTCGTCCAGCTGTTCGGCGATCTCGCTATGAGAGAAGCCGCTAAAAAAGGCTAATTCCAAAGCGGCACGCTGCTCAGTCGGGAGCGTTGCGAGGGCCGCTCGTACCAGAGAGGCTCGCTGCTCGAGGCTCGTATGTTCCTCTGGGTTCGGGGTCGGGTCAGCAGGCAGTTGCCGTTCCAGCAGCGCACTGTCATCGGTTGTCAAAGGTTGCGCTTGCCGCGCACGCAAAGCATCGATCGCTCGACTCCGTGCGAGCGTGGTTAGCCATGCACCCACACTTCCGCGCTTTCCATCATAGCGTTCGGCCTCGCGCCAGACTTGCCAGAATACGTCGAACACCACCTCTTCAGCGCGCTCTGAAGTATGCAAGATTTTGCGGGCGAGGTGGTATACCATAATGTGGTATCGGTCATACAAACGCTCGATGGCCTCCTGTTCGTGACGTGCAATTGCCGCCACCAGGACCTGGTCATCCAGGGTCCGATCCTCCTGTGGTTCTTTACGGCTGGGCAGCAAAGATGGATGTTTCGCGCGGGTCACAAGCATTACCAACAAAATGACGAATGCAGAATAAGAGACACTAGAGCGGTTTGCGGAATTGAGCGACTCCTTGCTCGTGTCCTTAAAGTGTAGGCTCCGCTTTGTAGAGACACGACATGTCGCGTCTCTACGGAAGCTCAGTGGTCACATGAAAATGCAATCCGTTATTTAAGCTAGAGGGTTGTGTATTTTTCCTAAGATTTTGTTGCTCTTTATTCTTCATTCTTCATTTTTAATTCTTCATTTACTTGCAGTGCTTGTTCAAGTCGCCGTATCCGACGCATGAGTTCAGGCAACTTCGGCAATGCTGCCGAATAGCGCCGCCAGGACATAATATCAACCGCGGGGTATCCACCGACTACCGAGTTCGCTGGGACATCGTGGGGGACACCACTTTGCGCTGCAACCATCGTGTTTTTTCCCACTGTCAGATGGCCTGCAGCTCCAACCTGTCCGCCCATACGCACCCCAGCTTCGAGCTTGGTACTGCCAGAAAGCCCTACCTGTGCGGCAAGGAGCGCTCCCTCCCCAACGTCACAACCATGACCTACCATCACGAGATTGTCGAGTTTTGCGCCACGACGAATCATCGTGGTTCCCATCGCCGCGCGATCGATCGTCGTATTCGCACCGATCTCGACATCATCAGCAAGAGTGACCGTCCCAGTTTGCGGGATTTTGTAGGCTGAGCCGTCCGGGAGTGGAACATAACCAAACCCGTCACCACCAATGACCACCCCGCCTTGTAAAATCACGCGGTCGCCGATTCTCGTTCCCTCGCGAATCACCGCCCCAGCATGCGCAGTAAACGAATGGCCAATCTGGACGTTCGGATAAATCACTACATGTGCAAAGATTCGTGCATAATCGCCAACAACAACGTTCTCACCAATAACAGCATATGGTCCAACAAATGCCGACGCGCCAAGGCGAGCACTAGAAGCAATGACCGCAGTCGGATGGATACCCGCAGGTGGAGTATAGGGCGGATAAAACCATTCTAACACTCGAGCAAAAAGGAGATAAGGATTCGGGGTTCGCAACGACGGAAGAGCAATGTCTGGATCAGTCGGAGCAAGAATGACCGCTGCAGCCTTGGTTGTCGCCAGTTTCGCGAGGTATTTTTTGTTTGCGACAAACGTCAGTTCATGCGGCTGTGCTTCCTCAAGGCTATTCATTCCAGAGATTTCAATATCTCCGTCTCCTCGCAACTCACACCCTAGTCGCTGGGCAATCTCGGCAAGTTTCATCGTACTACCCTCCACCTCGCGCGTCTTGTCAAAGTTGGACGCGTGCCATATGTAGCAGAGTCCCTTCCTAACGACTATGTGAGGGGACAGGCAAAAGAGGAGATCATGAGGAAGGGATTGGTCGTATTAGGGTTGGTTTTCTCCGGTTGTTCATTTGGCACAAGGGCTCAGCCATTACCTCTAGCGCCAGCCCTGCCACAAGTCTCCTATGTCGCTCCGTGTGACCCCAAAGCTGTTGCAGGACTCACACAAGACGCTGTCGAAGCCTTGCGTGAACGCGACCTGATCCTGCGCCGCCATATTCAGGTGCTTGAGCAGCAAATGCGTGGCGGTCAGTAACAGAATCTTCATACGCGCGAACTTGCGACCCAGTCACCCCTATGTTAGGACTTTTGCCGTATGGATGCATTGAAACTTGGTATTCCCAAAGGAAGCCTGGAAAACTCGACGATTGAGTTATTTCGTAAAGCTGGCTGGAAAATCACAACCAGTTCTCGTAGTTACTTTCCGAGCATCGACGATTCCTCGATTCGCTGCATGCTGGTGCGCGCGCAAGAGATGGCTCGCTATATCGAGTCCGGCACCCTCGATGCTGGTATTACCGGCAAAGACTGGATTATGGAGTATGATGCCGATGTAGAAGTAGTAACTGACTTGGTGTACTCCAAGGCGAGCTTTCAACCGACACGCTGGGTCCTTGCTGTCCCCCACGATTCCCCCATTCGCACCCCGGAAGATCTACAAGGCAAGCGCATCGCCACTGAGTTAGTCGAATATACGCGCCGCTATTTTGCTGAGCGTAAAGTCAAAGTGGACGTGGAGTTCTCATGGGGTGCGACTGAGGCCAAAGCTGCGGAAGGCTTAGTTGACGCGATTGTCGAAGTGACTGAGTCTGGCTCGACGATTCGTGCACACGGGCTCAAAATCGTATGGGAGCTGTTCACTTCGAACCCACAGATCATTGCCAACAAGCACGCATGGAAAGATCCGGCAAAACGAGAAAAGATTGAACAGATTGCGCTGTTACTCAAAGGTGCACTCATGGCTGAGGCCAAGGTCGGTATTAAGATGAATGTCCCGAAGACCAAACTTGATACCATCGTCAATATGCTCCCGAGTCTCAACGCACCGACCGTCTCACCGCTCTATCATAGTGATTGGTTCGCAGTGGAAAGCGTTATTAGCGAAGAAGTGGTGCGCGAACTCATCCCTCAGCTCATCAAGAATGGGGCCGAAGGCATCATCGAGTATCCGTTGAATAAAATCGTGTAATTCCTCCTCTTTTGTGTAGAGACGTGAGATCTCACATCTCTACCGCCTTCGCTTTCATACGTCGCGGCAGAATATTGTTTACCAATATCACATAAAAGTGATATTTCGGTAAAAACCTGGTTGACATTACTACCCCCCTCCACTAATACTCGGGCAAGCGTGAGCAGGAGAGATTCGTGCAACCTCACTTTTCGGTGATTCTCAACAAAGCCCTTCAGGATAAAGCGCTGTCTGCTGAAGAAGGCTATATACTCATCAACTGCGCCGATGAAGATGTTCCTGCCGTGCTGGCAACCGCGGGGGAGCTTCGTGATCGTCACAAGGGAAGAACGGTTACCTACTCGCGTAAGGTGTTTCTTCCAATCACCAACCTCTGCCGCGACCGCTGCTCGTATTGCACGTTTCGCAAAGATCCACGTGATCCTGATGCATGGACCATGACACCAGACGAGGTGCTTGACTGGGTTGAACGCGGCAAAGTCCAAGGGTGCAAAGAAGCGTTAATGTGTTTAGGTGATAAGCCGGAACTCGCTTACAGCGGCTATCGTGCAGCGTTAGCTGGCTTTGGCCACCAGAACACCACCGAATATATTTATCGTGCGTGTGAAATCGCACTTACACAGGGACTGTTGCCGCACACCAACGCTGGTGTGATGACCTACGACGAAATGAAGTGGCTCAAAGAAGTGAACGTCAGCCTTGGTCTGATGTTGGAAAATATCAGCCCACGGCTGCGCCAACGCGGGATGGCGCACTTCTCCGCACCTGACAAAGACCCTGTTGTCCGTGTGCGCATGTTGCGTGAAGCCGGTGAGCTGGAGATTCCATTCACCACAGGTATTCTGATTGGTATTGGCGAGACGCGCGAAGAGTGTGTCGATAGCCTGCTCGCGATCCGCGACATTCATCGTGAGTACGGCCATATTCAAGAAGTCATCGTGCAGAATTTTCGTGCCAAACCTAAGACACGTATGGCCGATGCGCCAGAACCCGAAAGTCTAGAGATGGCGAAGACCGTTGCGGTTGCACGGTTGCTCTTGGGTGGACAGATGAATCTGCAAGCGCCACCGAATCTCAGTCCACATGATCATAAATTGATCCTTCGCGCCGGCATTAACGACTGGGGCGGTATTTCACCGGTGACAAAAGACTATGTAAATCCAGAAGCCGCATGGCCTCATCTCGTCACACTCGCACAGACTTGTCAGGAAGAGGGATTCACATTACGCGAGCGTCTCGCCATTTACCCGGAGTACATTACACGGCCAGGATTTCTTCTTCCCGCCTTACAACCTCGCACTCAAGCACTACAAGCCCAAGTCAGAGCGTGCTGAGGGAATCACGGAACACGCACCACGTTTCACGTAACACGCAATACGTTACACGTTTCACGTTTTAATCCTGAGGAGTTTTACCGTGGCAACCAACGGACTGTCGGCTATCCTTGAACATGTTGATTGTGAAGTGAGCATGATTCTCAACCGCACCCTCGATGGTGGAGAGATGTCGTGGAGCGAAGGTCTGCGGCTGTGTGAAACCAACGGACTTGACCTTCAAGCCGTGTGCCTGGTTGCGGATGAGATGCGCCGCCGCCAAGTCGGTGACGTTGTCACCTACGTTGTCAATCGCAATATCAACTTTACCAATGTTTGTATCAAACACTGCACCTTCTGTGCGTTCAGCCGTGAGTATCGTGAAGAGCAAGGCTACTTCCTACCGATGGAAGAGATTATCCGTCGTGCCCAAGAAGCCGTCGATATGGGAGCTACAGAAGTGTGCATGCAAGCAGGGTTACCACCAAAAATGGACGGGCGCCTGTATGTTGATTTGACTCGTGCGGTGAAGAAAGCGTTACCTGACCTTCACGTCCACGCCTTTTCACCGGAAGAAGTAAACTACGGCTCGGTTCGTGCTGGCGTTCCGGTTATCCAGTATCTCAAAGAATTGAAAGAAGCAGGGCTGGGCACGCTTCCAGGTACTTCGGCAGAAATTCTCGATCAAGAAATTCGCGACATCATCGCCCCAGGTCGTGTGACCGTACAGCAGTGGATCGAAGTGATCACTTCTGCTCACAGCCTCGGCATTCCGACCACGTCAACTATTATGTATGGCCACATCGAGACGCCGATGCATTGGGTCAAACACATGAACTTACTGCGCGATATTCAGAAAGAGACTGGTGGGTTTACTGAATTTGTGCCGCTATCGTTGATTCATCAGGAAGCACCAATGTACCAACGCAAGCTCGTTAAGAATGTCCGACAAGGCGCAACCGGAGCGGAAGTCGTCAAGATGCATGCGATTGCTCGGCTCATGTTGGGCCCAACGTTCCGTAACATCCAAGCCTCTTGGGTGAAAGAAGGCCCGAAAATGGCGCAGTACCTCCTGACCATTGGCGCTAATGATCTCGGAGGTACACTGATCAACGAAAGCATTTCCACATCAGCCGGTGCGCAATATGGGCAACTCGTTCCCCCCAAAGAACTCCGTCGTTTGGCACGCGACCTTGAACGTACACCAGCGGAACGCTCAACAACGTACACCCTACGCAAGATCTTTACTGGGGATGATGAGGAACTCAGCCCGCTGGATCTGATTGAGAATCCAGACGAACGCTTTGGCTCATACAAACGACTCGCGGCCTCTGATCAATTCCGTTACGTTCACCCGTTTGAACGCGAGAAGCAGCAAGTGTCGCAATAGCCCCCCAACCTCTCTTTCCACCCCAAGGAAAAATGGGGAAAAGGGGAAATATACGCAATAGATATATAGGACGTAGTCAACTTAATTTCGTGAGACCAATTGTTGTCGTGCCCGCGCAGGCGGGCATCCAGGAGAAATACGCAGCTGCCGCTGATTAAGCCTTCTGGATTCCCGCTCCCCAGTAGAGACTGGGGACAGGTCCCCTAGAGGACCGGGGACAAGTTTCGCGGGAATGACGCTTCCCTCGGCTATCCGTTAAATCTTTACATAACTGAAGACTCGGAGAGATAGTGACCTACGCTAAAGACCTTACCGTTACTGCCCTGGCTGGAGGTGTCGGTGCCGCACGATTCCTCCGCGGTTTGGTACGGGTTATCGATCCAGCGCGACTGACAGTCATCGTCAATACTGGCGATGATGATGAATTCTTTGGTCTCTCAGTCTCGCCTGACCTTGATACGATCACCTACACACTTGCAGGAGCAGTAGATGCAGGCAAAGGCTGGGGCCTGCCAGACGAAACCTTTCGCTGCCTTACTGCGCTCGGTCGCTACTATCCTGAAAACTGGTTCGGTTTGGGCGATGCAGATCTTGCGACGCATCTCTTTCGCACTCAGCAATTACGTCAAGGGAAAACATTGAGTGAAGTCACTACAGCCATCGCCCGAACGTGGGATGTTAAGAGTACCGTTCTCCCGATGAGTAACGATCCTGTCCGTACTTTCGTTCATACCGAAGCCGGCGCATTGCCCTTTCAAGAATACTTTGTCAAACGCCAGAGCGAGGGCACTGTGAGCAAAGTCGAACTTCGAGGTATCGATAATGCCGCTCCGGCGCCTGGAGTTTGCGACGCTATTCGGTCTGCACATTTGGTGATCTTTCCACCGAGCAATCCGATTGTCAGTATTGGTCCGATTCTGGCGCTTCCCGGCGTCCGATCAGCGTTACAGGAAACTGTTGCGCCAGTTGTTGCAATCAGCCCCCTGGTTGCTGGCAAGCCAATCAAAGGACCGGCCGACCGCCTTCTTGGTGGTCTTGGAATTGATGTTTCAGTGGTAGGAGTTGTCGGCCTTTATCGTGACTTCCTCGATACCTTTGTTATTGACACTCAAGATTCCCAGCAGCAAAGTCGACTAAAAGAACTGGGAATATCCGTCATTGTCACTGACACAATTATGAGTGATATGGAAAAGTCGGTCGCATTAGCACAGACTATTGTGGCGTATTCTCACAGAAAGCATCGCTTGTCTTAAAACACGTCACACGCAATAGTAAACGATAGAGGTAACAATTTACGTTTTACGCCTTACGCATCACGTATTAGGACGTTATGAACACCATTTCGATTATTCCCATCCCCGGCATTCCAGCTATCACTCCGGGGGACAATCTTCCCGCGATATTATTGAAGGCCATTGATCAAGCACAAATCGGGTTGCAGAACGGCGATGTCGTTATTCTCTGTCAGAAGATTGTCTCCAAAGCCGAAGGAGCGATTGTCGATCTCAAAACTGTCGAGCCCTCACCGTTCGCCCAGCAAATCGCCGCCCAGTGGGACAAAGACCCACGAGCGGTTGAGGTCGTGTTACGTGAGAGTAGCCGTATCGTACGCATGAAGAACGGGGTCGTCATTACCGAAACCAAACATGGCTGGGTGTGCGCTAACTCCGGGATGGATGAGTCAAACAGCTTGGGTGACGATATTGCTATTCTTCTTCCGAAAGACATTGACGGGTCAGCACGCTCGCTCCGTTTAGCGTTACAAGCACAACGAAAAGTCAGACTTGGTGTGATTATTACTGACACCTTTGGTCGACCTTGGCGCGACGGCCTCGTCGAGTTCGCTCTCGGCGTGTCTGGACTTGAACCATTACTGGATCTGCGCGGAGGCACCGATTTACGTGGACGTGAGTTGCATCACACCGTAGTCGCGGTCGCCGATGAACTCGCTGCGGCCGCAGGGCTGTTAATGGAAAAAGGGGCCGGTGTTCCGGCAGTGATTATCCGTGGCTACAACTTCGTCCCGGCTGAAAGTGACAGCAAGAAGCTCATTCGTCCGGCAGAGGCAGATTTGTTTCGCTGACCGCAAAACGGAAAGGGGGGAAATGGCGGAACGGGTCAAAGGGGGAATGGCAAAAGCGTCTTTCTGTTTCCTTTTCGCCATTTACCCTCTTCCCCTTTTCCCCTTTGCCTTGTTTTCTTCGCTCACTTCTTGAGATACTTATCCATAAATGCGATCGCCCGTTTATAGCCTTCGGCATACGCCGGTAGCGGCGTCAATTGAAAGAAGCCATGCGGTGCGCCTTCGATCACGTGTAGGTCATGATCGACCCCCGCAGCTTTCAGTGCTTCGGCCATCTTTATTGACTCGGCGTAAATTGGGTCTTTAGTGCCCACACCAACGTAACATGGCGGGAACTTTGCCGCGCTTTTCAGTGGGCTCACACGGTGATCCCCGCGTAACTCCTCATACTGTTCAACAGGAAGGTAGAACTGTTGTTCAGGTTTGGGTGTTCCAAGCGCTTTCATCGCTTCATGATACTCAAACACACCGTAGATCAATACGCCTACACTAATCTTTGGACTTCCTTTCCGTGCACTTTCTGCTAACACCGCTCCCGCAAGGTTGCCGCCAGCCGAGTCGCCACCAACGGCAAGACGCTTGGTATCACCACTATACCTCCCCGCATTCTCGACCGCCCATTGTGTGGCAAAAAAGCAGTCATCAAACGCCGCTGGGAATCGGTGCTTTGGTGCACGGCGATAATCGACGTTGACGGTCAGATACCCTGCGGCGGCAAACTCTCGGCCTATGCGCAAATGGGTTTTCGGACTGCCCATCGTCCAACCACCACCATGAAAATACACCAACACCGGATGTGGTCCGTTACCGTGTGGCACGGAAATATCTGCCGTGAGTCGCCACCCTGCAAGCTCACGTAGAAGCACACCGTCATGCACCACTCCTACCGATGGCGGATTGCCGTTCATTATCGCATCGTACCGCTGCAACATATCGGCAGGGTTGACGCCTTTCGGTACCCGTAGCGTCTCCATAAACTCAAGCAAATCGGCCGGAATCTGGCTCATAGGATCCCCTCCTTAACTTTGTGTTGCGCGATTGTATCTGGAGCGTTTCCGCATTGGTAGAGGTATCACGTGTTACGTATTATGGGGCACGTAATATGCACCACGTAACACGCTTCGCCTATGCGCTATTTCATAGTTTCCGCGCTCTACCTTACCGTCACGCTTGGCAAGAGACCTGAGGATGTGGTAGACGGGGATTATCCAGGCATACAGAGGGAGCGGGTATGAAATTTTGGATGTTTCATTTGATGCCGTGGCCACATCTGCCACAAGATTTTGAGGAAAAGTATGACAGTGCGTGGGTTACGTGCCCTAACACCTTGTTCGACCCACAGCGTGGCCCAGAGGTGTATCACACCTACATCAATCAACTGGTCTACGCTGACCAGCTTGGCTTCGATGGTGTGGTCATCAATGAGCATCACCAGAATGCCTACGGCATCATGCCAGCGCCTAACTTGATTGCTGCGGCCTTGTCGCAGCGGATACAGAAGGCACGGGTGATGGTATTGGGCAATGGCCTGCCGCTTTATGAAGTACCACTCAAGATCGCCGAAGAGTTTGCCATGCTTGATAATATGTTTCGTGGCAAATTCGATGCTGGTTTTGTTGTCGGTGGTGGCCCGGAATACTATTCATACAACATCAACCCTACCTTCGCGCGTGAGCGTTTTCGTGAAGCAACCGACCTGCTCATCAAAGCCTGGACCGATCCAGGACCATTCGCATGGGATGGGAAACATTACCAATTTCAATACGTCAACCCCTGGCCGCGGCCAGTACAGCAGCCGCATCCGCCGGTGTGGATTCCTGGCGCAGGGAGCGTAGAAACCATGGACTTCGTAGCCGAGCGTGGTTTCATCTATGCCGCGTTAACGTATGCTCATGTTGAGTCCTTCCGCCAGAATGCTGCCTATTTTTGGCAGGCCGTAGAGCGAGCGGGCAAGCCCTGCAATCCAGAGCAACTCGGGTGGCTCGTACCAATCTATGTTGCCGAAACCGACCAGCAAGCCCGCGCAGAAGCCGAAGAACACATCTGGTATTTCATTGATAAGCTTATCAAAGGTTTTGCCGGCAAAGGCCGCACCTGGATGCCCCCTGGTTACACGTCACTAAAATCGCTGCAACGCATGCAGGAACTGAGTGCCCCCGGGCACGAAAGTGGCGCATCAAACTGGCAGTTAGGTCATGCCCGTAACTGGACAGACGTAGAAGCGGGCGGCTCTGTCCTTATCGGCAGTCCTGCCAAGGTCCGCGAACAATTGTTGAAATATGTTCTCGAATTCAAAGTCGGCCACCTCCTTGCTCTTCCTCAATTCGGTAGCTTGCCAGATTACCTGACGCGGAAGAACATGGAACTGTTGGCGACCGAGGTTTTCCCTTATGTCCGCAAGTATGCCGAGTTAGAGTTTGCTTCCTTGCCTGGCGTTAGAGCCCGACAGCAACACGACCTTCACGCATAAGTCTATATATAGCGGGGTGGTTTTGACCACCCTCGAGGTGAACGTGGTGTGTCCGCAGTATTTTACTATTAGAGAAATCCTCCCTATCCCTCCTTTTCCACCTTGTGGCCGGTGGCAGGTCAAAGAAGGGAACCTGAGAGCCCCTTAGGAAAAGGGGGCCGCACGTAGCGCGGGGGGATTTTAGCTTTGAGGTCGATGCTAACACGCCACGTCAGCTGTGGCATTTTCAGGACAACACAATGACCCTTCAATTAGAGACCTTGAGTATTCGCGACAAGAAAATTCAGCTTCTCCGTGGCGGCAGCGGCGCTCCGGTCTTGTACCTGCACGGGATTGTTGCCGACGTTCATAGCCTCCCGGCTACTGCCGGGTTTACTGCCTTTCATGAAGCGTTAGCAGCACAGTTTTCAGTCTGTGCTCCTGCGCTTCCTGGGTATGCAGACAGCGAAGGCTTTGATGACCTCGAAACGGTTGAAGATGCCGTGTTCTTTTGTCGCGATGTGCTCGACACTTTGCAACTCAACAAAGTGCACTTGGTAGGTGCCTCGCTTGGAGGATGGGTCGCTACCGAGTTCGCTACTCGTTACGCGCATAGGCTCCATAGGCTCGTACTTATTAATCCGCTTGGCATTTCAGTCCCCCAGTCACGGATTGGCAACTTCTTTTATACCGTCACTCCCAAAGCGGAAGGTGGGCAGCAGGAGGTCCGAGAACTCCTCTTTCATGATCAGCACTCGGAGTTAGCAATGGGAGCTATCCCTGACCAAATGTCGCCAGAAATGACCATGCTCTTTTATAAGGCGCAACTGGTCGCTGCACGTATTGGCTGGAAGCCACCCTACCTGCACAACCCACGCTTAAAGGAACGACTCTTTCGTATTCCGACGCCTACGCTCCTCGTCTGGGCGGAAGGCGATCACTTAGCTCCGATCGAGCTCGCTGACGTGTTCGCGCAAGGTCTTCCGAGAGCAGAGATTGCCCGCGTTCCCAATGCCGGGCATGCCATGTTACTAGAACAGCCGCAACGCATCGCAGAGATCGTATCGCGATTTTTTCAACAATAACGCTGAAAAAGCCTATACATACCAGTAGTGACAGTCACATGACAAAAAGAACGACAGACCTGCACAAATTGTGGCATTCAGTGTTAGTTCTTTTCTTTGCCTTTTTTCTTAAGGTTTTGAATTCTGTGCCGTTATATACTTACGGACGCGGACAGGGAAGGCGGCACCTCCACCACCCCCACCACCCCCACGGCCCCTTCTCTGTCGATCCGCTCCTCACCCATCATTTTTCATTCCTCTCATATCACTGTGTTACGGTAGAAGAAGGCGCTCCTGCTTCATAAACGTGGGTAATGTCAGTCTTCGTAAAGAGGGAATTATGAAGAATACAGCTGTCACCCTGCCTCGTTATCTTCTCCAACAGCAACAAATCCATGCTGGTGCTACTGGGGAGTTTTCCATTCTCATGTCGCAAATTTCCTGGGCTGCCAGGCAGATCGCCTACGAACTCGGGCGAGCTGGTCTCCTCGGTATCTTAGGCGCCACCGACGAGGTCAATGTCCAAGGAGAAGTTGTCCAGAAGTTGGATACTATCTCCAACGACGCATTTTTGAGAGCTTTTGAGTACGGTGAGTTGGTGGGTGAAGTCGTATCAGAAGAAATGGCGCAGCCAGCTCAGATTCTCGGCAACAAGAACGGGAAGTATGTTATTTTTGTCGACCCTCTCGATGGCTCCTCTAATATCGATGTCAATGTCACCGTCGGTTCGATCTTCTCGGTGCATCGTCGACCACAGGGAGTGACAGGAACAGACCTTGTCAAAGCCCTTCATCTGCCTGGAAATCAGCAGATCGCCGCCGGGTATGCATTGTATGGATCAAGTACGATGCTGGTATTCACGACTGGCAATGGCGTTCACGGATTTACACTTGAACCAGGACTTGGGGAGTTTTTACTTTCCCATGAGAATATCCGCATTCCTCAACGCGGCTCAACGTATAGCATCAACGAGGGGCGTCGCTTGGAATGGTACGCACCAACCAAAGGTTACATTGATTATGTTCAGCAAAGTGATAAAGCTACTGGCCGACCTTACGGCGCCCGGTATGTGGGTTCACTTGTCGCCGATTATCACCGCACGTTATTAAAAGGCGGGATTTTCCTTTATCCCGCTGATCCAAAGAGTGTCAATGGAAAACTCCGCCTCATGTATGAAGCTAATCCCTTGGCACTGGTAACTGAGCGTGCGGGAGGAAAAGCGAGTAATGGAACCCAGCGGATTCTTGACATAACACCGACAAACCTGCACCAACGTGTTCCTTTATTGATCGGTAGCCCGGACGACGTCACACAAGCAGAAGCTTTTTACAGTGTAGTACGTTGAAAATCGTGGGCCATTCGGGTTACCATAGCGACCTATTCTACCGCTCTATCATTTGAGGAGGAACCCTTATGACAGAACGTGTCCGCGAAATTTTAAGCTGGTATGCGAGTGACAACCCAGGAACACGCACCAACCTAGCACGTCTACTTAACCATGGCCGTCTCGGTGGCACTGGCAAACTCGTGATTCTCCCAGTTGATCAAGGATTCGAGCATGGACCCGCTCGCAGTTTTGCCCCAAACCCAGCAGGGTACGATCCAGACTATCATTATCAACTTGCGATCGAGACAGGGTGCAATGCCTATGCCGCCCCGCTTGGGTTCATCGAAGCCGGCGTCAGCAAATTTCTTGGTGAGATCCCCTTAATCCTCAAATTGAACAACCACGACGTCCTGCACGACGAAAAAGATCCCCTGTCTGCTGTCACAGCGAGTGTTGATGATGCCCTCCGTCTTGGCTGCTCGGCAGTCGGCTTCACTATCTATCCAGGCTCCTCGCAGGCGCAGACCATGTACGAGCAGGCGCGAGAAATCACTCAGGAAGCCAAGGCCAAAGGGTTGGCAATGGTGTTGTGGTCGTACCCGCGTGGATCTGGCCTTAGTAAAGAAGGTGAGACTGCTGTTGACGTCGTGACGTACGCTGCACAGATCGCCTGCCAACTTGGCGCACACATTGTGAAGGTGAAGTTACCAAGCGCCCATGTGGAATTGGGCGAAGCGAAGAAGGTCTATCAGAAGCATCACATTCCGATTGAAACCCTACCGGAGCGCGTCCGTCACGTCGTACAAAGTTCCTTCAACGGCAAACGCATTGTGATTTTCTCGGGTGGGGCGAAGAGTGACAATGACGAAGCCTTCTTCGATGAAGTCCGCGCCATTCGTGAGGGCGGCGGCTTTGGCTCAATTATTGGTCGCAATTCTTTCCAACGACAACAAGGAGAAGCGTTATCCTTCTTACGCACGTGCATGCAGATTTATGCAGGAGAAATAAAATAAGCAGCAAATAAGGATAAAGGGGAAAGGATAAAGGAAGAAAAGTAGAAAGAATTAGATATCAGTTCCCTCTTTTATCCCTTATCCATTTCTCCGTCTTATCGCGTATCTGCGTAAAACTCCCGCAATCGTTCAGCCGGTACTCCCCAATAGTGACACAACCGTAATATCCACATCTGCACTATGGTGCGAAAGACCCCATCCTGCTGCCAACGCCGTGCTGCGGTCACCACTCGTTCGTGTAAGCACGCGATTTTTCCAGCTCGTTTGAGTTTGCGGCTGAATTCGATATCTTCCATCAAGGCAATGTCAGGGTACTCGCCGATTTCGTGAAATATCTGTCGGCGGACAAAGATTGTCTGATCACCGGTTGAGATCCTTGTCAGCCGAGAGCGCAGGTTCATCATCGTTTCGATCATCCGAAAGGGCCATCCCGCGGCATCAAGCCGGACATCGAACCGACCACCTACTATATGCGGATCATCGAACGCTTGCACAACCAACTGAAGAAATCCCGCCGGCAGTTTAGTATCAGCATGAAGAAATAATAATATCTCGCCACTCGCTTCACGCGCGCCAGCGTTCATTTGTCGGGCGCGGCCACGCAGCGTAGTGATCACGCGGTCAGCATGCGGACGCGCAAGCTCCGGCGTCCTGTCATCACTGCCTCCGTCAACGACGATCAATTCGCATTCGCCTTCCTGTCGTACACGTGTAAGTGCCTGCACGATCGAGGGCGCTTCATTGAGGGTGGGAATAATAACAGACAGACGCATGGTATTCGTACGGGGGGGAGTGATCTTTAATTCTGCAGAATGTAGAATGCAAAATGAAAAATGAAGAAAGCAGCATCAAGGCCATGGGTTTTAATTCTTCATTCTTCCTCCTCATCCTCCTGCTCGCAGAAACGTGAGAGTTAACTTCCGGTGAAGAGTTTCTACAGTCTGCGGTCCTACCTCAGGTAGTTCGACTGTCAGAATTGCTCGTTGGAATTTCAAGAGGGAATTAAACGGGGCCGGTTGGGAATCTTGCGGACGAATACGAAGCATCGCGTTCCCGTCGGGAAGCGTCACATGAAATCGCGTCTCACCATTCGTTCCTTCTTTGGTGTACAGATACGCTTCTTTCCTGCACATCTTCTCTATGCCTTCAATGACCTCATGGTGGGGGAAAGCAAGGTCCCAGGTAAAGTTCCTCTCTCTCACACCGTCCCCTATACTTATACTCTCTCGTATTTCTTCCTGGCTTCCGGGTCGCGCTCGCCTTTGCTCGCTTGCCTGGAATGACGGACAGCTGCAGATTTTCAACACAAATCAAAAATTTAGTTTCTGAGTTTAACCGGTCTACTTTTATTCGCTGCTCTGCGGCTGAGTCGTTCCTATCCATTGACCCATTCAGCCTTTTATCTCTTCCATTTTTCCTTCAGCCTTTAGCCTGAAACCTACAGCCTTTTTAGAGTTACCCTGTCATCCCGTCCAAGTCAAATTTATTGACGGATACGCGGAGCGATGGCCGAGTCTTACCAAGACGGTGCAGCGCACTGTTCATACTCGCACGATTCACCGCAACGCCGTACGCATCGTGCAAATAGCGTTGCAGCAGGCCAATCGTCCACCTCTCTGCTTCATAGCCGAACTGGCGGGGAGTGCGATCAAGAACTTTGCTCACCACCGGGCCAACCCATACAGCAATCGTCGCGGGACGGCCGCTCCGTTTTCCGTCCGCGAGGCGCAGACAAATATCACGTTCCTCTCGCCGCTTTTGAAAACGTGCAGCCCAGTTGTAGACGGTCTGGCGACTGGCACGGAGGCGCTCAGCAACAATTTGAGAGCTTTCGCCGGCGTCAAGCCACAACAACGCTTGTGCCCGACGGGCCTCGTTGCTCAGAGCCGAGTGTACAACAAATTCCTCCAATGACTGTCGCTCTTGAGAAGTAAGGGAAAAGAATAACATCGGCCTTCCCCTCGGCGCTCAACGATTACGAGAGGACTGGGGGAAAGGACTGAGGGCTGAGTAAGAGAGGTTTCCTTTTCCTGCTCAACCCTCAGCACTCAGTCCTCGTTACTTATTGGACTCAGTCCTCAAGTGGTTCCGTCCATCACATATAGTTAGTACAATAGGTACTGGAGTTCGAGCCAAATATTATCTTTGTTCTTCAACAAACCTACGCCACCAGCCAACCCAGCGGTCCATCGCCCTTCAATCAAGTTATAGGTCACATTCACCCGGAACGGATCCCAGAACGTCCAGGTTACCGACGGCTGAAAGAGATACGCGCCCGCCCAGTCATACTGTACCGCGATCGCCGGGCGCAAGTTCCCGGCTAAATATGTCGTCGATACACTAAAGGTTGTGATCTCTTGATCCTCCGGCACCGGTAAGAGGCCGGCAAACTCACAGGGCGGATTCGCAGCCCGGGTCTTCCCATCCGGTCCTAATCGTGTAATACACTGGGCCACGCGGTTCCCCTGGCCACCGGGTCGGTTCAACAAGGCTGGATCAGTCCGTCCCGGTCCAATCGGTGCCGCACGCCGCGGCCGCACTCCCAACCGGAAGGAATCATTCAGCAACCCTGCCGGCCGATCGGTGTCAAATTTACTGCGATCATTCATCACATGGAATTTGAAGAACTGCACACTAAAGGCAAATGTGGCCGTGGGGTTTAACCACGTGATCCACTGGTTGTGGTCCAGGCCAATGTTAAATGCCCACACGTCCCGATTCTTCGAGTGCCCCCGATGACACCCGCGCACGATCCCCGCACTCGTACAATCCCCTTCACTGGAGAAATGCCCACCGGGCAGGAATTCTTTGTTGAAAAATGCTCCGCTCGATAGGCCTGCTCTCGCTTGGGGGAGCGTCATGTAACGCTGAATCGCGGTCACCGTGTCACCGTCATGAAAGGCTGAGCGTACCAACACGTTGCGGAAATAGGCCGCCTCGCCCCGGAACGTGGTGTACAGGTAATACAAGGGATTATCTGAGCCCACGAACATGCCGGTCAGGGCATTGACTGGGAATGACAGCGAGGCGCCAGAGATTTGGATGCGCTTCTCGCGAATCGGCACCCAGACGTTGCGCTCAATCACTGCTGGCGTCCCCAGTCCGGCGCCGGCATGGCCGCGCTTGCCGTCGGCGCCAATCACGGGGTCTAAGGTCCCCCAGGGATTGTTCTCGGGTGTCGCAGCCTTGCCGGTGAGCTGCGTGAACAGGGTCGGGCTAAGATCCCAGGCTAAATGCGCTGGCGACGGCGTTAAGATTGCTGCCTCTGATGTCGCGGCATCCTGCCAGGTGTAATAATGGGCTAAGGAGAACGTGAAGTCGTGAATCGTGCCGACCAGACGCCCTCCACCTCGACTATCGGCTAGCCGGCTGAAAGGCCCTGGTGCCCGCACCGAGCAGCGCGTACTGCCATTGGCGCTGACGTCACTACTAATCTTGGGCCCGGCATTGGTCGGGCGGAACAACGGCCCACCACACGGCATCCGATACACCTCAACAGGAGAGGGGCCAGTCGGCGTATTCCAGAAGGTGCCCTGATTGAGTACATATGCCGCTGCTGTGCGCCGATCGGGCGAAATAAACCCCTCTAATGTCAAGTCATCCACCGGGCCCACTCCACCAAAACTCCACTGCGCCCGCAGCATGTTGATCGGCACCCGCCGCTCATCCAACGAGACCAACGACCCGCCAAACAAGTTGTCCAAGGGGTTGATCTGATCTAAGAGGCGAAAGGCATCCGATTCACCCCACGATAAGTTCTGCCGGCCAATGCGCAGAAATAGCGGCCCTTTGGTGATGTTGAAGTACCACTCAAACAGCCGAATCTGATTGACCTTCTTCTCCATGTAGTTGATACTGGTGATGTATTCAAAATTCCTGAAGCGAGAAAACTCCCCAGGATACTTCTCTTTCTGCACGCCCAGGTACTTATCCCAGAAGCTCGTGCCGCCCCCACCCTTCAACTGGCGGCGCTGTTTGTTGGTGCCATAATCCCAGGTGCCCTCATATTCTTCGCGCAGATTGAGGTAGTAATCGAGGGCATCGAAGTTCAAGAATTCAAAGGCCGCCCCAAAGGTCGGCATCTGCCGCATCAAGCGATTGATGTTGTGGCGCCATTCCAGGGTTAAGAAATTACGATGTTGGACGATGTTGCCGCGTTGATAGAAGCCTTTGAAGGTCCCGATATTATCGCGGTCTACGGCCATGACCCCACGAGAGTAAAAGAAGCCAGAGAGGCTCATCTCCCGTTTGTCGTCAAAGAAATACCCCCACGCCACATTCGCTGGGAGAAACCAGAGTAAGAATACCGCTGAAAGCCACCAACTGAGTCGCTGTCTCCTCATACGAAACCCTCCTTGCATCTTAATATCTCTTCCTCCGTTAGCCCGCTGACGGAGGAACCTTGCCCCTCTACTGGCTCACATATAGCTCTTCTTATGTTTTTGTCAAATCTTTTTAATACTTATGTCATATGACGCGAAACAGAGATTGCTTCCTCTTCGCTTCGCGCTCAGGCGCTTCGGCTCACGCGCTGCTCAGAAACCAAATCTTCGACCAGTGTCGAAAGCTCGTGGTACCCTATCATTCCAGGCAAGCGAGCGAAGGCGAGTGCGACCCGGAATCCAGAAATACAAAACTGGATTCCCGCCCCCTTCGACAAGCTCACCAGTGCCTGCGGCACTGGTGCGGGCAGACATGCTTTCGTGGGAATGACGGCCCCTGGCTACTCCGCAAACTTTCACGGCTGAGGACTAAGCCCGTAATTCCATCCCAACGTTGTTGCGGGTCGCCCATAAGTGCTCACAGATAGCGACAGTGATGGCGAGCACCGCCAAGGTCAGGAGATTCACGTACTGGGGAAAGAAAAAATAACCGACCAGCGCTGGTCCAAAAGTTGCGAGCAACACCCACAGCATTACACGGTTCGGCAGCGGAAAGCGGGGTTTCAATAAGGACACAGTGCCAGGAATAAACGCCAGGGCTCCGACGACATGGAAGAAGAGCAAGAGTGTAAGCAATATGGCCATTTCTGATTGGAACTTCATTGGAAAAAAGATCCAAAAGAGAACACTCACTGTTAGCGTGGTACCGGTAAACATAATGGCGCGTCCAGTGGTCATCAGCGCTTCCTCGATCGCACGGTCGTGGTCGTGGAACTTCTCGAACTCCTCCACGATGCGAGACAGCACGTAGTAGCCATAATCGATCCCGATCCCGATCCCAACCGCGGCGACCGGCAGCGAGTTGATGTTCGCATCAATCCCCATCCCATACATGATCGCTTCCGAGAGCGGCTGGGCAACGATAGAGGGAATCATCACTATCAGTGCGCCAACGACCGAGGCATAGGTCAACACACTCAGCACAAACACCGTCACCATGACCAAAATGAGGTTCCACTTATAGGACCACTCGACTTCTTCATTCACCGCCGCCAGAATACCGAGTAAACCGCCGGCAAGACGGAAGCGGACGTTGTCGACCGGGTTCTCATCGATAAACTGTCGTGCTTTATCGATCGACCCGACGACCGTCTCATGGTTATAGTCTTTATAGTAAATGGTGATAGTCGCGTTTTGCGAGTTCTTATCAAGGAAGGTATCTAAATCGTCCGCGCCGATAGTATTCAAAAACTGATAGAAAATGTTCCCCACGTCGCGTGGATTGTCGGGAATAATCGCCCACTTGGGAATGCCCTCTTGAAACATCTGGTAGAGGCGACGCGCCATGGTCGTCACGGTAATACTGCCACCAACGAGCTTTTGTTGCTCCATATGGCGCTGGAACTTTTCCAGGGTCTGCAGAATCTGCGGGTCTTTAATCACCCCCGGCTCTCTGCCTTCGGCCAGAATCACTAACTGTGAGGCACCAACGAATTTTTCGTTAATCTTATTGTAGGATACATTGTAATCATGCGAACCGTAGAGCAGCGCTTTGCCCAACGATACATCGCCGATTTTCAAATGCCGCGAATACACCATCCCCATGATCATCGCTAAGGTAAAACTGATGATAATGGCGGTCCGCGCCCCTCCCTGACTAAGACTTACCAGCGCACGGTTGATAGTGTTGTAGAGTTTGTCGGAGAACCGTGTCCCCGATTTCGGGTCATGGGGCGGCGGAGGAATGATATACAGAATAATCGGATGCAAGGTCACGACGCTGATGGAAATCGTGGCCACCCAAAAACTGGAGACGTACGCCAGTTTCTGAATCAAGGGAATATGAGCTAAGGCCAATGTGAGAATGGCAAGTCCGTCCGATGCGATCGAGACCAACGCTGGACTGAATAAACTAATATACGAAGACAGAATCGCGTCCTGCTTATCCTGCAGACGATGATACTCTTCATGGTAGCGCTCCATCGACTGCACGGAATGTGACAACGCTCGTGCGGTAATCAAGACGAGCACTACTAATACTAAGGGATCGAGATTGAAACCAAAGTAGCCTGCAAATCCCAACGCCCACACCGAACTGAGAAGACCGGAAAAGAGCGGCACCCATACTCCGGTAAAAGTGCGGAAATAGAACCACAGCATGACAAGAATGATCAGCGTGGTGACACCGATAACCGCGAGGATGTAGTTCTTGTAGCTGAAGACCCACGAATAGAGCATCGGAAAGCCAGCCACATAGACCTTATGCTTGCCATCCTGTTCGATTTCCTGGCGGATTTGGGCTATGCGAGTGTGCAGATTCTGGAAATCTACTCCCTCTTCCCAAAATCCAGCGGAGATGAGCGCTGCAGTATTGTCGCGCGACACATAAAACCCATGTATCCCTTCGTTGGTGTACACCGCATTCTTGATCTGCTTTACATCCTGCATGGTTTTGGGCGGTCCAGGATACATAATGGGATAGGCGGTGATCATCGCTCCGGTGATACGGATATTCTTGAGCTTAGGATGCGTGAGCGAACGGAGTTGATATGGATTCACCCCAGCGGTTTCGAGCATGTGCAACGTGGCTTTATTGATCTTATTGATCGTATCAACATTGAAGATGTCGCCTTCTTTGGTCTCAATCGCCATGACGAGCACATTGGCCGTACCAAACATCCGGCGATATTGCTGATAGAGCTGAATGTACGGATGCCCAGGCGGGTACAGGTCAAAGAAATTCGTGTAGACCCGCATGTGCAGGGTGTAATAACTAAGAAAGACTGTCATGAAGGTCAAAACGATCAAGACCGGCCAACGGAACTTGAGGAGAAACCTGAGATAGGCCTCCATAGCCCAGCGAGGAAGCATAGATATATCCTTTCTGTTTTACACAAATAGCTCGCTCACTGCATTCGCTGTAGGGCCTATAGCAGGAAACTCTTACCACATGCCATAAGCCATAGAGTGAGCGCAACGAACGAGCCATCTGCTATGGAGCGAGTGCAACGAGCGAGCTATATGCTGCTTTAGACCCGCAACTCCATGCCGATGTTGTGGCGTGTGGCGTACCAGTGCTCACCAATCGCCACAATCACAGCCAAGATCCCGAGCGTCCCGAGGTTGGCATAATCGAAGTAATAAAGCACTCCAGCCGGAATGAAGATCGCCAACAGAAGGATCATCATGATCCTATTAGGCAATGGGAAGCGCGGTTTCAGCAATGAGACCATGCCGGGAATGAACGCCAACGCTCCCACAACATGGAAAAACAACAAGAGGGTCAAGAGAATGGCCATTTCCGATTGAAATTTCATCGGGAAGAACACCCAAAAAATCACGCTCACCGTGAGTGTTGTTCCGGTAAACATGATCGCGCGCCCGGTGGTCATCAGCGCTTCTTCGATCGCCTGTTCATGGTCGCCGAAGCGTTGAAACTCTTCAACGATCCGCGACAGGACATAAAAGCCGTAGTCAATGCCGATACCGATGCCGACCGCCGCGACCGGCAACGAGTTGATGTTGGCATCGATGCCCATCCAGTACATCATAGCTTCGGACAACGGTTGTGCGACGATGGAAGGGATCATCACTATCAGTGCGCCCACGACCGAGGCATAGGTCAACATACTGAGAACGAACACGGTGATCATCACCAGAATAAGGTTCCACTTATAGGACCAATCGACCTCTTCATTCACCGCCGCCAGAATACCGAGTAAACCGCCGGCGAGACGAAATTGGACATTGTCGACCGGGTTCTCATCGATAAACTGCCGCGCCTTGTCGATCGACCCAACCACAGTTTCGTGATTGTAGTCTTTGTAGTACACCGTAATGGTGGCGTTCTGCGAGTTCTTATCGAGAAAAGTGTCGAGGTCGTCCGCGCCGATAGTATTGAGAAATTGATAGAAAATGTTCCCCACGTCGCGCGGGTTGTCGGGAATGATCGCCCACTTGGGAATCCCTTCCTGAAACATCTGGTAGAGGCGACGCGCCATGGTCGTCACGGTAATACTGCCACCAACGAGCTTTTGTTGCTCCATATGGCGCTGGAACTTTTCCAGGGTCTGCAGAATCTGCGGGTCTTTAATCACCCCCGGCTCTCTGCCTTCGGCCAGAATCACTAATTGTGAGGCACCGACAAATTTCAGATTAATCTTATCGTAGGCGATATTGTAGGGGTGAGTCTTGTGTAAGAGGGCTTTGTTGATCGAGACATCACCGATCTTGAGGTCACGCGAATAGAACATGCCGATCGCTAATGCGATGGTGAAGCTACCAAGGACGGCATAGCGGGCGTTCCCTTGGCTAATTCTGACCATCGCGCGGTTGATCGCATTATAGAGCTTGTCCGAGAAGCGCGTCCCAGATTTTGGATCATGCGGCGGCGGCGGAATGTAATAGAGGATAATCGGGTGTAATGTGACCACGCTGATGAAAATCGTAAAGACCCAGAAACTCGACACATAGGCCAGTTTCTGAATCAGCGGGATGTGGGCGAGCGCCAGCGTCAAAATCGCAAACCCGTCGGCCAGAATCGAGACGATCGCGGGACTGAACAAGCTGAGATAGGACGTCATAATTGCGTCCATCTTGTTGGCTTTGTCGCCGTGCTCACGCTCGAGTCGGTGATACTCCTCATGGTAGCGTTCCATCGACTGGACAGAGTGTGACAGGGCGCGGGCGGTAATCAGGACGAGCACCACCAGTACCAGTGGGTCGAGGTTGAACCCGTAGTAGCCCGCCAGTCCTAACGCCAGCATGGCGCTGAGCAAACCAGAGAACAGTGGCACCCATACGCCAGTGAACGTCCGGAAATAGAACCACAACAAAACCAGGATAATGATGACCGTGACACTGATCACCCATAAGATGGCATTCTTGTAACTGAAGATCCACGAGTACAGCATCGGAAAACCGGCAATATACACAGTATGGTTACCATCCGATTCAATCTCTACTTTTAGCGCATTGAGGCGATTGTAGAGATTGCGGAAATCTACCCCTTCTTCCCAAAAGCCGGCAGAAATTAACGCAGCAGTATTATCGCGTGAGACAAAAAAGCCGTGCACTCCTTCATTAGTGTACACCGCTTTCTTAATCGGCTTCACATCGTCCGGCGTTTTTGGCGGCGCCGGGTACATGATGGGATAGGCAGTGATCATCGCTCCGGTGATGCGGATGTTTTTCATCTTCGGATGCGTCAGTGACCGCACCTGGTAGGGATTCACACCCGAGGTTTCCATCACCTGGATGGTCGCTTTATTCACCTTATTGATCGTGTCAACGTTAAAGATGTCACCATCCTTACGTTCGATCATAATCATCAAGACGTTGGCCGTACCAAACATCTTGCGATATTGCTGGTAGAGCCGAATGTAAGGATGCCCAGGTGGATAGAGGTCAAAGAAGTTAGTGTAGACTTGCATGTTTTTGAGGTGCCACCCTAGAAATAAGGTAATGGCAGTCACAACCACTAAGACTGGGACGCGAAATCTGATCAAGAAGTTGATGTACGCTTCCATCCAACTGCGAGGTAGCATGACCTATCCCTCCTTATACGAGGACCTTAGCGATCAATGAACGTAACTAGCAGTTACTGTCGTTTGAAGCGGGCGGCAAAGTCGACTTTTGTCCCTTCAGCAAAGAGCAGCAACCCGTTTGAACCAGTCAGCAGGCTGTGTGACCCCGAGATAGACAATCCCATCAACCAATACAACGAAAGTTCTTCAGGCGCATCCAGAAGGCTCCAGTTCTTCCCGGCGTCGCTCGAGGTGAGAATCACTCCTTCATCTCCCACTGCGAGTCCCATGTTCCCGTCCAGCGCTACATTGTAGAGCGCAGTCTGCACGGGGCTTTCATAGGCTTTCCAGGTTTTTCCCGCGTCTTCACTTTGTAAGATCGTCCCATCCATCCCGACCGCGCAACCAAAAGTTCCGTCGCGAAAACTTAAGCCCAAAAGTGTGGCCTCAGTCCCGGTCGGCTGCTTTGCCCAGCTCGCGCCGCCATCTTCGCTTAGTAAGAGCGTTCCCCGTTCGCCAGCGACCCAGGCTTTTCCCGAGTCGTGCATGACCACAGCGTACAGAAAAACGTCTTCCTTTTGTTCTGGTTTGTCCTTAAAAGGATCGTTCCAGGTTTTTCCTCCGTCGCTAGTGTGAATGATTGTCCCGAAGTCGCCAGCCGCGATTCCCCGCTGATTATCAAGAAAGGCCAGATTGAATAGATGATAGGTGGTTCCGCTGACTTGTTTGTCCCACGTTTTCCCACCGTCAGTGGTATGGAGAATCAGTCCCGATTTCCCGGCCACCCATCCTTCCGCGGAGCTAACGAACCGCACACCGTAGAGCGGCTCAAATACTTTACTATCTTGTCTTTCCCACGTTTTCCCACGATCTTTCGTGTGGTAAATCGCCCCAAAGCTTCCGACGGCCCAGGCTTCATCAGTAGAAACAAGGTGTGCAGCATAAAAGTGATCGCGAATCCGCACTTGGTCTTGTGCAATGGCTTCTCTTCTGTGCCCTAGAAAGATCCCCCAGATGCCAATGAAAATCCACACCCAGTGGCGCAAGGAGAAGAAATTTCTGCCTATCATGATCAGTCTCCCTCCTTAAGGTTCATGCAGACTCGTCCGGCCGGAAAAGCGTGCCCATGTCTTAGACCAGGAGATGAAGGCTTGTCAACAACAATCTCGACGCCGTGTGGCGGCGAATCTCTCGCTCCTCGGAAAACTCAATGCTATAAGGGCACCGCTCAGGAGAGTAAAGAGGCTTTGAAGATACTGCTGGCGAAATCCTCCCCGTCCCTCCTGTTGCAAAGGTGGGAACCTCAAAGCCCCCTTTCCTATAGCCTGGCCTGTCCTGAGCCCTTCAACAAGCTCACCTGTGCCTGCGGTACTGGCGCAGGCAGGACAGGCCTATGGAAGGTCGAAGGGGCCGTGCAGAGTGTGGGAAGATTTTGCAGCGTTACAGTCGAAGAAACATCCGCCAATAGTGTCCTTATGAGGAGTTAAGGAGGGAGCATGTCGGTTCCGCCGTCGGGCAGTCGTTGGGTCCGCAGTATCGTCTCTCATCGTGTCATTTTTCTTTTGCTGCTTGTCAGCCTCTGCAGTATTGGCGCATGGCAAGCGCGTCGAGTTTCGTTGTCCGCAAAAATGACCGACTACTACCCGAGTCAACATCCGCATGTGCGCCTCTACCGTGAATTTGCCGAAATGCTGAAGATGGCGAACACGGTCGTCATTACTGTCACCGTCAAAGAGGGTTCAATCTACACCAATGACGCGTTGGGAAAGGTTCATCGCCTCACAGTTGCTCTGATCGAAACCCGCGGCGTTAATCCGACCGAAGTCCTGTCGCTGACCCATCCCCGCCTCAAAGACATCCGGATCAGCAGTGATAACATCGAGATTTTGCCGGTGGTAAAGCAACCTGAACAGCAACAGGGTTCGGATGCGCTTGCGCACATCAAGAATGCCGTGTACACGAACCTTGGTATTCGCGGTGTCTATGTCTCTCTTGATGACAAAACCGCGCTGATTCGAGCAGGATTTTGGGATGGGGCAGCTGACCCTCGATTTGTCTTCGAGCGCCTTCAAACGATTACTGCCCAAGAGCGCGATGCCAACACCGAAGTCCACTTCACCGGCAATCTGGTCTTAGCTGCATGGCTCAGAACATTTGCCGCGCGGCTCTTGTGGTTGCTGTTTGCCGGCGGAGTGCTTGCACTGTTCCTCTGCGGGCAGAGTCTTGGTTCAGTTCATGCCTTTCTTCTCTCACTCCTAGTGAATGTAATCGGTGCCAGCGTGAGTCTTGGTCTTCTCGGCGCGCTCGGCTTGACGCTTGAACCCTTGATGTTCTTTGCGTTTTTTCCCTTGGCGATACGCGGGATAACTCTCGTCACCAGTTGGTACACACAACTAGTGCAGGTCTATCGAGCCGAGGGAATACCCTTTGCGAGCCCTGAAGGCCAAACGCATGCCGTGGAACAGGCCGCAGCACAGGTGTACCGACCGCTCACGACAGCCCTCTGCATTGATAGTCTCTCGCTGCTGAGTCTTACCCTGTTAGATGTCCCGGCCCTCCGCTCCCTTGGCGTTCTAGGAGCAGGGTGGAGTATGGGGTTGTTGTTCGCGTTATGGCTGTTGCTGCCCCTCTGGGCAGCAACGTTTCGCTTCCGTCAATTCTCTGTGCTCCAGCCATTCCGTATGGAACGTTTGATGACACGGCTGACCGACGGATTGCGGAGCAGTGTTCGCTCCTCCTCTTTAGGAACGTTGGGAGTATTGGCCCTTGCGAGTTTGGGCATTCTAGCGGCGTCGCATCTGGAAGCTGGCCATGAGTTTATGGGCTCTACGCTGTTCTATCGTTCGCATCCGTACAATCAAGCGTTTGCGCTGGTTAATGAAAAGTTTATCGGTGCAAACCAACTCATTGTTGTTGCCCAAGCCAATGACGAGGCTGCCTTTCGCAATCCGCAAGCGCTACGAACCCTTGAGGCGTTTCAGCAGTACATGGCAGAAGACCGCGACTTCAGTGGGAGTGTCGCCATCACGAATCTAATCAAGTCAGTCACTCGCATGTTTCATGAAAACGTCCCGAAATGGGAAGTAATTCCTGACGATCTCGACTCAGCAGGCCAAGTCATTTTTCGCGTCATTTCTTCGGCAGCAACCCCCAGCGAAGTTGCTCGTCTCTTCTCACAGGACTTTCGCGCGACAGCAGTGTCGTTTTTCTATCGGCAGTATTCCCCGACTATTGTGAACCGCACTCTTGCACGGGCGCGTCTCTTTATGGAGACACATAACGGCACTGGTGTCCAATTTCACATTGGTGGAGGATTGTTTGGTATCTTTGCCGCCATGCATGCGGCGGTCGAGCAGACGTATTGGCGATTCTTTGGTATGTTCGTCCTGTTGACTGCCACTGGCGTGTTGCTGGTAACGGGCTCGTTCCGTGTGCTGCTTGAAGCGCTGGGAACTCTCCTGCTTATCCAAGCCGCACTCCTCCTTCTTCTATGGTGGGGAGGCATTGATCTGAATATGTATTCGCTGCCCGTCATTCTTGTCGGCTTCGGCATGCTCCTGCCCGCAATCTTTCCGCTGTGGACAACTGCGGAAGAGGGTACAGCACTCCAGGTGCTGGTGACCACAAGTGTGATTACATCCGTGGCGGCAGCCGTGTGGCTGTTCTCGCCGCTCCGACTCCAAGCCGAACTCGGGGTCTTGCTTATTGTGTTGTCGCTGGTTGGGACATTGTTACCGTTGTGCGTAAAACAGTTGGTGAGTGGAAAAGCTGAAATCTAAATCAGTCGCTAAAGGATTGGCGTCTGACGTTTTGCTTCGTTCCCGGCTCTGCCTGGATACGGAAAATTTCTCACCCCTATGGCCTGGAGCCGTTCCTCACCAAATCTTCCCTGGATTGAGGATACCTCTCGGATCAAAAAGTTGCTTAATCCCTTTCATCAGATCAAGAGCAGTCCCATGCTCCTGTTGCATGTACGTACGGCTCCCAAGGCCGATACCGTGCTCGCCGGAAGCGGTGCCACCGACCGACAACACAAACGCAACAATCTCATCTTTTGCTTGATTTGCCGCAGTCCAACGTGCAGTGTCACCAGGCTCTTCGCGTAACAACGCGTGCAGAATGCCGATACCAGCATGGCCAAAGGTATGCAGGACGACGCCATATCGCTTGGCGATGGCATAGCTACGCTCAACAACTTCAGGTAACTGCGAGATCGGAAATCCCATATCGGTCCGCAAGGTTTTGGCTTTGGGGTTGAGCGCTTGAATCGCACGGGTGGTAAAGTGACGAATATCCCACGGATTGCGTCCATCAGGAAGTGAGATATACACGCCGTGATGCTCTTCGCAAACAGAACGGGTAGTGAGAAAAACTTCATCAAGCGATGCCCGTGAGCCGTGGACTTCGATGAAGAGTGAAGGCTGTTCTACTAACCCGAAGTGCTGAAAACGATTAAGGGCCGCAATGGAACGGTGATCGAGAAACTCCACTGCTGCAAGGTCGATACCGTAGCGCATCATCTCAGCGATAGCCGTCACCGCCGCTGTTTCCGAGGGAAAGGTGAAGGCGCCTTGCTTTCTGCCTTGCGGCAATCCCACGAGTGACAATGTCAATTCTGTCATGATCCCTAACGTTCCTTCTGACCCGACCAATAATCCTAGGAGATGGTACCCTGACGAAGTTTTACGGCTGCGCGTGCCAAGATCCAGCACCTCGCCGGTTCCAGTCACAACTGTTGCGGCCTTCACATGGTCACGCGTGCCGCCGTATTTCACCGAGTAGATACCGCTCGCGTTGTTGGCAACCATGCCCCCGATGGTCGCAACATCTGAACTGCCGCCAGGTGAGGGCGGAAAGAACACGCCATAGGGTTTGAGGTACTCGTTGAGTTGGTTATAGACGATGCCCGGTTGTACGGTCGCTTGCAGATCTTCAGTATGAACGGCCACCATTGCGTTCATCCGAGAGAGGTCCAGCACAATCCCGCCGTGTACAGGAATGGGGTTTCCTTCTAAACTCGAACCCGCTCCACGAGCGGTGAGGGGAACACCATATTCATAGGCATAGCGAACGACACGGGCAACTTCGTCCGTTGTCAGTGGCCACACTACAACGTCAGGCATAGACGGTGGGCACGACGACTCATCGTGCGAGGCGTTCTCAAGGTCAGACGGTTGCGTGGACACGCGATTAGGAACAAGGAGTGTAGTCAAATCATCAGCGAGGAGCATATTTCACCTAACAGAGAGGCAAGTAGCCAGTCACATTGATTATGAAGGATGAAGAAAGAGGCGTCATTCCCGCGGCAGCGGGAATCCAGGAGGCATATCTAAGGCCTGTGCTTATTTTCCCTGGATGCCTGCTCCCGGTAGGACTTGGGACAAGTCCCAGTAGGACTTGGCACAGGCTACGCGAGCATGACCGAAATCGACCCCTCAAAGTCAGTATGATGGACTCCTTGTTTCTCTACCAACGATAGATGCGTCTGCCAATCCTCTGCCGACGGGGCCTAGACATACAAGAGTGCTCCTGCCCATGATGCAGTGTCCAGAGAGCACCGTAAAAGGAGGAGAAGATGAAGACCGGCCTGTGGTCCCGTAGACATTTTCTCGCAAACCTGAGCGCTGCCACGGTCGCAGCGACAGCGGCACACCGCGTCGTCGCCCCCCAAGTCGCGTATGCTGCGCCGACTTCTACAGGTCAGTTACGTTTCGGCGTCCAAGTCGTGCCGCAACACACCACATACGCTGAGATTCTCCAAACCTGGCGTGAGGTAGATGAGTTGGGGTTCGATACCGCCTTTCTCTTTGATCACTTCATCCCGATTGCTTCTGATCCCAACGGGCCGTGCTTTGAAGGCTGGACGTTACTCTCCGCCTTGGCTACACAGACGAAGCGAGTGAGAGTGGGGTTACTGGTCACTGGCAATACCTACCGTAACCCTGCTATCGTCGCCAAAATGGCGGCCACGGTGGATCATGTGAGTCAGGGTCGTGCCATTCTAGGGCTTGGTGCCGCTTGGTTTGAGTTGGAACACACAGCTTACGGCATTCCTTTCTTCACTCCTAGTGAACGAGCAAAGCGGTTACAAGAAGCGGTGACTGTCATTAAGCTCCTCTTCACGCAACAAAAAAGCACCTTTAGTGGGAAGTTTTATCAGCTGAAAGACGCGTTGTGTGAGCCTAAGCCCCTCCAAAAGCCTCTCCCGCTTCTCATTGGCGGTATGGGACCGAAACGGATCCAACCGCTCGCGGCACGGCATGCGAACA